>Ga0182792_1000475_pt1 | contig 37748 bp, 31 predicted proteins | sample Passage237B_FD_130497 | JGI IMG/M metagenome (GOLD analysis project Ga0182792, IMG submission 130497) | Cellulose adapted compost microbial communities from Newby Island Compost Facility, Milpitas, CA, USA - Passage2 37B (version 2) (version 2) ...
ACCAGCTCGAGGGCCAGATTGCGGTCGGGCTTTGATCCGGATCGAACATCCTGCGAGATAACACCCATGCGCGGCAGGCTACCGCCCGGTGACAAATCTCGACTCCCGACGAGGTGGGTCGGATTTACGGTCGTCCCGCCGGAAATCCGACCCACCGCCGTGCGTGCAACACGGCCGGGATATGCTGCGGCCCATGGCGAGCAATCGATGGGGCTTGACCCTCCCCCTGCCCGGGGTCTCACTGGCCGACACCAAGGACTTCGTGCAGCTGGCGGAGGCCGAGGGATACACCGACCTCTGGACCGGCGAGACCGGCGGACCGGACGGCTTCACGCCGCTGGCCCTGAGCGCCGCCTGGACCGAGAAGGTCCGACTCGGGACCGGCATCGTAGGCGTTTTCCAGCGTGGCCCGGCGCTGCTCGCCCAGCAGGCGGCGGCCCTGACCGACGCTTCTTCGGGACGTTTCGTTCTCGGCATCGGGGCCTCCTCCGACCGCATGGTCGAGGGCTGGAACCAGATCCCCTTCGTCAAGCCCCTCTCCAAGGTCGAGTCCACGGTCGACTTCCTTCGGGTCGCCCTGGCCGGCGAGCGAACCGAGACCGGCTTCAAGCTGGAGACCGCGCCGACTCACGAGACGCCGATCGTGCTCGCCGCGCTGCGGGGGAAGATGCTCGAGCTGGCCGTGAACAAGGCCGACGGCGCCTTCACCAACTTTCTGCCCCTGGCCGGACTTCCCAAGGTGGCCGGCGGCATCGATGGGGCGAGCGACGACTTCGAGCTGCTCTGTCGTTTCTTCTGCATTCCCGGGGAGAAGGAACAGGTCGAAGGGCTGGCCCGCTTCATGTTCTCCAGCTACATCACGGTCCCCGTCTACGCCAATTTCTTCCGCTGGCTCGGCTACGAGGAGGAGATCGCGCCGATGGTCGAGGCCTGGGCCGATAAGGACCGCCAGGGCGCCGCGGCGGCCGCGCCCTGGGAGCTGATCGAAGACACTTTCCTGCTCGGCAGCCCCGAGCAGATCCGCGAGCGCCTAGACGCTTACGTCGAAGGTGGCATCACCTTGCCAGTGATCACGCCGATCACCACCCCGGACAATCACGCCGCCCTGATCAAAGCACTCGCCCCCTAGCAAGGCTCTGGGGCTTCTATCCCGTTCCTTCGGCCTCGCCGTCGGTCCAGACCTTTTTCTTCCAAGGCGGGGTGATCGGATCGAAGTCGGCCGGGCGGGCCAGGGGTCCTTCCTTGACTGATTCGAGCGGCCCCAGCCGCACCTCGCTGGCCGGCGTGTACGACGGGTAGTCGGTGTCGGTGGAACCGGTGGCGACATTGCCGGCGTGACTGCCCCCGGCGATCAGGTAGCGGCCGGTCCGCTCGCCCCAGCCGCCCTTGTCGCGCAATCCGACCGCTTCGGTCAGGTCGGTCGCTAGACCCCAACCAAGGTCGGAGCCCCAGTTGGCCGCCGAGCGGGTGTGGTTGTAGCCGCTGTGGGAGGAAGCTCTTTGGCTGATCGTTCCGTCCGCTTCTACCCGGATCTGAACCGACTCCCAATCGTTTCGATGGTAGCCCTCGTCCTCCAGGATCGGGGCACCTCTTAGCGAGGCGCTTTCCGGGTAGTAGGCCCAGTACTGGACATACGTGCTGCCGTTCTCGCCTTTGAAGGCCCGGGTGAAGAGGGTCACCGGCTCGCCCGCCGTCGATTCGCTTACCTCGCCCTCCGCCGGACTGTCGGCGCACCACGGGGAGCGGCAGGTGCGGTAATCGCCCGGGAGGCCGAGCATGTCCTTGCCGTAGACGAGGGTCGGCGTCCCAGCCCGGACCAGGAGGGCAAGCCGGTCGCCGTAGGCGCTCTCCAGCGAAGGATTGCCCGCGCAGGAATTCGAAAGCGAAGCCGCGCAGAGCATCTTGGTCGAGACCGAGTGGGCGAGACCGGCGGCCGGCACCCGGATCCCCGCGGCGGTCAGGGCCGCCATCAATACCGCCATCAAGGTGATCAGGCCCACCCACTCGATGGTCGATTGGCCCCGGTCGGATCTCAGCTTCTTCGCCATGTTCTGATCGTGGCGCGAAAAAGCTCAAAAGTGGGTTACCGATGCAACGATTGTGCAACGGGTGCCGCCAAGACTTCCGCACCTCGAAGGTAGAGTCCGGTCATGGCCGATCGCAAACAACCCACTCCGAGCCCGCACGCCACCAAGAAGGATGTTCAGTGGAAATGGTGGGCTTTCGGGATCGCGATCCTGCTGTTGCTGATCGTGGTGCTCCAGAACTCGCAGCACGTCGAGTTCAAGGTGCTCTTCCTGGTCGATACTTCGGCGCCGCTCGTGCTATTGCTCCTGCTCGCGGCGCTGATCGGCGCGGTGATCGGCTACACGGCCCCGATCCTGCGACGCCATCGCCACAAGACCCGGCAGGAATACGGCAAGGAGTAGCTCCCCGGAGGGGCCTTTCGCATGTCGCTACCCGTGATCGAGCCGGTCCACCTCGAGGGCGAGGTGGTCGTGATGGAGCCGATCCAGCCGGATCACCTCGACCGGCTCTGGCAGGCTGCCCAGGACCCGCGGATCTGGGATTGGCTGGTCCACCTGACCGACAGTCGTGAACGTTTCGAGGAATGGGTATCCGAGAGCGTCGGATGGTGGCAGGACGGCGACCGCAAGACCTTCGTGACCGTCGATGCCGAACGAGACAAGGTGGTCGGCAGCAGTAGCTTCCTCAACTACCGGCCGGCCGATGACGTGGTCGAGATCGGCTACACCTGGCTGAACCCGGAGGCCTGGGGAACCGGGGCGAACATCGAAGCCAAACTGCTGATGTTGACGCATGCTTTCGAGGCCCTCGGCTGCGCCCGGGTCGAGTTCAAGACCGACGCCCGAAACGAACGCTCGCGGGCTGCCCTGGCCGCGATCCCGGCCCAGTTCGAGGGGGTTCTGAGAAAGCACATGAAACCGTTCGGTGTCGGCCGCCGCGACTCGGCCTATTTCAGCGTGATCGACGATGAATGGCCCGAGGTCCGAAGGAACCTCCACCGGCGTCTCGGCCGGGGTTGAAGGCGACTTCAGTCTGCGCCGAGTCGGCGTCGCGTTACCTCGATCGCCTCCGGATTCGAATCGAGCAGGACATAGTCCCGGCCGAGTTCCCGGCAGACCGCGCCAAGGGTGCCGGACCCGCAGAAGGGATCGAGGCAGAGGTCGCCCGGCCGGGTCGAGGCGGTGACCATGCGACGGAGGATCCCCGCCGGCTTCTGGGTCGGATACCCGGTCCGCTCCGGGCCGTTGGTCGGCACGATCGTGTGCCACCAGACGTCGGTTGGCAGCTTTCCCTTCGCCGCCTTTTCGGCAGTGACCAGGCCGGGCGCCATGTACGGCTCGCGGTCGACCGATTCCGAATCGAAGTAGTACCGCTCGGGATCCTTGACGTAGACCAGGATCGTGTCGTGCTTGGCCGGCCAGCGGCGCTTCGACTTGCCGCCGTAGTCGTATGCCCAGATGATCTCGTTGAGGAAACATTCCCTGCCGAAAATGCCGTCCAGGAGCACCTTCACGTAGTGGGCTTCGCGGTAGTCGATATGGAGATAGAGGGTCCCGGACTCATCGAGCAGGCGGTGGACCTCCTCGAGCCGCGGGCCGAGGAACTCCGTGAAGTCGTCGAAGCTGTCGGCGTATGAGGACCGCCCCACCGCTTCGGTCCGGTAGCGGCGACCGCCGAAACCGGTCCGGTCCCCGTTCTCGTCGGCCACGGTCCGGACCTTCTGATGGGACTGCGCCCTGCCAGTGTTGAAGGGAGGGTCGGCGTAGACCATCTGAAACGCGGCGTCCTCCAGATCAGCCATCAATTCCAGGTTGTCGCCCAGCCGGATCCGCTCGCCGTCCACCCGGAAAAGGTAGATCAAAGCCCAGCCCGGACACGATGCGGGTCGATCACATGAGCTCCCTTAGTGGCCGCGAGCAGCGGGCGCGGGCCGAACTCGCCTCGCACCTTGCCGGCGAAGGCGCCGCTTCCCAGCCCGCAGCCGAAGCGGATGTTGGCCAGAGAACCCCGGCCGCGAGCGTGACCGGGGCAAAATAAACGAGACGCCGAAATTCAGCGTTATAGGACGAAAATCGGCGTCTCGCGACGATTCGCTGCCGTCCGGTCCCGGCTTCCGAGGCTGATCAGTCCTGAGCGGGCGGTGCGCCTGCCCGAGTTACAGGTTGCCTAGCTCTGTGACGATGTCTTGGACTGTCTGCTTCGCGTCGCCGAAGACCATCGCGGTCTTTTCGTTGTAGAAGAGATCGTTGTCGATCCCGGCGAAACCGGCGGACATGGAGCGTTTGAGAACGAGCACCTGCTGGGCTTCGTCGACCTCGATGATCGGCATGCCGTAGATCGGGGACGATTCGTCGGTCTTCGCGGCGGGGTTGGTCACGTCGTTGGCGCCGATCACCACGCAGACATCGGTCTGCGGCAGCTCGGGGTTGATCTCGTCCATTTCCTTGAGCTGGTCGTAGGGAACGTCGGCCTCGGCCAGGAGGACATTCATGTGGCCGGGCATGCGGCCCGCCACCGGATGGATCGCGTAATTGACGCTGACGCCTTTCTTCTCGAGCTCGTCGGCCATTTCCTTGACCGTGTGCTGGGCCTGGGCGACAGCCAGCCCGTAGCCGGGCACGATCACGACCGAGTCCGCATAGGCGAGCGCGATCGCAGCGTCTTGCGCGTTCAAGGACCGGTACGGGCGCTGCTCCTGGTCTCCCCCTCCGCCGGTCGCGGGTGAACCGAACCCGGCGAAGAGGATGTTGGCGACCGATCGGTTCATCGCGGTTGCCATCTCGAGGGTGAGGATGGTGCCGGAGGATCCGACCAGGGTGCCGGCCACGATCAGGGCGGTGTTGTCCAGGGCGATACCGGCCGCCGCTGCGGAAAGGCCGGTGAAGGCGTTCAGCAGCGAGATCACGACCGGCATGTCCGCACCACCGATCGGCAGCACCACCCCGAGACCGAGCAGCGCCGCCACCACCAGCATCAAGATGAAGACGGGCTGGTTGAGGTCGCCGATATCGTTGTTGAAACCGAGGTATACGCAGCCCGCGATCAGCACCGCGAGCAAGAGCCCGTTGATGATCTTCTGGCCGGGCAGGGAGAGTGGCTGGCTGGGGATCAGTTCCTGCAGCTTGCCGAAGGCGACGTTGGAACCCCAGAAGGAGATCGACCCGATCACCATCGCCAGCAGGGTCGGGATCAGCACTTCGAGCGAGACGGAGATGCTGGCGTGGGCGGCCACGATCTCACTGCCGACCGGACCGAACGCAGCGTTGCTCAGGTCCTTGATCTCGTTCGCCTGATGGATCCACTCCCGGTACTCGGACCAGGCGATCAGGGCGATAGCACCGCCGCCGAGGCCGTTGTAGAGCGCGACCATCTGCGGCATTTCGGTCATCTTGACCCGCTTGGAGGCGACGGCACCGATGATCGTGCCGACCAGGATGCCGCCGATGATGATGCCCCAATTGCCGATGCCCTTCTGGCAGAGGGTGGTAATCACGGCGATTGCCATGCCGACCGCGGCGATCATGTTGCCGCGGCGGGCCGAGGTCGGGGGAGTGCCCTGCTTGATCCCGATGATGAACAGCGAGAAGCTGACGATGTAGAGAATCGCGACCAGCGACGAATCCGGCGCCAGCGCAGCGTAGACCGTACTCACGAACCCGCCTCCGTCGAATCAGTCGCGGAATCGGAGGCGGCTTCGACCGATGCGGGCTTCTTCTTTTTCGGTCCGAACATCTCCAGCATGCGGTCGGTGACCATGAAGCCACCCACGATGTTGATCGTGCCGAAGACGATCGCGATGAAACCGATCAACTCACCCAGGAAGTCGTTCGAGTAGCCGACCACGATCAGACCGCCCAGGAGCACGATGCCGTGGATCGCGTTGGTCTGGGACATGAGCGGCGTGTGCAGGGTGGTCGGCACCTTGGAGATCACCTCGAAGCCGACGAACACGGCAAGCACGAGGATGGTTATCTCGGTTACGAGATTCATCAGCGGGCGGTCCTCTCTCCGCGAATTTCACCCTCGTGGGTGACCGTCGCGGCATCGATGATGTCGTCCTCGAAGTTCAGGGTCGGGTTGCCCTCTTCGGTGATCATCAGACCGAGCAGGTTCTCGAGGTTCTTGGCGTAAAGCTGGGAGGCATGGCCGGGCAGCTCGGAAGCGAGATTCCGGGGACCGACGATCTTGACCCCGCCCTTGACCACGGTCTGACCGGGCTCGGTGAGCTCGCAGTTGCCACCGGTTTCCGCGGCGAGGTCGAGGATGACCGAGCCGGGACCCATGTTGGCGACGCCGGCTGCGGTGATCAGCGTCGGCGCGGGCCGCCCCGGGATCCCCGCCGTGGTGATGATCACGTCCTGCTTGGCGGCGTTCTCGTCGATCGCGTCGCGGACCTGCTGATTCTCTTCGTCGGTGAGGGGACGGGCGTAGCCGCCCTCGTCCTCGGCGTCGGGAATGAAATCGAGCTCCAAGGGGCGGCCACCCAGCGAGGCGATCTGTTCCCAGGCGGCGCGACGGATGTCGAAGCCGGTCACGATCGCGCCGAGTCGCTTCGCGGTGGCGACCGCTTGGAGACCGGCGACTCCGGCCCCGAGAACGAGGACCCGGACGGGACGGATCGTGCCCGCGGCGGTGGTCAACATGCCCCAGAAGCGGCCCGACTCGCGGGCGGCGATCAAGGTCGCGGCGTAGCCTGCGGCCGTAGCCTGCGAAGAAAGGGCGTCCATCGCCTGGGCGCGCGTGGTCCGCGGGATCAGTTCCATCGCGAGGGCCGACACCCCGGCTGAAGCGAGGGCCTGATTGGTGTCGGCGGAAGTCAGCGGCGAGAGGTGGCTGATCAGGTACTGGCCCCGCCGCAGCTCCCCGATCTCGCCCACCGAGAGCGGCGCGACGTGCAAGATCAGGTCGGAAACGAGCACATCGGCATGCGAGCCGACCTTCGCCCCGGCTTCCTCATATTGGGCGTCGGGATGACCGGCAACTTCACCAGCTCCCGACTCGACGACGATCTCGACACCCTCCTTCTTCAAGAGTGACTTGACCGACTCGGGAACCAGGGCAACCCGGTTCTCCCCTTCAGCAGATTCTCTGGGTACACCGATCTTCATGGACAAGGCCGACTCAGACTATGGGAATTAGCCAGAGGGAGTATTCAGCCCTGGGTGAGCGCCGCGAGGCGTTCGACCGTGTGCTTCATCTGGTCGACTTCAGGGTGGACCGGAGTCGCGATCAGACGGTCGATTCCGTTCTCGCGGAAGCGACTCAGCCGCTCGGCCACTTGCTCCTCGGTGCCGATCAGCGAAACCGCGTCGACCATCTCGTCGGGCAGCGCCTTGAAGGCGCCCTCCTTGTCGCCGGACTGGAAGAGCTCCTGGACCTGGTCGGCAACCTCGCCGAAGCCGAACCGGTGGGCGAGGTTGACGTAGAAGTTGGTCTTCTTCGAACCCATGCCGCCGAGGTAGAGCACCAGGCCCATCCGGACCACGTTGCGCGCCGCCTCGAGGTCGCCGTCGATCGCGACCTGGACCGATGGCGAGATTTCGAAGTCCTCGCGGGTGCGGCCACCGGCGGCCAGCCCCTTCTCGATGTGCTCGCCCCAGGCCTCCTCGAACTTGTCGACCGAGAAGAAGATCGGGATCCATCCGTCGGCGACCTCGGCCGCGATCTCGACTGAACGCTGGCCGATCGCGCCGATGAAGATCGGGATGTCATTTCGCAACGGGCGGAAGTTGAGCTTCAATGGCTTGCCCTGGCCCTCCGGCAGCGGCAATCGGTAGTGCTCGCCCTGATGGTCGAGCTTGCCCTCGCGGGCGATGATCTCGCGGACGACCTCGACGTATTCCTTGGTCCGGCCCCAGGGTTTGGCGTATGGCACTCCGTACCAGCCCTCGGAGACCTGGGGGCCGGATGGTCCGAAGCCGAACATGAAGCGGCCGTTCGAGAGGTAGTCGATCGTCGCGCCGGCCATCGCGGCGGCAGCGGGCGGCCGGGCCGGCACCTGCATGATCGCGGCGCCGAGGTTGATCTTCTCGGTCTGCGCGGCCAGCCATGAGAGGACGCTGACGCAGTCCGACCCGTAGGACTCGGCGACCCAGACCGATTCGTAGCCGACGCCCTCGGCGAACTGAACCGCCTCGATCGCGTCTTTGCCGCGGGGACCAATGCCCCAGTACCCGAGATACAGCCCAAGCTTCAGTGACATGCGGGCAGACTACCCGAAGTGAACAAATCACGCATTTGTTCCACCCGGTTCGGTTTGTGCCGAAATACGAGACCGGGTCAGAGCGAGGTTGAAGTTGGAGGACCATGGCCCGGCGACCAGACCCAGAGCAGGTGAGACGGCCGGCGATGCCACGCCAGCCGACCTGTCAAACCGGTAACAATCACTCCGTGAGCGAAACCGCGACTCAGGTCCTGCCCACCGGCGACCCCGGCCCCGGGCTCTCCACGGCCGAAGCAGCCGAAAGGCTTCGCGCGCTGGGTCCGGCCCAGCCTCACTCCTCGCGTTCGACCTCGAGCATCGTCGCCGGCAACGTCTTCACGCTCTTCAACCTGATCATCGCGATCTTCTTCGTGTTGATCCTCTCGCTCGGCCTGATCGCCGATGCGGTCTTCGGGATGATCGCGATCGTCAACACCTGGATCGGCATCCGCCAGGAACTGAAGGCGAAGGAAACTCTCGATCGGCTGGCGGTTCTGGTCGCTCCGCGGGCCGAGGTGGTCCGAGACGGGGAGAGCCTCGAACTGCTCGCCGATGAAGTCGTCCCCGGCGACTTGGTCCGACTTACCCCCGGGGAGCAGGTTGTCGCGGACGGGCAGATGACGGACTCCCGCGGACTGACCGTCGACGAGTCGATGTTGACCGGTGAGTCCGACCCGATCGCCAAGGCGCCGGGGGACGAGATTCTCTCCGGCAGCTTCGTGATTTCCGGGTCCGGTCACTGCGAGGTGACCGCGGTGCGCGACGAAAGCTACGCCGGCAAGATCGCCGGCGAGGCGAAGGCATTCCGGCACCCGCCCTCGCCGCTTCAGGAAGAGGTCAACCAGGTGATCCTCGTCTGCACCTGGATCCTGCTTCCCTTGGCCGCTCTGCTGATCGGGTCCCTGATAGTGCGGAACGTCGACCTGGTCGATGCCGCTCAGACCGCGACCGCCGGCCTGATCACCCTGATCCCCGAGGGGCTTGTCCTGTTGATGAGCGTGACCTTCGCGGTGGCCGCAGTGAAGATGGCCCGGCGAGCGACCCTGGTGCAGCAGATGAGCGCAACCGAGTCGCTGGCATCGGTGGACACGATCTGCGTCGACAAGACGGGCACCCTGACCGATGGCGAGCTGACCGTGGTCGAGGTGGTCCCCGCCCGGGTCACCGATTCCCGGCTGGCCGCGCGTGAACTCGGCCGGTACGCGGCCAGCGCCGGCGATCGCAACCTGACCTTGGCAGCAATCGCCGCAGAGTTTCCGGCAGAGCCGGAACCCGTGGTCGGCGAGGTGGCCTTCTCCTCCGAGTGGAAGTGGAGCGCCTTGACCTTCGACGAGGGCGGCGCCCGCTACAGCCTGGTGCTCGGCGCCCCTGACCTGATGATCGCCTCGGGTGCGCTCACGCTCGGTGAGGACCTGGCGCGAAAACTGGATGAGGAAACCTCCGCCGGTCGCCGGGTGGTAGCCCTCTGCCGGACCACCGCGCCGCTGCCGGCCAGTGGCGAAGGCGGGCACCCGGCGGGACTGGAGCCGGTTGCCCTGGTCGTCCTGCGCGAGAACCTGCGACCCGGGGTCGAAGAGACCCTCGAACTGATGCGCAGCGAGGATGTGGCCCTGAAGCTGATCTCCGGCGACGCCCGGGCCACGGTGACCGCGGTCGCCGCCGCGGTGGGCATCCCGGCCGACGCGGGGGTGATCGAGGGGCCGGACCTACCCGAAGACGGGGAAGCGCTGGCCGATGCCGCGGCCGCCAACACGATCTTCTGCCGGATCCGGCCGGACCAGAAAAAGCGGTTGGTCGCTGCCTTGGCCGAGTCCGGCGCCTACACGGCGATGATCGGTGACGGCGTCAACGACGTGCCGGCGCTGAAGAGCGCCCGGATGGCGGTCGCGATGGGTTCGGGCAGCCAGGTGAGCAAGTCGGTGGCGGACGTGGTCCTGCTCGAGGACCAGTTCAGTCGTCTCCCGGAGGCGATCGCCGAGGGCCGGCGGATCGCCCGCAACATCCACCGGCTGGGCCGGCTCTACTTGACCAAGACCGTCTATGCGGCCGCCCTGATCGTGCTGGTCTCGGTGCCCGGCTTCACCTTCCCGTTCCTGCCGCGCCACCTGACCTTGGCCGCTTTTCTGACCATCGGCATCCCCTCGTTCGTGCTCGCGCTGGCGCCTTCGGACGGCCCCCTCTACCGCGGCCGGTTGCTCAAGGCGCTGGGGGCGTTCGCGGTCCCGGCCGGGATCGCGACCGCGCTCTCCTCGATCCTCTCGTTCTTCCTGGTCGATGTCGCCTTCGGCGGAAGCCTCCAGGAGGGCCGGACTGCGGCCACCACGACTTTGATCATCCTCGGCCTCTGCTTCGTTCTGCTGCTCGAACGTGGCCCGGGCCGGGAGCACATCGCGATCCAGAGTTACATGCTGGCCATGGTGGCCGGTCTCGGTGCGCTCTTCGCGGGAATCCTCGCCGTGCCCCAGTTGCGTGACTTCTTCGACATGTCGATGCTCGGCGCCCCGCAGTGGTTCGTCGCGATGCTGGCCGCCGCGCTCGGCTTGGTCGCGGCCAGCCTGATGTGGCGTCTGCCTCAGATCCAGGCCTGGGAGGTTCCGAACGAGGACGCCTTTCCACCGCTAGAACGCAACCCCGAGCCCGAGAACGACGGGTCAACCGACCAGCCACCTTCCCGATCGGAGATCCCGGACGAGGCGGCAACCGAGATCATCCCGGCCGAGGCCGATTTCCTCGACAACGACAAATAGAGCCCCTCGCCATCAGGTCCTTCGAGTGGCGGGGGCGGGCTTGATGTGGAGCGCGGACGAGGGCCCGTACGACTGAAATCGGTAACCGTTCGCGACTATTCGGAATCGCAGGAGCCGTCGGCCTTGAGCGACTCGTAGATTCCCTGTGAGACGGCTTCGAGGGTCCGGGCCACCGTTTCCGCGTCTTCTTCCTCGACCAGGTCGACGAAGCTCTCCTTGAAGACTCGCTCGCGGACGGGGAGCATCTTGGCAAGGGTCTCCCGGCCCCGGTCGGTGATCACCAGGAAGGTGCCGCGCCGGTCCGACGGACAGGAGGTCCGCTCGAGCAAGCCGGCTTTCTCGATCCGGTCGACCAGACGGGTCAACCCGCTCTTGGTCACGTTGACCTTGCAGAGCAGGTCACGGGGCCGGCTGGGCTCGGGTGCCTGATCGAGGGCGAGCAGGACGCCGAAGAACCCGAGGTCGGGCAATCCCGACTCGGAGAGCTCTTTCTCGAAGCGCTCGGAGATCAACAAGTAGACGCTTCGCATCGCCTGAAAGGCCGCCTCGTGAACGGTCTCCTCGTAGGGGTGCGAAAGCGCTCCGGATTTGGCCAATGCCTGTGCCATAGAGCCCATTGTAGCGCAGGTAGTTGACACCGCAACTATTTTTGCTATGGTGTTCCTCGCAACAGTTGCTTACGCAACAATTTCCTAGTCAACTTTAAGCGATCGCAGAGGAACAAGAAATGAGCACCACCGAACAGGCAGTCAAGATCGAGACCGGCAGCTACGGCGTCGACACCGTCCACACCCAGGTCGGTTTCGAGGTCAAGCACCTCGGCATCTCCACCTTCCGCGGCAGCTTCGGCTCCTTCGAAGGCACGATCACGGTCGGCGACGAAGGCGTTGCCGCGATCGAGGGCTCGATCGACGTGGCCAGCGTCAACGTGCCCGAAGAGCAGCTGATCGGACATCTTCTGAGTCCAGACTTCTTCGACGCCGAGAACCACCCCAAGGGCAGCTTCGTGTCGACGGGAGTAAACAAGGTGGACGGCGAGACCTACGAGGTAACCGGTGACCTCACCCTGCGCGGCGTGACCAACCCGGTGACCCTCACGGTCGAGGTCGAAGGCGCCGGGATCGGCATGACCGGCGCCTCGGTGCTCAGCCTCAAGGCGACCGGCGAGGTCAACCGCAACGACTACGGCATCTCCTGGGGTGCGACCCTTGACAGCGGTGCCGCCGTCGTCGCCGAGAAGGTCCGCCTCGTCCTCACGGTCGAAGCCGTCAAGGCGGGCGAGTAGCGATGAAGGTCCTCGCCATCGTCGGAAGCCTTCGAGAGAACTCCTTCTCCGAGCAGGTCGCCCGGGCAGCGGGCGACCTGGCCCCGGAGGGCGTGGAAATCGAGGTCTTCGAGGGTCTGGATTCGATCCCCGCCTACAACGCCGACCATGATCCGGCGCTCGAAAGTCCCGGCCCGGTGCCGGCTGCGGTCGAGTACCTGCGCAACCAGGTCAGCGCCGCCGACGCGCTGCTGATCGTCACGCCCGAGTTCAACGCCGGCCCTCCCGGCTATCTGAAGAACGCGATCGATTGGGCCTCGCGGCCACACAAGGACTCATCGCTGGCCGGCAAGCCGGCCGCGATCGTCTCGCAGAGCCCGATGCCTTTCGGCGGGATCTGGGCCAACCAGTCGATCCGCAAGTCATTCACGATCACCGGCACCCCGACCGTCGAGCGCGAGCTGGCGATCGGCAAGATCGACGAGAAGATCGAAGACGGCCGCTTGGTCGATGACCAGGCCAGGGCCGATCTGACCTCCCTGATGGCCGAGCTGAACGAACTGGTCGCGGTGATCGCCGACCAGGACCCCGAACCGGTTCCCGCCTGAGCGTCGATCCATCGGTGGGTCGGATTCCCGGTTCCCTGACCGGAGATCCGACCCACCACCGATGATCGAAAGCAAAAGTCGCCGATAATCGGCGTATGAGCCGGAACGACCCACCGCCAGCCGCCTGCGACATCGCGGTGGTGGGCGGTGGCATTCTCGGCCTGGCGGTCGCCCGCGAGTTGAAGCTGCGCCAGCCCGATGCGTCGATCTGCCTACTCGAGGCCGAGGGCCGGCTGGCGGCCCACCAGTCTTCGCACAATTCCGGGGTGGTCCACGCGGGGGTCTACTACCAGCCCGGTTCTCTCCGAGCGAAGCTCTGCGTCGAAGGCGCCGCCCGGCTGCGCGAGTACTGCGCCGAGCGTGGACTGCCCTGGCGGACCACCGGCAAGCTGATCGTCGCCACCGAGGAAGGTGAGCTGACCCGCCTCGACGAACTCGAACGGCGGGCGCGGGCCAACGGGGTCAACGAGCTGACCAAGGTGGACGCGGCCGAAATCGCCCAGGTCGAACCGGCCGCGCGCGGGCTGTCGGCTCTTCACTCCCCCACCACGGCGGTCACCGACTTCGCCGCGATCGCCGAATCCTTCGCCCAAGACTTCGAAACGGCCGGGGGGACGATCCACCTGGGCACCCCCGCCGCCAAACGCCTACCGGTCGACTGCGAGACGGCCGTCTTTTGCGCCGGCCTCCAGTCGGACCGCCTCGCCCGCGCCCGCGGAGGCTCGGCCGAACCGCGGATCGTGCCGATCCGAGGCGGCTACCTCGAGGTGCGGGCCGACCAATCCGACCTGGTTCGTGGCAACGTCTATCCGGTCCCGGACCCCGACCTGCCATTCCTCGGCGCCCATCTGACCCGGACCTTCGACGGCGCGCTGCTGATCGGACCGACCGCAATGATCACCGGCGCACGAGATGCCTACCGACTGTCGACGGTGCGCCGGCACGATCTTGGCGAGACCCTGCGCTGGCCGGGCACATGGGCTCTGATGCGCCGCCACTGGCGTGCCACCCTGGACGAGGCGGCGAACTCGGTGCGCGCGAACCGCCTGACCCGGCAGGCCGCCCGGTTGGTGCCCGCACTGCACGGCGCCGAGGTCATCCCTGGTCCAGCGGGCGTGCGTGCCCAGGCCCTCGACCGGCGAGGCAACCTGGTCGAGGATTTCTTGATCGAGCGGATCGGTGACGACATCCACGTGCGGAATGCTCCGTCTCCGGCCGCCACGTCATCGCTGAGCCTGGCCGGCCTGATCGCTCACGAAGCGCTGAGATAGCCAAACCGGGCCCGCAGGCGTGGGGCGCCCAGCCCGCAAATTCGCCCTGCAAGCGACCAATCGCGCATATCCTCAGGTGATGGAGGCGCGCACGGCACCGGGGAGACCCACGGAGCTGCTCGAGCGCGATCGCGAGTTGAGCGCGATCGAGCGGTCCCTGAGCGCTGCCGTCGACGGAAGCGGAGGGGTGGTGCTGATCGAGGGAGCGGCCGGCAGCGGTAAGAGCGCCCTGATCGGGGCGGCGCGGGAGAGGGCCGCGAGCGTCGGCCTGCGCGTGCACGGCGCAACTTCCAGCGAGCTGAGCGCGAGTTCGCGTTCGGCTGCATACGCCAGCTCTTCGAATCGACTCTGCGGGCCGCGTCCCCGAGCCAACGTCGGGACCTGTTGGCCGGGGCGGCGGCTCCCGCCGAGCGCATCTTGGCTCCCGAGGCAATGGCCGATCGCACCGTCGAGCGGTTCGCGGCGCTCAACGCGATCTATTGGCTGGTCGCCAACCTGGCCGTGACCTCTCCCCTTCTGCTCGTGGTCGACGACCTCCATTGGGCCGGCGACGCCTCGATCCACGCACTGGGCTTCCTTGCCCGGCGGATCGGCGAACTGCCGGTCGCGCTGGTCCTTGCGCTCCGACCCCAGGAGCCGGTCGCTTCCGCGATGCTGATCGATGACCTGCGGGCGGTGCCCGGACTCGAGCATGTCTCGCCACCACCACTCAGTAAAGAGGCCGTCGCCGCGATCGTCCGGGCCGAGGAACCCGAAGCTAGTGCCGAGGCCTGTGCCGCCTGCCACACCGCAAGTGCCGGCAATCCCCTTTATCTGCGTGAACTGCTGCGCACGCTTCATCTGACCGAGACCGAGCCGGCCTTTCACTCGCCGGATCCCGCGGCGCGAGTGGCCCAGGCGTCGGTGCCGACGCTGGCGGACCGGGTGACCCACCGAGTCGCCAAGGTCGGACCAGACGCGACCAGGCTGGCGACCGCGATGGCGGTGCTGGGCGACGGCGGTGCCCTGTCGGACGCCGCGCGGCTGGCCGGTGTCGACCCCGAGCCTGCCGCTGTCGTCGCCCGCAGGCTGCATCAGATGGAGGTGCTCGGAGGCGAGGATCCGTTCGCCTTCGTTCACCCGCTGGTGCGGCGATCGATCTACGACCAACTGTCGCTTGCCGAGCGCGATGCGGCCCACGCCGACGCCGCGGCTCTCTTGCGGGAGCGCGGAGCACCGACCCAGGCGGTCGGCGCGCATCTGGCCGCGCTGCGCCCGTCCGGCTCCGAGCAGGTCGCCTCCGGCCTGCTGGCTGCGGCGAGGACGGCGCTCGCTCGCGGAGCACCGGAATCCGCGATCCGACTGCTGCGCCGAACCCTCGACGAAGGAGCTCCCGCCCCGCCGAAAGCGGAAATCCTGCTTGAGCTGAGCCGGGCAGAGATGATGGTCCGCGATCCAGCCGCGGCCGATCACCTGCGTGAAGCGATTGACGAGGCTTCGGATCCTTCCCTGCGGGTCACGGCGACGATCGCCCTGGCCGACGCGCTATCGGCGGCTGGCCGCTGGGACGAGTTGCGGCAGCTGGTCGAAGAGGACGCCCTGCGCGGGCTCGGTGACGAGCAGGTCGAACTGGTGACCGCGTTCGAGGCGATGCAGCTGGCGATGATCGCCCACGATCCCCTGCTGATGGACCGCTTTGAACCAACCATCGTCCGGGTACGCGAGTTAAGTGAAGCCTCCGGCTGGGCGGCGCATGCGCTCAGCGCGGTGATTGCCGGCACGACCGCGTCCCGCGGCGCGGACTCGGCCGAGACCGTTGCTCTGGCCGAGCGGGCGCTGCGAGACCCCGTCCTGCTGGGTGACATCGATTCCGGCGGCTGGGCTACCGCGCAAGCGTTCATAGCGCTGGGCTGCGCCGAGCGCTACGGCCGCCTGTGCGAGGTCGCCGACGAAGTCGAGCGAGAAGGCCGACGGGTCGGTTCGATGCGGGCGCTGACCGGTGGCCCCGGATATCGCGCACTTGCCGCCGACCGACGTGGCGACCTTCGCACCGCGGAGGCCGAGATCCGTCCCGTGATCGACCTGCTGCTCCAAGCCGACGTGCCGATGTGGGTGGCCACCTTGGTCTTCATGATCTCGGACACCCTGCTGGAACGGCCCGGCAACGGCGATGTGGTCGAACTGCTCGAAGTCGCTCCGATCGACCCGGTGTTCCTCACCACCGGGGGCGGCGCGCTGCTCCGCCACGTTCGGGGAAGGCTGCGCCGAGAACGCGGCGAAGCCGAGGCGGGCCTGGAGGATCTGCGGGCCGCGGCGGAAACCCTGGAAGCGCTGGGGTTCGCGCCTAACATGTTGAATTGGCGCTCCGAACTCGCCCTCGCTCTCCCACCCGAAGAGCGCGAGGAAGCGGTACGGCTTACCAGCGAGGAGCTCGACCTCGCGCGGCAAATCGATCTGCCGCGGCCGCTGGGGATCGCGCTGCGCGCCACCGGCCAACTGACGGGCGGCGCAGAGGGTATCGAATCCCTGCGCGGCTCCGTGACGGTGCTGGACGGATCGGAGGCACGGCTCGAGCAGGCGCGAAGCCGGCTTTTCCTCGGTTCCGCGTTGCGCGAAGCCGGCCAGCCGGGAGAGGCGCGAGAGCACCTGCGCACCGCCCTCGATCTAGCGAATCGCTGCGGGGCCGAGCGCCTGCTCGAACGAGCCCGGGATGAGCTTCACGCGGCCGGTGGAAGACCGCGGCGGCTCGCTCGCACCGGTGCCGACGCGCTGACCGCCTCGGAGCTTCGAGTCAGCCGTCTGGCCGCCGCCGGCCGGACCAACGTCGAAATCGCGCAGGATCTCTTCGTCACGGTAAAGACCGTCGAAACCCATCTCTCGCATGCCTACGCGAAGCTTGACCTGAGCGGCCGCGGTGCCCGTGCTGGTCTACGCGCCGCGCTCGATGTGGAATCGGCCCCCGTATTCTCGGGGTGATCGAGGGATAATCTCAGGGTTGTCACGGTCTCGCCGGTCTGTTTTGGTCGCAGTGTGATCCGGACAACACTCAAGATGGTGGCAGGGGTTGCTCTGGTCTTACTGGTCGCGGCTTCGAATGCTCATGCACTAGGTCCGAGCACGACCCTCGAGAGCCGCGATTCGACCGGGACCCGGGTCGGAGCCGGGAGCTCGCTCGCGAACGGTTGGCCTGCGGTCAGCGCGAACGGTCGCTACGTGATCTTCATGGCGGAAAAGGACGGCATCGTCCCCGGCGACACCAACGGGAACTTGGACTACTTCCTGCGCGACCGCATGACCGGGCAGACCCGGGCGATCGACGTCGGTCCCGACGGCAAGCCGGTCGGCATGAACTACCGGTACGCGGCGGACATCAGCGCCGACGGTCGATACGTCGCTTTCCCCGCCGACGCCACGAGGATGGTGGCTGGCGAATTGAGCACCCGGAGAGACCTTTTCATCTGGGATCGCCTCACCGGCGCCCAGCGGCGGTTCCAAGCTCCAGATAGCAAGAGCATCGACTATCTCGAGATCGACGCCGACGGGGGGCGTGTCGCTTTCGTCACCGATGGATCGGGTCGCCAGGTCTTTGTCGCCGACGCCGTGACCGGAACGGTCTCCCGGGTCAGCCAAACACAGGCCGGCGTGGCCGCCGACGGCGGCGTGGATGACCCTTCGATTTCGGCGGACGGGAACTGGGTCGCGTTCTCGAGCAACGCCGACAACCTCGTCACCGGTGGTACTCCCGGACAGCGAGAGGTGTATCTCAAGAACCTGACGACGGGCGAGATCAGCCGAGCCAGCATCGGCAACGGTTCGGCGATCGGCAACGGGGATTCATACTCTCCATCGGTCAGCGGTGACGGCTGCGTGATCGCCTTTTCCTCCGAGGCCACGAACCTGGTCGCAGGCGATGCGGGAACGACCCCGAAGGTTTTCGCCCGCGATCGCTGCGAGGGCACAACCGAGCGGATCAGCGTCACCAACGCGGCAACGGACAATCAGCGCGCCGGGTCCGGTCCCGACATATCGGAGGACGGGTGCCTAGTCGCCTTCGCATCGGACACCGTCTATTCGCAGCCCCCGACCGGCAACGCCGCCGTGCTCCGCGACCGCTGCACGGGCAGCACCACCCGGCTCGATCTGTCGACGAACGGCGATGCCGGCGGCAAAGTCAGCAACTGGATCCGACTCAGTGGAGGCCCCGCCCGCTATGCGGTTTTCCCCAGCAACTCCACCAATCTCGTCGCGGACGACGATGCGGGCGGGGAGCGCGACATATTCCTGCGCGACCGCGCTGATCACAACGTCCCGCCGGTCGCCGCACTCGACATCGCCATCGACGGACTGAGCGTGACCGCCGACGCCACGGGCTCGTACGACCCCGATGGTCCGAGCGTCACCGGGACCATTTCGTTTGGTGACGACACCCCCACCGAGGACGGTGTCATCGCGACTCACCAGTACGCCCAGGCCGGGACCTACAGCGTGACCGCCACCGTCGAAGACACGGACGGAAGTTCAGCGACCAAGACCGAGATCGTGACGATCGAAGACACCGGGCCGACCGGCCCGACCGGCCCGATCCGCGAGCCGATCCTGAAGGGAGTCTCGCTCTCGCGCAAGAAATTCCAGGTCGCCCCGGCCAGGGGCAAGCCGAAGGCCGGCCAGGGAACGACCCTCACGGTCAAGCTCGCCGCGGCAGCGACCGTGAGTCTGCGCTTCGACCGGGTACTGAAGGGCCGCCGCAAGAAAGGCAAGTGCTCGCCCAAGACCAAGAAGGGTCCCCGCTGCAAGGTCTTCCGCAAGGCAGGAAAGCTCTACCGCAGCCTGAGCACCGGCACGAACAAGGTCGCCTTGAGCGGAAGAGTCGGCCGCCGCAAGCTCTCTCCCGGCCGTTACCGCCTGACCGTCGCCACCGGGGATGAGCGCCGGACGGTCACCTTCACCATCCTGAAGAAGAGACGCTGATGCGCCGCGTGCTCGCGCTCGCGACCGTCGCGCTGCTGGCCGGAGCAAGCCACGCGGCGGCGGCCCAGCCGGACACCACCGTGGACTTCGAACGAGTGCCTTCGGGAACCGCGGTGACGACCCAATATCTCTCACCGGAGGGGGTCGAGTTCGGCAACCCAACCGAGTTTGGCCTGCCCGCGTTCGGGTTGAACTGCGGGGTGACGGCACGAAGCGGCGGCATCAGCGGCCGCTCGGGCCAGATCGCCTGCCAGGCGGCCGGCGGTGGTGACGTCACCAACCCGACCGTGTTCAACGCCGCCTTCGAATTCCGTGAGACTCGCCGCAAGGTCGGCTTCCAACTGCGCAATACCGCGCCAGAGTCCGATGGTCGCAAATCCGCCATCGTCCGCTTCTACGGCCCTGCCGGTCAAGGAGCGCTCCTGAGCGAGCAGACGGTCACTTTCCCCTCCGCATCGACGACCCGGGACGTTTCCTGGGAGATCACCGGGAGCACCCGCATCGCCTCGGTCTGGATCCAGGCGACCGACGCAACCGAGCGCTTGAAGGACGATATCCCGCCGGTCTACATCGACAACATCCACGCCACGAAGGACGACGTGCCGCCCGCCCCCGAGTTCGCCCTTGCGCTGCAGACACCGAGCGTCTCTCTCTACGAGGGATCGACCGCCAACGCGACCCTGAGCATCCGCCGGTTCAACGGCTCCACCGGGGCGGTCACCCCCGGCCTGACCGGCGGTGCGCCAGCCGGGATCACCGGCGTTCAGTTCACCCCGCCTACGGTTACGGGCCGCGACCCGGTGACCATGAAGATCAGCGCCGGGCTCCCGTTCTCCGGGTCGCGTCAACTCTCGGTCCACGGCACCGCGACCTCTCCCGATGCCGGTACCGCCGCGAACGGCGACCTGATCCAAACCGTGATCGGCCTGCCGGCCCTCTCGCTCAGCAACCAGGGCCCCGCCACGCTGATCCGCGGCTGCGGCAGCCAGCCGGTGCGGGACGAGTTCACGGTCCGCGGCGGTTTCACCGGCAACGTGAACGTCGGATTCACCGGCTCCGCCACCGGGCCGGCTTCCTTTGGCATCGCGGCGTCCAACCTGACCGTCGCCGGCAATGGCACCTACCCCTTCACGGTGCTTTTGGATCCCGACGGCAGCCCGGGCAGCCCCGGCAACGGAGGCACCTACAGCGTGCGCGCGGCGCCCGTCTTGGGTGGCAACACCGGGACCATGGTCACCGCCGACCGCAGCTACACGATCGCCGGCATGAGCGCCGACTCCGCCACCAGCCCCGCCGGCGGCGCCATAAACCGTCCCCTCAAGACCCTCGGTCCACAGGCGGTCGTGACCGGGTATTTCCCCCGTCAGTGTGAAATTAAATTCGTCGATCAGCACGGCGACTCGTGGCCGATCCTTGACCGGCACACGGTCGAAGTCGGCGGTCGCGCTCGCGACCAGATCACGCTTCAGGTGCCGCTGCTGGCAACCTCCGGCCCACTCACGATCCAGTCGGTGAAAACCGGCAAGGACCTGACCACGACCCCACCCGTCGACGTCATCGATTTCCGCAACGTCCACGGTTCATCGGCCGCGAACGACGGCATGAACGCCGGCGCCCCCGACTACAACTGGGAGGACTTCCGGCGCACCTTCGGCAACGACGACGTCGATCGGTGCTTCCTCGGCATGTGCGGCCGCGACAGCGTCGCGGAGGATTATCACCAGAAGTTCCTGGCCGACGTCAAGGGCTACAACGGACTCTGCGCCGGCTTCGTCTTCATGGCAATGCGGTTCTCCGGGTTCAACGGCGTCGTGCAGCGCCCTTCCACCTACGAGCCTGGCCGAAAACGCGCCTGGCAGATCTCTGGCTTCGCCGACGGAACGCTGTGGAAACGGGATCTGGTGCGTTGGTACGTCGCCCAGAACGACTCCTCCTTCGGACAGGCCCGTGACACGGCGATCGCACGCAGTGCCGGGAGCGAACGCACCCTGCTGCGCAAGGTGATCAACTCCGGATCCGTGGCCTACCTGTCGCTCAAGCATGTGGAAGACGACAAGACCACGTCCGGGCACGCCGTCCTCGCCTACGCGATCGACGAGGACGTCCCCGCGAGAAAAGGAGAGGTGGCGCCGGTGACTCTCGTGCGTCTCTATGACCCGAACCTCCCCTACGGTTCGGATGACGAGACGACCCCCAACTCGACTACCTCCGCCAAGGACGCGATGACCTTCAAGGACCTGAGGACGATCCGCATCGACGCGAACGGCGCCTGGAGCGGCGCCAATTTCCCCTGGACGGGTGCCAACAATCAACTCGGCGTCGTCGACGCGATCCCCTCTGAAAACGCCACCTTGCCGACCAAGTCTTTCCTGATCGTTTTCACGGTCGACGCCAAGGCGCCCGCTCCCAAACTGGTCGACCTCAAGTCCGACGGGAAGGACGCCCTCAACTCTGAAGGCCTGCCGAAACGAGGCTCTGGCGTGAGCAGCGAACCCCTCGATGCCGGTGGGTCGGCCTCGCCAAGGTATGGGCTGAAGCCCGGCCACACCTACACCGAGTCCGTGCTGGGCACCGGCAACGCGAAATATGTCCAGGGCCAGTACGCACGCCATGCCGTTGCCACGGTCGAGACGACCACGAAGAAGGGACAGACGGACAAGCTCACGATCAAGCCAAGGTCGCCCGTGATCTCCTTCAGCACCGGGGCGGCAAAGGCAGGAGTTGAATACAACCTGGCCGAGAACGTCGGTCCGGCCGGCCGCGGCGTGACGATCGCGACAACCGCGACCAAGGGTCACAAAGACAAGGCTTCGATCGACGGAGGTGGCGTAACCCTGAACCATTCCGGGCCGGCCACCTCGGCAACGCTCACTCTCTCCTCGGTCGGCGAAGGCCTGCCGGCCACGGTTGCCACCGCGCCGATCCGGGTCCGGGCCGGCCAGCAGCTCAAGGTCAACCCCAGACGCTGGTCGGACCTGGGTGCCGGCGCGAAATTCGTCATCCGCAACCGCAAGGGCAAGATCGTCAGTCACGGCAATGTGCGGCTGCGCAAATCGAAGGCGGTGTCGCTGAAGCGGGTGAAGGCCCGGCTGAAGGGTCGCACCGTGACCGTCAGCGGACGGATCGGCAAGGCCGGCAAGTCACCCACGCTGGTTGCCGAGGTCGTCTTCAAGCGCCGCGGCAAGGTGGTCGCCCGCAAGGGCGGCACGCTACGCGGCAGGAAAGCCAAACCCGGCCGGTTCAAGTTGCGGCTCAAGGTCGGCCGCGTGCCGAAGGGAGCCAAGGGCCGGGTCACGGTCATGCTGACCGACGAAGCCACCGAAACCGCCAGCACCCGCCGCACCACCCGCGTTCGCTGAAGCTCAAGCTTTTACGCCTCCAGCCGTGGTGCTGAGAGACGGGGCAGCAGATCGCCACAACGAGAAAGGGCCCGGCATTCGCCGGGCCCTTTCGAGAAGCAGCAGATCGTCGCTAGGCAGCTACTTGAGCCGCTCCACGAGCATCGCTTCACCCTGACCCCCAGCAACACACATCGTCTCGATGCCGAACTGATGATCGTCGGTCTCCATGACGTTGAGGAGGGTGCCCATGATGCGGGCGCCGGTCATGCCGAAGGGGTGACCGAGCGCGATCGCGCCACCGTGGGTGTTGAGCTTGTCCAACGGGATGCCAACCTCTTCGGAGATCGGGATCACCTGGGCGGCGAAGGCCTCGTTGAGTTCGACCGTGTCGATGTCACCGATGCTCATGCCGGCCCGGTCGAGCAGCTTCTTGACCGCCCAGATCGGGGCGACGCCCATCTTCTCCGGCTCGTTACCGGCAGTGGCCGCGGTGATGATCTTGGCGCGCGGGGTCAGGCCGAGTTCTTTGGCCTTGGTGTCGCTCATGATCAGGACGGCAGCGGCGCCGTCGTTCAGCGGGCAGGAGTTACCAGCGGTGACGCCACCTCCGCCGAAGGCCTCGGGCAGGCTGGCGAGCTTCTCGCGCATGTCGCCTTCGTCCTTGCGGGGGCCGTCGTCCTTGTTGACCACGGTGCCGTCCGGCAGGGTGACCGGAACGATCTCGCGATCGAAGAAGCCATCTTCCTGCGACTTGACGGCGAGGTGCTGCGAGCGCAGGGCGTAGTCGTCCATGGTCTCGCGGCTGACGCCGTACTCGTTGGCGACGTTGACGGCGGTCAGACCCATGTCGATGTAGGCGTTGGGCTGGCCGTTGTTGCCGATCAGGTTCTCGTTCTGGTCGTGTTCACCAGCGGCGATGGAGCCGGCGATCTCGGTGCGGGCGTTGAACTTCGAGACGAACTCGACGCCGGCCGCGATGTAGATGTCCCCCTCGCCGTTCTTGACGGCGTTCGAGGCATGGCGGATCGCGTCGAGACTCGAGGCGCAGTAGCGCGACACGGTGACGCCGGTGGTGGCCTGGGTCAGCTTGTCCGAGAGCAGGACGAGGATGCGGGCCAGGTTGTAGGCCTGTTCACCCTGCGGCATACCGACGCCGCAGAAGACTTCTTCGACTTCCTTGGGGTCCACGCCGGGGTTGCGCTCGAGGAGCTGGTCGATCACGAATGCGCCGGTCTCGTCGGGGCGGAGCTGGGCGAGAGAGCCCTTGAAGGCGCGTCCGATCGGGGTGCGGATCGTGTCCACAATCACTGCTTCAGGCATGCGAAGTCTTTCTCCTTGGGTTTATGTAGCCGCGGTGTGAGGGCACCCGGCCGGTGCATGACGGATAAATGCCACCGGACAGAGTATTGAACTGGGGAAAAGCGGGACGGGTAGATTGCCCTGCGATGAGCAATCCGCCCCGTACCCCTTCTGGTGAAGGCGGCACCCCCGAGGTGCCGATAAACGCCCCTCAGGGCCGGCCGCAGAATCGGTCGGCGGCCTCCGGTCGTCCACAGCCGCCGGCGCAGGGCCAGCCCGGCCGCCCTCGGCCTCCGGCCTCCGGCCAGCCCGCGCAGGGTCGTCCCGCGCAGCCATCCGGCGCTCGTGCCGGAGCCCGGCAACCGACCCCCCAGGGCACCGCGGGAACCCAGCGCCAGCCGGTTCCGCCGCGGGGCGTGCCACCTCGCACGACCGGTTCGCACGGTCGTTTGCCGGCCGCGCAGCAGCGACAGCCGGTCGACCTGGCGACCCGTCTCGACGGTCAGCGCGGGTGGCTGGCCGAACTCGAACAGAAGCTGAAGAAGCGCTCGATCATCGCTCTTGTTCTGACCTGCCTGGCGGTCGGCGTGGGCGCGGCGGCGATTTACATCTCGCTGACCAAGAACGCCGACAGCGATCGCATCGACGCGCTACAGACCCGGATCGAGGCCCTTGAGACGGCGGCGGGCATTCCCCCGACCGATACCGGGACGACCGATCCGGGCACCGTGGTTCCCGAAACCGGGGTGACCACGCCCGATACTGGCGTAACCCTGCCCGAAGGCACGACGGACGGTTCCGGCCTGGTCATCCCTCCCACCGGCGGCGAATAGGAACGGCGTGGCCGGCGCGACCGAGACGGTCCTCTACGAGGCACCTTCGCCCGGGGTCCGCCTGATCACGATCAACCGGCCCGGTGCGCGTAACGCGATCGGCGCCGCCGAGTCCCGCTCTCTCTTCGATTTTCTTGGGCGGTTCCGCGACGACGATGAGGCGAACGTCCTGGTGATCACCGGGGCCGGAACCGAAGCGTTCTGCGCCGGGGCTGATCTCAAGTCGGTGGTCGCGATGTTCGACCCGAACTCGGAGATCGAACCGCTCTACGACGGCTCCGACCTGGATGCTCACCCGATCCCCGCCGAGGGCAATATCGGCCCGACGCGCTGGACCGGGATAAACAAGCCGGTGATCGCGGCGGTGAACGGCGCGGCCTATGCGGGCGGGCTCGAGTGGGCCTGCCTCGCGCACATCCGGGTCGCCGACCAGCATTCCTCCTTCGGGGTCACCTGCCGTCGCTGGAACGTCGGGCTCGGCGATGGCGGCACCCAGCGGCTGCCTCGCATGATCGGGCAGGCCCGAGCGCTCGAGCTGATCATCACGGGTCGGGTGATCGGGGCAGTCGAGGCGGAGCGGATCGGGCTGGTCAATGAGGTCACTGAGAGCGGGCGCTGCCTCGGGCGGGCGTTGGAGCTCGCATCGCAGATCTCAGCTCTCCCCCAGCCGGCTCTGCGTACCGACCTGGAAGCGGCTCTGCGTGGCTTCGGCCGGCCGCTCGAAGAGGGTTTGGCGATCGAGGCCAGGCTGTTCAACGGCCTGCTCGACCAGCCGGAGATCCGGGCCGGTTCCAAGGCTTTTGTCGACCGCGAGCATCCTGACCGTCAGACCGGCGCGGCTCCACTCCACCTGCCCGGCGCGGCCTATTCGTTCGCCGAACGGGTCCATCGTGGTCAGCCTGGCCGCTACGGGGTCGGCGAGTTCATCGACCATCCTGCCCGCGTCGCCCGGATCGCGGTCGCGCACGGTGGGGACGAGACGGCCGAGGCGGCCGCCTACCTCCATGACACGGTCGAGAAGACCGATGCCACCCCGGCCGAGATCGAGCAGGCCTTCGGTGCGGAGCTGTGCGAACTGGTGCTGACCCTGGGACAAGATCCGTCGATCGACGACCGGGCCGAGCGCCGCGCCGACCATCGTCGGCGCGTGGCCGGGGCCGATCAGGCTGCCCGGCTCGTCTACCTGGCCGATCGGCTGGCCGGGATCGAGGCGATGCTCGAGCGGATCGAGGCCGGCGACGACCCGGCCGATCTTGAGGCCGAACGACGGTTGGGGCTCTGGCGTGGCGATCTCGAGGCACTTTCCGGGAGTGGCCCACCGCCAGATCTGGCGGCCGAGATAAGTGACCGGCTCGACCGGCTCGAGCAGCTGATCACTTGAGCCCGGGCTGCCTGTCTCGACCGAGTCTCGGGACGTGGGACTCAAATTGGCGGTGGCCGAAATGGCACGGGGCCGCTTCGGCGTGAAAGGCTTGCGCTCAAGTGGCACCTGAAGATCCGACAAGAAGACCGAAGGCGGAATCGGGTCCGTCACCGGCCGCAGCCCGTGATCCGCTCTCTTCCGCGAGCTTCGGTAACGGGTTCACGAGACTGGTCAACTTCCACCGGATGGAAGTGGTCAGCCTCTGTCATTCGGTTGTCTACACCGGCCTTCTGCTCTGCGCTTTCGTGCTGGGCAAACCGCAGCCGTTCACTTTCATCCTCGGCCTTTCTCATGGCCTGTTGTGGATCGGCATGTCGATCACCTCGATCCTCGCCGTCCGTTACCGCGTGATCAACCTGCGGCTCGCCTTGGCAATCACCCTGCTCGGCTGTATCGCCCCCTTCTTCGGCTCGATTGAGTTTCTGCGCCAGGGCCGTCGACGGGCCGCCTCGGGACCGGAGGCACTGGCCTCGTGAGCGAAGGACGCCGGCTGCTTCTCACCAACGCCGTGCTCGACGGTGAACGGGTTACGTTGACCGCGGATGACGGGGTGATCACCGCGATCGGCCCCGACGTGGATGTCGAAGCACCGGCTGCGGGAGGCGCCACCGAGATCCTCGACGCCGACGGTGGCATCCTCTGCTCGCCCCTGGTCAACGGACACACTCACGCCGCGATGACTCTCTTCCGCGGTCACGGCGACGACTTGCCGCTGATGCGCTGGCTCCAGGAAGCGATCTGGCCGGTCGAGGCGAAGCTTGAAGGCGAGGATGTCTACTGGGGCACTCGCCTCGCCTGCCTGGAGATGATCCGCTCGGGGACGATCGGGTTCTGGGACATGTACTGGAGGCCGGCTTCGACCGCCCGCGCGGTAGAGGATGCTGGTCTTCGGGCGGTGATCGGGCCGCCCCTCTTCGACCCGCCCGACCAACCGTTGGAGCAGCGCAACCGGGAGTTGGAGGCCCAGCTTGATGAGCTGGCCGGCTTCGGCGAGCAGATCCACTCGGCCGTCGCGCCCCACTCGATCTACACGGTCGGCACGGCCAGCCTGGAGTATGCGGTCGGCCTGGCCGCCGAGCGTGAGCTGCCGGTCCACATTCACCTCTCCGAGACCGAGGGAGAGGTAAACGAGTGCCTTGAGGCCCACGGCAAGCGTCCGGCCTTCTACCTCGATGACCTCGGCATGCTGGGGCCGAACACAACGCTCGCCCATGGTGTCTGGCTGGACCGTGAAGAGCTGGAGCTGATCGCCGACCGTGGCGCGACGGTCACGACCAACCCGGTCGCCAACCTGAAGCTTGCGGTCGGTGGGGCGTTCCCCTATCCCGACGCCGTCCGGGCCGGGGTGCCGATCGCGCTCGGCACCGACGGGGCCGGCTCGAACAACTCGCTAGATCTGCTGGCCGACCTCAAGTCCTTCGCCTTGATCCAGCGCCACACCGCGGCCGACGCCGAGGCGATTCCGATCGAGGAAGCCCTCGCGATCGCGACCGGCCGTCGCTCGGATCTGATCGGCCGGCTCGGCCGCCCAGCTCTGCCCGCAGCCGATCCGCTCACGGTCGGCGCGCCGGCGGATTTCATCGTCCTCGACCCGAACACCCCTGAACTGGCCCTCGGCGACCTCACTTCGAGCCTTGTCTACTCGGCCAATGGCAGTTCCGTCCGCGACACGGTCGTAGGTGGACGGGTCCTGATGCGAGACCGGGTCGTTGACGACCACGGAGAAATCCTCACCCGCGCAGCCGAACGAGCGACTCGACTCTTCGGTTGAGCCCACCCGCCAAGCTGGCTCAGCTGCGCGAGATGCAGGAAGTAAGCGTCATACGGCCAAGATCGGCATCTCGTGAAGCACGATCCCGCGGTGCCGCTAAACAGGCCGATGGATGCCAGGGCCTCCAACCGCCGCCGGATCGGGCCTAAAGGTAGGCCAGCGGGTCCTGGGCCACGCCGTTGATCCGGACCTCGAAATGTAGGTGGGGCCCGGTCGAGCTGCCCGTGTTGCCGGAATAGCCGATGACCTGGCCCTGGTCGACCGATTGCCCGGCCGAGACCGCGAAGCCGGACTGGTGGCCGTAACAGGTGGAGAGGCCGCTTCCGTGGTCGATGCAGGTGTAGTTGCCGTAGCCGCCGTTGTAGGAGGCCATGATCACGGTGCCGCCCTTGGCGGCGCGGATCGGGGTCCCTTCGGGCACGGCGATGTCGATGCCTTCGTGGTAGGTCGAGCCGATCCCGCCGGGTGAGCTGCGGCCGCCGAAACCTGAGGAGAGGGTGCCACTGACCGGCCAGATCAGACCGGCGGCAGAGGGCGAGGTCATGGGTCCGGCGGGCAGCACGCTGACACCGGAGGCAGCGGCGACCTGTTCGGCGATCTTCTGCTGGAGGTCGGCTTCGATGTCCTCGAGGTGGTCGACCTTGCTGTTGATGCTGTTGACCTTGGACTGGCGCGCCGCGCGGGCCGCCTTCAGTTCGGCCTGCTGGTCCTGGACCGCCTTGCGGGCGGTCGCGAGGTTCTGCTCCTCGGCCGCGATCTGGTCGCGGGCCGCCTCGATCGTGTCCTTTGCCTTCTTGAGGCGGATCACGGTCGATTCCTGCTGGTCGCGCAGGTCGCGCACCCGGCCGACGATCGATTCGTTGCGATTCTGAATCTGCTCGATGTAGCTCGAGCTCTCGATCAGGTCGCCGTAGCTCTTGGTGGTCAGGATCAGATCCGAGATGCCGGAATCGCCCGCCTTGTAGATCGCGATCAGGCGCTGTTTCAGAACAGCGAGCGAACGCTTGAGGCGGGCGGCGAGGACCTTCAGCTGGTGATAGGCCTTGTCGACCTGGGCCTGGGCGGCATCGAGTTCCTCTTGCTTGGCCGCCAGACGAAGTTCGGCCTCATGCTCCTGTGCCCGAAGGGCCGAGACCTGCGCCTCGTAGTTGTCGATCTTGGTGCTGAGGCCGGCGATCTCGTCGGTCAGCACCCCCTTCTTCTCGTTCTGGGCGGCGATCTTGTTCTGGGTGTCGCTCAGCTGGTCCTCGGTTGAAGCCGAGGCGGCAGGACCTCCCACGCTCAGGGCGAGGAGCGTGACCAGGGCCGCGAAAGCCAGCAGTAATGCGGCATGGGCCTTGTTTCTACGGACCGCAGAGGGACCGGTATTGAGGGGGTTGAGGAAGTGCACTCCGGGGCAGTGTAAGGACATGCACACAAAGCGTGACCCGGCTCGAAGGGCTGCAACCCGTTTTGCCGCGGGTTCCCCGCGTAGGATCGTCGCGTGACCGCCGAAAGCGTTTCCGCTTCGCCCGTCAGGTTCGATTCCGTGACCAAGCGCTATCGCGGCGCCGACTCGGTCGCGGTCGAGGAGCTCAGCTTCGAGGTTCCCGCAGGCGAGATCTGCGTGCTGGTCGGTCCTTCCGGCTGCGGCAAGACGACGGCCCTGAGAATGGTCAACCGCACCGTCGAGATGACCTCCGGTGACATCCAGATCGGTGGCCGGTCGGTCAAGGAGGGCGATCCGGCCCGGCTGCGGCGCGAGATCGGCTACGTGATCCAGCAGATCGGCCTTTTCCCACATCGCACCATCAGCCAGAACATCGGCACCGTCCCGGCCCTGCTCGGTTGGGAAAAGGAGAAGATCGCGGCCCGCTCGGCCGAGCTCCTGAAGTTGATCGGACTCGATCCGGAGTACGGAGACCGCTACCCGGCCCAGCTCTCGGGTGGCCAGCAGCAGCGGGTCGGCGTGGCCCGGGCGCTGGCCGTCGACCCGCCGGTGATGCTGATGGACGAGCCTTTCGGGGCGATCGACCCGATCAACCGGTCCCGCCTCCAGAACGAGTTCCTGCGCCTCCAGGCCGAGCTGAAAAAAACTGTCCTCTTCGTCACCCACGACGTCGACGAGGCGATCAAGATGGGCGACCGGGTCGCGGTGCTGAAGAAGGGCGGCCATCTCGCTCAGTACGCGACGCCGACCGAACTGCTGATGGAGCCGGCCGATGATTTCGTCGAGGATTTCGTCGGAGCCGACCGAGCCCTCAAACGGCTGGCCTTGATGCGAGTCCGCGACGTCGATCTTTGGACCGCACCGTTGGCCCAGGCCGGAGACCCGGCCGAAGCGGTGCGGACCGCGGTCGCCGCGGCAGAGGTTCCGCACGCACTGTTGGTCGACGGCGAGAACCGTCCCCTCGGATGGCTGTCGAACCGTGACCTGGCCGGCGAGCAGGTGCCCGCCATCCCCGACTCAGCCGCCGACCCGCTGATCGACGCCGACAGCGTGCTCCGCGACGGACTCGCCACACTGCTGCAGAGCGGTTCGCTTTACGCGCCGGTGATCGATGCCCGGGGTCGGTTGTCGGGAGTGCTCTCGGTTGAGATCGTCTCGGACTTCCTTGCCTCCGACGAAGCCTCCGAATCCGAACTGACCGCGGCCGAGCGTCCGCATGATTGAGGCCGCGGTCAACGAGAATTTCTTCACCGACCGCTCCGGCGGCGGGTGCATCCAGGACAACAGGCTCTTCTGCCCCGGTTGGGTGGCCGACAACTACGACCGCTACGTCGACCCGACCCTGCAGCATCTGGTCCTGGTCGGTAGCGCGGTCGCGGCCGGCTTCCTGATCGCCTTCGCGCTCGCGATCTTCGCCCACCGGCACCGCTGGCTGCAGACCCCGTTCCTGGCCGGCACCGGCGTCCTGTACACGATCCCCTCGATCTCTTTCTTCTTCCTGCTCCTGCCGATCACCGGCCGCGGGGCGCTCACCGCGATCATCGCGCTGACCGCCTTCAACCTTCAGATCATCTTCCGCAACGTCACGAACGGCCTTCGGAATGTCCCGTCGAACGTGACCGAAGCGGCAACGGGAATCGGTATGACCCCCGCTCAGATCCTCTGGCGGGTCGAGCTGCCACTGGCCTTGCCGGAGATCATCGCCGGACTCCGGATCGCCACCGTGAGCACGGTCGCCCTGGCCACCCTGGCCGTCTTCGCCAACGGGGGCGGGCTCGGGACCGAGATCGTCACCGGTTCGAACATCACCTTCAAGACCGGGATCATCGTGGCCGGCTCAATCGCCGTGATCATGGCGATCCTCTTCGACGCGGTGCTGCTGCTGATCGGGAAGCTGCTCGCTCCCTGGAAGCGGAAGCAGGCACTGGCGTGATCTCCCTGACCCTACCCACCGCCTCCTTCGGGCTTTTCGGTGATGCGTTCCACTTCGTCTTCTCGGGCCGGGAAGCCGAGACCGGCGGGGGCACGGTCGGCGGGACCAGCCAGGGGCTGGGCCTCGCCGCCAAGCAGCTCGAGGTGACCCTGCTGGCCCTGGGCGTGGCGATCCTGCTGGCGATGCCGGTCGGACTCTGGCTCGGTCATCGCCAGAAGGGTGAGTTCCTCGCGGTCTCGGCCGGCAACGCCGGCCGGGCGATCCCTGAGCTGGCGCTGATCGCGTTGATGGCGGCCGCGATCGGGGTCGGGCTGGTCAACCTGGTTGTCGCCCTGGCCATCCTCGGCATTCCCCCGATCCTCACCAACACGTATGTCGGGATCAGTCAGGTGGACCGTGCCTCGGTCGAGGCGGCCCGCGGGATGGGAATGACCGAAGCCGCGATCGTCCGCAAGGTCGAGCTTCCGCTCGCGGTGCCGACGATCATGGGCGGCGTGCGGACCGCGGCGATCAACATCATCGCAACGGCGACGATCGCCCCCCTAGCCGGGATCCTCACCCTCGGCGATTTCATAATCGCCCGCAACGTCTACGGTGACGCGGGGGTGCTGGCCGGAGCGGTACTGGTCGCCCTGATGGCCCTCGCCCTGGAAGGAACCTTAGCCGGGATCCAGTGGGCGATGACCTCGAAGGGGTTGAAGCTCAACCGCTCCTAGAGCCAGTTTCGCGTGAACGCCCGCTCGGGCGGATACGGTCTGTCTGAGACCCCACCCAGTCAACACCAGTCAAGGAGAGAGAACGACAGATGCCTGTCAAGAAATTGCGCTACCTGCTGATGATCGCGCTGCTGGCCATGGCCCTCGGCCTAGTCGCTTGCGGTTCCGATGACGACGGCTCGAGCGACGATTCGTCCAGCTCCGGCGGCACGATCGAAAAGAACGCGGCCAACGCCGACACCCCGACCCTGACCATCGGCTCGAAGAACTTCACCGAACAGATCGTGCTCGGCGAGATCTACGCACAGGCTCTGGAAGCCGCGGGCTACAACGTCAAGACCGACCTCAACCTCGGTTCCGAGACGGTCGCCCTGGCGGCGCTGAAGAAGGGCGAGATCTCCGGTTACCCCGAGTACATCTCGACCGCTCTGACCTCATTCTTCGACACCGCGCCCGAGGACGTGCCAGGTGACGTCAACGGCGCTTACGAGATGGCCAAGAAGGACCTCGCCAAGGATGGGATCACGGCCTTGACCCCCACCCCGTTCGCCAGCGCCAACGCGGTCGGCATGCTGACCTCGAAGGCGGAGGAGCTCGGCGTCTCGAAGATCTCCGACCTCGAAGGCAAGAGCCAGGACCTGAAGCTCTACGGTTCGCCCGAGTGCCGTCAGCGGATCGACTGTCTGCTCGGCCTCCAGCAGTACTACGGGCTGGATTTCAAGTCCTTCACCCCGGTCGACATCGGCCTCCGTTACACGGTGCTCGACAAGGGACAGGCTGACCTCTCGATCGTGTTCACCACCGACGCCCAGCTCGGCACCGGTGACGACAAGTACACGATCCTCGAGGACGACAAGGGCGTGTTGCCGGCCGGCAACGTGATCTTCCTGACCAAGCAGAAGACGATCGACCAGGCCGGCGCTGACTACGCCGAGACGATCGAACTGGTCCAGGAAGGTTTGACCGAGAAGGTGATGCAGGAGCTCGACGCTCGCGTCGACCTCGACAAGCAGGAGCCCGCCGACGTCGCTCACGAGTACCTCGTGGCCGGCGGCTACATCTCCGAGTAGGCATGCGACGACGGCGGAGTTGTCAGATCTATTTGCTGACAACTCCGCCGTCGGCGTCCATTCGCGGCGGCCGGGACCGCGGTTTCGGTTCGGCGTCTTCTACCGCCGCAAGGGATCGACGGGGGAAGCGGCCGGGGTTCAGCGGCCGATGTGGAAGCCGATCAGCTGTGGGATGCGGGCGACCAGGGCACTGACCGGGTCGACGCTGCGGCCGGTCAGGCTGGCTTCCTCTTGGCGGCCGATCGCCTCGCGGATCATGGTCCCGCCGATCCAGCGGAAGGGCTCGGGCGGCACCCGCGTGAGCGCCGAGGCCGGTTCGATGAAGGCGAGCTCCGAGTACTCGTCCCGTCGGTCCAGGGCCAGCGAGGCCAGCGAGCGCCCGACCATCTGCGATGGGCCGACCCCGTTGCCGGTGTAGCCGAAGGCGGCGAAGGCCCGGCCGGAAGGCAGTTCGACCACATGCGGCAGATGGGTCGCGGAGGCATCGATCGGCCCGCCCCAGGCGTAGTCGATCCGGCGGTCTGCCAACATCGGGAAGTAGCGCCTGAGCCCGGCGATCACTCCTTCGATCACATCCGCGTCGAGTTCGGCCCGGCCGAAGCGACGGGCACCAGCGGCGATCCGTCCCCCGCCCCAGCCGAAGGCGATCCGGCCGTCGGGGGTGGTCCTGAAGTAGGTGAGGAGCGAGCGGCAGTCGCTGATCGCCTCTCCCCCGGTCCAACCAATTTCCTCGATCACATCCGGAACCGGCTCGGTGATCACCATGTGGCTGGAGGCGAGCGTGACATTGGCCTTGAGCGGTGAACCCATCCCGGCCAGGGTCGGGCCGTTGGCGAGCACCAGCCGCCCGGCCCGGGCGGTGCCGGCCGGGGTCGAAATCTTGATCTCGGAGCCACTGTCTTCGACCCTGAGCACGGGACTCTCCTCGAAGAGTTCGACCCGGAGCCGCTCGCATGCGGCCCGGATCCCGAAGGCGAGCCGAGCGGGCTGCACGGTGGCGGCGGCACCGTAGTGGACACCACCACGGAAGGCAGGTGAGGCGCAGATCTCCTGAACTTCCTCCGGGGTGAGCTCACGCGGCCCGTCGACGATGCCGGCTTCCCGCATCGCCTCGAGGTTCGCTTCCCAGGAGCCGTCCCAGGCTGGTGCAGTGGACACGTTCAGGTAACCGGACTTCCGGTACCAGGCGTCCACCCCATGCTGGTCCAGAAACTCGCCGACCTGGGCGACCGACCGCTCCGAAGCCCGGGCCAGCTTCAGCGCCGGCAGGCTGCCGTAGCGGGCGACCAGGCTGGCGAAGCTGACCCACATCGCGTCCACGAAGCCACCGTTGCGGCCACTCGGGCCGTGGCCGATCCGGTGTGACTCGATCAGTCCCACCGCGAGGTCGGGCTCAGCGCTTTTCAGGTGGTAGGCGGTCCAGAGGCCGGTGAAGCCGCCACCGACCACGGCCACGTCGAAATCCCGTTCGCCGTCCAGCGACGCGAAGCGGGGTTGTTCGCCTGCCTCTTCGATCCAGTATCCGGTCGCCTTGTGGATCACGAGAGGCTCAGGCTACTCGTTCGGGCGGCCGTTCGGGTCAGGCCGGCTTGAGTTCTTGGCGCTGCCTGTTTCGCCCGCTGATCCACCACGCGGCCGCCGCCGCGATCAGGCCCGAGATCGAGGCCATGGCCAGGGCCAGGCGGGGATCGGCCGATTCGGAGATAAAGCCGACCAGCGGCCCGCCGATCGGGGTCGATCCGAGGAAGACGACCGAGTAGAGCGCCATCACCCGTCCTCGCATCTCCGGTGAGACGGCGAGTTGGATGGTCGAGTTGATCGCTGCTGCGAAGGTCACGGCGGAAGCGCCGAGCAGAGCGAGGATCGGGATCTCTGAGGCCAGGCTGGGCATCAGGGCGGCCGCCATCGCCAGGCCGCCGAAGGCGAGAGCCGAGGTGGCGATCACGCCCATCCCGGTCTTGCCCCGCGCCCCGGTCACCAGGGCGCCGATCACCGAGCCCGCTCCCATTGAGGAGACCAGGACCGCGTAGGAAGAAGCGCCGCCCTCGAAGGTGAGTCGGGCCAGCAGCGGCAGGATCACCTGGAAGTTCAGACCCAGGGTCCCGACCACCGCCATCAACAGCAGCGGCATCGCGAGCTCGGGTGTGTCCAGAACATGCCGGACGGCCGCCCGCACCCGGCCGGGTTCCCGGCTGTCGACGCGAGGCGGTTCGGAGAGGCGGCGAGGATCCATCCCGTAGAGCGCCCAGATCATCACCAAGTAGGTGGCGGCGTTCAGGCCGAAGCAGGGTGCGACCCCGACCGTCGCGATCAGGATGCCCGCCACAGCCGGCCCGGCGACCCGGGCCGAGTGCACGATCACGCTGTTCAGACTGACCGCGTTGACGATGCGGTCGGGGCCAACCATCTCCATGACGAAGGCCTGCCGGGCCGGGTTGTCGACCGCGAGCAGGGTGCCACGGATGAAGATCAGGCCGAAGACCATGGCCGGAGTGACCACGCCGGCCGCGGTGACCCCGAGCATGACCAGCGGCGGGATCATCATCAGCGCCTGGGTCACCATGAGCAGGTTCCGTTTGGCGAAGCGGTCGGCCAACGAGCCTCCCCAGGCCCCTAGGACCAGGATCGGCAGAAATTGAAGCGCCGTGGCGAGGCCGACCGCGAAGCCGGAGTTGGTCAGGCTGAGGATCAGCCAGACCTCGGCCACGGTCTGCATCCAGTTCCCCGAGAGGGAAACGACCTGTCCCTTGAAGTAGCGGCGGAAGTTGGGAACCTTGAGGGAGTCGAAGGACCGCCGCAGCGCCGCGGTCAACTCCCCTCCCCTTGGTCAATGCCGAGCTCCCGGGGCAGGCCGAACTCAGCCGTCCGGTGCCCTTCCAGAGCCTGGGTGAGGATCTCAGCGGCCCGCGCCAGGGTGTCGGCGTCTTCGGCCGGCATCTCTTCGATCAAGTTGGCAAGCCAGGCGCTCTTGCGTGAGCGATGCTCGGCCAGGTACCGATGGCCCTCTTCACTGACCGAGAGCAGGGAGGAGCGCCGATCTTCCGGATCTTCGCGGCGGTCGATCAATCCCGCCTCGGCCAGCCGGTTTATCGCCCGGGTCATGGTCGGGCGCTGCACGCCTTCGATCCGGGCCAGTTCGCCGGGAGTCAGAACCTTGTGACGCTCGATCGAGGCGAGCGTCGCGACCATGGTCGGTGAGAGCCCTCCGCCGGCTTCTTGGCGAAGGCGGCGGGCTGTGCGGGTGATCGCGAGTCGAAGCGCGTCAGCTTCGGACCTGCGGACATCGACTTCTATGCCGGAGAGCGCCGATTGTCTCCCGGCTTGGCTTTCCTCTGTCTGACGCTCTGTCTGACTGATCGTCTGACTCTGTGGATCTTGCTCTAGCACTTGGATTCCCAACTTATAGCTCTATCTCGTGAGCTGACGACCGTCGTCTGATTCAGGAGCTCGACCGAGAGACTGTTCGCCTTGCTAATTAGTTTAGCGAATTACTTTCGGTAAGTCAACACACGTCGGTTTTCGAATTGCGAGTACAGGCGCCCTCGCGCGCGCGTCGAATACGGCTGCGATGGCCGACCAGAGCTACGAACCAGATTCCCAGCAGCCTCGGGAGCCCGACCCGGCCCAGGGTCGGGGCAAAGATTGCCCGGATCAAGACGAACACCACGTCCGCAAGGCGTTCCGGGCCGAGCTGACCGGGGGCAGTCAACCGGACAACGGCGTCGAAGGCGAACGCGCGATCAAGGCCGAGCGGATCATGAACGGGCCGCTGATGGTCGCTGCTGCCCTAACCCTGCCCAGCGTCGCGCTCAGCGAAGCCCATGTCGGTGGGGCCCTTGAGGTGATCGCGCAGGTACTCAACTGGGGAATCTGGATCGCCTTCGCGATCGAGTTCGTGGTGATGCTCGCTCTCGTCCCCGACCGTCGCAAGTATCTTCGGCATCACCCGGTCGAGATCATCGTCGTCTTCCTCACGCCGCCGGTGCTGCCGGCCGGCCTTCAGAGCCTGCGGGCGATCCGCCTGCTCCGCTTGTTGCGGCTACTGAAGCTCGCGCAGCTCTCCAACCGGGTCTTCTCGAACCAGGGCTTGCAGTACGCGGCCCTTCTCACTCTCCTTGCCACCGTCGCCGGAGGGTCGGTGTTTCGCGCATTTGAAGCCAAAAGCCAGCACCTCAGCGAATGGGATGGCATCTACTGGGCCTTCACCTCGATGACCACGGTCGGCTCCGAGTTCAACGCCACCACGGTCGGCGGCCAGATCACCGAGGTCGTGATCCTCCTGGTCGGAATCTCCTTCGTAGCCATGCTCACCGGCGCAATCGCCCAACGCTTCCTGAAGTCTTCATCGGATCAGAGTTAGCCCGCGGAACCGGTGGGTCGCCGTGCCCGGTGGGTCGGATTTCCGGTATCGGTGCCGGTTATCCGACCCACCGGCTCCGGAAGGGACGGGTGGCTGTGCCCACTGGGTCGGATTTCCGTCCGGTACACCGGAAATCCGACCCACCACGTCCGAACAGCGGGCAGGCGAGGGGGCGAAACGGGTTGCCGCTACCGACTCTGGTGGCTCAGCCAGCCTGGTTCGTGGGTCGAGATCCGAGTTAGGAGCGCTATGTGGCGAGAACTTCAACCTCGGTGAATTCGACCCCCAGGCCGGCCCAAACCACGCGAGACGCAGAAAGGGAGCGCTATCTGGCCACTATCTACATCTCGCGGAGATTCACCGGCATCCGGGCAGGCTTCCTAGACTTCGGGCCGGCTTCCGAGACTGCTCAGACCTCCAGCGGGTGGATGCCAGGGGCCTCCAGCCGTTCGCTGGCAAGGAGTAAGGCCGGAAATGGCCGCGATAGTACTTCCGTACGTGAGCTG
>Ga0182792_1000476_pt1 | contig 37737 bp, 39 predicted proteins | sample Passage237B_FD_130497 | JGI IMG/M metagenome (GOLD analysis project Ga0182792, IMG submission 130497) | Cellulose adapted compost microbial communities from Newby Island Compost Facility, Milpitas, CA, USA - Passage2 37B (version 2) (version 2) ...
CGTGGCTGGGGCCAAAGCCCGGGGTGGCGTTCCCTCCCAGCAGCCCTACCGGCTCCCCGCGCGCCCCCCCGAGCACCTGCTGCATCGCCTCGATCTCGCCGAGGATGCGGCGTGCGTGCTCGAGATAGAGCTGCCCCTCCGGCGTGAGGCTCATGCGGCGCGTGGTGCGCACGACCAGCGCGACGCCCAGACGCGCCTCCATCTGCGCCAGATGCTTGCTGACGGCGGGCGTGGTGATGCCCAGCTCGCGCGCGGCCGCGCTCAGGCTGCCGGCCGAGGCCAGGACCGAGAAAAAACCCAGATCGTTCGGCAGGATGTCTTGGCCCATCTCCGCTCGATTGATGCATCCAGGTTAAGAATGGATTCACTCTAGCGACGATCAACGGCGACGTCCAATTCCTACAGTGTGAGACCAGCGAGGACACGCCACAGGACGACGCCATGAAGGTCTATCGCATCGCCACGATTCCCGGGGACGGCATCGGCAAGGAGGTGGTGCCGGCCGGCCGTCAGGTCATGGAGGCGCTGGCTTCCCGCCACTGCTTCCGCTTCGAGTTCGAGGACTTCGACTGGGGCGGCGACCACTACCGCCGCCACGGCGTGATGATGCCCGCCGACGGTCTGGACGCGCTGCGCGACAAGGATGCGATCCTGTTCGGCTCGGCGGGCGATCCGCACATCCCCGACCACGTCACGCTGTGGGGCCTGCGGCTGAAGATCTGCCAGGGCTTCGACCAGTACGCCAACGTGCGCCCGACGCGCATCCTGCCCGGCATCGAGTCGCCGCTGCGCCACTGCAGGCCCGGCGACCTGGACTGGATCATCGTGCGCGAGAACTCCGAGGGCGAGTATGCCGGCGTCGGCGGCCGCGCGCACCAGGGCCATCCGATCGAGGTCGCCACCGACGTCACGCTGATGACGCGCGCCGGCGTCGAACGCGTGCTGCGCTTCGCGTTCCGGCTCGCGCAGTCGCGGCCGCGCCGCCAGCTGACCGTGGTGACCAAGAGCAACGCCCAGCGCCACGCGATGGTCATGTGGGACGAGATCGCGCGCGAGGTCGCGGCCGAATTCCCCGACGTGCGCTGGGACCGCGAGCTGGTCGACGCGATGACCGCACGCATGGTCAACCGCCCCTCCTCGCTCGACACCATCGTCGCGACCAACCTGCACGCCGACATCCTCAGCGACCTGGCCGCCGCGCTGGCCGGCAGCCTCGGCATCGCCCCCACCGCCAACCTCGACCCCGAACGCCGCTACCCGTCGATGTTCGAGCCCATCCACGGCTCGGCCTTCGACATCATGGGCAAGGGCCTCGCCAACCCGGTGGGCACGTTCTGGTCGGTCGTGATGATGCTCGAACACCTGGGCGAGCCCGAGGCCGCCGCGCAACTGATGCAGGCCGTCGAGGCCGTGACGGCCGACCCGCGCCTGCACACCTGCGATCTGGGCGGCCAGGCCACCACCGTGCAGGTGACGGACCGCGTGTGCGAGCTGCTGCTCGCACCGGACCGCCTGCGCGCCTGAACAAGAATGGCGCCGCGCCTTCCGCGCGGCCCGAACCCGCCCGCCGTGCCGGCACCGGCCGACCGGCGCGAGCATCCAGAAGAAGACTCAGGAGGAGACCATCATGAAAGGCAGCCATCGCAGCAAGTTCATGTTCCGCCTCGCAGTCGGCCTCGCCGCCGCGGCCACGCTGGCCGCCGGTGGCGTCTCGGCTTCGGACTATCCGAACAAGTCGATCGACTACATCATCCCGTTCAACCCCGGCGGCGAGTCCGATGTCTCGGCCCGTTTCCAGCAGTCGGTGTTCAAGCAGGTCGCGGGCGTCGACGTCGTGATCCAGTACATGGCCGGCGCCGGCGGCGCGCAGGCGTGGTCCAAGCTCAACTCCATGCCCGGCGACGGCTACACCATCATGGGCATCAACCTGCCGCACACGGTGCTGCAGCCGCTGCAGAAGGACGTCGGCTACCAGACCGACGACCTCACGCCGGTGCATTACTTCCACTACACGCCGGACGCGATCTTCGTCACCAACGACAGCCCGTTCAAGACGCTCAACGACCTCGTCGAGTACGCGCGCAAGAACCCGGGCATGGTCACGTTCAGCGGCTCGGGCTCGAACTCGTCGAACCACCTCGCGCAGGCACGTTTCGACGAACTGGCCGGCATCAAGACCACCTACATCCCGTTCAGCGGCACCGGCCCGGCGGTGACCGCGGTGCTCGGCAAGCAGACGGTGGCGGGCTTCAACTACGCGCCGTCGGCCATCGCCCACGCCGACAAGATGCGCATGCTGGCCGTGGCCTCGGCCGAGCGCATGCCGGCCTTCCCCGACGTGCCGACCTTCCGCGAGCTCGGCTATGACATCGTCGGCGGCGCGTACCGCGGCGTGTCGGTACCGCGCAGCACGCCCGAGGAGATCCGCCTGAAACTGTCGGACATCATCAGCCGGATCAACGCCGAGCCGAGCTTCAGGAAGAAGATGGAGGACGGCGGCTTCGTGCTGACCGACATCGGCTACCGGGACATGCCGCAGTTCATGGCCGAGAAGAAGAAGGAGTACGGCGCCCTGGCCGAGAAGCTGGGCATCAAGAAGTAGCCGTTCCAGGCAGGCTCCTGTTGCACGCCGGGGCGGGCGCGGCCCGCCCCCGACCCACGCATTTCCGGGGAACCCTGCATGGAAACTCTGGCTTTCCTCTTCGACGCCATCTCGCCGTTCAATCTGGCGCTGGCGCTGGGTGGCGTCACGCTCGGCACGATCATCGGGGCGCTGCCGGGGCTGTCGGCGACGATGGCCGTGGCGGTGCTCGTGCCGTTCACGTTCGCGCTCTCGCCCGCCTCCGGCCTGATCGCGCTCGGCGCCATCTACACCGGAGCGATCTACGGCGGCGCCTTCGCCGCCATCCTCGTCAACACGCCCGGCACGCCCTCGTCCATCGCCACGACCTTCGACGGCTACCCGATGGCCAAGCGCGGCGACGGAGGGCTGGCCATCACGCTGGCGACGATGGCCTCGGTGTTCGGCGGGCTGGTCGGCGCGCTGACGCTGCTGCTGCTCGCGCCGCCGCTGTCGGACATCGCGCTGCTGTTCGGCCCGCCGGAATACTTCTGGCTCGCCGTGTTGGGCCTGACGCTGATCTCGGCGCTGTCGACCGGCAACACGGTCAAGGGGCTGATCGGCGGCTGCCTGGGCCTGCTGATGTCGGCCGTGGGCATCGCCGTCGTCGGCGGCGACGTGCGCTTCACGCTGAACACGCAGTTCCTGCTCGGCGGCATCGACATCACGTCGGCCATCATCGGGCTGTACTGCGTGCCGGTGGTCATCGACCTGGTCGCCACGCGCGCCGGCCACCTGAAGGTGATCGGCGACAGCGGCGGCTTCCGGATCGGGGAGGCGCTGCGCCTGCTCGGCGCGAGCAAGTTCAACCTGATCCGCAGCAGCGGCATCGGCACGCTGATCGGCATCCTGCCCGGCGCGGGCGGCTCCATCGCCGGCCTGATCGCCTACTCCGAGGCACGCCGCGCCTCGCGCCATCCCGAACGCTTCGGCAGCGGCGAGCCGGCCGGCGTGATCGCCACCGAATCGTCGAACAACGCCACGGTCGGCGGCGGTTTCATCCCGACGCTGGTGCTGGGCATTCCCGGCACGCCGCCGGACGCGATCATCCTCGGCGCCCTGCTGGTGCAGGGGCTCAAGATCGGCCCCAGTCTGTTCAACGAGCAGGGCAGCATCGTCTACACGTTCATGTACGGCCTGCTGATCGCGACGCTGCTGATGCTGCCCGTCGGCCTGATGCTGGGCCGTTACGCCTACCGCAGCATCGTGCTGATCCCCAAGTCGCTGCTCGTGCCCACGGTCGCCTTCCTGACCGTGGTGGGCAGCTTCGCGATCCACAGCAACCCCGAGGACACCCGGATGATGGTGCTGCTGGGCGTGCTCGGCTGGGTGCTGCAGCGTTTCGGCTTCTCGCCCTCGCCCATCGTGCTGGGACTGGTGCTGGGACAGATCGCCGAGCAGGGCTTCGTGCAGGCCTATATGATCGGCACGGCGACCGGCTCGACGCTGGGCATGTTCTTCGGCCGTCCGATCAGCTTCGTCATCGTGCTGTTCGCCGTGCTCACGCTGCTGTGGCCGCTCGCCCGCGCGCTGTGGCGCCGCCGGCGCGGGAACGCGGCGTCCGCCGGGCCACCGGCCGAACCATCGCCGGCCGGGGCCACGCCGGCAACGACCTACCGCGACGTGCCGGCCATCGGCTGGGGCATCGCCTTCGCCGCGCTGGCCTGGGGTGCCTACGCCGAGACGGCCGGCATGTCGCCGATGGGCTCGGTGTTCCCGACCGCCATCGCCGGCATCCTCGGGCTGCTGTCGCTGACGCTGATCGTCACGCAGTTCTTCCGGCCGCCACGCCCGGCGTCGCAGAAACCGTCGGACGGCGGCTCGGTCTGGCGTCGCGTGGCGGTCGTCGCGGTGTTCGCCGCGTGGGCCATGGTGATGCCCGTGATCGGCTTCTTCGTGACCGGGCTCGCGGCCTTCCTCGCCCTGACGGCCATCGCCACCTTCGACCGCCCCGGCCCGCGTACCCTGGTGCTGTATGCCGTCACGGCGCTGGTCATCGTCGGCGCTTTCCAACTCGCGATGGACACGGTGCTGGGCCTGCGCATGCCGATGGGCTGGCTGTTCTGAGCCGCGCGGGCGGAATCCGCTCCGCCCGCGCCCTCCCCTTTTGTGTCAGACCGGCCCCGCGCCGACACATCCGCAACATCTCCTAGCCAGGCCTTACAGCGCCGATACGTGCCGCTTTCTAGTCTTGCATCGTGGCCGCCCGGCATCCGGCCGGCGGCTCCCGGAAAAGGAGATTTCCATGAAGACGATCCGATTCGGCAAGTTCGTGGCACCGCTGCTGGTGGGCGGCGCGTTGCTGGGCGTGGCGCTGCCGGGCATGGCGCACGACGCGCGCCACCATCCGTCCGGCCCGCCGGCGCATGCCAAGGCGCACGGCCACAAGGCCAAGGCGCCCCATCCCCACCACTACCGGCACGTGGCGCCTCCGCCGCGGCACCCGGTCGTGCATCACCACCACTACGTGCGGCACACGCCGCCGCCGAGGTACTGGCGCCATCCGTCCGTGGTGGTCCATGTGCCGCCCATCGTCTTCAGCCTGCGCTGAGACGATGAGGCATCCACCGGCGAACGGGGGCCGCGGCCCCCGTTCGCGTCTTCGGGTGCGGGCACGCCCCCGCCACCGTCCTGAAACATTCCGTAGCGGGACCTTACAACCGGGATACGGAGTCGGGCCTAGTCTTGCAGTCTGCGGCATCCGCCGTTTGCCCGCAGGGGAGGCCACCATGAACGCCATCGATCTCCGTCGCCTGTTCGTTCCGCTGCTGCTCGGCGGCGCGCTGTGTGCCGCCGCGCTGCCGGCCAGGGCCGACCATCGCGTGCACCACAGCTACACGCCGGAGCACCGTCACTACAACGCCTACGTGCATGGCCACCACCATCACCGCAGCAAGCCGCACTACGTGAAGAAGCACCATCACCCCGTGACCGTCCATGGCGTGGTGCATCACCACTATTACTACCCGCCGGCGCCCTATCATTCGCCGCCGGCGCGCGTGTATTACTCCTACCCGTCGGGCGTGGCCGTCAGCGTGCCGCCGATCGTGATCAAGCTGAAGTGAGGCGCGCCGCCCGGTGCCGCTCGGCGAACTGACGGGCTGCGGGCAGGAAGGCGAGGAAGTCCGACTCCAGCGCGCCGTACTGCGCGCGCAGCACCGAGCCGGCCCCGGCGAGCAGCCCGGGCCGGCTCAGTCGTTGGGCCATGCGGTCGAGCGCGTAGGCCACCGACTCGACCTCGGCGTAGGAGGCCAGCCAGTCGTCCTCCGTCATCCAGGGCAGGATGCGCAGCAGCCGGGGCGGCAGCAGCGGACGGTGCTCGGCCATCAGGCGGTAGGCGTCGGCGGTGAAGCGCCTCAGCGGTTCGTCGCTGAACTCGTTCCAGCGCCGCGCGAGGAAGTGGTCGAAGAACATGTCGACGAGGATGCCGGCCGCGCGCCGCCGCTCGGCCGGCACGCGGGCGCACGCGGTTCGGAAGGCCGGATGCGTGTCGGCGAAGGCGTCGATGGCACGGTGCAGACGGACGCCGGCTGCGACGTCGGCCGGCAGGCCCGCCGGCAGTGGTCCCTTGACGAAATCTCCGATCAGGCCGCCGAGGCGGTCGGCCGGGGCGTCGCCGGCGAGCCAGGCGTGGGCGAGGAAGTTCATCGCAGCAGTTCGGCGTGCCGGAAGCAGGACGTGACGTGGTCGTTGACCATGCCGGTGGCCTGCATGTGGGCGTAGCAGATCGTGGAGCCGACGAACTTGAAGCCGCGCGCCTTGAGCGCCCTGGACATCGCGTCGGATTCGGGCGTGCGCGCCGGGATCTCGTTCAGTGCGCGCCAGGCATTCTGGTGCGTGCGGCCGTCGACGAAGCTCCACAGCCATTCGACGGGGTCGATGCCGGCCTCGCGCAGTGCCAGCCAGGCGCGGGCGTTGCCGATGGCGGCGTCGACCTTGGCACGATTGCGGATGATGCCGGGGTCGGCCAGCAGCGCGGCGCGCTTGGCGTCGTCGTAGCGGGCGATGCGCGCCGGATCGAAGCCGTCGAAGACCTCGCGGTAGCGCTCGCGCTTGCGCAGCACCGTGATCCACGACAGTCCGGCCTGCATGCCCTCGAGCAACAGGAACTCGAACATCGTGCGTTCGTCGCGCACCGGCACGCCCCACTCGCGGTCGTGGTAGGCGCAGTACAGCGGATCGTCGCCGGGCCAGGCGCAGCGGGATCGTCCGTCCATGTCGGGGCTCCTCCGGGTGGGATCGCGGCCGGCGCGGCCGCCCGTCCATTATCGCCGCAACGGCGCGGGGCGGGCCGTCACAGCGCCCATCGAATGCACTAGAATCAGGCCCTTGCCGAATTTCCTGAGGGCTTCCATGCTCGACGAACCCATTGTCGCCGCCTCGACCATCGCCTGGATCGCCTTCGCGCTCGGGCTGGTGTTCGGCTACGCGGGCAACCGTTCCAACTTCTGCACCATGGGTGCGGTGTCCGACGTCGTCAACATGGGCGACTGGACGCGCATGCGCATGTGGGCGCTGGCCGTGGCCGTGGCCGTGCTGGGCTCCGGCGCGCTGCAGCTGGCCGGCCTGTTCGACAGTGCCGACTCGATCTACACCGGCCGCCGCCTCACGTGGCTGTCGCATCTGATCGGCGGCGCACTGTTCGGCATCGGCATGACGCTGGCCTCGGGCTGCGGTTCCAAGACGCTGATCCGCATCGGCGGCGGCAACCTGAAGTCGCTGATCGTGTTCGTGTTCCTCGGCCTGTCCGCCTACATGACGATGCGCGGGCTGTTTGGCGTGTGGCGCACGCAGCTCCTCGACCCGATGGCCGTGCAGCTGACCACGCATCAGGACCTGCCCTCCATCCTCGCCGGCCTCGGCATCGAACGGGAGACGGCGCTGACCGCGCTGACGCTGCTCGTCGGCGGCGGCCTGCTGGCCTTCGCGCTCGCGAGCCGCGAGGCGCGCCAGAGCGGCGGCATGCTGGCGGGTGCCATCGCCATCGGCGCGGTGTGCGTCGCGGGCTGGTACCTGACCGCGCACATCGGCTACGTCGAGGAGCACCCGCGCACGCTGGAACGCGCCTTCATCGGCACCAACAGCGGCGGCGCGGAGTCCTTCACCTTCGTCGCGCCGGTGGCCTACACGCTCGAACTGTTCCTGCTGTGGACCGACTCCAGCCGCATCGTCACCTTCGGCATCGCCGGCGTGTTCGGCGTGATCGCCGGCTCGGCACTGTACGCGACGACCTCGCGCAGCTTCCGCCTCGAAGCCTTCCAGAGCGCCGACGATCTCGTGCGCCACATCGTCGGCGCCGTGCTGATGGGCTTCGGCGGCGTCACCGCGCTCGGCTGCACCGTGGGCCAGGGCATCACAGGGCTCTCGACGCTCGCCATCGGCTCGCTGCTGACCACCGCGGCCATCATCGCCGGTGCCGCCGCGACGATGAAGGTGCAGTACTGGCTGATGATGCGGGAAGCCTGAAACCCGCGCCCGGGGGCCGTTTCATGCCGGACGGGTTTTTTCGGATGCCCGCTTGACGCCTCTCCGGCCCTTTGGAATAATCGCGGTCTTTCGGCAGCACCGGGTCGTTAGCTCAGCTGGTAGAGCAGCGGACTTTTAATCCGTTGGTCGCAGGTTCGAATCCTGCACGACCCACCAGATTCACCAGAACGCCAACCTCGCGGTTGGCGTTTTGTTTTTCCGGCCTGCAACACTCTGGCGCAATTGCCGGACGCGCTCGCCGAAACCGGCCGCCGCCCCCGCGGTCGACCCTGCATCCCGGACTTTTCCGGCCGGCCCGCGCGTCCGGCCGGATCGCGACGCCACATGACGAGAAACACCGGACTCGACGTACTGCGCGGGCTGCTGCTGGTGCTGATGACGGTCACCCACATCCCGACCTCCATCGGCGCGGCCTTCGGCCAGCCGTTCGGCTACGTGTCGGCGGCCGAGGGCTTCGTGCTGCTGTCGGGCTTCATCGCGGGCCTGGTGTTCTCGCGCCGCCTCGAACGCGACGGCCCCGACGCGCTGCGCAACGCCCTGCAACGCCGCGCCGCACAGATCTACCTGTGCCACGTCGCGCTGCTGATGTTCCTGTTCACGATCGTCGCCTCGCTCGGCCAGTCGCTGCAGCAACCGGCGATCACGAACATGCTCGGCTTCTTCTTCGACCGGCCGCTGTCGGCCACGCTGGGCGGCCTGCTGCTGCTCTACCGCCCGCCGCTGCTCGACATCCTGCCGATGTACGCGATCTTCCTTCTGCTCACGCCGGCCGTCCTCGCCTACGGCGCGCGCGGCGGCTGGACGAAGCTGCTCGCCGGCAGCGTCGTGCTGTGGCTCGGTGCGCAGTTCGGCCTCGGCGACCATCTGTATCGCACGCTGGGCGACCTGCTGCGGGTACCGGTGCCGCTGGAGGCGACCGGCGCCTTCGTCCTGCCGGCCTGGCAGCTGCTGTGGCTGATCGGGCTGTGGCTGGGTGCGGCCGAGGCCGCGGAACGCAATCCGCTCGCGCGCCTGCCGCGCGGCGCGGTGGCGGCGGCCGTGGTGCTGGCCGTGCTGTTCCTGCTGTGGCGCCACATCGTCGGCCAGACCCCGCTGCCCGACTGGCCCGTGCCCAACGAGCTGTTCAGCAAGTGGCGCCTCGGCCCGCTGCGCCTGCTCAACCTGGCCGCGCTCGTGATCTGCGTCGCCCGCCTGGGGCCGGCGCTGCTGCGCGTGGTGCCGGCGAGCGGCTTCCTGCGGACGCTGGGATCGGCCTCGCTGCCGGTGTTCTGCATCCATCTGGTGCTGGCGCTCGTCGCGCTGCTGATCCTCGGCGCGGACCAGACCCATCCGCTGTGGATGGACGTGACCGTGCTGGTGCTGAGCTTCACGCTGCTGCACCGCACGGCGCAGCTCAGCCTGGCGCGGAAGTCAGCGGTCCGCGGCGGGAGCCAGGCGTAGCCGCGCCTCGATGATTTCCTCGCACAGCGCGTAGCCGGCGGCGCTGAAGTGCAGGCCGTCCGGCGCGTACAGCTCCGCGAGCGGCCGGCCGTCGACGCCGAACATGCGCGGACGCAGGTCGATGAAGGCCATGTCCGGCTGCTCGGCGATCCAGGCCGACACGAGCGCGTTGGTCTCGCGGAAGCCCGCCTCGGACGCCCAGCGGCTGGGGCTGGGCTTGATCGATACCCAGGCGATCCAGCTGCCCGGCAGTGCCATGCGCACGCGCCGGACGAAGGCCTGCAGCGATTCGAGCACGTCGCGCGGCGAGGCCCCGCCGGCGACATCGTTCTCGCCCGCGTAGACGACGATGCGCGACGGACGGTAGCGGATCGCCAGCCGGTCCGCGTGGCGCGCGAGGTCGGCCATCCGCGAGCCGGCGATGCCGCGCTGGATCACCACGGGATACTCGTCGAACTCGGCGGCGAGGTCAGGCCAGAACGCGATCGACGAACTGCCCACGAAGAGCACGCCGCCGGGCGGCGGCTGGGCCACGCGGTCGGCGGCATCGAAGCGTTCGAGCGCACGCATCACGAAATCCGGGCCGTCCTGCGCCCACGCCGCGGCCACGAGCGAGCAGGCCAGCACCACACCCCCGCACCACCGCCGAAGTCCTCGCCCCATTCCTCCCCCTTCGCGGCCATTCCCGGTCATGCGCGCATTCTCGGCCGCCGGGGCTGTCGTCCACCTTACAGCGCGCGCGGCCTGCCCGCGCACGCGCCCGGGTCCGCCAACGGCCGTTTGCTATACTCGCTGCGCCAGACGCCCGACCGGAATTCCGGTTGCATACCGCCCGATCCGCCAGCCAGGCACATGCCCTCCGAATTCGACCTGATTCGCCGACACTTCACGCGCGCCGGCCAGCACACCGACCTCGGGGTCGGTGACGACGCCGCGCTGTTCGCGCCCGCGCCGGGCATGCAGCTGGCCGTGTCGACGGACATGCTCGTCTGCGGCACGCACTTCCTGCCCGACACCGATCCGCGCGATCTGGGCTGGAAGACCCTCGCCGTCAACGTCTCCGACATCGCCGCGATGGGCGGCCGGCCGCGCTGGGCGCTGCTCGCGCTGGCGCTGCCGGCGGCCGACGAGGACTGGATCGCGGCCTTCGCGCACGGCCTGTTCGACTGCGCCGGAGCCTTCGGCATCGACCTGGTCGGCGGCGACACGACGCGCGGGCCACTGAACCTGTGCGTGACGATCTTCGGCGAGGTGCCGACCGGCGGCGCGATCACGCGCGGCGGCGCGCGCGACGGCGACGACGTCTGGATCACCGGCCAGCCCGGCCGCGCGGCGCTCGGGCTCGCCCACCTGCAGGGACGCCTCGTGCTGCCCGCGCACGGCGCGGCCGAATGCGTGGCCGCGCTGCAGCGCCCGCAACCGCGCGTCGAGGCGGGACTCGCGCTGCGCGGACTCGCGAGCGCGATGCTCGACGTCTCCGACGGCCTCGCGGGCGATTTGCGCCACATCCTCGAGCAGTCCGGCGCCGGCGCCGAGATCCCGGTCGCCGACCTGCCGCTGCACACGCTCACGACGCTCGGCGCCACGGCCGACGACGCCCGCCGCTGCTACCTGTCGGGCGGCGACGACTACGAACTCCTCTTCACCGCCCCGTCCGCCCGTCGCGCCGAGGTCGAGGCCATCGCCGCCCGGCTGGGGCTGACGATGACCCGCATCGGCCGCATCACCGCGGAGCCGGGCCTTCGCATCGTCGAGCCCGACGGCCGCATCGGCAGCGCCGGCGGTTTCGACCACTTCGCCCGATGAAACCGACCGCCCGCTTCCTCGTCGCCCACCCGTCGCACTTCATCGCGCTGGGCTTCGGCGCCGGCCTGTCGCCCAGGGCGCCCGGCACCGTCGGCACGCTGCTCGGCTGGGCGCTGTTTCCGGCGCTGACCTGGTCGTTCTCCGACGTCGAGCTGCTGGTCCTGCTGGCGATCTTCTTCACCGGCGGCATCGCGGCGGCCGGCCGCTCCGGCGAGGCACTGGGCCAGCCCGACCACGGCGCCATCGTCTGGGACGAGATGGTCGCGATCTGGCTGGTGCTGCTGTTCACGCCGCCGACGCTGGCCTGGCAGGCGGTCGCGGTGGTGCTGTTCCGCGTCTTCGACATCCTGAAACCACCGCCGGTGCGCAACGTCGAGGCCGCCTTCAAGGGCGGCTTCGGGGTCATGATCGACGACATCGTCGCGGCCGGCTACGCGCTGCTGGTACTGGCGGTGCTCGTGAGGCTGCTCGGATGAGCGGCACCGAGCGCGCGCTCGAGGCGCTGGCCGCCGAGGTCGGCGCCCGGCTGCGCGAACGCGGCTGGATGCTGGCGACGGCGGAATCCTGCACCGGCGGCTGGATCTCGGCCGCCGTGACGAGCATCGCCGGCAGCTCGGAGTGGTTCGACCGCGGCTTCGTCACGTACTCGAACGACGCCAAACGTCAGATGCTGGGCGTGAGCGCGCGCAGCCTCGACGAGCACGGCGCGGTCAGCGAGTCGGTCGTGCGCGAGATGGCGCTGGGCGCGCTCGCGGCGAGCGCGGCGCACGTGGCCGTGGCGGTGTCGGGCATCGCCGGCCCGGGCGGCGGCTCGGCCGAGAAGCCCGTCGGCACGGTGTGCTTCGCGTGGGCCGTGCGCGGAGGGGACGTGCGGTGCGTGACGCGCCACTTCGACGGCGACCGGCGTGCCGTGCGCTGGCACACGGTGGAACACGCGCTGCGTGAAATCCTGACGTGCGTGCCCCCTTCCGGTGCCTGATCCGGCGTCGCACATGCAATCTCTGTGCCATAATTTCCCCCACTTTTAGCAAGGACACGACATGGACGACAACAAGGCCAAGGCCCTCGCCGCCGCGCTGCAGCAGATCGAGCGCCAGTTCGGCAAGGGATCGATCATGCGCATGGGCGACGGCAGCGCCGAGCGCGACATCCAGACCGTCTCCACCGGCTCGCTGGGGCTCGACATCGCGTTGGGCCTGGGCGGCCTGCCGCGCGGACGCGTGGTGGAGATCTACGGCCCGGAATCGTCCGGCAAGACCACGCTGACGCTGCAGGTCATCGCCGAGATGCAGAAGCTGGGCGGCACGGCGGCCTTCATCGACGCCGAGCACGCGCTGGACGTCGGCTACGCCGAGAAGCTCGGCGTAAACATCGAGGACCTCCTGATCTCCCAGCCCGACACCGGCGAGCAGGCGCTCGAGATCGCCGACATGCTGGTGCGCTCGGGCGGCGTGGACATCGTCGTCATCGACTCCGTGGCCGCGCTGACGCCCAAGGCCGAGATCGAGGGCGAGATGGGCGACCAGCTGCCGGGCCTGCAGGCCCGCCTGATGAGCCAGGCGCTGCGCAAGCTCACGGCCAACATCAAGCGCACGAACACGCTGGTGATCTTCATCAACCAGATCCGGATGAAGATCGGCGTGATGTTCGGCAACCCCGAGACCACCACCGGCGGCAATGCGCTGAAGTTCTACTCCAGCGTGCGCCTCGACATCCGCCGCACCGGCGCGATCAAGAAGGGCGACGAGGTGATCGGTTCGGAGACCCGCGTCAAGGTCGTCAAGAACAAGGTCTCGCCCCCGTTCAAGGAAGCGCACTTCGACATCCTGTACGGCGAGGGCGTGTCGCGCGAGGGCGAGATCATCGACCTCGGCGTGGAGCACAAGATCGTCGACAAGTCCGGCGCCTGGTATGCCTACGGCGGCGAGAAGATCGGCCAGGGCAAGGACAACGTGCGCGAGTTCCTCAAGGCCAATCCGGCCCTGGCGCGCGAGATCGAGAACAAGGTGCGCGCCGCGCTGGGCATGAAGGAACTGCCGGTCGTCGACGCCGCGCCCGACGCGAAAGACTGATGCCCGGGGCGGAGGACCGGCTGCGCCAGAAGGCCCTCCGCCTGCTTGCCCTGCGCGACCATTCGCGCGCCGAGCTGGCCCGCAAGCTCGCCGGCCTCGGCACCCCGCAGGAAGTGGACGCCACGCTCGACCGCATGGCCGAACTGGGCCTGCAGTCCGACCGCCGCTTCGCCGAGGCGTGGCTGCGCGGCAAGGCCGGCCGCTTCGGCACGGCGCGGCTGCGGATGGAGCTGGCTCGCCGCGGCGTCGATGCCGACACCGTGGAGCAGGCGCTGGGCGAGAGCGCGATCGACGACGATCTCGAACGCGCCCGCGCCGTGTGGCGGAGCAAGTTCGGCACGCCCGCGCAGGACCGCCGCGAATGGGCCAGACAGGCGCGCTTCCTGCAGGGGCGCGGATTTTCCAGCGAAGTGATCACGAAGTTGCTGAAAGAGGTTCCGGATGAGTCTTCTTGAGGTGTCTGGGCTGCGCAAGCGCTACAAGTCGCGCGAGGTCGTGCGCGACGTGGGGCTCGAGGTCGGCGCGGGCGAGGTCGTCGGCCTGCTCGGCCCGAACGGCGCCGGCAAGACCACCTGCTTCTACATGATCGTCGGCCTGGTCGGCTGCGACGCCGGCACGATCCGGCTCGACGGACAGGACCTCACGCACCAGCCGATCCACGCCCGCGCCCGCATGGGCATGTCCTACCTGCCGCAGGAGATGAGCGTGTTCCGCCGCCTGACGGTGGCCGACAACGTGCGTGCCGTGCTCGAGCTGCAGGGGCTGGACCGCGAGACCGTCGAGCGCCGGCTCGAGGCGCTGCTCGACGAGCTCAACATCAGCCACCTCGCCGACAGCATGGCCGTGGCGCTGTCCGGCGGCGAGCGCCGCCGCTGCGAGATCGCCCGCGCGCTGGCGACCGACCCGCGCCTGATCCTGCTCGACGAGCCCTTCGCCGGCGTCGACCCGATCGCCGTGCTCGACATCCAGAAGATCATCCGCTACCTCAAGGAGCGCGGCATCGGCGTGCTCATCACCGACCACAACGTGCGCGAGACGCTGGGCATCTGCGACCACGCCTACATCCTCAGCGACGGCACGGTGCTCGCCGGCGGCCGCCCGGAGGAGATCATCGACGACGAGCGCGTGCGGCAGGTCTACCTCGGAGAACACTTCCGGCTCTGAACGGCGCCGGCGGCCCCATGAAGCAATCCCTGCAACTCAAGCTCTCGCAGTCGCTCACGCTGACGCCGCAGCTGCAGCAGTCGATCAAGCTGCTGCAGCTGTCGACCATCGAGCTGAACCAGGAGATCGAACGCTTCCTCGCCGAGAACCCGCTGCTCGAGCGCGAGGACGCCGGCGATGACGCGCCTGTGCCGCCACGCGGGGACGGCCCGGCCGAATCCCCGTCCTCCGAACCCGCCGAGACGCCGGGCGAGGCACCCGAGCACGACGGCCCCGACTTCCCCGAATCTCCGGCCGACTGGGGCAGCGGATCGCGCAGCCGCGACGACGAGGACGACCGCGACTTCCAGGACGTGCAGGCCGCCTCGATCAGCCTGCGCGACCACCTCAACGGGCAGATCAGCCTGTCGCCGCTGTCCGACCGCGACCGCCTGCTCGCGCGCCTGATCATCGAGGCCCTCGACGACGACGGCTACCTGCACCAGTCGCTCGAGGAGCTGCTGGAGATCGTGCCGGAGGAATTCGAGGTCGATCTGGACGAACTGCAGATCGCGCTGCACCAGGTCCAGAGCCTGGAACCCGCCGGCATCGCCGCACGCAGCCCGGCCGAGTGCCTGGAACTGCAGCTGCGCGCCCTTCCGCCCGGCCCGGTGCGCGACCTGGCGCTGGTGATCGTGCGCGAACACCTGCAGCTGCTGGCCGAGCGCAACTTCCAGCGCATCCGCCGTGCCACGGGCTGCAGCGAGGACGCGCTGCGCGAGGCGCAGGCGCTGATCCTCAGCCTCGACCCTCGCCCCGGCCTGCAGTACGGCGGCGACGACGCCGGCTACATCGTGCCCGACGTCATCGTGCGCAAGGTGCGCGGACGCTGGACCGCCAGCCTCAACGGCGAGGCCATGCCCCGGCTGCGCATCAACCAGCTGTACGCCGGCATCCTGCAGCAGAACCGCGGCTCGGCCGGCGCGCTGGCCGGGCAGCTGCAGGAGGCGCGCTGGCTGATCAAGAACGTGCAGCAGCGCTTCGACACCATCCTGCGGGTCTCCCAGGCCATCGTTGACCAACAGCGCCAGTTCTTCGAATATGGGGAGGTGGCCATGAAGCCGCTGACCCTGCGCGAGATCGCCGACGAGCTGGAACTGCACGAATCGACCATATCGCGCGTCACGACCCAGAAGTACATGGCCACCCCGCGCGGCGTGTTCGAGCTGAAGTACTTCTTCGGCAGCCACGTCGCCACGGACAGCGGCGGCGCGGCCTCGTCGACGGCCATCCGCGCGCTGATCCGCCAGCTGATCGACGCAGAGGACAAGAAGAACCCCCTTTCCGATTCGCGCATCACGGAACTGCTCGGCGAGCAGGGCATCGTCGTCGCACGCCGCACGATCGCCAAGTACCGCGAATCCCTGAACATTCCCCCCGTCAGCCAGCGCAAGACGATCTGATTTTCCCTACGACGCCAGGAGCGATCATGAATCTCAACATCACCGGACATCACGTCGAAGTCACTCCCGCCCTCCGCGACTATGTCACGGGCAAGCTCGACCGCGTCATCCGCCACTTCGACAACGTCACGAGCATCGCCGTGATCCTGTCGGTCGAGAAACTGGTGCAGAAGGCCGAGGTCACGCTCCACGTGCGCGGCAAGGATCTCTTCGCCGAAGCCGAGGATGCCGACCTGTACGCCGCCATCGACGCGATGATCGACAAGCTCGACCGCCAGGTCATCAAGCACAAGAACAAGAACCTCGAGCACGGCCACGAGGCGCTCAAGCACCAGAACCCCCCCGAGGAGGAATGATTTCTCGCTGCACCGCACAACGGTTCCTGTACTTCGCGCGGGGAGTGTTTATAATCCCGCACCTCATCAGGTGCCCGGCGCACTCCCCGCAACCCGAACTGTCCGCGTCGCACCGCCCCGGCGGTGAAGCGCGGCTTACCCCGAAATGAGTCTGATCGCCGATCTCCTTCCCGCCGAAAACGTCGTCGTCGACCTCGAAGCCAGCAGCAAGAAACGCGTGTTCGAACAGGCCGGCCTGTTGTTCGAGAACAATCAGGGCATCGGCCGTAGCGACGTGTTCGACTCCCTGTTTTCGCGCGAACGCCTGGGTTCCACCGGGCTCGGGGAGGGCGTGGCCATCCCGCACGGCCGCATCAAGGGCCTGAAGAAGGCCGCCGGCGCGTTCATCCGCCTGTCCACGCCGGTGCAGTTCGACGCGCCGGACGGCCGCCCGGTGCACATGCTGTTCGTGCTGCTGGTGCCGGAACAGGCCAACGAGCAGCATCTGCAGATCCTGTCGGAGCTCGCGCAGATGTTCAGCGACCCGGACTTCCGCGGCCGCCTGCAGGACGCGCCCGACAGCGCAACCATTCACGCCCTGTTCTCGGGCTGGGAACCGCATGCGGCAGATCAGCGTCGCGCAGCTGTTTGAGGCCCAGCAGGAAGCACTGCACCTCACCCACGTCACCGGCACGCTGGACCGCCTGATCGCGGTCACCGAGCCGGGCGGATGGGCCGCCGACCTGGTCGGCCACCTCAACCTGATCCACCCCGAACGTCTCCAGGTCATCGGCAGCGCCGAGCAGGCCTGGGCGCGCAAGCAGCCGCTCGACCGGCTCACCCAGCACTTCGAGGACGTATTCGCCGCCCGCCCGCCGGTGGTCATCATCGCCGACGGCTGCGAGCTGCCGGCGATGATCCGCGACCTGTGCGTGACCCACGACGTCGCGCTGCTGACCACGCCGGAACCGTCCGCGCGCGTCATCGACAGCCTGCGCAGCCACCTCGCGCGCGAGCTGGCCGAACGTGTGTCGCTGCACGGCGTGTTCATGGACGTGCTCGGCATCGGCGTGCTGATCACCGGCGACTCGGGCACCGGCAAGTCGGAGCTGGCGCTGGAACTGATCTCCCGCGGTCACGGCCTGGTCGCCGACGACATCACCGAGTTCTCGCGCATCGCGCCGTCGGTGGTCGAGGGCCGCTGCCCCGAACTGCTGCAGGATTTCCTCGAAGTCCGCGGCCTGGGCATCCTGAACATCCGCACGATCTTCGGCGAGACCGCCGCCCGGCGGAAGATGCGCCTGCGCCTGATCGTGCATCTGGAACGCCGTGTCACCGGCCAGGAACCCGACCGCCTGCCGCTGAGCCTGGAGACGCAGGACGTGCTCGGCGTGCCGATCCCGCGCAGCGTGCTGCCCGTGGCCGCCGGCCGCAACCTCGCCGTGCTGCTCGAGGCCGCCGTGCGCTCGACCATCCTGAAGCTGCGCGGCATCGACGCCACGGCCGAGTTCATCGAGCGCCACCAGCGCATCATGGAAAGCGACGACCCCGGCAAGGCCGACCCCGGCTGACGCCGCGCGCTTGCGGCCGCCCTGCCGCCGCTGCTAGGCTCGAACGCTTCCCCCGCCCATTTCCGCACGCTCCATCCCCATGAAAAACCCTCCGGATTACCTCGAAAAGATCCTCAACGCGCACGTCTACGACGTCGCCGAGGAGACCCCGCTCGAACTCGCCGAAAACCTCTCGGGGCGCATCGGCAACCGCCTGCTGCTCAAGCGTGAGGACATGCAGCCGGTGTTCAGCTTCAAGATCCGGGGCGCCTACAACAAGATGGCCAACCTGTCCGCGGCGGCCCTGCAACGCGGCGTGATCTGCGCCTCGGCCGGGAACCACGCGCAGGGCGTGGCGATGTCGGCCTCGCGGCTCGGCGCACGCGCGGTCATCGTGATGCCGGTGTCCACGCCGCAGATCAAGATCGACGCGGTCAGGGCGCTCGGCGGCGAGGTGGTGCTGGAGGGCGATTCCTTCACCGAGGCCCACGCCCACGCGATGCGGCTCGAGAAGGAGGACGGGCTGACCTTCGTGCATCCGTTCGACGATCCGGACGTGATCGCCGGCCAGGGCACGATCGGCATGGAGATCCTGCGCGCGCATCCCAAGCCCATCCACGCCATCTTCTGCTGCGTCGGCGGCGGCGGGCTGATCTCGGGCGTGGCGGCCTACGTCAAGCGCCTGCGGCCGGACATCCGCATCATCGGCGTCGAGGCCGAGGACTCGGAGGCGATGACGCAATCGCTGGCGGCCGGACGCCGCATCGAGCTCGACCAGGTCGGCCTGTTCGCCGACGGCGCGGCCGTCAAGCTCGTGGGCGCCGAGACCTTCCGGCTGTGCCAGGCCTACGTGGACGAGATGATCGTGGTCGACAACGACGCGATCTGCGCCGCGATCAAGGACGTGTTCGAGGACACGCGCTCCATCCTCGAGCCGGCCGGCGCCATGGCGATCGCCGGTGCCAAGGAATACGCGCGCCGCCACAAGCTGCGCGACAAGACGCTGGTGGCCGTGGCCTCCGGCGCGAACATGAACTTCGACCGCCTGCGCTTCGTCGCCGAGCGCGCCGAGGTCGGCGAACAGCGCGAGGCCATCCTCGCCGTGACCATCCCCGAGCAGCCGGGCTCGTTCCGCAAGTTCTGCGCCCTGCTCGGCAAGCGCAACATCACCGAGTTCAACTACCGCTTCGACGACCCGTCCCGCGCGCACATCTTCGTCGGCATCGGCATCGCCAACCGTTCCGAGGCGGGGCGCATCGTCGAGATGCTGGCCCGCCATGACCTGCCCGCCGTCGACCTGACCGACGACGAGATGGCCAAGAGCCACGTGCGCTACATGGTCGGCGGCCGCGCGCCCCAGGCGGACAACGAGCTGCTGTACCGCTTCATCTTCCCGGAGCGCCCCGGCGCGCTGATGAATTTCCTGACCCAGCTGCGCTCGGACTGGAACATCAGCCTGTTCCACTACCGGAACCACGGCGCCGATTTCGGCCGCGTGCTGGTCGGCATGCAGGTGCCGCCGGGCGACAAGCCGGCCTTCCAGGACTTCCTCGAGCGCCTCGGCTACGAGTACGTCGACGAAACGGAGAACCCGGCCTACAAGCTGTTCCTCGGCTGAGCGGGGAAGGCGCCGGCCTCGGTCACCAGCCACGCCATCGGCCGGTCGTGCGGCTGCGGCCACACGGTCTCGGCCCGCCCGAGCTCGAAACCCACGCCCACGGCGCAGGCGTCGAGCGTCGCCAGCGTGCGGTCGAAGTAGCCGCCACCGTAGCCCAGGCGGAAGCCGCCCGCGTCGAAGGCGTTGAGCGGCACCAGCACCACCTCCGGCACCAGGACCTCCCCGTCCGGCGGATGCGGAATCCCGTGCAGATCCGGCACCAGCGTCATGCCCGGCACCCAGCGACGAAACTCCAGCGGCCGTTCGCGGTCGAGCACCACGGGCAGTGCGGCGCGGCGTGCGGCGTCGGCCGCCAGCCAGCCGGCGACGAAGCGGCGCAGGTCCGGCTCGGCGCGGAACGGCCAGCAGAACCCCAGCACGCGCGGTGACAGGCGTCCGAGCAGCGCGTCCAGGTGCGTCTCGAGCCGCCGCGTCAGCGCCTCGCGCTCGGCCTCGGCGAGCGCCTCGCGCGCCTGCAACGCCCGGTTCCTGAGCGCACGCCGAAGCGCTACGATGTCGCCCGCCGAATGCGGCGCGCTCACGCACGACCCCACGTGGAGACAGCCCGTCCCGGCCTTCCCGACACCATGAAACCCCTCCTCATCGGCCTGTTCCTGCTCACCACCTGCGCCGCGGCCGGCGCCCGCGACCTGCCCGGCGACAGCCGCATTCTAGCGGCGCGCGAGGCGCTGCGGACCGGCGACCAGCAGACGCTCGAGCGCCTGGCCGCGCAGCACGACCCGCGCCACCCGCTCGACCACTACGTCGAGTACTGGCTGCTGCTCAACAGGCTCGCGCGCCCGGAGCCGCCGCCGCACGAGGAGCTGGCCGCGTGGATCGCCGCCTTCCCCGACACCGTTCCCGCCACGCGGCTGCGCGCGCAATGGCTGCGCCGTCTCGCCAGGGACGGCGACTGGGCCGGCTATCTGGAGCTGTTCGCGACGCACGACGAAACCGACGAGGAGCTGCTCTGCCTGGCCTGGCAGGGCCGGCTCGCGCTCGGCGAGCGCGCCGTGCTCGACGAGGCCGCGCGCGCCTTCGCGAGCGCCACGCACCATCACGCCACCTGCAATCCGGTGTTCGAGGCCGTCGTGCAGGCCGGCGTCGTCGACGCCGAGACCGTATGGTGGCGCTTCCGCCGCCAGATCAACTCGCGCCGGCCCGAGGACGCGCGCACGACGCTGCAGTGGCTGGGCGTGGACACGCGCGGCTTCAGCGCCGTGCTGGAACGGCCAGCCGACTACTTCGACCGTCTCCCCGCCGGCTTCGCGAAGACCCGCGCCGGGCAGGAACTGGCGCTGGCCGCGCTGGTGCGGCTCGCGCGCAGCGACGTGCCGCCGGCCCACGTGCGCTTCGTGCGACGTTTCGAGGAATTCACGGTGCCACAGCGCGAGTGGATGTACGCCGTGCTGGGCCACATGGGCGCGCTGTCGCGCCTGCCGCTCGCCGGCGAGTGGTACGCCGCGGCCGGCCAGGCGCCACTCGACGCCGCACAGCGGGCCTGGCGCGTGCGCGCCGCGCTGCGCGCCGAGGACTGGGCACAGGTCGAGCGCGCGCTCGACGGCCTGCTCGCCTCCCAGCAGACCGATCCGGAATGGATCTACTGGCGCGCCCGCGCGCGCGCCGCGCAGGGCGACCGTGCCGGCGCCGAACGGCTGTACCGCCAGATCGCGGACGGCCACGGCTACTACCCGATGCTGGCCGCCGAGGAACTGGGGCGGCGCTTCGCCCCGCCCGCGCGCGGCAAGCCGGTGCCCGCGGCCGACAAGTCGCGCGCCGCCGCCGATCGCGGCATCGCGACGGCGCTGCACTTCTATCGCCTCGGGCTCGATACCGAGGGCCTGCGCGAATGGATCCGCGCGCTGCGCGGCAAGGACCGCCGCTTCCTGATCGCCGCCGCCCACGTTGCCCTCGACCACGGCCTGTTCGAGCGCGCGATCAACACCGCCGAGCTGGCCGACGCCGGCACGAACTTCGAGATCCGCTTCCTGACCCCGTTCCGTGAGTTGATCGAGCCGCAGGCGCTGAAGCAGCAGGTGGACCTGGCCTGGATCTACGGCCTGATGCGGCAGGAGAGCCGCTTCAACGTCCCGTCACGCTCCGGCGCCGGCGCGCGCGGGCTGATGCAGGTGATGCCCGACACCGGCCGGCTGGTCGCGAAACGCATCGGGCTGAAGGGCTACCACCCGCGCATGCTCAACGACCCGCAGACCAACGTGCTGCTCGGCACCAGCTACATGCGCATGATCCTGGACGATCTGGAACAGCATCCGGTGCTCGCGTCGGCCGGCTACAATGCGGGGCCGAACCGCGCCCGGCGCTGGCGCGGGGACCGGCCGATCGAGGGCGCGATCTACGTCGCGACCATCCCGATCGACGAAACACGGGAGTACGTCCAGAAAGTGCTCGTCAACAAGGTCGTCTATGCCGCCCTGTTCGAGAACCGTCCGCAGTCGCTGCGCGAACGGCTCGGCGTGATCCCGGCGGCGGCCACGACCGAACCCTGAGGACCACCGTGGGCAGCCAGACCCTCCTCATCACCGGCGGCAGCGGCTTTCTCGGCAGCGCCATCGTGCGGCGGCTCGCCGGTGACGGCCGGCGCATCGTCGTGCCCACGCGCGGGGCCGCCCGCGCCGCGCATCTGGCCGGCCTGCCCGGCGTCGAGGTCGTCGAGGCCGACATCCACGACCCCGCCACGCTGCACCGTCTGGCCGAGGGCACGCACGCCGTGATCCACCTCGTCGGCGTGCTGCACTCGCGCTCCGGCACGCCCTGGGGTCCGGACTTCGAGCGCGCCCATGTCGCGCTGCCGCGCGCGCTCGTCGCCGCCTGCCGCGCGGCCGGCACGGACCGGCTGATCCATGTCAGCGCGCTGGGCGCCGACCCCGACGGCCCGTCGCAGTACCTGCGCTCCAAGGCCGCCGGCGAGACGGCCGTGCGCGAGGCCGGCGACGCACCGGCCTGGACCATCCTGCGCCCGTCGGTCGTGTTCGGCCCCGGCGACAGCTTTCTGAACCTGTTCGCGCGGCTCGCGCGCCTCTTCCCGGTGCTGCCGCTCGCCGGCGCGGACACGCGCTTCCAGCCGGTGTACGTCGGCGACGTGGCCGAGGTCGTCGCGCGCAGCCTCGAGGACGACACCGCGCGCGGCCAGACCTTCGAGCTGGCCGGCCCGCGCACCTATACGCTGGCCGAGCTCGTGCGCCTCGTCTGCCGCGCGACCGGCCGGCGCCGGCTCGTGTTCGGCCTGCCCGAACCGCTGGCGATGCTGCAGGCCGCCGCGATGGAATGCCTGCCGGCGCCGCCGATGAGCCGCGACAACGTGCGCTCGCTGCGCGTCGACAACGTCGCCACCGGCGCGCCGCTGCCCTTCGGGCTCGTGCCGGCGGCGCTGGAGGACATCGCACCCGGCTACCTCGCCGGGGAGGGGCGCCGATGAAGGCCTGGATCGTCGGCGGCGCCGTGCGCGACGAGCTGCTCGGGCTGCCCGTGCGCGACCGGGACTGGGTCGTGGTCGGCGCGACGCCGGAGCAGATGCTGGCGGCCGGCTTCCGCCCCGTGGGCAAGGACTTCCCGGTCTTCCTGCACCCGGAAACCCACGAGGAGTACGCGCTCGCGCGCACCGAGCGCAAGACCGGCCACGGCTACAAGGGCTTTACCTTCCACGCCTCGCCGGACGTCACGCTGGAGCAGGATCTCGCCCGCCGCGACCTGACCATCAACGCGATGGCGCGCGACGAGGACGGCACCATCACCGACCCCTTCGGCGGCCGACAGGATCTGGCCGCCCGCGTGCTGCGCCACGTCAGCCCGGCCTTCTCCGAGGATCCGCTGCGCATCCTGCGCGTGGCACGCTTCGCCGCACGCTTCGACGCCTTCACGGTGGCGCCGGAGACGATGGCGCTGATGCGCGACATCGTCTCCGCCGGCGAGGTCGAGCATCTGGTGGCCGAGCGCGTGTGGCAGGAGCTCGCGCGCGGGCTCATGGAGGATCACCCGCAGCGCATGTTCGCGGTCCTGCGCGAGAGCGGTGCGCTGGCGCGCCTGCTGCCCGAGCTCGATGGTCAGCCGGAGGCCGCGCGCGCGGCACGCGATGCGCGGCTCGCGCGCGGCGTGGCACGCGGAGCGCCGCTGGACCAGCGCTGGGCCGTGACGCTGCGCGACCTCGGCGCGGACACCGCGCGCGCGGTCTCCGAACGCCTGAAGGCGCCGAACGAGGCACGCGACCTGGCCGTGATGCTGGCGCGCGAGCACGAGGCCCTGCGGCGTGACGGCGCAACGGCGGAACGCGCCCTCGACCTGATCGTGCGCTGCGACGCGCTGCGCCGGCCCGAACGCTTCGAGGCCCTGCTGCGCGCCGCCGCCGACGGCGAACCGGCGCCCGACGTCGCGCGCTGGCGTGCCGTGCTGGCCGCCGCGAACGGCGTGGACGCCGGCGCGGTCGCCGCCGCCTGCGCGGACCGGCGCGAGATCCCGCAGCGCGTGCGGGAGGCGCGTCTGGCCGCGATCGCGGCCGGCTAGATCGACCAGAGGATCAGCATGGCGACCCCGGACAGCAGCACCGTGGTCGTGAAGGGAAAGTGATACGGACGGCCGCGGAAGCGGAAATGCAGGTCACCGGGCAGCTGGCCCAGACGCAGGTGGCGGGCCAGCGTGGAACGGAACATTCCGGTGACCAGCACGATGACGACGATGACGAACAACCACTTGAGCATGCGGGCCCCCGGACAGATGCCCGCATTAGACCCCGAAGCGCCCGCCGGCGCCAACACCGAAAGGACGCCATGATCACCCTGTATACGTGGAGCACCCCGAACGGCCGCAAGATCTCGATCGCCCTCGAGGAACTGGGCCTTCCCTACGAAGTGAAACCGGTCAACATCACGCGCGACGAGCAGTTCGCGCCCGACTTCCTCGCCATCAGCCCGAACAACAAGATCCCCGCCATCGTCGATCCCGACGGCCCCGGCGGCGCGCCGATCTCGCTGTTCGAATCCGGCGCCATCCTGATCTACCTGGCAGAGAAGACCGGCCGCCTGCTGCCGGCCGACCCGCGCGGGCGCTACCAGACGCTGGAATGGCTGATGATGCAGATGGGCTCGGTCGGGCCGATGTTCGGCCAGGCCCACCACTTCCTGCGCTTCGCGCCCGAGGACGTGCCCTACGCGCGCAAGCGCTACTCGGCCGAGACGCGCCGCATCTACGGCGTGCTCGACCGCCGGCTGGCCGACCGCGAATGGCTGGCCGCCGACCAGTACACGATCGCCGACATCGCGACCTATCCGTGGGTCGCGCGCCACGAGTGGCAGCAGGTCGATCTGGCCGACTTCCCCAACGTACGGCGCTGGTTCGACGCCCTCGGCGCCCGCCCGGCCGTCGCGCGCGGCATGCAGGTTCCGGGCTGAGATGCCCGGCGCGCGCCGCCTCGAACGGCTCTCGCGCCTGCCCGAAGGCGCGGCGCGCGGCCGACCGCTGCTGTTCGTGCACGGCGCCTACACCGGCGCCTGGTGCTGGGACGAGCACTTCCTGCCGTTCTTCGCCCGCCACGGCTACGCCGCCCACGCTGTGTCGCTGTCGGGCCACGGCGGCAGCGAGGGGCGCGAGCGCCTGGACCGGCTGCGGCTGGCGGACTACGTCGACGACGTGGCCCGGACCGTCGCGGAGCTGCCCGCGCCGCCCGTGCTGATCGGGCACTCGATGGGCGGACTGATCGTGCAGAAGTACCTGGAACACGCCGACGCGACGGCCGCCGCGCTGCTGTGCGCCGTGCCGCCGCACGGGCTGGGCCCGGCGGCGATGCGCATGCTGGTGCAGCGCCCGGGCCTGCTCGCCGCGCTCAACGCGCTGCTCGCCGGACGCCGGCCGCAGCTCGACCAGGTCCGCGAGGCGCTGTTCCACCAGCCCGTCGACGACGCCACACTGACCCGCTACGTGCAGCGCTGCCAGCCCGAATCCGTGCGCGCGATCTGGGACATGACGGCCTTCGACCTGCCCCGCGCGCGCCGCGTCCGGCGCGTGCCGATGCTGATCCTCGGGGCCGAACACGACCGCCTGATCCCGCCCGCCGAGGTCGAGGCCACCGGCCGCGCCTACGGCACGCCGGCCGAAATCCTGCCCGGCCTCGGCCATGCGCTGATGCTCGAACGGGACTGGGAACGCCCCGCGCGGCGTATCCTTGAGTGGCTCGACACGCTCGCCCCTGCCGGAACCACGCCATGAACCCGACTCCCGTCATCCTCGTCACGGGCGCCGCCCGCCGCGTCGGCGCCGCCATCGCCCGCACGCTGCACCACGCCGGCGCCCGCGTGGTGCTGCACTACCGCAGCGCCGCCGCCGACGCCGCCGCGCTGGCCGCGAGCCTGGAGGCACGCCGGCCGGGCAGCACCGCCCTCGTGCAGGGCGACCTGGCCCGCGACGGCGAGCCGGCCCGCGTCGCGGCCGAGACGCTGGCCGCCTTCGGCCGCCTCGACGGCCTCGTCAACAACGCCTCGAGCTTCTTTCCGACACCGCTGGGCAGCATCGACGACGCGGCCTGGGACGACCTGATCGGCTCCAACCTGAAGGGCCCGCTGTTCCTGACGCAGGCGCTCGCGCCGGCGCTGCGCGAGCACGGCGGCGCCATCGTGAACCTGCTCGACATCCACGCCGAACGGCCGCTGGCCGGCTACGCGCTGTACTGCGCGGCCAAGGCCGGGCTGCAGGGGCTCACGCGCGCGCTGGCCGTCGAGCTGGCGCCGCGCGTGCGCGTCAACGGCGTCTCGCCGGGGCCGATCGAATGGCCGGAGGACGGCCAGTTCCCGCCGCGCGAGCGCGCCGCCATCATCGCCGACACACTGCTCGGACGCGAGGGTTCGGCCGACGACATCGCCGGCGCGGTGCGCTACCTGCTGCTCGACGCGACCTACGTGACGGGCCAGATCCTGGCCGTGGACGGCGGGCGCAGCGCCCACCTCCGGACCCCGGGCGTATAATCGCCGGCTTCTGGAGGAATTGTCTTGAACGCACCCGAAAGCGTCGCCAACGCCGGCGAGAACCGCTTCTCGAACACCTTTCTGCGACTGAAGAAGAAGCTCGAACGCGGGGTCGGGGAGGCCATCGCGGACTTCGACATGATCGGCGACGGCGACACCGTGATGGTGTGCGTGTCGGGCGGCAAGGATTCGTACACGCTGCTGTCGTGCCTGCTGGCGCTGCGCGAGCGCGCGCCGGTGGACTTCCGCGTGGTCGCGATGAACCTCGACCAGAAGCAGCCCGGCTTCCCGGCCGACGTGCTGCCGGCCTACTTCGAGTCCATCGGCGTCGAGTACCGCATCGTCACCGAGGACACGTATTCGATCGTCCGCGACAAGATCCCCGAAGGCAAGACCACCTGCTCGCTGTGCTCGCGCCTGCGCCGCGGCATCATCTACCGCACCGCGCGCGAGCTGGGCGCGACGCGCATCGCGCTGGGCCACCACCGCGACGACATCCTCGAGACCTTCTTCCTGAACCTGTTCTTCGGCGGACGGACCAAGGCCATGCCGCCCAAGCTCGTCAGCGACGACGGCGAGCATGTCGTGATCCGGCCCCTGGCGTATTGCACGGAAGCCGACATCTCGCGCTTTGCCCGCGCGATGGACTATCCGATCATTCCCTGCAACCTGTGCGGCTCGCAGGAGAATGCCCAGCGGCGGCAGGTCAAGGCCATGCTGCAGGAGTGGGCCCGCCAGCACCCTGGCCGCATCGAGTCGATCTTCACGGCGCTGCGCAACGTCGTCCCGTCGCACCTGATGGACGACACGCTGTTCGACTTCAAGGGGCTGACGCGCGACACCGAAGTGGCCGAGGGCGACACGGCCTTCGACCCGCCGGAGCTGCCGCGCGCCCTCTTCGGCGGCATCGGCGTGAGCGTCGACCTCGACCGCGGCTGACCCTGCGGCGCGGCGTTGCGGGGCGGCGCGTATTCGATCATCATGAACCCCGCCGCCGCTGCCACGGCGACCGGAAACCGCTGACAACGAACATGGACGCAAGCATGTCTTCCTGCATTCTCCTGGCCCAGTTGCTCGGCGGGGCGCCGCCCGCCGCTTCCATGGCCGCGTCGAGCGCCCGGCACGCGATCGACCGCGCTCACCACCGCATGAAGATTGCCTTCGAGGCCCACGGCGGCCGCCTGCGCCCCGCCACCGGCAACGACGTCTGCGCGGTGTTCGACTCCGTCGACGCCGCCGTGCTCGCCGCCTGCGAGATGATCGAACGCGTCTACCAGCTGCCGCCGTCGGCCGGCGCGCGCTTCGGCGTGCGCGCGGCGATCCGGCTCGTCGGCCACGACGAAGACGCGGCATTGCTCGAGGCCACCCGCCTCGCCGCGCTGTGCCGCCCGGCCGAAGCCCTCGTCGACGCCGTGGCGGCGGCGCGGATGAAGCCCTCCCCCCGCCAGTTCGCGCGCGCCGGCGCGCTCGACGACCCCGGCGTCGGCGACGGCATCGTCACGCTGCTGCGCCACGCCGGACTGGCCGGCACGACGGAGATGGAGCTGCGCCGTCCGCTGCGCCTGCGCGTGCAGCACCGCGGCCGCACGCTGTACGTGGACGCCGACCGCCCGCGCCTGATGCTGGGCCGCGAGCCCGACAACGACCTCGTGCTCGACGACCCGCGCGCCTCGCGCCGCCACGCCCGCATCGACTTCCGCGACAACCGCTTCGCGCTCGTCGACCACAGCAGCAACGGCTCCTGGGTCGCGCCCGTCGACGGCAACGCGATCTTCCTGAAGGGCGAGGAGGCCGAGCTGCCCGGCCGCGGCCGCATCGGCCTCGGCTTCCCGGCCGGCGAGGGCGAGACCAACCTCGTGGTGTTCGACATCCACTGAGCCCGCCCCGCCCGGCCTCCGCGGCGCACCACGGTGCGCCGTTTTTGTTCCGTCGAATCAATACCCTATGGAGAGCATGGCTTTGACCCGGGCGCTTGATGCAGCGCAGTAAGCTACAATCTCAGGCTCGCATCGCCGTTTCAGCCGCACTCCCGCCCTATGACCGTCCGCCTGCGCGAAATCCCGTACAACTACACCTCGTTCTCCGACCGGGAGATCGTCATCCGCCTGCTCGGCGCGGAGGCCTGGGAGGTGCTCGACAGCCTGCGCGCGGAGCGCGTCACGGGCCGCTCGGCGCGGATGCTGTACGAGGTGCTAGGCGACATCTGGGTCGTGCAGCGCAACCCCTACCTGCAGGACGACCTGCTCGCGAGCCGCGAGCGGCGCGAGGCGCTGGTCGGCGCGATGCACCACCGGCTGCGCGAGGTCGAGAAGCGCCGCCAGGAGAACGCGGCCGACGATCCCGAGCGCGCCGCCAAGGTGGCGCGACTGGTCAATGCCGCCGAGGAGGCCGTCGCCCGCTTCGACGCCTTCTTCGACGAGACGGCCGCGCTGCGCAGGCGCGTCGAGAAGGTGCTCGCGCGCCACACCAAGCGCGACAACATCTGCTTCGACGGGCACGCGCGCGTCTCGCACGTCACGGACGCGACCGACTGGCGCGTCGAGTATCCCTTCGTCGTGCTCTATCCGGACACCGAGGAGGAGGTCGCGCCGCTGGTGCGCGGCTGCATCGAACTCGGCCTGACCATCATCCCGCGTGGCGGCGGCACCGGCTACACCGGCGGCGCGATCCCGCTGGATGCCAAGTCGGCCGTCATCAACACCGAGAAGCTGATCTCGCTCGGCCCGGTCGAGGAAGTCGTGCTGCCGGGGCTGGACCGCCCGGTGCCGACGATCCGCACCGGCGCGGGCGTGGTCACGGCGCGCGTGGCCGAGGCCGCGGCGGCCGCCGGTCGCGTGTTCGCCGTCGACCCGACCTCGGCCGAGGCCTCGTGCATCGGCGGCAACATCGCGATGAACGCCGGTGGCAAGAAGGCCGTGCTGTGGGGCACGGCGCTCGACAACCTGGCCTGGTGGAAGATGGTCACGCCCGACGGCGACTGGCTGGAGGTCGAGCGGCTCAACCACAACCTCGGCAAGATCCACGAACAGGAAACGGTCCAGTTCCGCCTGCGACGCTTCGATCCGAGCGGGCGCAAGCCGCTGGGCGAGGAAGTCATCACCATGCCCGGCGCGCGCTGCCGCAAGACCGGACTGGGCAAGGACGTCACCGACAAGTTCCTCGGCGGCGTGCCCGGCGTGCAGAAGGAAGGCACGGACGGCCTGATCGTGGCCGCACGCTGGGTGCTGCACAAGATGCCGCCGGTCACGCGCACGGTGTGCCTGGAGTTCTTCGGCCAGGTCCGCGAGGCCGTGCCGGCCATCGTCGAGATCACGGACTACTTCAAGCCGGGCGGTGCCGGCCACGCGGCGGGCCTACAGCTGGCGGGTCTGGAGCATCTGGACGAGCGCTACGTGAAGGCCGTCGGCTACGCGACCAAGGCGCGCCGCCACGGCCGGCCCAAGATGGTGCTGATCGGCGACATCGTCGGCCACGACGAGGCCGCCGTGATGGCCGCCGCGTCGGCGGTCGTGCGCATGTGCAACGCACGCGGCGCCGAGGGCTTCATCGCCGTGTCCGACGAGCAGCGCAAGCGCTTCTGGCTGGACCGCTCGCGCACGGCCGCGATCTCGAAGCACACGAACGCGTTCAAGATCAACGAGGACGTCGTGATCCCGCTCCATCGCATGGGTGACTACTGCGACGCGATCGAGCGCATCAACATCGAGCTGTCGACGTCCAACAAGCTCGCGCTGTGCGACGCGCTGGCCGACTTCGTGGCCGGCGACCTGCCGATCAACCCCGGTGACACCGACCTCGACAAGGAGGAGCTGATCGGCGAGCGCCGCGCCGCCGCGCTGGAGGCCATCGCCGAGGTGCGCACGCGCTGGCAGTGGATCCTGGACCACCTCGACACGCCGCTGGCCGAGGCCGAGCGCGCGTTCGGACAACTCGGCATCGTCGCCGGCGAGCTGACCAACCGCGCCGCCGACCCGGTGCTGTTCCACCGCCTGCAGGACTACTCGATCCGCGTGTCGTGGAAGGCCGAGCTGAAGCCTCGCCTGGAACACATCTTCGACGGTGTCGTGTTCGGCCCGGTGCGCGACCGCATCCGCGCCATCCACCGCGAGGTGCTGCGCGGCCGCGTGTTCGTCGCGCTGCACATGCACGCCGGCGACGGCAACGTGCACACCAACATCCCGGTCAACTCCGACCACTACGAGATGCTGACCACGGCCAACCGTACCGTGGACCGCATCATGGCCATCGCCCGCTCGCTCGACGGCGTGATCTCGGGCGAGCACGGCATCGGCATCACCAAGCTCGACTACCTCACCGACGAGGAGATGGCGGGCTTCTGGGCGTACAAGAAGAAGGTCGACCCGCAGGGCCGCTTCAACCGCGGCAAGCTGATGCGCGAGGGCGACTTCCGCGCCAACCTCGACCTGGCCTACACGCCCAGCTTCAACCTGATGGGCCACGAGTCGCTGATCATGGAGCAGACCGAGATCGGCGAGATCGCCCACGACATCAAGGACTGCCTGCGCTGCGGCAAGTGCAAGCCCGTGTGCTCCACCCACGTGCCGCGCGCCAACCTGCTCTACAGCCCGCGCAACAAAATCCTGTCCACGTCGCTGCTGGTCGAGGCCATGCTGTACGAGGAGCAGACGCGGCGCGGCGTGTCGCTGGCGCACTGGGCGGAGTTCGAGGACGTGGCGGACCACTGCACGGTCTGCCACAAGTGCGAGAAGCCCTGTCCGGTCGACATCGACTTCGGCGACGTGTCGATCAAGATGCGCAACCTGCTGCGCAAGCAGGGCAAGAAATCCTTCAACCCCGGCACGCGCGCCGCGATGGCCTTCCTGACCGCGCGCGACCCGGCCACGATCAAGCTGATCCGCAAGGGCATGATCGAGTGGGGTTACAAGGCGCAGCGGCTGGGCTACCGCATCGGCAAGTCGCTGGGCCTGATCCAGCCGCAGGTCAAGGCGCCGCCGGCCACGCTCGGCAAGGCCCCGATCAAGGCGCAGGTGATCCACTTCATCAACAAGCCGATGCCGGGCAACCTGCCCAAACGCACGAGCCGCGCGCTGCTCGACATCGAGGACGACAAGATCATCCCGGTGATCCGCGACCCGCAGGTCAAGCGCGACGAGTCCGAGGCGGTGTTCTACTTCCCCGGCTGCGGCTCCGAGCGCCTGTTCAGCCAGGTGGGGCTCGCCACGCAGGCCATGCTGTACCACGTCGGCGCGACGACGGTGCTGCCGCCGGGCTATCTGTGCTGCGGCTACCCGCAGACCTCGGCCGGCTTCGAGGACAAGGGCCAGAAGATCACGACCGACAATCGCGTGCTGTTCCACCGCGTGGCCAACACGCTGAACTACCTCGACATCCGGACCGTGATCGTTTCCTGCGGCACCTGCATGGATCAGCTGCTGAAATACCAGTTCGAGAAGATCTTCCCCGGCTGCCGCCTGCTCGACATCCACGAGTACCTGCTCGAGAAGGGCGTGAAACTTGAGGGCATCACGGGCACGCGCTACATGTACCACGAGCCCTGTCACACGCCGATGAAGCAGTACCAGGGCATCAAGGTCGCCAACGAGCTGATGGGCACGCGCGTGGACCTGAACGACCGCTGCTGCGGCGAGTCGGGCACGCTCGCGGCCTCGCGCGCGGACATCTCCACGCAGGTGCGCTTCCGCAAGCAGGAGGAGATCGAGAAGGGCGCGGCCGCGCTGCGCAAGGACGCGCCGGGCGCGCCGGTGAAGGTGCTGACCTCGTGTCCGAGCTGCCTGCAGGGGCTGTCGCGCTACGCCGACGACGGCAAGGTCGAGGCCGACTACATCGTGGTCGAGATCGCCCGCCACATCCTCGGCGAGAACTGGATGCCGGACTACGTCGCGCGCGCCAACCAGGGCGGCATCGAGCGGGTGCTGCTGTAAGGGGAACCGGCCTCAGCGCTGGGCGCGCGAGCCCTCGATCTCGAGGAAGCGCTTGCGGTCGGCGGCGTAACGCTCCCTGACCGCTTCGCGTTCCTTGATCTTGCTCTCCAGCAGGCGCTGGTAGGTGGCGCGCTCGTTGTCGATGTCGCTGCGCGCCAGACGGTGACGGTTCGTGACCTGGTCCGGCGACAGCGACGCGATCAGCGCATCGAGCCGCTCCTGCTCGTCGTCGAGCTCGACCAGCCGCTGGCGGATGTCGCGGATCACCGCGTCGATGTCGGCCAGCGAACTGGCCTCGCGCCGGTCGATGTCCTCGCGGCTGCGATAGGTCTCGAGCAGCGCGGTGTCGATGCGACGCTGCCGTTCCCGTTCCTCTTCCTCGATGGCCTGCAGACGCTGCTGCTCGGCCAGACGGGCGCGCTCCTCGGCCGTCAGCGGCGCCGCCACGACGCGCACGACCAGCCCGCGCGGCGAGATCTCGCGGTATTCACGTCCGAAGCAGGCCTGCGGCAGCACGTCGCCGCAGATGGACTGCCCGCTGGCCGACTGGCAGCAGTAGATGTTCCGGCTGCCCTGGGCCGCCGCCAGCAGCGGCAGGCCCAGCAGCACGGCGAATACGGAGCTACGCAGCCACGTTGACGCCATAACGGTCCCGATAGGCCTGCACCGCCTCCAGATTCGCCATGAGGTCGGCGCTGCCCGACAGATAGCCGATGAGGTCCTCCAGCGTGGCGACCGCCACGACCGGAATGCCGTAGGTGGCGCTGACCTCCTGCACGGCCGATTGGTCCGAGCCACCGCGCTCCATGCGATCGAGCGCGATGACCACCCCCGCCGGCTCGGCGCCGGCGGCCCGGATGATCTCGACCGATTCACGCACCGAGGTGCCGGCCGAGATCACGTCGTCCAGAATCAGCACGCGGCCCGACAGCGGCGCGCCGACCAGCGTGCCGCCCTCGCCGTGGTCCTTGGCTTCCTTGCGGTTGAACGCGAAGGGCAGGTTCACGCCCTGTTCGGCCAGACGGATCGCCACGCCGGCCACCAGCGGGATGCCCTTGTAGGCGGGGCCGAACAGCATGTCGCAGGGCACGCCCGAGGCGAGGATGGCGCGGGCGTAGAAGCCGCAGAGCGCGCGGAAGGATTCGCCGTCGTTGAACAGGCCGGCGTTGAAGAAATACGGAGACTCGCGCCCGGCCTTGGTGATGAAGGAACCGAAGCGCAGCACGCCCTTGTCGCAGGCGAGCGCAATGAAATCGCGGCTAAAATCCATGTCCGGCCATTCAGGGGGTAACCCGGAGCATGTTACGCGTCATCACAGCCAACCTCAACGGCATCCGCTCGGCCCAGCGCAAGGGCTTCTTCGACTGGCTCCCCGCGCAGGAGGCGGATTTCGTCTGCCTGCAGGAGCTCAAGGCCCAGGCCGCCGACATGACGCCGGAGATGCTCCGCCCCGCCGGCCACCACGGCTACTTCCACTACGCGGAGAAGAAGGGCTACAGCGGCGTCGGCATCTACGCGCGGCGCGAGCCCGACCGGGTCGTCGAGGGCCTCGGCATCCCCGACATCGACGCCGAGGGCCGCTACCTCGAGCTCGTGTACGGCACGCTGTCCGTCGTCTCGGTGTACGTGCCGTCCGGCTCCAGCGGCGACGTGCGCCAGGAAGCCAAGTACGCGTTCATGGACCGCTTCTTCGGCCACCTCGCGCAGCTCGCCCGCAGCGGGCGGGAGGTCGTGCTGTGCGGCGACTGGAACATCGCGCACAAGGAGATCGACCTCAAGAACTGGCGCTCCAACCAGAAAAACTCCGGCTTCCTGCCCGAGGAACGCGCGTGGCTGACCCGCGTGCTCGACGAACTGGGCTGGGTGGACGTCTACCGCCGCCTGCACCCGGACGCCACCGGAGAGGCCTACACGTGGTGGTCCAACCGCGGCCAGGCCTGGGCCAACAACGTCGGGTGGCGTCTGGACTACCACCTCGCCACGCCCGCGCTCGCCGCGACGGCCGTCCGCGCCGCGATCTACAAGGAACAGCGCTTCTCCGACCACGCGCCGCTGACCGTCGACTACGACTGGACACTCGCGTGAGCCGCTCGCGTCCCGCGCCCAAGGGCGCCGGACAGGCAAAAAAAAGCCGCGCCCGAGGGCGCGGCTTTTTCATGGCCGGAAGACCGGTCAGGCGGCCTTCTTGCGGTTGGCCTCGAGCCAGCCGTCGACGGTGGCGACGATCTCGTCCACCGCGGCGTTCTTCATGCCCTTCTGGGCAGCCAGCAGCTGCACCACGCGGTCGACGCGCTCGATGTTGGTCGCACCGGCGGCCAGCGCACGGGCGGCCGACGACGGGCTGCCCAGCGACAGGGCGGCATCGGCGTACTTCTGGAACGGCACGAGATCCTCGCGCTTGGCACCCAGCGCGACGCACACGTCCATGACCCACTCGTAGATCGCGCGCGAGGCCTCGAGGTCGCCATGCACGGCTTCCTTGATCGGACGCACGGAATCCTTCAGCACGCAGCGGTAGTTGCCCGCCAGCAGCATGGCCCACTTGGCCAGCGGCACGTAGATCGAGTCGTGCGCCTTGAGCTTGACCGGCAGTTCCAGCTGCTCGCCATTGACGTCGAGGCGGGCGGCGGCGATGTCGGCGTCCAGATCGCGGATGATCTGGGTGTGGGCGTCGTTCTCGAACGGAGCGCACTTGAAGTTGGTCGGCAGGCGGACCTGCAGCACGTTGACCTTCTCCTCGGGCGGACGGAAGGCTTGCGGATCCGGGCTGCACAGGGTCATCAGCTTCGGATCGATGACGTCCCACACCGACGCGTCGGCGTAGCAGTCACGCAGCAGGTTGGCGTCGATGCCCGGGATGCGGGCCACGAACGGCAGCGGCGGCATGTTCATGATGGACATGCACGGCACGCCGGCCTTGGCGATCTCGGCCAGCAGCTCGCGCACGCCGGCGGCGCGGTATTGCGGCTCCTGCATGGCCAGGCCGACCAGGTCGTACTCGGACGGGTTGATCGCGCTCGGAACGTCGGCCGAGACCTTGCCCGGCAGGTTCTTGGAGTTGATCTCGACCAGGCCTTCGCGACCACGCACCGGCATGCGCACGATGGCGCCTTCGGCGTTGATCAGCTCGGCTTCGGCCGGCAGGCACACCAGCTTCACCGAATGACCGGCCATGGCCAGCTTGACCCCCAGCAGGGAGCCGTAGGAGGCCCCGAGGATCAGGATGTTGTACTTCTTGCTCATGTACTACTCCTTCAAGGTTACAAACGAAAATCGGGAAAAAGTCAGGCCGACGCCTCACGGGCATCGACGGGAATCCGGTGGTTCGGTCGGGCACTCGACGGGGGGTTGGAGGTCGGTGCCGCGCGAACAGGGCGTGCAGGCAGGAGGCCGGGCCCGGGTGGGGCCACGCGGCGCGTCCTGCGCCCCGCAGAGCGGTTGGTCTTGCGGGCCATGTTACTGATATTTGTCAGCACGGCCAAGGAGACCGATTATATCCGTAGTTGTACGGATGTCACGAACCACCGTCCGGCGCCCGCCGGGCCGCCCCGGACGGGGATTCGCGCCCGCCTCGGGTAGAATCGGACCCCATCCGCGCTCACGCCTGCATCATGAATCTGGACGAAATCCGCCGCATCCGCGCCGAAGCCGACTGCCTCGTCCCGCCCGAGGTGATCGACGCCGCCCTCGACCGGCTCGCCGGCGAGATCACCCGCGAACTGGCCGACACCAACCCCATCGTCTTCGTCGTCATGAACGGCGGCGTGATCTTCGCCGGCCGCCTGCTGCCCCGGCTGCCCTTCCCGCTCGAGACCAGTTACCTGCACGCCACCCGCTACGGCGACCGCACGCGCGGCGAGCAGCTGCACTGGCGCGCCCAGCCCGCCCAGGACGTGCGCGGCCGCACCGTGCTCGTGCTCGACGACATCCTCGACGAAGGCCACACGCTGCACGCCATCCTCGCCCACCTGCGCGCCGAGGGCGCCGCGCGCGTGCTGTGCGCCGTGCTCGTCCACAAGCTGCACGACCGCAAGGCCGTGCCCGGCATGCGCGCCGACTTCACCGGCGTCGACGTCGCCGACCGCTTCCTGTTCGGCTGCGGCATGGACTACAAGGGCTACTGGCGCAACGCACCCGGCATCTATGCCGTCAAGGGACTCTAGGAGCCACCATGGTCATCACCTTCCGCTCGCGCGCCGCCGCCGACGTGCTGATGTTCGGCGAACCCGCCCGCCAGCTGCTGAAGATCCTCGGCAAGGATCCCGACGCCGCCGAGGGCATCGTCACCGTCGAACAGCTGCCCGACGCCATCACCCGCCTCGAACAGGCCATCGAGGCCGACCGCGCCCGCGCCCGCGAGGCCGACCGCGCCGACCCTGACGGCGACGAGGACGCCCCCAGGGGCATGGCCGCCCCCGTCAACCTCCACCAGCGCGGCTGGCCGCTGCTCGACCTGCTCCAGCGCTCGCTCGCCGAGGAAACCCCGGTGACCTGGGGGCGCTGACCCCACACGACTCCCGGCGGCACCCGGAGCCGCTTGTACCGCCCTTGCGTACGTCATACCCTTGCGGCCAGTCCAGTCCGCAAGAGGTGGCCCGATGAACCGCACCGAGCGGCTCTACCGTATCGACCAACTGCTCACCGAACGACGCGTCGTCAACCGACAGACGCTGCTCGACGAACTCGAGGTCTCGCTCGCCACGCTCAAACGGGACCTCGAGTCCCTGCGCGACCGTCTCAACGCCCCCATCGTCTGGGACCGTCACGCCGGTGGCTACCGCTTCGCCCACGACCGCCAGGCCGGCGCCCAGTACGAACTGCCCGGCCTGTGGTTCTCCGACCGCGAGATCCATGCCTTACTGACGATGCAGCACCTGCTCGCCAACCTCGACCCCGGCGGGATCCTCGCGCCTCACGTCCAGCCGCTGATGGCCCGTCTCAACGCCCTGCTCGGCTCGGCTGACGACGACGCATCCGAAGTACGCCGCCGCGTGCTCATCACCGGCATCGGTAAACGCAGCATGAAGCTCGACCACTTCGAGCACATCGGCTCCGCGCTACTGCGCCGCAAACGCCTCGTCATCCGCTACTACGCGCGCGGCAGCGACGAAGAGACCGAACGCGAAGTCTCGCCGCAGCGCCTCGTGCACTACCGAGAGAACTGGTACCTCGACGCCTGGTGCCACCTGCGCCGCGACGTACGCAACTTCGCCGTCGATAGCATCCGCCACGTCCGCCTGCTCGAACGCCCGGCCAAGGAAATCCCCGGCAA
>Ga0182792_1000479_pt1 | contig 37537 bp, 47 predicted proteins | sample Passage237B_FD_130497 | JGI IMG/M metagenome (GOLD analysis project Ga0182792, IMG submission 130497) | Cellulose adapted compost microbial communities from Newby Island Compost Facility, Milpitas, CA, USA - Passage2 37B (version 2) (version 2) ...
CCAGGTTGTGCGCGATGCGAAACAGCCAGGTCCTGAACCTGGCCTCCGGCCGCCAGGTCCGGATGGCCTGGTAGGCGCGCAGAAAAGTATCCTGGGTCAGCTCACGGGCGATTTCCGGCGCCTGGGTCAGCCGCACGAGATAGCGGTAGACCGCGCCCTGGTGGCGGGCCACCAGCCAGGCATAGGCGCGCGCATCCCCGGCGCTGGCGCGCACCGCCTGGCGGTCGTCTTCGAGTTCGGCTTCGGCATCCACACCCGTTCCAACGAAAGAAGGCGCAAAAAGTTCCCTGCCGGGGCGGAAAAGCCCGCCGCCCGGCGGCGGACAGACCCCGGAACGAGGCCGTGCCAGCCGATCCGGCGGGTACAGGTACAATCGATGTTAGTCCGACGCGGCGATCCGATCCGAATGAATTCTTCTCCCGCCCCTCTTGTCACTTTCGATGGCGTTTCACTCGGCTACGGTGATTTCACCGTGCTGAGCGGCATCGACCTGCGGGCCATGCCGGGCCAGGTGGTGGCCATGATGGGCGGCTCGGGCTCGGGCAAGACGACACTGCTGCGCGCCATGACCGGCCAGCTGCGGGCGCAGGCCGGGAAGATCCACGTGTTCGGCCAGGACATGGCCAAGCTGGACGGCGAGCCGCTGCGCGCCGTGCGCCAGCGCATGGGCGTGCTGTTCCAGAGCGGCGCCCTGTTCACCGACCTGAACGTCTTCGAGAACGTAGCCTTCCCGCTGCGCGAGCACACCCATATCTCCGAACAGCAGATCCTGGAACGCGTGCTGGACAAGCTCCAGGCCGTGGGCCTGCGGCACGCAGCCCACCTGCGGATATCGGAAATCTCCGGCGGCATGGCGCGCCGCGTGGCACTGGCGCGCGCCATCGTGCTCGAACCCGAACTCATCCTCTACGACGAGCCTTTCGCGGGCCTGGACCCGATTTCCCTGGGGATCACGGCCCAGCTGATCCGCACGCTGACGGACCAGCTGGGTTGCGCCTCGATCCTGATCACGCACGACGTCGCGGAATCCTTCGCGATCGTGGACCGGGTCTACCTGATCGGCCAGGGCCGGCTGATCGCCCAGGGCACGCCAGCCGAGCTCTCTGCCTCGCAGGACGACTACCTGCAGCAATTCCTCCAGGGGCGGCCCGATGGCCCGATCGGCTTCCACTACCCCCTGACGCCGGCCTTCGAGCGCTGGCTGGCCTCCCGGAGGGCAGCATGAGCAGGCTCGCAAATCGCATCGCGGCGCTGGGTCACGGCTTCGCATCCTGGATCACCGGGCTGGGCGCATTCGCCCGCCTGTTCTCCGCCATCCTGGCGCGCAGCAGCGTCGTGCTGCGCCGCCCGGGCCTGGTATCCCAGCAGGTCCACTTCATCGGCAACCATTCCCTGCTGATCATCGGGGTCTCGGGCCTGTTCGTGGGCTTCGTGCTGGGCCTGCAGGGCTACTACACGCTGAACCGCTACGGGTCGGAAGAGGCCCTGGGCCTGCTGGTGGCCCTGTCGCTCACCCGGGAACTCGGGCCGGTGGTCACCGCGCTGCTTTTCGCCGGCCGGGCCGGCACCTCGCTGACGGCCGAGATCGGCCTGATGAAGGCCGGCGAGCAGATCGCCGCCATGGAAGTCATGGCCGTGGATCCCCTGCGCCGCGTCCTGGCGCCGCGCTTCTGGGGCGGCGTGATCGCCATGCCGATCCTGGCGGCGGTCTTTTCCATGGTCGGCATCCTGGGCGGCTGGTTCGTCGGCGTGATCCTGATCGGCATCGACCCCGGCGCCTTCTGGTCGCAGATGCAGGGCGGGGTGGACGTGATCGACGACGTGCTCAACGGCGTCATCAAGAGCCTGGTCTTCGGCATCGTCGTCACCCTGATCGCTCTCTACCAGGGCTGGACGGCGCGCCCCACCCCCGAAGGCGTATCCCGCGCCACCACGCGCACCGTGGTCAGCGGCGCCCTGGCGGTGCTGGGGCTGGACTTCCTGCTGACGGCGCTGATGTTCGCCCACTGACCCCGACTTTTCGCCAACCGAATTCTGCGGAACAAATCCATGACACGCGAAAGAACCGATTTCTGGGTAGGCCTGTTCATCCTGCTGGGTCTGATCGCCCTGGCGTTCCTGGCGCTGCGCGCCGGCAACATGAGCTCGTTTTCCTTTGCACCCACCTACCAGGTGCACGCCTATTTCGACAACGTCGGCGGATTGAAGGTCCGCGCGCCGGTGAAAAGCAGCGGCGTGGTGGTCGGCCGGGTCGCCGAGATCGGCTTCGACAATCAGCGGTTCCAGGCCAAGGTCACGCTGTCCCTGGAACAGGCCTATGCCTTCCCGAAAGACTCCTCGGCCTCGATCCTGACCTCGGGGCTGCTGGGCGAGCAGTACGTCGGCCTGACACCCGGCGGCGACGACAAGGACCTGGCCGATGGCGGCACGATAGAATTCACGCAGTCCGCCGTGGTGCTGGAAGACCTGATCAGCAAGTTCCTCTACAGTTCGGCCGAAAAAGAAGGTTCGCAGCAGGGCCAGGCTACCGGGGGGGCCGCCGCGCCGGGCACCGGCCAGTGAACGGCTTCCCTTACAATGTGCGACAGTTCCACGCCGCCCCCGACACAGACCGCACGAGACACGACATGATTTCCACCGCCCCGACGACGGCGAAACCGCGTTCCCGACGCCTGACGGCCCGCACCGGGCTGGCCCTGGCGGCCGCCGCCCTGGCGGCCGGCTGTGCCCAGGTGCCGCACCCTTCGCCCAACGACCCTTGGGAATCCTACAACCGCAGCATGTACCGTTTCAACGACGCGGTGGATCGCGCCGTGCTCAAGCCCATCGCCACGGGCTATGAAACCGTCACGCCGCGTCCGGTGCGCACCTGTATCCACAACATCTTCGGCAATCTGGGCGACGTCTGGTCGGCCATCAACAGCTTGCTGCAGGGCCGCGGCCGCGACTTCGTGGACACTTTCGGCCGGGTGCTGTTCAACACCACGGCCGGCCTGGGCGGCTGCATCGACATCGCCTCGATGCACGGGGCACGCAAGATCCCCAACGACCTGGGCATGACGCTGGGGGTCTGGGGCTTCGGTTCCGGCCCGTACGTGGTGCTGCCGTTCCTGGGTTCCAGCACGGTGCGCGACGGGTCCGCCTGGGCCATCTCGCTGGCATCGCCGGTGTCGCCGACCAGCGCGGTGTTCGCCATCGACAACGTGCCGGTGCGCAACTCGGTGTTCGGCCTGTACGTGGTGGACACGCGTGCCAATCTGCTGGAAGCCGACCGCCTGGTGGACCAGATCGCGCTCGACAAGTACAGCTTCATCCGCGACGCCTACCTGCAGCGCCGCAAGTCCATGCTGGACAGCCGCCTGAACAGCAGCCGGGCCTCGACCGCCGACGACCTGGACAACCCGGACCGGCCCCAAGCCGACCAGAACCTGCCGGTCTACGAAGATCCGGACGAAGCGCCGGCGCAATGAACCCGACCGCCCCGGGCCGCACGCGGCCCGGGCACCGCTCCGCCCGCCTTGCACGGGCGGGCGCCACACGGAGACGATCATGAGCCTTTCTTCCTTTCTGTACATCCTGCGCCGGGCAGGGGCCCTGTGCCTGCTGGGCGCCGCGCTGGGGCTGTCCGCGGCACCCGCGGGCGCAGCCGAACGCACGGTCGACCCCAAGGCCGCGCCGAACGACTTCCTCGAAGCCGTGGCCAACAACATGCTCGACGCGGTCAAGGCCGATCCCCAGGCGCTGCAGGGCGATGCGGGTCACATCGCGGACCTGGTGCGCCGCTATGCGCTGCCGTACGTCGACATGGACAAGACGACCCGGCTGGCGGCCGGCCGCTACTGGCGCCAGGCATCCGACGCCCAGAAGACCGCCCTGGTGCAGGCGTTCACGGGCACGCTGATCCGCACCTACAGCGGGGCGTTCACGCGGGTGACGTCCGGCACGACGATCTCGCTGCTGCCTTTCCGCGGCGACCCGCAGGCGGACGATGCGGTGGTGCGCACCACGATCTCGCAACCGAACAGCCCGGCGATCGGTGTGGACTACCGCCTGGAACGGACCGACGCGGGCTGGAAAGTCTACGACCTGAACGTGGAAGGCATCTGGCTGATCCAGAACTATCGCAACCAGTTCGCCTCGGAGATCAACAAGGGGGGGATCGACGGGCTGATCTCGGCCCTGAACGCGAAGAAATGATTTCAGGCCGGATGCGCGGTGGCCGTGCTCTGAACGCGCCCGCGCGGTTCTGAACACGCCCGCGCGCCGGCATGCAGGGAAGGGCCGCCCTGTTCGACGGTCCTCCCGTCGGTCGGACTACCCGGCCCTTCCTCGTCCAGCCGGGCGGCGTGCAAACTCGGCCTGCGGCCTCGGACAGTGCTCGCCGACTTCCCCCGGCCTCCCTTCGGAAGCCGCCGGCGCCTCACGCGGTTGCCCTTCCCTGCATGCCTGCGCGCGGGCCGCATTCTCCGACCGCTTATAATGATCGATGGCGCCCATTTCGGGGCGCATTGCCTGCCCATGCCCGCCCTCGATCTGCAACACGTCTCCAAAATCTACGCCCCGCGCCCCCGATCCTGGCGCGACCGCCTGAGCGGCCGCCCTGCGCCCGCGGGTTTCCAGGCCCTGCGTGACGTCAGCCTGACGATCGAGCATGGCGAATTCTTCGGCCTGCTGGGCCCCAACGGGGCCGGCAAGACCACGCTGATCTCCATCCTGGCCGGGCTGGCCCACGCCACCCAGGGCAGCGCCCGGGTCTGCGGCTACGACGTGGTCGGCGATTTCCGGCGCGCGCGCCAATCGCTGGGCGTCGTTCCCCAGGAAATCGTCTACGACCCGTTCTTCACGGTGCGCGAGACCCTGCGGCTGCAGTCAGGCTACTTCGGCCTGCGGAACAACGACGACTGGATCGACGAGATCCTGGACAACCTGGGCCTGCTGAACAAGGCCGATGCCAACATGCGCGAACTGTCCGGCGGGATGAAGCGCCGCGTCCTGGTGGCGCAGGCCCTGGTCCACCGCCCGCCGGTGATCATCCTCGACGAGCCCACCGCCGGCGTGGACGTCGACCTGCGCCGCACGCTGTGGGATTTCATCACGCGCCTGAACCAGGCCGGCCACACGATCCTGCTCACCACGCACTATCTCGAAGAAGCCGAAGCCCTGTGCGGGCGCGTGGCCATGCTGAAATCCGGCCAGATCGTGGCGCTGGACACCACCCAGGCGCTGATGGCGCGCGTCGGCGGCGCCGACCTGGAAGACGCCTTCGTGCGCATCATGCACGACGATTCCATGCTGGAGGCCGAACTGTGATCCGCCCCGTCTCCCAGACCCGTCCCGCCATGGGTTCGGGTTTCCCGACCCTGCTGCACAAAGAGCTGATGCGCTTCTGGAAGGTCGGCCTGCAGACCATCGCCGCGCCGGTGGTGACCGCGCTGCTGTACCTGCTGATCTTTTCCCACGTGCTGGAAGACCGCGTGCAGGTGTACGACGCCATTTCCTACACCGCCTTCCTGATCCCCGGGCTGATGATGATGAGCATGCTGCAGAACAGCTTCGCCAATCCATCCTCGTCCCTGATCCAGAGCCGCATCACCGGCAACCTGATCTTCGTGCTGCTGCCGCCGTTTTCCCACCGCCAGATCTTCACCGCCTACATCCTGGCAGCGGTCGCGCGCGGGCTGGCCGTGGGCGCCTGCGTCTGGCTGGTGGCGCTGTTCTTCGTGCGCCTGCCCGTCACGGCCCCGCTCTGGATGCTGGTCTTCGCGGTGCTGTCGTGCTGGATCCTCGGCGTGCTGGGCCTGATCGCCGGCCTGTGGTCGGAAAAATTCGACCAGCTGGCGGCCTTCCAGAACTTCCTGATCGTGCCCGCCACGTTCCTGTCGGGCGTGTTCTACTCGATCCACAGCCTGCCGCCCTTCTGGCAGGCCGTGTCGCGCTGGAATCCGGTGTTCTACATGATCGACGGCTTCCGCTACGGATTCTTTTCCGCGTCCGACGTTTCCCCCTGGCGTGGCCTGGCCATCGTGCTGGCCGTCGCCGTGGCCCTGAGCCTGTTCGCCCTGCGCCTGCTGGCGCGCGGCTACAAACTACGGAGCTGACCCATGTCTCCCACCCCCGACCACGTCCGCCAGTACATCGCCGACAACCTGCCCTGCGAACACCTCGAAGTCTACGGCGACGGCGCCCACTTCGAGGCCCTGATCGTCAGCCCCGTCTTCGAGGGCAAGCGCACGCTGGCCCGCCACCAGGCTGTCTACCAGGCGCTGGGCGAACGCATGCGCGCGGAAATCCATGCCCTGTCGATGCGCACCCTGACGCCGGCCGAATACGAAGCCACCAAGAACAATGGATAAGCTGCTGATCCAGGGCGGCCGCCCGCTGCAGGGCGAAGTCGTCATTTCGGGCGCCAAGAACGCCGCCCTGCCGATCCTCTGCGCATCGCTGCTCACCGCCGATCCCCTGGAACTGGACAACGTCCCCGCCCTGCGCGACATCGGCACCACCCTGACGCTGCTGCAGCGCATGGGCGTGCGTGCGGAACGCAAGGGCGAAACCCACGTCACTCTGCAGGCCGACCAGGTCTCCAGCCAGGAAGCCCCCTACGAGCTGGTCAAGACCATGCGGGCGTCCATCCTGGTGCTGGGCCCGCTGGTGGCGCGCTTCGGCCGCGCCCGGGTCAGCCTGCCGGGCGGCTGCGCGATCGGCCAGCGGCCGGTCGACCAGCACATCAAGGGCCTGGCCGCCATGGGCGCGCGCATCCGCATCGAGCACGGCTTCGTCGTGGCCGAGGCCGAACGCCTGCGCGGCGCGAGCATCCTGACGGACATGGTCACCGTGACCGGCACGGAAAACCTGATGATGGCCGCCGCCCTGGCCGAAGGCCGCACCGTGCTGGAAAACGCCGCCTGCGAACCCGAGGTCGTCGACCTGGCCAAGATCCTGATCGCCATGGGCGCGCACATCGAAGGCCACGGCACCGACCGCATCGTCATCGAGGGCGTGGAACGCCTGCACGGCGCCGCCCACCGTATCGTGCCCGACCGCATCGAGGCCGGCACCTTCCTGTGCGCCGTGGCGGCCACGGGGGGCGACATCATCCTGCGCCACGCGGCGCCCGACACGCTGGGCGCGGTGCTGGACAAACTGCGCGACGCCGGGCTGGAAATCACCACCGGCCCGGACTGGATCCGCGCCCGCATGGACGGCCGCCCGCGCGCGACCGGCTTCCGCACCAGCGAATACCCGGGCTTCCCGACCGACATGCAGGCCCAGCTGATGGCCCTGAACACCCTGGCCGAAGGCACCGCCGTCATCACCGAGAACATCTTCGAGAACCGCTACATGCACGTGCAGGAGCTGCACCGCATGGGGGCCGACATCGAGATCGACGGCCACACCGCCGTGGTCCAGGGCGTGCCGCAGCTGCTGGGTGCCACCGTCATGGCCACCGACCTGCGCGCTTCGGCCAGCCTGGTGATCGCGGGCCTGGCCGCCAACGGCCAGACCACGGTGGAACGCATCTACCACCTGGACCGCGGCTACGAACGCATGGAACGCAAGCTCCAGGCGCTGGGCGCGGACATCCAACGCATCCAATAGGCGACAGGCTCCACATGGCCCCCACTCCCCTGACCCTGGCCCTGTCCAAAGGCCGCATCTTCGAAGAAACCCTGCCGCTGCTGGCCGCCGCCGGCGTGGGCGTGCCGGAAAACCCCGAATCCTCGCGCAAGCTGATCCTGCCGACGGATTCGGCCGAACTGCGCATCATCATCGTGCGCGCCTCGGACGTGCCCACCTACGTCCAGTACGGCGCGGCCGACTTCGGCATCGCGGGCAAGGACGTGCTGCACGAGCACATGGCGCAGCACCCCGGCGGGCTGTACCAGCCCATCGACCTGAACATCGCCCGCTGCCGCCTGTGCGTGGCCGCCCCCGAAGGCTTCGACTACCAGGCCGCCGTGCACCAGGGTTCGCGCCTGCGCATCGCCACCAAGTACGTGCGCGCCGCGCGCGAGCACTTCGCCGCCAAGGGCGTGCACGTGGACATCATCAAGCTCTACGGCTCGATGGAGCTGGCCCCCCTGGTGGGCCTGGCCGACGCCATCGTCGACCTGGTGTCCTCGGGCGGCACGCTGCGCGCCAACCGCCTGGTCGAGGTCGAGGAAATCCGCCAGATCTCCTCGCGCCTGATCGTCAACCAGGCTGCGCTCAAGATGAAAGGCGAGCATCTGCAGCCCTTCCTCGACGCCTTCGCCCGCGCCTCGGCGGCGATGGCCTGACGGCCGCCGCCCGCTCGGACTGCGGAAATTCCGGCTAAGATAGATGGGTTGCGGTCGCCCGCGCGCGGCCTGCCCCGAACGGCCTGAGCGCCGTCCGGTTTTCCGCCCCTGCTTGCCTACCCGATTCCCATCATGTCCCTGATTCACCGCCTGGATGCCCGTTCTTCCGATTTCGACGCGGCCCTGACCCGGCTGCTGGCCTACGACGCCTCGCAGGACGAGGCCATCGAAACCGCCGTGCGCGACATCCTGCACGACGTGCAAACACGCGGCGACGAGGCCATCCTGGAATACACGGCGCGCTTCGACCACGTCCGGGCCGACCGCCTGGAAGCGCTGGAAATCCCCCGCGCCGACTGGCTGGCGGCCCTGAACGGTCTGCCTCCGGACCAGCGCGCGGCGCTGGAAGCCGCCGCCGACCGCGTGCGCCGCTACCACGAACACCAGCGCGCCGAGACCTGGACCTACACCGAGCCCGACGGCACGCTGCTGGGCCAGAAAGTCACCCCGCTGGATCGCGTCGGCCTGTACGTGCCGGGCGGCAAGGCCGCCTACCCGTCCTCGGTGCTGATGAACGCCATTCCGGCCAAGGTCGCGGGCGTGCCGGAACTCATCATGGTCACGCCCACGCCCGGCGGTACGCGCAACCCCATGGTGCTGGCCGCCGCCGCGCTGGGCGGGGCCGACCGCGTATTCGCCATCGGCGGCGCCCAGGCCGTCGGCGGCCTGGCCTACGGCACGCGCACGCTGCCCGCGGTGGACAAGATCGTCGGGCCGGGCAACGCCTACGTCGCCGCGGCCAAGCGCCGCGTGTTCGGTACGGTGGGCATCGACATGATCGCGGGCCCGTCCGAAATCCTGATCCTGGCCGACGGCGGCACGCCGGCCGAATGGCTGGCCATCGACCTTTTCTCGCAGGCCGAGCACGACGAGCTCGCCCAGGCCATCCTGCTGTGCCCGGACGACGGCTACCTGGACGCCGTCCAGGCCGCCATCGAACGCCTGCTGCCGTCCCAGCCCCGGGCCGACATCCTGCGCGTCAGCCTGGCCAACCGGGGCGCCCTGATCCGCACCGAAAGCCTCGAGCAGGCCTGCGACATCGTCAACCGCATCGCGCCCGAACACCTGGAAGTCTCCGTCCGCAACCCGCAGGCCCTGCTGCCCCTGATCCGCCACGCCGGCGCGATCTTCCTGGGCGCCTACAGCTCGGAATCGCTGGGCGACTACTGTGCCGGACCGAACCACGTCCTGCCCACCGCACGCACCGCGCGCTTCTCCTCGCCGCTGGGCGTGTATGATTTCCAGAAGCGCAGCAGCCTGATTCAGGTCTCGCACGCCGGCGCCCAGACCCTGGGCCGCATCGCCGCCACCCTGGCCACCGGAGAAGGCCTGCACGCCCACGCCGCCAGCGCCTCGCTGCGCCTGGATGCCCAGCCCTAGGGCCCGTTCACGTCCCATGGCGTAAACAGGCCCCGAACCCGCCCGCGCGACCCTTCCGGCACCGCGCGGTTCCTTCCCGACCGACCCGCTCACCGCCCATGCGCACCGCCACCATCGAACGCAACACCCAGGAAACCCGCATCCGCGTCAGCCTGAACCTGGACGGCACCGGCACCCGCAGCCTGAACACCGGCGTGCCCTTCCTGGATCACATGCTCGACCAGATCGCCCGCCACGGCCTGTTCGACCTGGACATCCATTGCGACGGCGACACCCACATCGACGACCACCACAGCGTGGAAGACGTCGGCATCACCCTGGGCCAGGCCTTCGCCGCCGCCGCGGGCGACAAGGCCGGCCTGCGCCGCTACGGCCATGCCTACGTGCCACTGGACGAATCCCTGTCGCGCGTGGTGGTCGACCTGTCCGGCCGCCCGGGGCTGTTCTACCACGTGGACTACGCCCGGGCGCGCATCGGCACGTTCGATGTCGACCTGGCGCGCGAATTCTTCCAGGGCTTCGTCAACCATGCCCTGGCGACCGTGCACATCGACAATCTGCGCGGTGAAAACGCCCACCACCAGTGCGAGACCATCTTCAAGGCTTTCGGCCGCGCGCTGCGCATGGCCACCGAAGTGGATCCGCGCGCCGGAGGCGCCATCCCCTCGACCAAGGGCTCGCTGTAGTCCCGATTCCTCGTTTCCATAGACCGCCCCAGGACTCCCGCATCGTGACCCGCATCGCCATCGTCGACTACGGCATGGGCAATTTCCATTCCGTCGCCCGCGCCCTGCAAGCCGCCGCCCCCGACCACGACATCCGCATCGCCCGCAGCGCCGACGAAATCCGCGCCGCCGACCGCATCGTGTTCCCGGGACAGGGCGCCATGCCCGACTGCATGCGCACGCTGGATACGTCCGGGCTGCGCGAAGCCGTGCTGCAGGCCGCCCGCGAAAAACCGCTGCTGGGCGTGTGCGTGGGCGAACAGATGCTGTTCCAGGCCAGCGACGAAGGCAACACCCCCGGCCTGGGCCTGTTTCCCGGCCGCGTGCGCCGCTTCCAGGGGCCTGCCTTCGACCACGCCACCGACGGCGGCGAGCGCCTGAAAGTCCCCCACATGGGCTGGAACGCCGTCACGCAGACCCGCACCCACCCGCTCTGGGAAGGCATCGCCCAGGACACGCCGTTCTATTTCGTCCACAGCTATTACGCCGTCCCCGACGACCCGGCGCTCACGGCCGGCATCAGCCACCACGGCCTGCCGTTCTGCTGCGCCATTGCGGACGGCAATATTTTTGCCGTACAGTTCCACCCAGAAAAGAGCGCAGCCCCCGGGCTGCGGATGTACCGCAACTTCACCCGCTGGCAGCCCTGAAACCGCCCGGCTCCCGGCACAGCACCCTTTCCGCACCGACCACGACGATCATGCTGCTCATCCCCGCCATCGACCTCAAAGACGGGCAATGTGTGCGCCTGCGCCAGGGCGACCTGGACCAGGCCACCGTGTTTTCCGAAGACCCCGCCGCCATGGCCGACCAATGGGTCGCCCAGGGGGCTCGCCGCCTGCACCTGGTGGACCTGAACGGCGCCGTGGCCGGCAAGCCACGCAACCGCGCCGCCATCCAGGCCATCGTGGACACCGTCGATGAATCCATCCCGGTGCAGATCGGCGGCGGCATCCGCGACCTGGACACGGTCGAGTACTACCTGGACAACGGCATCTCCTACGTGATCATCGGCACGGCGGCGGTCAAGGACCCGGGCTTCCTCAGCGACGCCTGCTCGGCCTTCCCGGGCCACATCATCGTCGGCCTGGATGCGCGCGACGGCAAGATCGCCACCGACGGCTGGTCGAAGCTGACCCGGCACGACGTGCTCGACCTGGCCCGGAAATTCGAGGACTACGGCTGCGAGTCCATCATCTACACCGACATCGGCCGCGACGGCATGCTCTCGGGCGTCAACATCGAAGCCACCGTGCGCCTGGCGCAGCACGTTCGCATCCCGGTCATCGCCTCGGGCGGCGTGGCATCGCTGGACGACATCCGCGCCCTGTGCGAAGTGGCCGACGAGGGCGTCGACGGCGCGATCCTGGGCCGCAGCCTGTACGAAGGCACCCTGGACTTCGCTGCCGCCCAGTCGCTCGCGGACCAGCTGGTTCCCCCCCCGACGGCGACAGCCGGAGAGGACGCCGAAGCATGACTTCGTCCGACACGCAGGCCGGCCGGTCGGGTCTGTGCCGCCGCATCATCCCCTGCCTGGACGTCAACGCCGGGCGGGTGGTAAAGGGCGTGAACTTCGTCAACCTGACCGACGCCGGCGACCCGGTGGAGATCGCCCGGCGCTATGACGAACAGGGCGCCGACGAGCTCACCTTCCTCGACATCACGGCCACGTCCGACGACCGCGACCTGATCCTGCCCATCATCGAGGCCGTGGCGCGCCAGGTCTTCATTCCCCTGACGGTCGGCGGCGGCGTGCGCCAGGTGGCCGATGTGCAGCGCCTGCTGGACGCGGGTGCCGACAAGGTCTCCATCAACAGCGCCGCGGTCGCCCGCCCGGAACTCGTGGCCGAGGCCGCCCGCCACCACGGCTCGCAGTGCATCGTCGTGGCCCTCGACGCCCGCCGCGTCTCGGGCGAAGGCGAAGCGCCGCGCTGGGAAATCTTCACCCACGGCGGCCGCCGGGCCACCGGCCTGGATGCCGTGCAATGGGCGCGCCGCATGGCCGACCTGGGCGCCGGCGAACTGCTGCTCACCAGCATGGACCGCGACGGCACCAAGTCCGGCTTCGACCTCGAACTGACGCGCACCGTTTCGGATGCCGTGCCCGTGCCGGTGATCGCCTCCGGCGGCGTCGGCACCCTGCAGCACCTGGCCGACGGGATCACGCTGGGCCACGCCAGCGCCGTGCTGGCCGCCAGCATCTTCCACTTCGGCCAGCACACCCTGGCCGAGGCCAAGGCCTACCTGGCCGCCCAGGGCATCCCGGTGCGACCCGCTCCCGCGCAGGTGCCCGCATGACGGCGCCCGCCCAGCCCACCGCCGGCGCGCCGGAAGACTGGCTGGCGGCCCTGCATTTCGACGACCAGGGCCTCATCCCCGCCATCGCCCAGGACGCGCAGAGCGGCACCGTGCTGATGATGGCCTGGATGAACGCCGAGGCCGTGCGCGAAACCGTGCGCACCGGCCGCGCCGTGTATTTCTCGCGTTCGCGCGGGCGCCTGTGGCGCAAGGGCGAGGAATCCGGCCACGTCCAGCAGGTCCACGACATCCGCCTGGACTGCGACGGCGACGTGCTGCTGCTCAAGGTCACCCAGGTCGGCGGCATCGCCTGCCACACCGGGCGCGAGCGCTGCTTCTACCGGGGCCTGGACCTGGCCGGCGCACAGCCGGCCTGGGCCGTCCAGGATCCGGTGCTGAAGGACCCCGAGTCCATCTACGGCCATGCCCATCCGGGCGGCCACTGAACGCGCGCAGCGGTCCGGACGCGTCCGGACCGGCACCTTCTTCGATGACGAATTGCTCCATGACACAATCCCCCTCCGCCGATATCCTGGCCCGGCTGGCCGACACCCTGGACACGCGCCGGCCCGAGCGCGGCGGCGATCCCCAGACGTCCTACACCGCCAAGCTGCTGTCGCGCGGCCCGGATGCCTTCCTGAAGAAGATCGGCGAAGAAGCCACCGAGCTGGTCATGGCCGCCAAGGACGGCGTCCCTGAACGCATCGTCGCCGAGACCGCCGACCTCTGGTTCCACTGCCTGGTCGCCCTGACGCACTTCGGCCTGCGCCCCGAAGACGTGCTGGCCGAGCTGGCACGCCGCGAAGGCCTTTCCGGGCTCGAGGAAAAAGCCTCCCGTCCCAAGGACTGACCGGGCGCCACCGGCCCGCGCGATCAGGCCGCACCCTCGGTACATACCCGCAGACGCAGGCCCGGACGCGGTCAGATCAAACCGGCCCCCACGAAAATATGGCAACATACGGGATTGATCGGGTCGATGTCCGGCCCCGCTCCGTAGGTCCCCATGAGCCACGATTGCCTGTTCTGTAAAATCGCCCGGCACGAGATCCCCGCCCGCATTGTCCACGAAGACGACGAATTCCTCGCATTCCACGACATCAACCCGGCGGCTCCCGTGCACCTGCTGCTGATCCCGAAACATCACGTGGCATCCCTGGCCGACATCGGCGCCGCCGACGGCGACTGGCTGGCCCGCATGCTGCGCCTGGCGCCCGAAATCGCCTTCGCCAACGGCTGCAATCCCATGCCCGCCGGGGGCTTCCGCCTGGTGTCCAACACCGGCACCGAAGGCGGCCAGGAAATCGATCACCTGCATTTCCACATCCTGGGGGGCCAACGCCCCTGGTCAAACCGCGCGGCCCCCGCCGCCTAAGGAGTACTTCTCATGGGTAGCTTCAGCATCTGGCACTGGCTGATCGTCCTGGTCATCGTGGCCCTGATCTTCGGCACGAAAAAACTGCGTAACATCGGCGAGGATCTCGGCGGTGCGGTCAAAGGCTTCAAGAAAGGCATGAAAGACGCGCAGGACGAATCCACCGCCAAGCCGGCCGTCACGCAGCAGGCCAGCGACGCCGATACGGTCGACGTCCAGGCCCGCGAAAAGACCGACGCCTGATCCCGACCGCCGCGTACCGGACCCGCCATGTTTGATGTCAGCTTCAGCGAACTGATGCTGATCGGCGTGATCGCGCTGATCGTCATCGGCCCCGAACGCCTGCCCAAGGTTGCCCGCACGGTCGGGCACCTGCTCGGCCGCGCCCAGCGCTACGTCAACGAGGTCAAGTCCGACATCCAGAAGGAAATGGACCTGAAGGAAATCGGCGACATCAAGCACCAGATGGAAGACGCCGCCCGTTCCGTGCAGTCCTCCATGACTTCTTCCGTGGAAGACCTCAAGGCCGCCGTGACCCAGCCCTCGCAGGCGATCCAGGACACCCTGAACCAGGCCCGCCAGGCGCTCGATCCGCTGCCGTCCGCCCAGGGCGACGCGGCGGCATCCGGCTCCGCGGCAGATGCCTCTCCCACGGCCCCGGCTCCGGCCGCCGAACGGCCCGCCGAACCGGCGTCCGAACCGGCGCCAGCCTCCCGGCCCGCCACCACCGATACCAGCCACTGAAGCACGGCATGACAGACGCTTCCGACGCCTCGTCCCAGGACACGTTCATCTCCCACCTGATCGAACTGCGCACGCGCCTGCTGCGGGCCGTGGCGGCCGTGCTGGGCATCTTCGTGGTGCTGTTCATCTATCCGGGCCCGTCGATGATCTACGACCTCCTGGCCCAGCCCATGCTCGCCTCGCTGCCGCAGGGCACGCGCATGATCGCCACCGGCGTGATCACGCCCTTCATGGTGCCGATCAAGGTCACCCTGCTGGCGTCCTTCGTGCTGGCCCTGCCGGTGGTCCTGTACCAGGCCTGGGCCTTTGTCGCCCCTGGCCTGTATCGCCACGAACAGCGCCTGGCGCTGCCCCTGATCATCTCCAGCACCCTGCTGTTCCTGCTGGGCATGGCGTTCTGCTATTTCGTGGTCTTCCACACGGTCTTCAGCTTCATCGCCCATTTCGCGCCCCAGTCGATCACGCCGGCGCCCGACATCGAAGCCTACGTCAATTTCGTACTGACCATGTTCATCGCCTTCGGCGTCACCTTCGAGGTGCCGATCGCGGTCATCCTGCTGGTCAAGACCGGCATGGTCACGGTGAAGAAACTGCGCGAGATCCGCGGCTACGTGATCGTCGGCGCCTTCGTCCTGGCCGCCGTGGTGACGCCCCCGGACGTCCTCAGCCAGATCCTGCTGGCCGCGCCGCTGTGCCTGCTGTACGAAATCGGCATCCTGGCCGGCGCCGCCCTGGAAAAGCGCAAGCCGGCCGAAGACCAGGACGAAGCCGATTCGGCCCGCGAACTGAGCCGCACGGACGAACCCAGCGGCGAATCGGGCGACTGAACCCGAACGGCGCCGGCCCGGCCTACCGGCCCGCCAGCACCCGGTCCTGCACCTTGCGGAAGGCATCCGCCTTCTGGAACCCCACCACCCGCGCTCCGGGGATCAGGCGCCCCTGGGCGTCGAAGAACAAAATCCCCGGCGGGCCGAACAGATCGAACCGCGCCAGCAGCGCGCGGTCTTCGTCCGTCATGCGGGTCACGTCCGCCTGCAGCAGCAGCATCCTGCCCATTCTTTCGGCCACGGCCGGGTCGCTGAAGGTGAATTTCTCCATTTCCAGGCAGGACACGCACCAGTCGGCGTAGAAATCCAGCATCACGGGCCGGTCGGCCGCGGCCAGCCTCGCGTCCAGGTCGGCCCGGGATGCCACGCGCGTGAAGCGGGCACGGATCGCGGCGGGATCGGCGGCTGCCACGGCGGCCGTACCGCCCGCGCCCCCGGCAGCGAACGGCGCCAGGGGGCGAAGCATGTCGCGGCCGCCCGCCAGCAGCCCGGCGCCCTGCGCCAGCCCCCACAGGGCCAGCAGCAGGGCCAGGGCGCGCGCCAGCAACCGCAGCGGCCCGGCTTCACCCTGGCCCTGCGCGGCGGCCGTCCAGGCCAGCAGGGCGGCCCACAGGGCCAGCAGGACCCAACCGGTGACATACAGCCCATCGGCCAGCAGCGGCCGCGCCATCCACCAGGCCGTGCCCAGCAGCAGCAGGCCGAAGCCTGCCTTCAGCGGCGCCATCCAGGCCCCGGCGCGCGGCATCAGGGCGCCCGCGCCCGCACCCACCGCCAGCAGCAGCAGGCCTTCGCCCCAGGCCAAAGCAAACAGGGCGACGCCGCCCACCACCACGTCGCCGGTCTGCGAAATGAACAGCAGCACGCCGGCCAGGGGAGCGGCCACGCACGGCCCCACGATCAGTGCGGACAGCATGCCCATCGCGAATACGCCGCCCACGCGGCCGCCCGGCAGGCGCTGCAGGCGTTCCTGCATGGCCGACTGCAGGCCCACCGGGGCCTGCAGGGTGAAGACATCCATCATCGCCAGCGCGAACAACGCCAGCAGCACGGCGAAGACGCCCAGCACCCAGGGCGACTGCAGCCAGGCAGCCAGGCCGGCGCCCAGCAGGCCGGCCGCCACGCCCAGCGCCGTATACACCAGGGACATGCCCAGCACGTAGACCGCCGCCAGCCCCAGGCCGCGCGCCCGGCCGACCGCGCCGCCGCCGGAGATCACCGCCAGCAGGATGGGCACCATGGGCAGCACGCAGGGGGTGAGGGACAGCAGCGCGCCCAATGCCAGGCTCAGCGCCAGGATCTGCCACAGCGGTGCCTGGTGCAGCCAGGCCGCCATACCCACGTCGCCCATATCCAGCCAGGATTCCCCGCCCGGCGCGCCGGCTGCGCCAGGCGCCAGGCCCGGACCGGCCGGGGCCGGTGCGGAAACCTCGTCGCCCGGCGGCGGCACCCGGTCGCGTACCTGATCGCCCACCGCCCGGTAGCCGTCGCCCGCTGCCTGCAGGGCGAAGGTCTTCGTCATGGGCGGATAGCACAGCCCCCCCTCGGCACAGCCCTGGCCGGTGACGGACACCTGCAAGGGCCCCTGTGCGCCGGGCTTCAGGGCCGCCCGCAGCGTCACGCCCTTGTGGAAGACCTCCATGTCCTTCTCGAACGTGGGATCGTATTTGACCTGCCCACGCGGCAGGGTCAGGGCATCATGCCAGGCCGGCGTGCGGGTCTCTGCGTCTTCCGGCGTCAGGTCGGAACGCCGGAACAGCAGCAAGTTCCCCTGGGCGTCCTCGATGCGCACTTCGAACCGGTCCTGGTACATGTAATAGCCCGGGGCGATCTCCCAGTGCATGTCCAGGGTCAGCGGATCGGCCATCGCCGCCGTATCGACGAATGCCTGCTCCGGATCCAGGAAATCATCGGCCGCCCGGGCGGCACCCATGCCCAGCAGGCCGCACAGCCCCAGCAACAGGCCCAGCAGGGCGAAGACCCTGCGCTGCAGGCCGCGCGTGCGCGCGAACAGGCATGGGCTGAGATCCGACGGATGCGGCATCGACGACTTCCTTGGTGAATGCGGGGACAGCGGCTGGCGTCAGGCGTCGCGGGTGGCTGCCTGGACGGCGGGCCGCGTGGACCGGGCAACCCAGTCCAGGTAGGCCCGGCTGCCGGCGGGCACGCCCAGCACCATGAACTCGGGAATCTCGTAGGGGTGCAGGTCGCACAGCCGTGCGTACAACGCGGGCAGGGTGTCCGCCGTGGTCTTGAACAGGAGTTGGACTTCGTCCGTGCCCTCGAGTTCCCCCTGCCACATGTACATGGAGATGATGGCCGGACCCACCTGGGCACAGGCCACCAGGGATTCCTCGACCAGCACATGCGCGATGCGCTTGGCCAGGAGATCGTCGGGCGCCGTGCTGAGCACCACCACGGTGTCGGTCGGGGCGCCGGCCTGGCGCACGACCAGGGCAGGATCTTCGCCAGGTGTCTGATCTGTCATGGTTTTCAGGCGCAGTATGGGTACGGGCTCCATTGTACCCGGGCCCGCTCGGGGCAGCCATGACCCAACGCAAACGGGCCCCGCAGGGCCCGTTCGGTCGTGCCGCCCGGAGGGCGGCAGCGCAGCCGTCGATTTACTCGCTGGCGGCCGGCGCTTCGGCTTCGGGGCGGTCGACCAGTTCCATGTAGGCCATGGGGGCGTTGTCGCCCTGGCGGAAGCCCATCTTCAGCACGCGGGTGTAACCGCCATTGCGAGCGGCAAAGCGCGGTCCGATTTCGTTGAACAGCTTGGTGACGGCATCGCGGTCGCGCAGGCGGGCGAAGGCCAGGCGGCGGTTGGCCAGCGTGGGGTTCTTGCCCAGGGTGATCAGGGGCTCGACCACGCGGCGCAGTTCCTTGGCCTTGGGCAGGGTGGTCTTGATGGCTTCGTGGGTCAGCAGGGACACCGCCATGTTGCGAAACATGGCCAGACGGTGGCTGCTGGTACGGTTCAGTTTGCGAAGGCCGCTACGATGGCGCATTTCAATTTCCTTTCGAATCTATGAAACCCGGATCTTCTATCGGACGAGCCGCGGCCCGGGTGGGGTTTGATCCCGGCCGCCGAAACGGCCGGGGGTTGGATATTAGCACGCGCACGGCGTTGACGCCGCCCGCGCGCCGATACTGCAATCAGGGGCGCTCGAGGCCGACGGGCGGCCAGTTTTCCAGCTTCATGCCCAGCGTCAGGCCGCGTGCGGCCAGCACTTCCTTGATCTCGTTGAGCGACTTGCGGCCCAGGTTCGGGGTCTTGAGCAGCTCGTTTTCGGTACGCTGGATCAGGTCGCCGATGTAGTAGATGTTTTCGGCCTTCAGGCAGTTGGCCGAACGCACCGTCAGCTCCAGGTCGTCGACCGGGCGCAGCAGCACCGGATCGATCGGAGCCGTCTGCCCGCCCACCGGCAGGCTGGTGGTCAGCTGGCCGGCGTCCTTGTCGGCCAGCGACACGAACACGGAAATCTGGTCCATCAGGATGCGGGCCGACTGGCGCACGGCTTCCTCGGGGCTGATGACGCCGTTGGTCTCGACATCCAGCACCAGCTTGTCCAGGTCGGTACGCTGCTCGACGCGGGCGTTTTCCACGGCGTAGCTGACGCGGCGCACGGGGCTGAAGGAAGCATCCAGCACGATCTGGCCGATGGTGGCCGAACGGTCGTCGGCCAGGGCGCGCACGTTGCCCGGCACGTAGCCGCGGCCCTGCTCGACCTTGACCTGCATTTCCAGGCGACCGTTGTCGGTCAGGGTGGCGATCAGGTGATCCGGGTTGATGATCTCGACGTCGTGCGGCAGTTCGATGTCGCGGGCGCGGACTTCGCCGGGACCCTGCTTGTTGAGCTGCAGCGTGACTTCTTCGCGGTTGTGGAGCTTGAACACCACACCCTTCAGGTTCAGGAGGATGTCGACGACGTCCTCGCGCACCCCGGCGATCGTGGAATATTCGTGCACGACCCCGCTGATCTGGACTTCCGTGGGGGCATAGCCCGTCATGGAGGACAGCAGGATGCGGCGCAGGGCATTGCCCAGCGTGTGGCCGTAGCCGCGCTCGAAGGGCTCCATCACGACCTTGGCGTGATGCGCGCCCAGGGTTTCGACGGAGATGGTGCGGGGTTTCAGAAAACCTTGTGCGGACATGGATGTTCCTTTTCAATACCCTCGGCTCGTTACACCGATAAGGCTGACGGAAAACAAGAAGGAAGGGACACGAGTCCCTTCCCGGAAAACCGCCGGGCGCAGCGGCCTGGAGGCCGGGCCCGGCAACCGCCGCCCCGGGGGACGGCGGGCGGCACATGCCGCCGATCGGAATGGATCAGCGGGAATACAGTTCCACGACCATGGATTCGTTGACGTCGTGGGCGACGTCCTGGCGATCCGGGGCCTGCTTGAAGACGCCCGACAGCTTGCTGGCGTCGACTTCGACCCACTGGGGCAGACCGTTGCTGGTCGCCAGTTCCAGGGCTTCCTTGATGCGGGACTGGTTCTTCGCCTTTTCGCGCACGGAGATCACGTCGCCGGCCTTGACCAGCATCGAGGCGATGTCGGCGGTGCGGCCGTTCAGTTCGATGGCGCGGTGGTTCACCAGCTGGCGCGCTTCGGCGCGGGTGGAACCGAAGCCCATGCGATAGACGACGTTGTCCAGGCGCGATTCGAGCAGCTGGATCAGCGTTTCGCCGGTGTTGCCACGACGGCGGTCGGCTTCGGCGAAGTACTTGCGGAACTGCTTTTCCAGCACGCCGTACATGCGCTTGAGCTTCTGCTTTTCACGCAGCTGCAGGCCGAAATCCGAGGTACGCGAACCCGAGATGCGGCCATGCTGGCCGGGCTTGGATTCCAGCTTGCACTTGGAATCCAGCGAACGGCGGGCGCTCTTCAGGAACAGGTCGGTGCCTTCGCGACGCGAAAGCTTGCATTTGGGTCCAGTGTAACGAGCCAAGATGTTCCCCTTAGATACGACGACGCTTGGGCGGGCGGCAGCCGTTGTGCGGCACCGGCGTGATGTCCGAAATGCTGGAGATCTTGATCCCCAGGGCATTCAGGGCGCGCACGGAGGACTCGCGGCCGGGGCCGGGGCCCTTGATGCGGACTTCCAGCGTCTTGATGCCGTATTCCTGGGCCACGCGGCCGGCGGATTCGGCAGCCACCTGGGCGGCGAACGGCGTCGACTTGCGCGAGCCCTTGAAGCCGGCGCCGCCGGACGTGGCCCACGACAGGGCGTTGCCCTGACGGTCGGTGATGGTGATGATGGTGTTGTTGAAGGACGCGTGGACGTGAGCAATCCCGTCGGCCACGTTCTTCTTGACTTTCTTGCGGACGCGCGAGGCGCCGCTCTGAGCTTTCGCCATGTTCTTTCCTCAGGTTATTTCTTCAGGGACGCTGCGGCGCGACGCGGGCCCTTGCGGGTACGCGCGTTGGTGCGGGTGCGCTGGCCGCGCACCGGCAGGCCGCGCTTGTGGCGCATGCCACGGTACGTGCCCAGGTCGATCAGACGCTTGATCGACAGCTGCACTTCGCGGCGCAGGTCGCCTTCGATCGTGTAGCCGTTGATCTGTTCACGGATCTTTTCCAGTTCCTCGTCGGTCAGATCCTTGATCTTCTTCGAGTACTCGATGCCGGTCGCTTCGCAGATCTTGCGGGCGCGGGTGCGGCCGATGCCGAAGATGGCCGTCAGACCGATCTCGGCGTGTTGGTGCGGCGGAATATTGATGCCAGCAATACGGGCCATGACTGTTCCTCGTGAAATCCGTTATGCCCGGCCTTAGCCTTGGCGTTGCTTATGACGCGGGTCGGTGCAGATGACGCGCACCACGCCGTGACGTTTGATGATTTTGCAGTTGCGGCAGATCCGCTTTACCGATGCCATTACCTTCATGGTGATCTCCTGGTTCTTGACCGGCCGCTACCTACTTGGAGCGGAAAACAATCCTGGCGCGCGACAGATCATAGGGCGTGAGCTCCACTGTGACCTTGTCGCCCGGAAGGATCCGGATGTAGTGCATACGCATCTTGCCCGAAATGTGGCCCAGCACCATGTGGCCATTTTCCAGCTTGACACGGAACGTTGCGTTGGGAAGGTTTTCGATGACCTCCCCTTGCATCTGGATGACGTCGTCCTTGGACATGTTGTTCAGCGCATGGGTAGGCCCGTGGCGCCCTTGAAGTTCGCCTTCCGGAGCAACGAGTCGTACTGTTGGGACATCATGTAAGCCTGCGCCTGCGCCATGAAATCCATCGCGACGACGACGATGATCAGCAGGGACGTGCCACCGAAATAGAAGGGCACGTTCCAGCGCATCTGCATCAGTTCGGGCAGCAGGCAGACGAGCGTGACATAGATCGCTCCGGTCAGCGTCAGCCGCATGAGGATCTTGTCGATGTAGCGCGCGGTCTGCTCGCCGGGACGGATCCCGGGCACGAAGGCGCCGCTCTTCTTCAGGTTGTCCGCCGTCTCACGGCTGTTGAACACCAGTGCCGTGTAGAAGAAGCAGAAGAAGATGATCAGGCCCGAATACAGCGTCACGTACAGCGGCTGCTGCGGCGACAGTGCCGCGGCCAGGTCGCCCAGCCAGCGCATGTTCGGGTTGCTGGAGAACCAGCTGGTGACCGTCGCGGGCAGCAGGATGATCGACGAGGCGAAGATCGGCGGGATGACGCCGGACATGTTCAGCTTCAGCGGCAGGTGCGAGGACTGGCCGCCATAGAGCTTGTTGCCCACCTGGCGCTTGGCGTAGTTCACCGTGATGCGACGCTGGCCGCGCTCGACGAAGACCACGAAGTAGGTCACCCCCACCACCAGGGCCAGGATGAACAGGGCCGACAGGATGGACATCGAGTCCGTGCGCACCAGGTCGAGCATGCCGCCCAGCGCGCCGGGCAGGCCGGCGACGATCCCGGCGAAGATCAGCAGCGAGATGCCGTTGCCCAGGCCGCGTTCGGTGATCTGCTCGCCCAGCCACATGATGAACATGCTGCCGGTGACCAGCGTCACGATCGTGGTGAAGCGGAACAGCAGGCCCGGATCGATGACCAGGCCCGGCTGGGATTCCAGCGCCACCGAGATGCCGATCGCCTGGAAGGTGGCCAGGAACACCGTGCCGTAGCGGGTGTACTGGGTGATCTTCCGCTGGCCGGACTGGCCTTCTTTCTTGATCGCTTCCAGCGCAGGCACCACCACCGCCAGCAGCTGCATGATGATGGCTGCCGAGATGTACGGCATGATCCCCAGCGCCAGCACGGAGAAGCGTTCCAGGGCGCCGCCGGAGAACATGTTGAACAGCCCCAGGATGCCGCCCTGGTTCTGCTGGAACAGGTCGGCCAGCGCGTCCGGATTGATCCCGGGCACGGGGATGTGAGTCCCCAGGCGGTAGACGATCAGGGCGAGCACGAGGAACAGGATACGGCGCTTGAGATCGCCGTACCCTGCGCTGGGCTTATGTGCCTGAGCTTTGGCCACAGCCGCTCCTTACGCCAGCGATCCGCCGGCCGCTTCGATCGCGGCGCGAGCGCCGGCCGTAGCATTGATTCCACGCAGGGTGACCTTGCGGGACAGTTCGCCGGTCTTGATGACCTTGACGGTGCGGACCAGGTCGCCCACCAGGCCGGCGGCCTTCAGGACCTGCAGGTCGATTTCCTCGACCGGCAGCGCCTGGAGGTCCGACAGACGGATTTCGGCGAACAGGTGGCGGCCCAGCGGCGTGAAGCCGCGCTTGGGCAGGCGGCGCTGCAGCGGCATCTGGCCGCCTTCGAAACCGACCTTGTGGAAGCCGCCCGCGCGGGACTTCTGACCCTTGTGGCCGCGGCCGGCAGTCTTGCCCAGGCCCGAGCCGATGCCCCGGCCCACGCGGCGGCGGGGGCGCTTGGCGCCTTCGGCGGGGGCGAGCGTGTTCAGTTGAGTGACGGACATCTGAATTCCTTTAGGCTTCCGAGACGGTGACCAGATAATCCACCTTGCGGATCATCCCACGGACCTCGGGCGTATCGACCAGGACGCGGCTGCTGTTCACCTTGCCCAGACCCAGGCCGCGCACGGTGGCGCGGTGGGACTTGTGCGTGCCGATGACAGAGCGCACGAGCGTGACTTTGATTTGCTTCTGTGCCATGTCTTACCCCAGGATCTCTTCGACCGTCTTGCCGCGCTTGGCCGCGATTTCCGCGGGCGTGGAGCAGGCGCGCAGGCCGTTGAGGGTCGCACGGACCATGTTGTACGGGTTGCTCGAGCCGAGGCTCTTGGCCACGACGTTGCGCACGCCCATCACTTCGAAGATGGCGCGCATCGGGCCACCGGCGATCACGCCGGTACCTTCGGCGGCGGGCGAGATCAGCACCGTCGAGGCGCCGTGCTTGCCGACCACGGTGTGGTGCAGCGTGCCGTTCTTCAGGGCCACCTTGAGCAGGCCGCGGCGGGCCTGTTCCATGGCCTTCTGGACGGCGACCGGCACTTCGCGGGCCTTGCCCTTGCCCATGCCGATGCGGCCGTCGCCGTCGCCGACCACGGTCAGCGCGGCGAAGCTCATGGTGCGGCCGCCCTTGACGACCTTGCTGACGCGGTTGACCGCGATCATCTTTTCACGCATGCCGTCGTCGCGTTCCTGCTCCGGAGCGTGCTTGCCTTGTGCTTTAGCCATGTGATTCCCTTAGAACTTCAAGCCGGCTTCACGCGCGGCTTCGGCCAGCGCCTTGACGCGGCCATGGTAACGGAAGCCCGAACGGTCGAAGGCGACGAGTTCGATGCCGGCAGCCTTGGCCTTCTCGGCCACGCGCTTGCCGATCAGGCTGGCGGCGGCAGCGTTGCCGCCGTTGGCCTTCTGGCTGGCGAGTTCCTTGCGGACTTCGGGCTCGAGCGTCGAGGCGCTGACGAGCACGCGGTCGCCTTCCGGCGAAATGATGTTGGCGTAGATGTGCAGATTCGTGCGATGCACCGCCAGGCGATGCACGCGCAGTTCGTGAATCTTGCGGCGGGGAGCCGCGGCACGACGCAAACGGGAAATTTTCTTGTCCATGATTCGTCCTTGCCTGCGTGCTTACTTCTTCTTGGTTTCTTTCAGGATCACGCGTTCATCCGCATAACGCACGCCCTTGCCCTTGTAGGGTTCGGGTTCGCGATAGGCGCGGATTTCAGCGGCGACCTGGCCGACGGCCTGCTTGTCGGCGCCCTTGACCACGACTTCGGTCTGGGAAGGGCATTCGATCTTGATCCCGTTGGGGATATCGTGCAGGACATCATGCGAGAAGCCCAGCTGCAGCTTCAGGGTGTTGCCCTGGACCTGGGCGCGGAAACCCACGCCGACCAGGTTCAGACGGCGCTCGAAGCCGGCGCTGACACCGGTGACCATGTTGTTCACCAGCGCGCGCACGGTGCCCGACATGGCATTGGCCTGGCGGGAATCGTTGGCGGCGGCGAAGGTCAGCTGGCCGTCTTCCTGGGAAATCCGGACGTTGCCGTCCAGGGACTGGGTCAGGGTGCCCAGCGGGCCCTTGACGACGATCTGCCCGGCGCTGATGGTGGCTTCGACGCCTTTCGGCAGCGCGACGGGGTATTTGGCGATGCGTGACATGGTTGAAATCTCCTTATGCCACGTAGCAGAGCACTTCGCCACCGACGCCGTTGGCGCGGGCCTTGCGGTCCGTCATGACGCCACGGGGGGTCGAGACGATCGCCACGCCCAGGCCGTTCATGACCTGGGGAATGGCATTGCTGCTCTTGTAGATACGCAGGCCGGGACGCGAGACGCGGTCGATGCGCTCGATCACCGGACGGCCGGCATAATATTTCAGGATGATTTCCAGTTGCGGCTTGGCTTGTTCGCCACCGATACGGAAATCCTCGATGTAGCCTTCGTCCTTCAGCACGGCGGCAATGGCCGCCTTCAGCTTGGAGGAGGGCATGGAAACCGACGTCTTGTTGACCATCTGCGCATTGCGCACGCGGGTCAGCATATCGGCGATGGGATCGCTCATGCTCATGTGTGTTTCTCCTACCAGCTGGCCTTGGTCATGCCGGGCACTTCGCCGCGCATGGCCATTTCACGCAGTTTGTGGCGGGTCAGCCCAAACTTGCTGAACACGCCGCGGGGGCGGCCCGTCACCACGCAGCGATTGCGCTGGCGGGTGGGGTTGGCATTGCGCGGCAGCTGTTGCAGCGCCAGGCGAGCCTGATAGCGTTCTTCGTCGGATTTCGACTGGTCGGCGATGATCGCCTTCAGCGCGGCGCGCTTGGCGGCGAATTTCTCGGCCAGCTTGGCGCGCTTGATGTCGCGATTGATGAGGGAAAGTTTTGCCACGTCAGCCCCTTAGTTGCGGAAGGGGAAGCTGAATGCGCTCAGCAGCGCCTTGGCTTCCTCGTCGGTCTTTGCGGTGGTGGTGATGCTGATGTTCATCCCGCGCACGGCGTCGATCTTGTCGTACTCGATTTCCGGGAAGATGATCTGTTCTTTCACACCGATGTTGTAGTTGCCGCGGCCATCGAAGGCACGGCCCGACACGCCGCGGAAGTCGCGCACGCGGGGCAGGGCGATCGAGATCAGGCGATCCAGGAATTCGTACATGCGCTGGCCGCGCAGGGTGACCATGCAGCCGATCGGGTAGTCTTCGCGGATCTTGAAACCGGCAATGGCCTTGCGGGTCTTGGTGATCACGGGCTTCTGGCCGGCGATCTTGGTCATGTCGCCAACGGCGTTCTCGATGACCTTCTTGTCGGCGACGGCTTCGGACACACCCATGTTCAGGGTGATCTTGGTGATGCGGGGCACCTCCATGACCGACTTGTAGCCGAATTTCGCCTGCAGGTCGGCAGCGACCTTGGAGCGGTAAAAATCTTGTAAACGAGCCATTTTGTGCGCGCCCCTTATGCCTTCGCGCCAACGACGGCGCCGTTGGAGCGGAAAATGCGAACCTTGACGCCGTCCACGACCTTGACGCCGACGCGGTCGCCCTTGCCGGTTTCGGGGTTGTAGAGCGCCACGTTCGAGATGTGGATGGGCAGGGTCTTGTCGACGATGCCGCCCTGGGTACCCGCCATGGGGTTGCCGCGGACGTGCTTCTTCACGACGTTGATGCCTTCGACCAGCACATGGTCGGCTCCGACGCGGGCCAGCACGGTGCCACGGCGGCTGCGGTCGCGGCCGGCCAGCACGATGACTTCGTCGCCTTTGCGAATGTTTTGCATGATCGGCTCCTTACAGCACTTCGGGCGCCAGGGACACGATCTTCATGAACTTTTCGGTGCGCAGTTCGCGCGTGACCGGTCCGAAGATACGCGTGCCGATGGGCTCGAGCTTGGCGTTGAGCAACACGGCCGCATTGCCGCCGAAGCGGATCAGCGAGCCGTCCTTGCGGCGGACGCCCTTGGCGGTACGCACCACCACGGCGTTGTAGATTTCGCCCTTTTTGACGCGCCCGCGGGGGGCCGCTTCCTTGACGGACACCTTGATGACGTCGCCAATGGCGGCATAACGGCGCTTGGAGCCGCCCAACACCTTGATGCACATCACAGAACGCGCACCCGTGTTGTCGGCCACGTCCAGCGTGGTCTGCATTTGGATCATGATTTTTCCTGTTCCAACTTAACAACGAAGCCCAGGGCATGAACCCCCGGCAACGCAGCCAGTTTTGGTCCCGTCAGGCATACTTGGCTAGCCGCTTGGGTCCGCCAATTGGTTGGCCAAGTACACCCTGGGTTGAAATTCGATAACTGCCATTGCCCCGGACCAGGATGCAATGCATGCCATGCGCATAAATGGGCTGATGGCAAACCGCACCCTATAGGGCAAGACAGCCATTATATACAGGGCAGACTGCAAAAGCAATACCCTGCACATCCGGGCGCTGGCGCCTACGCGGCGCGCGGCAGCGCCCCGTATTCGATCACCATGCGGCGGGTGCCCGGATCCTCGGCATCGTCTATATAGACGCGCATGCCCATGCCGATCGCAGTCTCGGTGACGGCCACCATCAGCTGGACACCGCCCGGGCTGGCCAGCAGCTCGCGCACGAAAGCCCCGCCCAGCTTCACGTAGGCGAAGTCGACCTCGTGGATCTGGCGCAGGGCATCGGGCTGCTGGTCCAGGCCGCGCAATCCGACGTGCATGCCGGCCTCGATGATGCCCTGGGCAAAGGTCCGGAAGGCATCCAGGTGGCGGTTCAGGCCGTAGGCGTCCAGTTCCACCACCAGGCGGTGCAGCAGTTCGGGATCGGCGTTGGTGCAGATCTGGCGGATCTCATCCAGGTATTGCGCATCCAGGATCGAGGCGACCGACATGCGAATGATCAGGATGCCGTCGTGTTCGCCCAGCCAGTTCAGCGCCAGGCACAGCGCGCGCATGTCGCAGGCCGGCGACAGCCCCAGGCGGGCCGCGGCCGGCATGAACAGGAAACCGGACATGCGCGGCTGGTCGGGGTCGTCTTCTCGCAGCGCCAGCGCGGCCTCGTAGCGTTCGGCGATGTCGTCGCCCTCGTACTGGACGCGGCGCACGTCCAGCGACAGGCGGTCGTGGTCCAGCGCCTGGCAGATCAGCGTGCGCCAGGACGCCTCGCCCATCAGCAGTTCGCCGTCTTCATGGTCGGCGTAGGACAGGAATTCGACTTCCTCGTGACCGGCGCTCTCGGCGCACATCAGGGCCTGGTCCAGGCGCGTCAGGATTTCCTTTGGGGTGCACTGCACGGTGTAGTCCGTCAGGGCATAGGCCCAGCGCGACAGGTTGTGGCTGTCGAGCTTGACCCGCAGGGTTTCCAGCAGTTCGCGCAGTTTCTGCACGGGCCGCATGACTTCGGGGCCGCCCCCCACGGGAAACAGCACCACGAAATCGCTGCCGGTCAGCCGCGCGGGCAGTGCGCGCGCCTGGGGCGTTTCGTTCAGCAGCTCGATGATGCGCCGGCCCAGAAGCCGCAGCCAGTCGTCCAGTTCCTGGCGTTCGGTCTCGTTCTGCAGGCGCCCCATGTCGCGGCTGCGCACCAGCAGGACGTAGCCGCTGACCGCCCCCTGGCGGGAATCGTCGCGCAGCATGCGCTTGAGCTCGTTCAGGAAATAGCTGCGGTTGGCCAGGCCGGTGACCGGATCGCGGTTCAGCTCGATTTCCAGCCGCTCGATGCGCGCCATCTGCTCGTCCATGGTGGGCGCGACGCGCTCTCGGACATCGTCCATGAGCTCGGCGTCCTCGACCGGCTCGGTGCGCTTGATCTTGATTTCGGGCGCTTCGGCCGCGGCGGCGGTCAGCTCGCGCCGCACCCGGGACACCAGCGCAACGACGAACAGGGCCCAGAAGGCCGCCAGCCCCAGGGCCAGCCAGGTCCATTGCTGCACGTGCGTCCAGAGCGCGTCGCGCGCCGGCACCGGGTCCAGGGTGAGCCTGAGCGCACCGATGCCGGCGATCTGCCGGGACGCCTGGTGGGGCTGGATGTCGGCCAGGGCCGTGAACCAGTCCGGCGCATCCCCGGCAAAATTCCCCGGGCGGCTGGACTGGAATACGGCGGCTGACGGGTCGTCGGGCGTGAAGGTCAGGCTGGCGAAACGGCCCTGCTGGAAGGCTGCGTCCAGCACCTTCGTGCGCGCGGCGGCATCGGGCTGCGCGCGCACCAGCAGGGCCAGCGTGGCGGCGGCATTTTCGCTGTCGGTCTGCAGCTGCGCATCGAGCCGACGTTCCATCAGGCTGGTGCCCATCGCCAGCATGCCCACCAGGATGCAGGCGATGACCAGAGATGAAATCACCAGCAGCTGTCGCACGGAGGCCATTGCGCACCCTCTAGGAAAACGAATGAAACGAATCCTTGAAAGTGTATCCTGCTCGGGGCATTTCCCAAAGAAACCATTCACAGGCGCACACCTGCCCCCCAGAGGTCTAAGGGGTAACACGGATACCCAATCCAGGCAGGTTGTGTATAGTTTTAAAACAAACGTTTGAATTAATCCATGGCCACTTCTCGCTCCACCCAAACCCGCGATGCCATCCTCGACGCCGCCGAACGGCTGTTCGCCGAGCAGGGGCACGACAACACGTCCATGCGCCAGATCACGCAGGCCGCGGGTGTGAACCTGTCTGCCGTGAACTACCACTTCGGCTCCAAGGACGCCCTGGTCGAAGCCGTGTTCCAGCGCCGCCTGGAAGCACTGAACGACGAACGTCTGCGGATCCTGGACGAACTCGAAGCCAAGGCGGGCGACCAGCCCCTGAAGCCGTCCGCCATCGTCGAAGCCTACTTCGGCCCCCTGGTGCGCCACGCCTGCAGCGCCGGCGCCGAGCGGCGCGCCTTCATGCCGCTGCAATCCAGCACCATGTCCGACCCGAACGGCGCCATCAGCGCCCTGTTCGCCGCCGAACGCTCGGTGGTCGCGCACCGTTTCACCCGCGCGCTGCTGGCCTCGCTGCCCGGCGTGCCGGAAACGGAAATCGTCTGGCGCTTCCACTTCATGCTGGGCGCGACGGCCTACGCGATCATGGGCGCCGAAAGCTCCAGCCAGGCCATGAACCTGTCCGGCGGCACCGCCTCCCTGGATGCCCAGGCCCTGCTCGGCCGCCTGATGGCCTTTCTGCTGGGCGGCCTGCGCGCCCCACTGCCAGGAGCCCCCACATGACGTTCCTGCTCTTCCTCCTTGTCCTGCTGCTGGCTGCCGCCGCCTTCGTGCTGGCCAACCGCGACCTGCGCACCCGGCATCTCAGCCGCCCCCTGTACCGCACCTTCCGCCGCATCCTGCCGCGCATGTCGGACACCGAACGCGAGGCCCTCGAGGCGGGCACCGTCTGGTGGGAAGGCGAGCTCTTCCGCGGCCGTCCCAGCGCCCGCGCCCTGCACGCCATTCCCGCCCCGCGCCTGACCGAAGCCGAGCAGGCTTTCCTGGACAACGAAGTCGAAACGGTCTGCGCGATGGTGAACGACTGGCAGGTCACGCGCAATGACCTGGACATCCCCGCCGACGCCTGGGAATACATCAAGACGCACCGCTTCTTCGGCATGATCATCCCGAAGGAATACGGCGGGCTGGGCTTCTCGGCCCTGGCGCATTCCGCCGTGGTCGCCAAGCTGTCCACGCGCTGCTCCGCGCTGTCGGTCACCGTCATGGTGCCCAATTCCCTGGGGCCCGCCGAGCTGCTGCTGCACTACGGCACCGACGAGCAGAAGAACCACTACCTGCCCCGCCTGGCCCGCGGCGAGGACATCCCGGCCTTTGCCCTGACCAGCCCCTGGGCCGGTTCCGACGCCGCCGCCATCCCCGACCACGGCATCGTATGCAAGGGCGAATGGCAGGGCCGCGAAGTCCTGGGCATGCGCGTCACCTGGGACAAGCGCTACATCACCCTGGGCCCCGTCTGCACCATCCTGGGGCTGGCCTTCCGCCTGTACGATCCCGACGGCCTGCTGGGCGACAAGCCCGACCTGGGGATCACCTGCGCCCTGGTGCCGTCCGACCACCCCGGCGTGGACACCGGCCGCCGCCATTTCCCGCTGGACGCCATGTTCATGAACGGCCCCACGCGCGGCCAGGACGTCTTCATGCCGCTGGATTTCATCATAGGCGGGCCCGCCATGGCCGGCCAGGGCTGGCGCATGCTGATGGAATGCCTGGCGGCGGGCCGTTCGATCTCGCTGCCCTCGTCCTACACCGGCATGGCCAAGCTCACCGCGCGCGCCGTGGGCGCCTACACCGTGGTGCGCGACCAGTTCCGCACCCGCATCCACAAGTTCGAGGGCATCGCCGAGGCCCTGGCGCGCATCGCGGGCCACACCTACCTGATGGACGCAGCGCGCGTCATGACGGCGGGCGCCGTGGACCTGGGCGAAAAGCCCGCGGTCGTCTCGGCGATCGTCAAATACCATGTCACCGAACGCGGCCGCATCGTGGTCAACGACGGCATGGACATCATCGGCGGCAAGGGTATCTGCCTGGGCCCGCAGAACTTCCTCGGCCGCGCCTACCAGCAGATTCCCGTGGGCATCACCGTCGAGGGCGCCAACATCCTGACGCGCAGCCTGATCATCTTCGGCCAGGGCGCGATCCGCTGCCACCCCTATGTGCTGGACGAGATGCGCGCCGCCCAGGCCGCCGATCCGGAACAGGGGCTGCGGGACTTCGACCGCGCCTTCTGGGGCCATGTGCGCCACACCACGATCAATGCGCTGCGCGCCATCGGTCACGGCTTCACGAACGCCGCGCTGGCCCGCCCCGATGCCGCAGTCGCGCCGGAAATGGCCCGCTACTACCGGCAGCTGACACGCTTCTCGGCGGCCTTCGCCACCCTGGCCGACGTGTCCATGCTGACGCTGGGCGGTTCGCTGAAGCGGCGTGAATCGATCTCCGCCCGCCTGGGGGACATCCTGTCGCAGCTCTACCTGGTCTCCGCCACGCTGAAGCGCTACCAGGACGAGGGACGCCAGGACGCCGATGCGCCGCTGGCGCACTGGGCGATCCAGGACGCGTTCTGCCGCGCCCAGGATGCATTCTGCGGCGTGCTGGCCAATTTCCCCAGCCGCCCGCTGGCCTGGGCCCTGCGCGCATTGCTGTTCCCCTGGGGCCGGCCGTTCGCCGCGCCGTCCGACAAACTTTCCGCGGCCGCGGCCGACACACTCACCCGGCCGGGTGGTGCGCGCGATCGCCTGACCCGGGGCACCTACGTCCCCCGCGACCCCGGCGAGCCCGTCGGCGCCATCGAAGCCGCCTTCGCAGCGGTGCTGGACACGCAGGACATCGAGGCCCGCATGCGCGAATTCGAAAAGGCCGGCCGGCTGCCGGCCGCAGACCCGCGCGCCAATGTGCGCGACATGGCCGAGGCTGTCCACGCGGCCGGCGGCCTCACCGACGAAGAACTGGAACGCATCCGGGCGCGAAACGTGCTGCGCGACCGCGTGATCGCCGTCGACGACTTTGCCCCGGACTTCCAGGGGCCGTCCCGCACCGAATCCGAAGGAGCCCGATCCTGATGGCCTTCGAACCCGTCTACATCATCGACGGGGCCCGCAGCCCCTTTCTCAAGGCCCGCAATGCGCCGGGGCCGTTCTCCGCGTCCGACCTGGCCGTGCAGACGGGCCGCGAACTGCTGCTGCGCCAGCCCTTTGCCCCGACCGAACTGGACGAGGTCGTGATCGGCTGCGCCGCGCCGTCGGCCGACGAAACCAACATCGGCCGGGTGATCGCCCTGCGCCTTGGCTGCGGCGATCACGTGCCCGGCTGGACGGTGATGCGCAACTGCGCTTCGGGCATGCAGGCGCTGGACTCCGCCGCCATGGGCCTGCAGACGGGCCGCCATGACCTGGTCCTGGCAGGCGGCGTGGATGCGCTGTCGCGCGCGCCCCTGCTGTTCCCCGATGAAATGGTCCACTGGCTGGCCCAATGGAACCAGGCCCGCACCCTGGCGCAGCGTCTGCCGCTGCTGCGGCGCTTCCGCCCCGCCTACTTCAAGCCGGTGATCGGCCTGCTGAAAGGCCTGAGCGATCCGGTGATCGGCCTGTCCATGGGACAGACCGCGGAAAACCTGGTCCATCGCTTCGGCCTGACGCGCGCCCAGCTGGATGCCTATGCGGCACAGAGCCACGCTCGCGTCCTGGCGGCGCGCGCCCGGGGCGCCTTCGACGAAATCGTGCCCCTGATCGACGCCAGGGGCACGCTGTACACCGAGGACGATGGCGTCCGCGCCGACTCCACACCGGAAAAGCTCGCCCGGCTCAAGCCCGTCTTCGACAGGCCCTACGGCAACATCACCGCGGGCAACAGTTCCCAGGTCACCGACGGCGCCGCGCTCCTGCTGCTGGCATCGGAACGCGCCGTGCGCGATCGCGGCCTGCGCCCCGTCGCCCGGATCGTCGACGCCCAATGGGCCGCCCTGGACCCCGCCGTCATGGGCCTGGGACCGGTGTACGCGGCTTCGGCCATCCTGGCCCGCCACGACCTGGGCCTGAACGACCTGGACTTGTGGGAAATCAATGAAGCCTTTGCCGCCCAGGTGCTAGGCTGTCTCGCTGCCTGGCGCGATGAAGCATGGTGCCGAGAGCACCTGGGACGCGGCGCACTGGGAGACCTGGACATGGACCGGCTGAACGTGGATGGCGGCGCGATCGCGCAAGGCCATCCGGTGGGGGCCTCGGGCGCGCGCATCGTGCTGCACCTGGTGCGCGCCCTGCAGGCCCGGGGCCTGCGCCGGGGCATGGCCACCATCTGCATCGGCGGCGGCCAGGGCGGCGCCATGCTGATCGAACTCTGCAAAGAGGGCTGACATGCACCTGGAATCCACAGACCTGCGCCATTTCCGCTGCACGACGGACCCGGAAGGCATCACCTGGCTGACCATCGACTGCGCCGGCAGCTCCCTCAACCGGCTGTCGCGCGATGTGCTGGAAGAACTGGGCCGCGTCCTGGACCATTTCCAGTCCGCCCCGCCCAAGGCACTGGTGATCCATTCGGGCAAGGCCGCCGGGTTCATCGCAGGCGCCGACATCGACGAATTCTCCCGTCTGAACGACGCGGCCACGGCGCGCGCCTTCATCGAGCTAGGCTGGACGGTCTTCAACCGCCTGGCAGCGGTGCCATGGCCGACCCTGGCCCTGATCCAGGGGCATTGCATGGGCGGAGGCCTGGAACTGGCCCTGGCGTGCCGCTACCGGATCGTCGTGGACCAGCCCGACACGCGCCTGTCGCTGCCCGAAGTCATGCTGGGCATCTTTCCCGGCTGGGGCGGCATGCTGCGCCTGCCCCGGCGCGTGGGCGCCCCGCTGGCCCTGGACATGATGCTGACCGGCCGTGCGCTGGACGCGCGCCGCGCCGCGTCGTCCGGCCTGGCGGACCTGTGCGTGCCGCCCCGCCTGGCGGAGCAGTCCGCCGCACGCCACGTCCTGTCGGGCCGGCCGGTGAACGGGCCGCAAGGCAGGGACGCCTGGCTGAGCCATCCGATCCTGCGGCCGCTGCTGCTGCGCCAGGCCCGCAAGACACTGGAAAAGCGCGACCCTCAGGGGCACTATCCGGCCCCGCGCGCCATCCTGGAAATCTGGGCGCACCATGGCGGCAACGCGCTGACCGCGCCCAGCCTGATCGACTCCATCGTCCGATCCGACACGGCCCGCAACCTGCTGCGCGTGTTCCGCATGCAGGAACGCCTCAAGTCCTTCGGCAAGGCCGGGGATCACGCACCCGTGCGGCACGTCCATGTGGTGGGCGCGGGCGTGATGGGCGGCGACATCGCGGCCTGGTGCGCGCTCAAGGGCCTGACCGTCACCCTGCAGGACACCGACCGCACGCGCATCGCCCAGGCCATTGGCCGCGCCCAGGCGCTGTATGCCCGCAAGATCCGCCCCGCCCGCGAGGCGCGGCTGGCAGCCGACCGGCTGATTCCGGATCCGGACGGCCAGGGCCTGGCCCGTGCCGACCTGGTCATCGAGGCCATCAGCGAGAACCTGGATGCCAAGCGCGGCCTATACGCCGCCATCGAGCCCCGCCTGAAAGACGGCGCGCTGCTGGCGACCAACACCTCCAGCCTGTCGCTGGGGGAACTCGGCCGCGACCTGGAGCGCCCGGAACGCCTGGTCGGCATCCATTTCTTCAATCCCGTGGCAAAGATGCCCCTGGTCGAAGTCGTGGCCGCCGACGGCACCGATCCGCGCGCCCAATCGGCCGCCTGCGCCTTCGTCGCCCGGATCGGCAAGCTGCCCCTGCCGGTGAAGAGCGTGCCCGGCTTCCTGGTCAATGCCGTGCTGGCACCCTACATGCTGGAAGCCATGCGCTGCGTGGACGAGGGCCTGCGCCCGGAAACCATCGACGCCGCCATGAAGGCCTACGGCATGCCCATGGGCCCGCTCGAACTCATCGACACCGTCGGCCTGGACATCGCCCGCGACGCCGGCGCCCAACTGACCGGGCAGGCCACGCCGCCCGCCTGCCTGGCGCGCCATCTGGAACGCAACGAACTGGGCCGCAAATCCGGCCGGGGTTTCTACCGCTGGCGCGAGGGCAAGCCCGTGCGCGCCGAAGCCGGCAAGGCCCCGCCCGGACTGGCGCCCCGGCTGCTGCAACCTTTGATCGATGCCCCCCGCTGCCAGCTGGCGGCCCGCGTCGTCGCCGATTCCGAACTCGCCAATGCAGGCGTGATCTTCGGGACGGGCTACGCGCCCTATACAGGGGGACCCATGACACCCGAAGACGACTGATTCTGCCCTGATGCCGGACTGATCCCGGCGACCCGCCGCTGACCCGAACGACGCTGTGCCTCACCGCGCGGCGGGGAGGGGTTTTGCTTACTCGAATTGAAAGGCCGCACTTGACCCTGCGCGGCCCGGGGACGTGCATCCCCTGATTTTAACCCCAAGCCCGATGTGGTTGATCGGGCAATACACGAAATGCAGGCACGCCTGCGCACGAAGACGACTTTTCATCACACAATCCGGAGGTGACACGATGAAAATGCAACACTCGCTCAAGACCCTGTCGGCCCTGATCCTGGGCCTGGGCACCATGGGCATCGCCCACGGCGCCGGCTTCCAGCTGCTGGAACAGAACGCCAGCGGCATCGGCAGCGCCTACGCCGGTTCCGCCGCCATCGCGGAGGACGCCAGCACCGTCTACTACAACCCCGCCGGCATGACGATGCTGCCGGGCATGAATGTCAGCGCGGGCGCGGTGGCGATCAAGCCGAGCTTCAAGTTCTCGGACGGTGGCACGATCGGCCCGACCGCATTCGGAGGCGTTCCGCTTGGTCCGTTCGGTGGCCGGCCAACCGGCGGTGGCGACGGCGGGGACGCGGGCTCCTGGGCCGCCGTGCCCAACGCCTATTTCACCTGGGAAGTGAATCCGCGCGTCTGGCTGGGGTTGGGCGTGGGCGCGCCTTTCGGTCTGATGACCGAATACGAGCAAGGCTGGGCCGGCCGTTATCACTCGGAAAAATTCTCTATCGAAAGCATCAACATCAATCCGTCGATCGCCTTCAAGGCCACCGACACCTTGTCCTTCGGCCTGGGTGTGAACTGGATGCAACTCGACGCCGACTACCGCAAGGCACAAGCCATTCATAACCCGGTAACGGGCGCTTATCTTGGCGACTTCCAGGCCAGGGTCAAAGCGAAGGGTGATGCCTGGGGCTGGAACGCCGGTGTCTTGTGGCAAGCCACACCGGACACCCGCTTCGGCCTGTCCTACCGCTCCAAGGTCAAGATCGACGCGGATGGGACGACCCGTGTCTCGAACCGTTCTGTCAATCCCGCTTTCCTTGCCACCCCTCAACTCGGCGGACTCATCGGCCCCCATGACGCCGAGACCTCGGTCGAACTGCCCGACACCGCCATCCTCAGCGTGGTCCACCAGTTGAACGAGCGCTGGACCCTGCTGGGGGACGTGTCGTGGACCGGCTGGAGCAGCATTCCGGAACTGAAGATCCAGAACACCGGCATTCCCGACGCCAAGCTCGACCTGCGCTTCAAGGACGCCTGGCGCGTGGCGCTGGGCGCGCATTACCGCTACAGCGACGCCTGGACCTTCAAGGGTGGCGTGGCCTGGGACCAGTCGCCGGTGCGCGACGACGCCTTCCGCCCCGCTTCCCTGCCGGACAACGACCGCTACTGGGTGTCCCTGGGCGCACAATACCGCTTCAACAAGAACACCAAGGTCGACGTCGGCTACGCCCACCTGTTCGTGAAGAGCACCTCGGTGAACAATACCTCAGACCTCAAGGGCGCGGGCGTGCTGAAGGGCGACTACAAGAGCAGCGCAGACCTGATCGGCGTGCAGTTCTCGCACCAGTTCTGAGCGAGCGGACCGTGAGCCTGGCATGAAGTTGTCGCAGTTGAAACGCCTGCCGCCTCGGTGGCGGGCGCGTGCCATGCGCACGGGCTTCAACCTGCACCCGGCCTTCCGCGCGACGGGGGGCCGGG
>Ga0182792_1000480_pt1 | contig 37452 bp, 26 predicted proteins | sample Passage237B_FD_130497 | JGI IMG/M metagenome (GOLD analysis project Ga0182792, IMG submission 130497) | Cellulose adapted compost microbial communities from Newby Island Compost Facility, Milpitas, CA, USA - Passage2 37B (version 2) (version 2) ...
GGCCGTCGGCGGGTGTGTGTGGGGCCGGTGGGGGGAGCCCGTGGGCGGGGGGGGCGGGCCAAGCGGGGGGGGGGGGGGGGGGGGGTCGGTGCGTCCGTCAAGGCGCGGATGACGCCGCAACTTGGCGAAGACGTGCGCCGCCTCGGCGGAGGGGAGCAGCGGGAACGCCGCCCCCTCGGACCAGGTGCGGAACTCCTGGACCCGGAACTGCGCGGGCTTGGCTTCGACGCCGAGGGTGAACGCGGGGAACGATGAGAAGGGGCCTCGAAGGGAGACGAGACCGGCGAAGTCGATGCCCTTGCGGAGCGAGACGAGGCCGATCGTGTAGCGGTGCTCGGCTTCGTCGAAGACCCATCCAGCCGTGTTCAACGTCATCGTCACGTCGGCGAAGCAACCGTCGTCCAGCACCGCCTCACGCCATGGCGCGCTCCCAGCGGCGCTCAACGCTGAGCGCGGCAGTACCACCCCGATAGCACCGCCGTCTCGAGCGAGGTGCCAGAACCGCCAGCAGAACGCCTTGTACAGGTCGGGGTCACCCTTGCCCATGCCGGGGTAGGGGCCGGCGATCAGCATGCGACGGACCCGCTCCGCGCGGGTGATCTCGGCCTCGTACTCCGTCACGAGATCGGGACGGTCGGATCGGAGTTTGGCAATCTCCCGCTTCTGTTCCCCTGCCTTCATACCCTTCAGACCCGGGAAGCGGAGCGCCCAGAACCCAAGTTCCTCGACCGTGGCTTCCTCCCAGGGCGGGTTGCCCAGGATGCAGTCGAAGCCCGGGTTGGGGCGGAGGAACACCTCCGGGAACGCCGTCGGGAGGTGGAGGGGGCGAAGCTCGGCCACCGCCGTGGCCACGGCATCGCTGCGGCGCAGCGCGTCGATGACCTCGGGGGTGATGTCCTCGGGGAGGTGGCCGACGCCGGCCCGGTGCGCCGCCACCAGGTCGAAGAGCCGTCGAGCCGGTGTCACCGCCGCGTGCGCCTCCTCGTGGGCGGCGCGGGCCTCGGCCACCTCGCCGGTCGAGGCATCGGCTGTGCGGGACAGCCGGACGAGCGCGCGTTCCGCCGCTCCCAGGAAGCCCGCCACCTGCGAGCGGAACAGGCTGGGTGCGTTCGGATCCGCGCCCGGCTCGAGTGCTTGCACCACCTCGTCGAGCGTGCCGACGCCGGTGAGGCTGTCGCCGTGTACCAGGTTGTGGTCGAGGAACGACAGCGGCAGACCTGGCACGAAGGTGTGGATCCACACGGCGAGGCGGGCAAGTTCGACCGAGATGTGGTTCCGGTCGATGCCGTAGATGCAGCGGCGGGCCACCTGGCGGCGGAGCAGGGAGCCGGTCTCGATCTCGATCCCGTCGCCCAGGTCGCCGAGGCGCTCGTAGGCGCTGGTTCGCAGGCGCTCGAGCTCAGCGCTCACCGCCGGCACCGGGTGAAGGGCCAGCGCAGCCGACAGTCGAGCCTCGATGCGATCGACCGCTGCGATGAGGAAGTGCCCGCTGCCCATGGCGATGTCCGCGCAGCGGAAGTCGAAGAACGCGTCGGCGAGCGCGGCTTCGTCGCCGGCCTCACGCAGCTCGTCCAGACGGGCGAGGTGGTCATCGAGCGCGGGCTCCAGCGCGTGGTCGAGCAGGTGCTCGACGGCGAACGGCTTGGTGAAGTAGCTGCCGCTGTCCTTGCGGGCACCGGAACGATTGTGGAAGTACACGGTGCCGCCGGGCACCAGGATCTCATCGCCCTCAAGGGCCGGTGCGTAGTTGCCCTTCGCGTCGACGGTCAGATCGCTCGGCGCGACGGACAGCTGTGATTCCAGGAGCCCCTCGTAGATCGTGCCGAACTCCCGGACCGACAGGCTTCGGAAGTCCACCGGGCCGGGCCCCTCGGGTCCCTCGTCGATGAGCATCGCGGCGAGCGCCGGGCCGAACTCCTCGTCGGTGAGGCGGAGCTCGGCGAGCGCCGCGCCCACCGGGGTCACCTGCGGATCCGAGGAGAAGAGACCGCCGTTGTAGGGCGGCACACCCCAGCCGGTCTGTCCCTTGTCGACCGCCCGCCACAACTGGTTGACGTCCTCCCACAGGTCGGTTGCCAGCGCGTCGAACTGCACCTGGCCGGCACGGCGCTCGTCGACGAGCCCCCGAACCATCCGTGACAGCGAATGGTCGCCGTAGCGGCTGTTGGTGCGGTACGGCAGCAGGTCCTTGTCCTCGGCGTAGGCGACGAAGAGGAGGCGGAAGAGGATCACCATCACCTGCTCGTACGCCTGGGTGAGGGTCTCGTCGGTCGGGTCGGTGCCGAGACGACCGGCGATCGCCCGAGACAGGATCGGTACGGTGTCGAAGTAGATGCGGCGCCGGAGGTTGACGGCGAGCTCGGCAGCGAAGTCGACCGAGCGATCGAGGATCTCCTCCAGGGTGCCGTTGAGCCGGAGCGCGTCGGCGGAGAAGAGGAGGTGGAGGTACGCCGCCTGGTCCTCGCGTAGCAGCGACAGGTTCGCTTCCACGAAGGTCTCCGGTCGGCCCTTCCGGCCAACGCCGGTGTCGGGTCGAGCGGCGTAGAGGCGAATCTCCGACGAGCGGGTGAGCACCACCCACGGCACCCCCTGCTGGTCTGCGAGCGCAAGGGCGAGCGATACCGGTGATGTGCCCATGCGCTCGGCAGGTGCGTCGAAGGTCTCGCCCTCGTCGAGGAACACGGCCACGGCTCGCCGGTTGCCGTCGATGGTCAGCATCGAGGCGCTCGTACCCAAGGACTCGATGCCGAAGCCGAGGCCGTGCACGAGATCCTTGCCGCGCTTGGCCAGGAGCGGTGAAGCCTTGCGTTGCGCCTCGATCCAGTCGGATCGGTCGGGAACCCCGGCGCGCAGCTCCTGTGTCGCGAGCAGGCCGACGTTGCGGAGCCCGGGCGTCGGCGAGTCCAGCTCGGGCAAGGTCGCGAGGAGGAAGCGGGTGGCAGCGTGATGGGTCGGTTCGCCCAGCGCTGTCGCTGCAAGGCGTTCCGCCTGGGAGCTCGTGATGCCCGCGCGGGTCGGCGGCTGGTCACCAACCGGTCCGCAGACCGCAACGAGGGTGTTGCCCTCGGCACCCGGGTAGCCGACCAGGAGGAGGACTGGACTGGCGCGCCCCGCCTTGCGTGCCGCCCATGCCTTGCGCACCTCGGTGATCGCGGGTGTCGATGTCGCCGTGGCGAGCACCACCTCGAGTCCGTTCGCGCCCGGTTGGATGAACAGGCCCGCCGGCGTGAGCGTCGCCGGAAAGCCGACTGGCGCGGACCAGCGGGTCGGGTCGTGCTCGACCAGGAAGTCGTCCGGCCAGCCGTTCATGGGCGGCTGGCCGCCCTGGCGGTGTGCCGGCGCTGCCCTACCCGCATGGTCTGCCTCCCGTCACCGCTGTGGACTGGAGGCACCGTGTTCGGCACTAGGTCCCAGCCGGGTCGTCGATAGCTCGAAGTGGAGCGGGTGAGGAGAATCGAACTCCCGTATTCAGCTTGGGAAGCTGATGTTCTGCCATTGAACTACACCCGCAGGGTGTCTCGGCCCGCCCGGGAGCGGGCCGCGGCGTCGCCAGACTACCCGACCCGCCGACCGGGTCAGTCCTTGGCGAAGTTCTCCCAGTAGCGGCTGGGGGTGGGGCCGCGCTGGCCCTGGTACTTGGAGCCGATGGCGCTGGCGCCGTAGGGGACGTCGGCCGGGGTCGTCATCGCCAGGAAGCTGATCTGGCCGATCTTCATGCCGGGGTAGAGGGTGATCGGCAGGGTGGCGATGTTGGACAGCTCCAGGGTGATGTGGCCGTCCCAGCCGGCGTCGATGAAGCCGGCCGTCGAGTGGATGAGGAGGCCGAGCCGGCCGAGGCTCGACTTGCCCTCCAGGCGGCCCACCAGGTCGTCCGGCAGCTTCACCCGCTCGGCGGTCGAGCCGAGCACGAACTCACCTGGGTGCAGGATGAACGCCTGGTCGTCGTCCGCGGGGATCTCGATCAGCTCGGTCAGGTCCTCCAGGTTCTGCTTCACGTCGATGATCGGCGTGGTGTGGTTGCGGAAGACCCGGAAGTAGCGGTCGATCGTCAGGTCGACCGACGACGGCTGGACGTAGCCCTCCTCCAGCGGGTCGATCTCGATACGGCCCGAGGCGAGCGCCTCGCGGATGCTGCGGTCGGAGAGGATCACGCCGAAACGGTAGCGGGCAGCGAAACGGCTCGGGGTCGGCTCCCGGCGGAGCCGACCCCGAGGCCGTGTGGTTCGTCGACGGCCTCGGGCGGGACGGCAGCCTCGGGTGGCCCCGGTGGCCCGGCCCGGGGCCCCGGGCAGCCTGGCGGCGCCGGGGTCAGTCCTCGACGGTGGTGAGGCCGGCGATGCGCTCGGCGTCGCCGCGCTCGACGGCTTCGAGGATGTGCATGGCGATGTCGGCCACCTGCACGTCCTCCTCCTTGCCGAGGCCCTTCACGCCGTCATCGATCATGATGTAGCAGAAGGGGCAGGCGGTAGCGACGCGGCTGGCACCGGTGTCGACCAGTTGCTCGGAGCGGGCGTCGTTCACCTTGGTGCCGATCGTCTCCTCCATGAACATGCGGGCGCCGCCGGCACCGCAGCACATGCCCTTGGTGCCGTTGGCGGACGCCTCCACGATCTCGATGCCGCCCAGGTTGCCGATCACGTTGCGCGGCGCCAGGTAGACGTCGTTGTGGCGGCCGAGGTAGCAGGAGTCGTGGTAGACGACGCGCTCCTCGAGGCGGGCGTCGGAGAGGTCGAGCTTGCCCTGGTCGACCAGCCACTCCAGGAACTGGCTGTGGTGCACGACCTCGTAGTGCCCGCCGAGCTGCGGGTACTCGTTCATCAGCGTGTTGAAGCAGTGCGGGCACTGCGTGATGATCTTCTTCACGCCCATGCCGTTGAGCGTCTCGATGTTCTGGGTGGCGAGCATCTGGAAGATGTACTCGTTGCCGGAGCGGCGGGCCGGGTCGCCGGTGCAGTTCTCCGATGGGCCGAGGATGGCGAAGTCGATCTCGGCGCGCTGCATGAGCTTCGCCATCGCCTGGGTGACCTTCTGGTTCTTGTCGTCGAAGGACCCGGCGCAGCCCACCCAGTACAGGTACTCGTGGTCGAAGACCTCGGAGCCGTCCACGATCGGCACGTCATCGACCTTGGCGGTCCAGGCGGCGCGGTCGCCCTGGCTCATGCCCCACGGGTTGCCGGAGTTCTCCATGCCCTTGTAGGCGGAGCCCAGCTCGGTGGGGAAGTCGGCCTCCATGAGCGTCAGGTAGCGCCGCATGTCGAGGATCTTGTCGAGGATCTCGATGTTGACCGGGCAGATCTCGTCGCACGCCTTGCAGGAGGTGCAGGCCCACACCTCCTCGGGGGTGACCCGCTCGAACAGCGAGCTCGACCCGATGGTGATCTCCTTGACCGTCGACAGCGGCGGGGAGACGGCGGGGGTGCCGGAGGCGGCCATGACCTCGCCGGTCTTGAGGACGATCTCGCGGGGGTCGAGCGGCTTGCCGGTGGCGTGGGCGGGGCAGACGCTGGTGCAGCGGCCGCACATGGTGCAGGCGTCGGTGTCGAGGAGCTGCTTCCAGGTGAACTCCTCGACGGTGGAGGCGCCGAAGCTCTCCAGCTCGGTCTCCATCATGTTGGGCATGGCCCGCATGGCGCCCTTGGGCCGCTCGCGGTCGCGCAGGTACATGTTGAGCGGCGACGTGAAGACGTGGCGCATCATCGTGATCGGCAGGATCACCAGGAACACGACGAACGAGAGGACGTGGGCGAGCCACCAGATCTGGTGGCCGCCGTGGATGGTCGAGGCGCCCTCGACCGCCTGGGCGATCGGGTAGCCGATGAAGGACCACTTCTCGTAGTCGGGCGAGCCCTCGACGGCGATGCGCCAGCCCTCGGCGCCGAAGCCGGTGACGGCGATGGCGAGGATCGTGAGGAGGCCGATGGTGTGGTCGGCCTTCGACTTGATGCGGATGCGGTAGGGGCGGATCACGTAGCGGCGCACGATCGCCCACACGATGCCGACGAGCAGGGCCAGGCCGGCGGCGTCGCCCACGAACGAGTACGCCTTGTAGGTGCCGCCGTGGAGGAACTTCCAGCTCTCGGGCACCTGGTGGTTGATCTCCAGGATGGTGGTGACCGCCATCAGCACCAGGAACGAGAAGTAGATGAGGCTGTGCATGATGCCCGCGGCGGGGTCGCGCAGCAGGGTCTTCATGTAGACGCCGGCGCGGAAGTCGCTGAACCGCTTCTTCACGTTCTTCGGCGTGGTGCGGCGGTCGTCGGGGGTGCCGCGCTGCCAGTTCTTCACCCGCAGGGAGAAGTTGTAGGCGCCGAGGAAGATGACGGCCGGGATGACCAGGTAGAACGCCAGCTTGATCCCGCTCGGGATGTTGCCGAAGACGTGGCGCTGGACCGTCGAGTCGTCGTGCCACTCGGTGTAGAGCGGGACGATGCCCGAAACCAGGGTGAAGGCGGCGATGCCCGCGCCCAGTCCGAGCACGATGTGCTGCGGCCGGATGCGCTTCGGCGCCTCGGTCGTCGTCTCTTCGGTAGCCATAGCAGACCGAACGCTACTGCCAGGCGTCATCGGGGGTCGAAACCCGGACGGCCGCTCGCGGCGGCCGGTGGAGGCGGTGGGCGGCGCTACCCGTAGATCTGGCGGTCCAGCTCCCGCACCCGGCCGGCGAGCTGGCGGAGGGGCTTGTGCGCGAGGCCGGGCCCCTCCTCGATGATGCCGCTGAACTCGCGGGCGCTGAGCACGAGGACGGTCATGTCGGTGTCCGCGGTGACCGTCGCGGTGCGGGGGCCGTGGTCGAGGAGCGACAGCTCGCCGACGGCGTCGCCGGGGCCGAGGGTGCCCACCTTGCGGTTGTTGCGCTTGACCGTCGCGGTGCCCTCGACGACGAAGAACGCCTCGCGGCCGAGGTCGCCCTGATCGACCAGGACGGTGCCCGCCTCCCGGGTCACCTCGTTCGAGGCCCGGGCGATCCGCTGGAGGTCCCGCTTGCTCAACGCCGAGAACAGCGGGATCGCGGCCAGGTTTTCGAGGTGCTTGCTGCGCGTTGCCATGCGGGGAGCATAGGAACGTCCGGGCCGTCCTGCTCGTCCGTTCGCGACGGCGCCCGAACCGGGGCCCCGCGTCAGTGGACGGCGACGAGGTCGATGACGAAGACGAGCGTGTCGTCCACCGCGATGTCGGCGCTGGGCGGGCGGTCGGCGTAGCCGAGGTCGCCGGGGACGACGAGGGTGCGACGGCCGCCCTCCCGCATGCCGATGAGGCCCTGGTCCCAGCCGGCGATGAGCCGGCCGGCGCCCACGGGGAAGGTGACGGTGTCGCCGCCGTAGCTCTGGTCGAAGGGCCGGCCGCTGCTCTGGGAGATGCCGATGTAGTGGACGGTCACCTCGGTGACGGTGCCGGCGGGGATCTCGTCGCCGCAGCCGGGGATGTCGTCGGTGACCGACAGGGCGCTGGCCGGCGTCGCGGGCACGGTGGGCTCGGGCGCCTCGGCGTCCGCGGCCTCGTCGCCGTTGCGGCAGCCGTCGTCGCCGAGCGGCTCGGTGTCGGGGGTGCCGCCCTCGACGGGCTGCGACGCGTCGACGGGCCGGTCCTCGGCCCCGCCCGCGTCGTCACCGCCGGAGGTGCCGCACGAGGCGGCCAGCAGCGCGAGCGCGGCGAGCGCCACGAGCAGGAGCGTGCCGCCCCGACGGGGTCGGCGGAGCGTGCCGCCCGGGTGGGTTCGGTGGGGGCGCGGGGCGCTCATCGGGCCGCCGCCTGGTTGGCGACGGCCTCGGCCGCGGCCCGGATGGCCGCGGGGTCCCCGAGCGCCCGGTCGAGCACGTCACCGACCGCGTCGGCGGGCCGGCCCGACCCGTCGATGGGGAACACGAGCGGCACGCCGGTGGGGATGTCGAGGCCGGCGATCTCGTCGTCCGGGATGGCCTCCAGGTGCTTGACGAGGGCCCGCAGGCTGTTGCCGTGGGCGGCGACGAGCACGGTGCGGTCGCCGGCCAGGTCGGGCACGATCACGTCGAACCAGTACGGGAGCATGCGGGCGACGACGTCGGCCAGGCACTCCGAGGCCGGCAGCACGTCGGCGGGCACCGACGCGTAGCGGGGGTCGAGGTTGGGGTTGAAGGCGTTGCCGTCCGAGATGGGCGGCGGCGGGGTGTCGTAGGCGCGGCGCCAGACCTTCACCTGCTCGGCGCCGAACTGCTCGGTGGCCTCCGCCTTGTTGCGGCCGGTGAGGTCGCCGTAGTGGCGCTCGTTCAGCCGCCAGTGCCGCTTGACCGGCGCCCACAGCATCCCCATCTCGTCCAGCGCGAGGTTGGCGGTGCGGATGGCCCGGGTCTGGAGCGACGTGTGGACGACGTCGGGCCGCAGGCCGGCCTCGGCCAGGAGCGTGCCCGCGGCCGCCGCCTCCTTGCAGCCCTGCTCGGACAGGTCCGCGTCCCACCAGCCGGTGAACAGGTTCTCGGCGTTCCAGGTGGATTGCCCGTGGCGGAGCAGGATCAGCGTCGAGGTCATGGCGACCGATCCTATTGCGGGTGCCCCGGGGGACCGGCGGGTGCCCGGCTCGGGTGGGCGGGTGCCCTCGGGCCCGTGGGCATCGGCGGTACCCGGTCGGGGGTGGGCGGGTGCCTAGTCTCTGGCGGATGGCCGGGTCACCCGAGGACAGCGCGGCGCCGGCCGAGGCGAGGCCCCGCTTCGACCACGTGCCCGGCCTCGACGGCATCCGGGGCCTCGCGGTGGTCGCCGTGCTGCTCTACCACGCCGGCCACCTCACCGGCGGCTACCTCGGCGTCGACCTGTTCTTCGTGCTCTCCGGCTACCTCATCACCTCGCTGCTGCTCGTGGAGCACCACCGTGACGGCGCCATCGCGCTCCGCGCCTTCTGGGGGCGCCGGATGCGCCGGCTGCTCCCGGCCCTCTTCGCGCTGCTCGCCGGCGCCGCGGCCTACGCCCGCTGGGTCGCCCGGCCGGTCGACTACCTCGACATCCGCGGCGACGCCTACGCCACGCTCGGCTACGTCGCCAACTGGCACACCATCCTGAAGGGCGCCGACTACTGGGACATCTCGAAGGCGCCCTCGCCCCTCCAGCACACGTGGAGCCTCGCGATCGAGGAGCAGTTCTACGTGATCTGGCCGTTCGTGGTCTGGGCGATCGTGGCGCTCGTCGCCCGGCGCGGGGCGGCCGCCACCCGCCAGGTGCGCCTGGAGCGGGCGATCGGCCGGGTCGCCGTGGTCGGCGCCGCGGCGGCGTTCGCCCTGTTCGTGGGGCTGGGTCGCCTCGGGGTGTCCACCACCCGGCTCTACGAGGGCACCGACACCCGGGCCGGCGCCATCCTCGTGGGCGTCGCCCTCGCCGTGTGGGCGAAGCGGCGCCGCGCCGCCGACGCCGCGGCCCTGGCGGCGGGCGACGCGTCGGCGGGGCGGGCGTCGGTCCCGCTGGAGGTGGTCGGGGTGGCCGCGGCCGTCGCGCTCGGGGTGCTGTGGGTGCGCCTCGACGGCGAGTCGCCCTGGCTGTACCGGGGGCTGCTGCCGGTGGCGAGCGTGCTCGCGGTGCTCGTGGTCGCCGCGGTGGCCGACCCGCGCTCGCCGGTCCTCGGCCGGCTCTGCTCGCTGGCCCCGCTGCGCTGGCTCGGCACCATCAGCTACGGCCTCTACCTCTGGCACTGGCCGATCTACCAGGCGCTGGAGCTGCGCAACGGCCGCTACCCGGGCCTCGGCGCCCGCACCCTCACGTCCGGGGAGCTGCTCGTGGCCAAGCTCGTCCTCTCCCTGGTGGTCGCCGTCGCCTCCTACCTGCTGATCGAGCAGCCGGTCCGCACCGGTCGCCTGCCCCGGCCGGCCCAGCTCCCCGCGGCCGGGGCCGCTGCGGTGGCGGTGCTCGCGGTGGTCACCGTCGCCACCCGCACCTCGGTCACCGGCCCCGCCACCGGCGACGTGGCCGACACGGCCGCGGTCGACGTGCGGGGCGCGCCCACCCTCCTGCTGATCGGGGACTCGGTCGCCGAGTCGGTGGCGCGGCCGATCATCGCGGACCCGACGGCCTTCGGCGTCAACCCCACCAACCGGACCCGCGCCGGCTGCTCGGAGGTCGCCACCGACGTGACGGTCATCTCCTTCGCCGGGGTGGAGCTGGACCCCCACCCGCCGCCCTGCGGCGACCAGATCACCGATGCCGAGCTGCGGGCCCTCGACCCCGACCTCGTCTACGTGCAGATGGGTGCCCGCCCCAACGACTTCCTGGTGCTCGACGGCGAGTCGGTGCGCGCCTGCACGCCCGCCTACGACGACGTGTACCGGCGCCGCATCGGCGACCTCCTCGACCGGCTGGGCGCCGGGGGCGCCCGGGTCGGCCTCGTGAACCTGCCGCACTCGGGGGAGACGTCGCTGCCGGTCGAGGGCTCCGAGGAGCGCATCGACTGCGTGAACCGCCTCGTCGACGAGCTGGTGGCCGAGCGGCCCTTCGCCCGGGTGCTCGACCTCGACGGCTTCCTCTGCCCCGAGGGGCCCGGGTCGTGCCGCGAGGAGATCGACGGGGCGACGATCCGCTCCGACGGCCTCCACCTCGACCCGGGGCCGGGCGGCGTCGCGGTCAGCCGCTGGCTGGTCGACCGGCTCGCGGCCCCCTGACCCGGCCGGCGGGGCTCACCGCTGCCGTCGGCTCCCGGCCCGGGCCACGGTCGACGCTGCGGCCACCGTCGGTCCGTCGACTCGACCGCCCCGGCCCGCGGGCGCTCAGCGGCGCTTCCGGAGGAGGACCTCCTGGGAGATGGTGGCCACGTGGATGCCGTCGGTGGTGAAGACGTGGCCGGTGGTGAGGCCGCGCGACGACATGATGCCGTGGCAGACCATCGCGGTGAGGTGCCACCGCTCGGCCCGCACCGGACGGTGGAACCAGATGGCGTGGTCGAGGCTGAACGCGATGTAGGGGTGCTCGTCGGGGTCGGCGTCCGCCACGTCGGGCTGGGTGTTCACGACCGCGTCGGTGGGGTAGTCGTCGGACATGTAGGCGATCGCGCAGGCGTGCAGCACCGGGTCGTCGCCCAGGTCGCCGTTGATCTTCATCCAGCCCCGCGAGCGCCCCTCCAGGCCCGGGATGCCGCGGGTCTCCAGGGTGGCGCGGTCGAACATGGTGGTCCAGCTCTGCTGGGCCACGTCGTCGGGGCCGGCGACGTCGGGGAGCCGGGCGGTCTGGGCGTCGGGCGCCTCCTCGTCCACCTGGAACGACACCGACATGGAGAGGATGGCGCCCACGGCCTGGCGGGCGGTGACGGTGCGGGTCACGAAGCTGCGGCCGTTGCGGACCCGCTCGACCTCGTAGCGGACCGGCTCGCTGTGGTCGCCCCGCCGGATGAAGTAGGCGTGCAGCGAGTGGACCCGGTAGGTGGGCTCGACGGTGGCGGCCGCGGCCCGCAGCCCCTGCGCCACGATCTGGCCGCCGTAGAGGCCGCCCCACGGGTAGCGGGGCCCGGTGCCGACGAAGGTGTCGGGGCCGTGGGGTTCGAGGGTCATCATCGCGACGAAGTCGGTGGCGGAGTCGGCCATGGCTGCATGGTGCCACGACCTGGGGGAAGCCGGGGCGGCACCGGCGCCGCTGTGACGTCAGCCACCGCCGGGAAGGTTGATAACCCCACACTCAACTTTCTAGAGTGGTGACCGTTCGCAGGCGGTCCCGCTTGCCAGGAACGCAACCAGAACCCCCAAGAACCCGCACAACAGGAGAGGCACCCATGCCCAAGGCCGTCGGCATCGATCTCGGCACCACCAACTCCGTCGTCTCGGTCCTCGAGGCCGGCGAACCCATCGTCATCCCGAACGCCGAGGGGGCGCGCACCACCCCGTCGGTGGTCGCGTTCTCCAAGTCCGGCGAGGTCCTCGTCGGCGAGGTCGCCAAGCGCCAGGCGATCACCAACCCCGACCGCACCATCCGCTCGGTCAAGCGCTACATGGGCACCGACTGGACGATCGACCTGGACGGCAAGGCGTACACCGCCCAGGAGATCTCGGCTCGCACGCTCATGAAGCTGAAGCGCGACGCCGAGGCGTACCTGGGCGACACCGTCACCCAGGCCGTCATCACCGTGCCCGCCTACTTCGACGACGCCCAGCGCACCGCCACCAAGGAGGCCGGCCAGATCGCGGGCCTCGAGGTGCTGCGCATCATCAACGAGCCCACCGCGGCCGCCCTCGCCTACGGCCTCGAGAAGGACGGCAGCGAGCAGACCATCCTCGTGTTCGACCTCGGCGGCGGCACCTTCGACGTGTCGGTGCTGGAGATCGCCGACGGCGTCTTCGAGGTGAAGTCCACCCATGGCGACACCAACCTCGGCGGCGACGACTGGGACGAGGCGATCATCGCCTGGCTCGTGGAGACCTTCAAGGGCGAGCACGGCGTCGACCTGTCCAAGGACAACATGGCCGTCCAGCGGCTCAAGGAGGCCGCCGAGAAGGCCAAGATCGAGCTGAGCCAGGTCCAGTCCACCCAGATCAACCTGCCGTTCATCACCGCCACCGACGCCGGCCCCCTCCACCTCGACCAGACCCTCAGCCGGGCCAAGTTCCAGGAGCTGACCGCCGACCTGCTGGAGCGCACCAAGGTGCCGTTCGAGCAGGCGATCAAGGACGCCGGCCTCACCAAGGGCCAGATCGACCACGTGATCCTCGTGGGCGGCTCCACCCGCATGCCCGCCGTGGCCGAGCTGGTGCTGGAGATGACCGGCAAGGAGGCCAACAAGTCGGTGAACCCCGACGAGGTCGTGGCCGTCGGCGCCGCCGTCCAGGCCGGCGTGCTCAAGGGCGACGTGAAGGACATCCTCCTGCTCGACGTCACCCCGCTGTCGCTCGGCATCGAGACCAAGGGCGGCGTGATGCACAAGCTCATCGAGCGCAACACCACCATCCCCACCAAGCGCACCGAGACCTACACCACCGCCGAGGACATGCAGTCCCAGGTGGAGATCCACGTCCTCCAGGGCGAGCGCGACATGGCCCAGTTCAACAAGACGCTCGGCAAGTTCCAGCTCGTGGACCTGCCCCCCGCGCCCCGCGGCGTGCCCCAGATCGAGGTCACCTTCGACATCGACGCCAACGGCATCGTCCACGTGTCCGCCAAGGACAAGGGCACCGGCAAGGAGCAGTCGATGACCATCACCGGCCAGTCCTCCCTGTCGAAGGACCAGATCGACCAGATGGTCCGCGACGCCGAGTCCCACGCCGAGGAGGACCGCAAGCGCCGCGAGGAGGCCGACCTGCACAACCAGGCCGACTCGCTCGTCTACCAGACCGACAAGCTCCTCAAGGAGCAGGGCGACAAGGTCCCCGAGAGCGACAAGGAGGCCGTCGAGGCCTCGCTCGGCCGCCTCAAGGACGTGCAGGGCGGCTCCGACACCGAGGCGATCAAGAGCGCCATCGAGGACCTCATGACCACCTCGCAGGCCTTCACCCAGAAGCTCTACGAGGCCGCGTCGGCCGAGAACGCCGGCCAGTACGAGGCCGGTGCCGCGGACGCCGGGGCCACCGGTGCCGACGACGACGAGGTGGTCGACGCCGAGGTCATCGACGAGGACGAGGCCAAGTGAGCACCGATCCCACCGACGCTCCCGAGGGCGCCGAGGGCACCGGAGCGGTCGGGCCGGCGGACGCCGCGCCCGGCGGGGCCGATGCCGGTGTCGCCGGCTCCGCCGCGACGGCCGATCCCGATCCCGGGTCCGACGCTCCCGCTCCGGCCGCGGCCGACGACGCCCCCGCCGCGCAGGCGGCGGGGGCCAGGGCGGACGCGTCGGTGGAGGAGCTGATCGCGGACCTGGAGCGGGTGAGCGCCGAGCGCGACACCTACCTCGACCAGCTCCGCCGCAACCAGGCCGAGTTCGAGAACGCCCGCAAGCGCCTGCTCCGCCAGGCCGACGACGCCGGCGAGGCGGCCACCGCCCGCTTCGCCGAGGCGCTGCTGCCCGTGCTCGACGCCTGCGACAGCGCCATCGGCCACGGCGCCGCCGAGGTGGAGCCGATCTTCGCCGCGCTGCTCGGCAGCATGGAGAAGGAGGGCCTCGGCCGCGTCGCCACCGTCGGCGACGCGTTCGACCCCAACGTGCACGAGGCCGTCTTCCACGAGCCCGCCACCGACGGCGACGACGGCACCGTGGTCGCCGAGGTGCTCCGCGCCGGCTACACCTGGAAGGAGCGCACCCTGCGCCCCGCCATGGTGAAGGTGAGGGGCTGAGCCGTGGCCGTCCAGCGGGAGTGGTTCGAGAAGGACTACTACAAGATCCTCGGTGTCGACGCGTCCGCCGACGCCAAGGAGATCACCCGCGCCTACCGGAAGCTGGCCCGGGAGAACCACCCCGACGCCAACCCCGGTGACACGGCGGCCGAGGAGCGGTTCAAGGAGATCTCCGCGGCGTACGACGTGATCGGCGACGCGGCCAAGCGCAAGGAGTACGACGAGGCCCGGGCGATGGGGCCGATGGGCGCGATGGGCGGCTTCGGCCCCGGTGGCCCGGGCGGTCCCGGCGGCCAGGGCGGCTTCACCTTCGACGCGTCCCAGTTCCAGGGCGGCGGCATCGGCGACATCCTCGGCAACCTCTTCGGTGGCGGGGGCCGGGCCGGGCGCCCCAGCGGGCCGGTGCGGGGCGAGGACCTCGCCGCGGAGGTCCACCTCGACTTCGTCGACGCGGTCCGCGGCGTCGAGACCAGCCTCCACCTCGTCAGCGACGCGGTGTGCAGCACCTGCGCCGGCAGCGGCGCCGAACCCGGCACGCTGCCGGTCACCTGCCCCACCTGCGCCGGGCGCGGCGTGGTCCAGGACGACCAGGGCTTCTTCGCCACCAGCCGACCCTGCCCCAACTGCGGCGGCCGGGGCTCGCTCATCGAGCACCCCTGCCACACCTGCCACGGCTCCGGGGTCGAGCGCCGCCCCCGCGACGTCAAGGTCCGCATCCCCGCCGGCGTGCAGGACGGGCGGAAGCTGAAGATCGCCCGGCGCGGTAACCCCGGTCGCAACGGTGGGCCGCCCGGCGACCTCATCGTGACGCTGCGGGTCGCGGCGCACCCGCTGTTCCGGCTGGACGGCCTCGACCTGCGCGTCACCGTGCCGGTCACCTTCGCCGAGGCCGCGCTCGGCGCGGACGTCGACGTGCCGCTCATCGGCGGCGGCACCGTCAAGGTCCGCATCCCCGCCGGCACCCGCAACGGTCGCACCTTCCGGGTCGCCGGCCGCGGCGTCGACCCGGGCAAGCGCAAGAAGGGCGACCTCCTCGTCACCGTCGAGGTCGCGGTGCCCGCCACGCTGTCCGACGCCGAGCGAGCCGCGGTCGAGGCGCTGGCCGCCGCGGCCACCGAGTCGCCGCGGGCGCACCTGTACGAGACGGCCGGCGCCGGCCGAGGGTGAGAGGAGGCATCGTGGTCACCCGTTCCAGCCAGCACGCCGTGTACGTCATCTCCGTCGCCGCGGAGCTGGCCGGCGTCCACCCCCAGACCCTGCGCATCTACGAGCGCAAGGGCCTGGTGGACCCGGCCCGGACCCAGGGCGGCAGCCGCCGCTACAGCGACGACGACATCCAGCTCCTGCGCCGCATCCAGGAGCTGACCAACGACGGCCTCAACCTCGCCGGCGTCCAGCGGGTGCTGGAGCTGGAGGCCGAGAACCGTCGCCTCCGCGACCAGCTCGACGAGCTGCGGGCGCAGGTGCAGGCCGAGATCGCCGAGATCGAGCGCCGCCACCGGGCCGACCTCGTCCCGGTCCACCAGGCCGTCGTCCTCTACGAGGGCAAGCGCCGCCGCCGCTAGACCGACCCGCGCACCCAGCCGGGGCCGGCCGGCTCCAGCCGTCCGGCAGGTCGGAGGCCGAACACCATCCGATACCATCTGCGGCGTGCCGCAGGCGAGCGTGCTCGAACACGCGTCAGGGGAGAGGTCGTTCGGAATCGAGGAGACGGTGCCAACCTCGACGAGGCGTCGGCTGGGTCACGTCCCAGCGCTCGACGGTCTGCGCGGGTTCGCGCTCTGCGGTGTGCTCCTCTACCACGGTGGCAAGCTGCACGGTGGCTTCCAGTCGGTCGATCTCTTCTTCGCGCTCTCCGGCTTCCTGATCACCGGCCTGGTGCTCCAAGAGGCCCGTGACGGGTCGGTCAGCCTGCGCAATTTCTGGGTGCGCCGAGTCCGACGGTTGCTCCCCGGGCTCCTGTTCTTCTTGCTGGGCATCTGCGTCTACGCGCGCTACGTCGCCTCGATCTACCAGCTCAGCGCGATCCGCGGCGACGGCATCGCCACGCTCTTCTACGTCGCCAACTGGCACACGATCTTCTCGGGGGTGACCTACGGAGCCGGCCTCGGCGGCGCGTCACCCATGGAGCACACGTGGAGCCTCGCCATCGAGGAGCAGTTCTACCTGCTGTGGCCCCTCTCCATGGCCCTGCTGGTGGCCGGCCGACGAACGCCCGGACGCATCCTCGGCGCAGCGATCGCTCTGTTCGTTGCGTCGAGCGCGCTCCTCATCGGCCTCAGCTTCACCGACGTCTCCTCCAACAGCCTCTACCTCGGGACCCACAGCCGCATGGCGGCCATGGCGAGCGGATCCGCCGTCGCCGCGCTGCGCGCCCGGTACGGCTCACCTCGAACCGCGACCGGTCGGCGGACCGTCGACGCACTCGGCCTCGTGGGCCTCGGCGGGATCCTCCTGATCTGGTCGACGATTCACCTCGAGGACGCTGCGCTCTACCACGGCGTCATGACGATCGGTGTCGTCTGCGCGGGGTTCATGATCGCCGCGGCTGCCCGGCCCGGTGCTGGGGGAACGCTGTTGAACCGGTTCCTGCGCTTGGCACCTCTGCGGTTCCTCGGAACGATCAGCTACGGGTTCTACCTCTGGCACTGGCCGATCTTTCTGTGGCTCGACGAGCCTCGCACCCACCTCGACGGCTGGGCCTTGTTCGCCGTCCGCGTGCTGGCGAGCGGAGTGATGGCCGTGGTTTCGCACTACCTCGTGGAGCAGCCGGTGCTGCGGGGCGCCCTGCGTGGGCGAGGCCCAGTCCTCGCCCCGGTGGGCGTCCTGCTCGTGCTGGTGGCCCTGGTGGGCTCGACCACCGGCGCCACGAGCGCTCCCGCCACCGGAACTGCGGGGAGCGGCAACCAGCTCCCTGCCGGCGACGGCCGCACCATCCTGATGCTCGGGGACTCCGTGCCGAGCTTCCTCGTCCACGACGGTTTCGGCGGGATGAACGCCGACCTGGGCTATCGCGGGGCCTTCGGCGGCCAATGGGGTTGCCAGGTCCTCGTGAGCCCAGGTGGGGCCCGGGACGGCCACGGCATCCTCGACGATTCGAAGAACCGTGATTGCACCGGGCTCATGGTCGACGCTCTCGCCCAGGTCCACGAGCCCGTCGCGATCCTGATCGGGTTCGGGGGCGTCGGGTTCGACATCCGCATCGACGACACGTGGCGCGATCCGTGTGAACCGGAGTACCGCGATGCCTACGCCGCTGCGCTGGGTCGGCTGGTCCGACGCGCTGGGGCCGGAGGCGCACCGGTGGCGGTGATGGTCCCCCCGTCCATCCCGAGCGTGTTGGTCGAGCGAACCCACGCCCTCCACGACATCCCTCGACGAATGGCTTGTGTTGCCGATGCGACACGCCAAGCGGCGGAGGAGACCGGAGCGGGAGTCGTGAACCTGCGCGACCACCTCTGTGGGACCGTCGACACGTGCGACCTGGTGCTTCCCGAGACGGAGCTGCGCCTCGACGGCCTGCACTTCACCCACGAGCGGGCTGAGCTCGTGAACAGCTGGTTGCTGCCGGAGCTGGTCAAGAACGCGCGGGCCGTCGACTGATCGAGGCGCGGGCCAGTCCGCTGAGGGCGACGGCCGCCAGGACGGTGAGCCCGACCTCGCCGGCCGATCGGTAGCGGATGTTGCCGAAGGTGATGGCGGCACCGGCGGCGCCGGCGAGGAGGGGTGCCAGAAGCGGTAGAAGCCGGCGTCGGCGGGGTGCTCCGAGTCGAGGGCCTGCGAGGAACGTCAGCGCGGCGAGGCCGTAGGTGGCCCAGGTGGTGTAGAGGACCGCTCGCTGGACCGCCTTGCTGCGGAGGCGGTCGCTCGACTCGAGATCTGCCTGCTGGAACGGCTTCCAGACCCCCAGGGTTCGGCCGACGCGGGCCGACACCACGACCGGCAGCCGTTCGCGGTGGTCGGAGATGTAGCGGCCCGCACGCTCCCGGTAGCGCGCACCGACTTCAGACTCGTCCGCGAGTTGGTCCTCGGCAGCTTCTCGGATGTCGTTGCCGCAGGAGGTACTCCAGTAGCCGGTCAGGTCGCCGTACCAGGCCAGGTCGCATTGCGCGTACGAGAGGGACAGGTCGAGACCTGATGCCATGGTGACGGAGTGCTCGAAGCGAACGAGGTTCCAACCCACCCATGGCACCAGGGTGAGTGCAGCCCACAGCGCGGCCGCCCCCAGGCAGGCGAGGCGTCGAGGCCGGGGCAGGTCGACGAGGAGGATCACCGGCGCCACCAGCAGGGCGCAGAGGAGCACCTGTTCGGAGCGGACGAGACCGGTGGCGGCAGCGCTCGCTCCCAGCCACGCTGCTGCGCTCGGCGTCCGTAGCCTGACGAACCGGTAGGTGAGCAGGAGCGTGACCGCGGTGAGGAGCTGCGTCGGCGTCTCGCTCATGAGCATCGGGTCGTTCGACCACAGGGCAGGGGAGACAGCGGCGAGCGCGCCGGCGATGGCGCCGGTGCCGCGGTCGATCACCGCCCGAGCTACGAGGGCCACGACCACCACGGTGATCGTGCCCAGGATGCAACCCCAGACGCGCTGCTCGGTCACCGAGGTGAAGCCGAGCGTTCGGGCGAGCGCCAACGAGAGACCGCCCCCGGGCGGATGGATTGCTCCCTCCTCGATGACGCCTCGGTAGAAGCGGGCATCGGGGCTCTGGAAGCTCAAGCCGTCGGTGAGGAAGGCGCCGCGGAAGCGGTAGATGGTCGCGTCGTAGCCGAGGTCCCTGTCGCGGAGGTCACCGAGTGCGTAAGCGATGCGCACGATGAACCCGACCGTCGCCGATGCGCTGAGCGTGGCGAGCCAGGCACCGCGACCCATCGGGTCGCTGTCGGTCACCCGACCGGCCGGCAAGGTGACGCCGAGGTCACCGGACGGAGGTCTCGACGATGATCGGGTTGGTGACGGGCGTTGCCTGAGCGCCGGTGAACAGCGTGCCAGCGGGGAGCGGGCCATCGGTGCCCTCAGCGGAAACCTCCACCCGGTTCGCGAAGGGCGCGTTGAACTCGATGCCGACGATCGGCGCGGTGACCCCGGTGAAGTCGAAGAGGATGTCGTTCCCCTGGACGAGGACGCTGCCCTGGCCCTCTACGGCGCTGCTGGCTCGGGAGGGCTCGCTGTCCGTGGCGATCTTGCCCTTGACGTCCTGGACACCGGGACCGGGGACCACCCAGAGGTGCCAACCGTCGAAGTCGTTCCAGAGGTAGACACCCGGGTCGATCGTGGTGCCCTGAGGAGCGGGCAGCGAGTCGCGCTCGCCGAAGGCGGGCGGGCGCCCACCGAGCGTGGACGGCCAGACGCGCGGCTTGTCCTCGGTCGATGCGCCGTCGGGACGCGTGGCGTCGTCCTTGTCGCCGTCGTTCCGGGTGGAGGCCACGACCAGGACGAGGCCGATGAGCAGGATGATGATGACCGTGGATGCTGCTATGGCGTACCCGCGCAGCCACGGCGGGTTCGAGGGGTCGGCCGGGCTCGACGATGTGGTCGGCGGCGGTTCCGATGGCACATCGCCCTCGTCGGTCCGCGAGGAGGGCGATGCCGGCGACGACGAGAGGGCGGAGGTCGATTCCGTCTCGGCCCAGAAGAGGTCGTCCTGCTGCTGGTCGCCGTTGCCTGAACCGGTGGTGGCCATGCCCCTCCTGCGCTCCCTCTGCGGTGCCCCCTCGTGACGCACCTGTCGAGCATTGCGATCCTAGTGCGCCATCGCTTCCCGACGGTTGAGGTCGATGGGCCCTCGGCTCGCCGGTCGTGGTCGCACCAACCGGTACGATCGCCCCGATGGGGAGCCGAACCGCCAACCCGGGACCGTTCGCCTCCTGGGAGTTACGTCTGGCCACGGTCGGTGTCGTCGCCGTGCTGCTCGCCCGGGCCGGGCTGGTGCCCGGCGGTGGGCTCGGCTACGACCTGCTGCTCGCGCTGATCGGGAGGCGCTTCGTCCTGGCGGTCGGTCGTGGTACCTCCCCGCGCGCTGCCGCGGCTCGGTCCTTTGCGGCGGCCTGGCCGGGAGCGGTCGCGGCCGTCGTGTTGGCCGTCGGTTGGATCCTCCTCACGCGTGACGTGTCGCATGATGCCCTGGTACGTGGCGAGGCGCTCGCGGTGTTGGGCGGTTACGGCAACTGGCACCAACTCGCGTTCGGCCCGAGCGAGGTGGCGGGATCGTCGACGATCAGCCCCCTCCAAGGGGCCTGGGCCTGGTCGGTGCTCGTCCAGGTCGCGGCGGTGTGGCTCCTGGTGTGGACGGGTGTCGTAGCGCTCGCCCGACACCGCGCCGCGTCGGGCCGTGCGGGGCGACCGATCAGCACGGCGCTGGTGATCTCGTCGGTGGTGGCGGCGGCGCACCTGTTGGTCGCGGTGGTCGTCGTGGTGATGGCCTCGTCAGATGGCGTGGCCCTGTCGACCGCCACCCGCGGGCTCGGCTTCTCCGGGGCGGCGCTCGTTACGGTCGCGCTGCTCAAGCGACCGGACGTGCTCGACCGCTTGTCGGTGGAGCTAGTGCGGCGCACTGCCCTCGCGGTGTTCGGCTGCCTGGTGCTCGTCTCGTCCTGGTCGAGCGGCATCGGAGTCCGGGCCGGCGGCATCCTGGCCGCGGTGGTCGCGGCAGCGCTCGTCGTGAGCTTGGGCCTCGACGGTGCGCCCGTAGAGCGGACGGAGCGAGGGTCGGGACTTGCGACCAGGCCGGTGGCAGCGCTCGACGAGCTCGTGGTCTTCACGATCGTGTGGGTCGCCGGGCCCGCGATGGCCATTGGCAGGGGGGACCGACTCGGCCTTCCCTGGCCGGTGGGGGTAATCGTCGGTCTGGTCCTGAGCGGGGTCGCCGTGGGCGTGACGGTGTCGGCCGCCCGCCGCCGTCAACCGGGCGAGGCAGCTCTGGAGCGGCGCCGGGTGCTCGGACCGGCGGGTGTCGCGGTCCTCATGATCGTCGTCTTCTCGGTGACTGGTGCCTTCCACTGGGATCGACCCATGACCCGGGAGCAGTGGTTATGTCGCAACGAGCCTGAACGGGTCGAAGCTGCCGCTTGCGATAGCTGACCTCAGCGGGTCAGCGCGATCACCGGCCCGTCGGTCGAGGCGCCGCCGAAGCCGAGGCGGCGTGGTAGTCGGCCGTCGTCATCGACCTCCACGACGAGCGAGGGGGTGAAGAAGGCGGGGTTGAAGGAGATCCCGCTCACGCGAGCCCCGTCCGAGCCGAGTACGAAGGTCACGATGTCGTGCTCGACCGTCACCTGGGCACCTCGCTCTCCCTCGGGATCGGCTCGGACGAACGCTCCCTCCGAACGGATGCGCCCCTCCACGAGGGGGTCGTCGGGTGACTGGACGACCCAGAGATGCCAACCGTCGAAGTCGCTCCAGAGGTAGATGCCGGGATCGGTGTCCAGGTCGTCACCCGGCGGGGTCCCGCGGTCGCCGAACACCGGGGGTCGTCCTTCCACCTCGCTCGGCCAACCCTCCTGGTCATCGGACGCCGGAGTGGTCGAGGTCGTGGGCCGCGTGGTGGTCGTCGTGGTCGACGGGGGCGGTACGGGCGGGTCGGCGGGATCGCCGCCCTCCCCGGTTCGGGTCATCGCCAGGACGGCGATGACCCCACCGATGAGCAGGAGCGCGGTGCCCAGGGCGATGCGGAGTTGGGTGGAGTTCATGTGCGTGCCTCGGTGACCTTGGGGACGACGGCCTCGGCGGGTTCGCCGCTCCTCCCGGTCCGGCGCAGCGCTCCGCACCGGGTGAGCACGTCGATGCCGACGGCGGCGAGCAGCACCAGCCCGACCTCGCCCGCCGATCGGTAGCGGCTGGTGCCGAATGTGGCCGCCGCGCCGGCGATCCCGGCTCCGAGCGGAGTGAGCAGCATCGCCAGTGCCCAGCGCGAGACCGGGGGGCGGACCAGCGCGATCGTGGCCAGGGGGACCAGGAGGTACCAGCCGACCAGGGCGATCTGGAGCGGACCTCGGTCACGAGGCTCGCGGTTGCTCTCGAGGAGGGTCTGCTGGAGGGGATGGAACGCTCCTACCGTGCGGCCCACGCGTGCGGCGACGACTGCCGGCAGCCGATCGTCGTGTCGTCGGATGAAGGCACCGGCTGCGGTCCTGCGATCGAGGCCGGCGACCGTCTCGTCGGGTAGGTCGTCGCCCTTGATCTGCTTGGCGCAGAGGGCCTGGAAGTAACCGGTCTCCGGGCCGTACCAGGTGGGCATGCACTGCGCGTAGCTGGCCGATATGTCGGCGCCGGTGGCGAGGGTGGCGGGATGCTCGAAGCGCAGCAGGTTCCACCCCGCCCACGGTGCGAGGGTCAGGCCGCCGAGGAGGACGGCGGCACCGGTGCGGGTCACCGCCTGCCTGGTCGTGCCACGCGCGGCGAGGGTGAGCGGCACCACCAGACCCGGCAGCAGCACCACCAGTTCCGATCGTGTGAGGGCCGCGAGCCCGGCCACGACACCGATCCAGCCGGCTCGCGACGGCGTCGGGTCCTTCCAGAACCGGATGCAGAGCAGCAGGGCGAGGGCGGTGAGCAGTTGGGCGGGTGTCTCGGCCATCGCCATAGGATCGTGGGACCAGAAGCCGGCGTGGACGGCGGCGAGCCCGGCGGCGATCAGGCCGACGCGGGGACCGACGAGGGCTCGACCCGCCAAGCCGATGACGACGATGGTCACGGCGCCGGTCAGGCAGCCGAGCACCATGAGCGACTCATCGGTCCGGAAGCCGAGCGTCCGGGCGAGGGCGAACCAGATGCTGTTGAGCGGCGGATGGATGGCGCTCTGCAGGGCGGTGTGGTGGAAGAGCCAGGCATCGGGGTCGAGGAAGCCCCGCCCGGCGTTGAGGAACGCCGCTCGGCTGCGGTAGATGGGGCCGTCGTACTGCAGGCCGTTGCCGAAGCGCCAACCGATCGCGTAGGCGAGCCGGATGGTGAGGCCGGCGAGGGCGCAGACGGCGAGGATGGGACCGAACCAGCGGCGAGAGGGGGGCGCCGTGTTCCGGACGTTCACGAGCGAGCACGTTAGTGCCGGCCGACCGGGCGCTCGATGATCGCCCGACTGCCTCCGGCGGCGCTACCGTCGTGGCCGATGGACGAGCGCGAGGCTACGGGGCTGCGGTGGAGGCGAGTGGTCGCGGTGACCTTGGCCGTCCTCGCTCCGACGCTCGCGGCGCTCAGCATCCTGGTGTCCACGTACCGGGCCGGCGCCTGAGGGGTGAACCCGTTCAGACCTGCTCGCGCGTCGCCTGGAACGGCAGCGTGCCCGCCACGGAACGGCCGCCGAGCTTGAGGGCGGCGCTGTCGAGCGGCGTGCCGTCCTGAGCGGCCTCGAGGATGACGGTGGTGCTGGCGAACGCCGGATCGAAGTCGATGCCGACAACGCGGTCGTCAGCTTCGGAGAAGTCGAACCGGATGGTCCGACCGTCCACGGTGGCCCGACCCCCCGACCCCTCGGTGCCGTTCACCTCGGCGTGGCGGAAGTCCTGATCCGACACGAGCTGGCCGGTCGGACCCTCCAGGCCGGGGCCGCGCACCGCCCAGAGGTGCCAGCCGTCGCCGTCCTCCCACAGGTAGAGGCCGGGGCCTGGGGGCTCGGGCACGTCCCGAGCCGCTACCTGCCGGGTCTTGAAGAGCGGGGGGCGGCCGTTGAGCTCGAGCGGCCAGTCGGTCGCCCGGCGTACGGGCGGGTCCTCCGCCGGCGCACCGGACGGGCGGTTGAGCAGGAACGCGATGGTACCGACGAGCACGGCGACGATCACGATCATCGCCTGGGTCAGGTGGCGCAGGCGGTCGGGGCCACCGGCTGCGACGGGCGAGCTGGTGCTCATCGACGCCGCACCTCCTCCATGGCCCGGTGAGTGTATCGGTCCTGGTCGGCTGCTCCGATCGAGGGCCTCGTGGCGGAGGGCGGCACGGGTCGGGCAGTACAGTCGGCGTCCATGTCGCAGTCGAGCGACCATCGGCGTTCGCCGACCGGTGGTGGAGGGGAGGGCGCCGAGGTGGCGGAGCCCGTCGAGGCCCGGCGCAGCCTGTCGGCTCGACCGCCCATGGCCGCCCACCGTTCAGCCGACCTCGACGTCATCCAGCGGGCTGTCTTCGCATCGGTGCTCGTGCTCCTGGTGGCGGTGCCGGTCACGACGGCGATCGTGGTGCTCGTCCAGGGGTGGGTGCCTGCCGGTGACAACGCCCTCATCGGCCTGCGGATCCGAGACGTCCTGCGCGGGGCGTGGCCACTGATCGGTCAGCCGACGCCGGGGGAGAGCTTCGGCAGCGGCGTCGAGACGAGCCACCCGGGACCCCTGGCCTTCTACCTGATGGCCCCCTTCGTGCTCGTGCTCGGGTCGACCTGGGGGTTGGCGGTGAGCGCCGCCGCGATCAACGCCGCCGCCATGGTGGGGAGCGCCTTGTTGGCGTTCCGGCGGGGCGGTCTCGACCTCATGGTCATCGTCGCCGTGGCGGTGCTGGCGTTGAGCCGGTCGCTCGGGGGTAACTTCCTGCACGATCCGGTGTCCTCGCAGGTCGGCACCACGGCCGCCATCATGACGATGTTCGCGGCGTGGTGCGTGCTGGCCGGCGACGTGCGGGTCGTGCCGGTCTTCGTGTTCGTGGCCTCCTTCACGCTCCAGGACCACCTCACGTACCTCGGCACCTCCGTCGCGGTGGTGGTCGCCGGCCTGGCCGCGGCGGTGGCGTGGATCGACCGGTTCCGTCGTCGACCGCGCTTTCGGGCGGCCACCCACCGGCTGCTCGGCTCGTCGGTGGTGGTGGGCGTCGTGCTGTGGCTGCCGGTCCTGGTGGACGAACTGTTTGGCAGCCACAACCTGAACGCCATCTGGCGGACCTTCACGGGTGGCCGCACGCCCGGTGAAGGTCTTCTCTTCGCGGTGCAGCGCTTGGCCGAGGCGCTGGCTCCCATGCCGATCTTCACCCGCCGAGTACCTCCGCTCGGCTACCTGCACACGCCGTCGCCGTTCGAGCTCACCTCGGGCTTGATCGTGGCGCTCGCGCTGATCTCGGTGGTCATGTGGGCGCACGTGGTGCGAGACCGTGAGCTGCGTTCGATGGGCCTGGTGGGCGTCATCGCGATGCTCACCGGTGTCTACGCGGCCGTCAAGCTGCCCGATGGGGCGGGCATCCAGGCATCGAACCTCCGCTGGATGTGGACGGTCTCGCTGTTCGTCTGGGTGGTGCTCATCTGGACCGGCTGGTCCCGCCTCCGAGAGCCCGTCCGTGGCTTCCTCCGCCCGCCGTTGGGGATCCTCGGGGCCATCGGTGCAGTTGTGCTGGTCGCTGGCCTGCTCTCGACCACCGGCGTCGCCACCAGCCGGGACGGCAAGCTCATGCGCGGTGGGCTGGAGGAACTGCTCGACGACGTCGACCGGGCGCTTCCGGACGGCCGGTACCGGGTCACCTTCAGCGGCGGAACCGTGGTGGTGTCGGTCGGTCCGGCGCTCGTGTACCACCTGGAGGTTAACGGCACGTGGTCGTACCTCGACATCGGTCCGTTCACCCGCGCCTACACGGACGATCGCTCCTACGAGGGCCAGCCGGTCGACGGGACGATCCTCATCACCGACAACCCGTTGGAGGACCCTGACGGGTCTCGCGAGCTCGGCCGTCGGGAGTTCGAGATCAACCGCAAGGACTCGCCCACCGCGCTCGTGCGCGTCCTGTTGATCCCGGGTGAGCCCTGAGTCCAGGAGCTCGTGAGCTCGGCGGGCCAAGTGGTGTGCAGCACTAGGGTCGCCGTGTGAGCCAAGAGCATCGATCAACCAGTCGGACGTTGCAGACCGTGGCGTTCGTCGCGGTACCCGTGATCGTCGCGATCGTGGTCGCGGTCGTCGTCCTGTCGGTCAGGAGCGATGACGGGGGTGACGACGGGCCGGGCGGTGGTCGCGACGATGCGGCAGCGGTGGCCTTCTGCGAGCAGACGGCACCGATCCGTCGACAGATCGAGGCCACCGTCGAGCGGTTGGAGGCATCTGGCGTCGATGCGCCGACACCGGATGAGGTCGCGAACCTGGTCGAGTCGTTCGACCTCGCCTCGCTCGATGTCGACAGCGCTCCCGTCGAGCTGCGCGATGACCTGCGCTACCTCCTCGATCACCGCGACGAGGCCATCGTGACCATCCGCGCCGCTCCGGCGGATACGCCGGTCAGCGAGCTCGTGCCTGCCGACCTGGCCGAGCGGTTCTCGACCCTGGTGCAGTTCAGCATCTCGAACTGCGTCACCGACGACTAGAGCGACGCTCGACCCGCCTGCCGAGGATTCGCCGACCCCCGGCTTCGTTGCCGAACGCTTGGTAACTTGCCCATCGATGTTCGAGGATCGCTGAGTGTGCGGGGTGCATTGCACGAGTCGCTCGGCCGGAAGGGGAGGCTGAAAGCGATGAAGACCCACCGACCGGTACTGGTGGTCTGCGTGGTAGCGCTGACCGTGGCTGCAAACCTGGCGATCCCGACCCGTCCCGCGGATGCTGCGCTACCGATCCCGCCAGCGTGCGTACCAAGGGCACCCGAGGTCGCCGGTGTCGACGCGACGTCGGTGACGCTCGACGTACAGCCCTGCTTCACCCTGCTCTTCACCGCAAGCTCGTACCGGGTCGCGACCTACGCACCGGGGTCGAGCAACCCGCTCCATGTCGAGGATCACCCGGTCCCCGTCGCCCGGGTCTCGATCGACCTGGAGACCGCCGTGGCACGGTCGTTCACGGTCACCGGGAGGAACTCGACCTGGACCAGCGCGTCGTCATCGCGGTCGAACATCGTGGTGCCGCCGTTCGCCACGGTGGACGAGTTCGTGAGACAGCAGTACCTCGGCTTCGCAGCGAGCGCGGCGACCCCGGCCCAGGTCGCGTTCCTGCGAGCGGCGATCGGCAACGGCAGTACGACGGCGCTCGGGGTGACCTCGGCACTCCAGGACGCCGAGTACTGGCTGCCCAAGCTCGCGCCGGTGTCGAGGCTCTATCAGGCGTACTTCCTCCGCCTTCCCGACAAAGCCGGGTTCGGCTACTGGGTCGGGCGCCTCCGAGGCGGCACCACCCTCGCGACGGTGTCGAGCACCTTCGCGTCCTCCACGGAGTTCCAGAACCGCTACGGGTCCTTGACCAACGCGCAGTTCGTCGACCTCGTCTATCAGAACGTCCTGGGTCGTTCACCCGATGCTCCGGGCCGCACCTACTGGATCGGCAAGCTGAACGGTGGCTTCGCGAGGAGCGAGATGATGCGGCAGTTCTCTGAGAGCGCCGAGCACGTGAACAAGACCAGGGTCATGGTGGAGACGACGAGCGCATACTTCGGGCTGGTGAACCGGATGCCGACCGCGGCCGAGGTGGCGATCCAGGCCGGTAGGTCGAGGCCGGAGATCAACCAATCGGTCATGGCGCTCCCCGAGTACGCGGACCGGTTCGCGGAGGACCCGGTGCCGCTCTGGGCGCCCGAGTGGGACGCCCGCTTCACCCGATTCGAGCAGCCCGTCGGCGTGACCCAGGGCGACGGCGCCCGGTCCACCCTGCTCCCGGACGGACGGATCTACTGGTCCATGGGCGACTCGAACGTCGGCACGCTCTCCAAGGTCTGGCCGGGGAGCGACGGGACGTACCGTCGGTTGACGGTCCACGGCCAGTTCGACCACGCGTGGATCTTCAACACCGCCGTCGTCACCGACGACGCCGGGGGCTACGAGAGCTTCTACAACACCGATCCGGTGACCGGGGACCCGCGACCGCTGTTCCCGACGGCAGACCCGAACCCGGCGAACTCCCTTCCCGCCGGGCACGACTACTGGCCCGGCGCAGCGGTCCTGGAGGAGGCGGGCGAAGCCACGGTGCTCAGGACGTTCCTGATGGACGTTGGCTGGAACGATGACCTGCACCCCGACACCCGTCGACTGAGGACGCTGGACCCGGCGACCCTGGAGCAGATCGGGACGACGCTCCTGGTCCCCAGCCCCTCGTACACGGAGCCGACCACGGGCGCGACGGCCCCCGTCCTGTTCGGCAACGCCATCCTCGAAGACGGTGGCTACATCTACGTGTACGGGGAGTGGAAGCAAGGTCTGAGCTGTGACAGCGAGGATCTGGCCGAGAAGCTGGGGTGCCTGCTGTCAGGGGAGCGGGCCTTCGTCGCCCGAGTGCCCAGCGGGGACCTCACCGACTTCTCGGCCTGGCGCTACTACTCGGGCGGGACCACCTGGTCTGCTTCCGGGGCATCGATGCAGCCGGTGGCGGACCACCGCGTCGACAGCGTCGTCAAGACCCCCAACGGCAACTACCTCACCTTCTTCATCATGCCGACCCTCGGACCGGGTGTCGACCTCCCGCTCGACGTGAACCCCGATGCGGTCACGAACAGCCAGCTGATCACCTACCAGGCGAGTGCGCCGACCGGCCCGTGGAACATCCTGGACTTCGATCGGGCTGCCGCCTACGACATACCCGACGACGAGTCGATCGGAGCGGTGGGTAGGTACAACGGGTACCTGCCCATGGCGCACCCGAGCATCCGGCATCCGGAGCACCCGAATCTGATGCTCCTCGGCTGGAGCAGTGACGTACCCGCCGACTTCGTCGACCTGCCGAAGAAGATCCTGTACCGACCACGCTTCGTCTGGCTGGACCTCTCGGAGCTGTAGTCGTCGAGGCCGCCCCGACCGGCTCGGCGGGCGGCCCGGTTCCGTGGTCGTCGATCTCCCGGCAAGCGCCGTAAAACTTGAGTGCCTGAGCATCAACTTTTCTGCGTGAAGGGTGCTAGCATGGGTCCATGCCGATGGATCCCAACACGTGGACCCTGAAGACCCAGGAGGCGTTCAACGCCGCCATCTCCGGGGCCCGAAACGCCAACAACCCCGAGGTCACCCCCGACCACCTGCTCGCCGCGCTCCTCGGCCAGCCCGAGGGCGTGGTCCTGCCGATCCTCGAGAAGGTCGGCGCCGCCCCCGCGTCGCTGCGCAACAAGGTCGAGGACGCCCTGTCCCGCCTGCCCAAGGCGTACGGCTCCGAGGCCCGCCTGTCCCGCGACCTGGAACGGGTCGTGGAGGACGCGGACGCGGCCCGGGTCGAGCTGACCGACGAGTACCTGTCCACCGAGCACCTGCTGCTCGCCCTCGCCGACCGCCTCGGCACGTCCCGCGAGGACCTCCTCACCGCGCTCCGCGAGATCCGCGGCAGCCACCGCGTCACCAGCCAGAACCCCGAGGACCAGTACCAGTCCCTGGAGAAGTACGGCCGCGACCTCACCGAGGAGGCCCGCCGGGGCAAGCTCGACCCGGTCATCGGGCGTGACGAGGAGATCCGCCGCACCATCCAGGTGCTCAGCCGCCGCACCAAGAACAACCCGGTGCTGATCGGCGAGCCCGGTGTGGGCAAGACCGCCATCGTGGAGGGCCTCGCCCGCCGCATCGTGGAGGGCGACGTGCCCGAGACGTTGAAGAACAAGCGGCTCATCTCCCTCGACATGGGCGCGCTCGTGGCCGGCGCCAAGTACCGCGGCGAGTTCGAGGAGCGGCTGAAGGCCGTCCTCAAGGAGATCACCGACGCCGAGGGCGAGGTCATCACCTTCATCGACGAGATCCACACGATCGTCGGCGCCGGCAAGGCCGAGGGCGCGATGGACGCCGGCCAGATGATCAAGCCGATGCTCGCCCGCGGCGAGCTGCGCCTCATCGGCGCCACCACGCTGGAGGAGTACCGCAAGTACATCGAGACCGACGCCGCGCTGGAGCGCCGCTTCCAGCAGGTCTACGTCGGCCAGCCGTCGGTGGAGGACACCATCGCGATCCTCCGCGGCCTGAAGGAGCGCTACGAGGTCCACCACGGCGTCCGCATCCAGGACGCGGCCCTCGTGTCCGCCGCGGTGCTCTCGGACCGCTACCTCACCGGCCGCTTCCTCCCCGACAAGGCCATCGACCTCGTGGACGAGGCCGCGTCCAAGCTGCGGATCGAGATCGACTCGCTCCCCACCGAGATCGACGTGGTCGAGCGGCGCATCCGCCAGTTGGAGATCGAGCGGGTCGCGCTCGCCAAGGAGACCGACGACGCGTCCGCCGAGCGGCTCGCCGCCCTCGACAAGGAGCTGGCCGACCTGGCCGAGCGCTCCACCGCCATGAAGGCGCACTGGCAGGGCGAGAAGGACGCCATCACCGCCATCCGCGACCTCAAGGAGACCCTGGAGGCCAAGCGCTCCGAGCTGGAGCGCGAGGCCGACCTCGAACGGGCCGCCGAGATCCGCTACGGGCAGATCCCCATGCTGGAGCAGCAGGTCGCCGCGGCCACCGCCCGGCTCGCCGAGCTCCAGGCCGACCAGCAGATGCTGAAGGAGGAGGTGGACGAGGAGGACGTGGCCGAGGTCGTCTCCAAGTGGACCGGCGTGCCCGTCACCCGCCTCATGGAGGGCGAGATGGAGAAGCTCGTCCGCATGGAGGACGTGCTCCACGAGCGGGTGGTCGGCCAGGACGACGCGGTCGTCGCGGTCGCCAACGCCATCCGCCGCAGCCGGGCCGGCCTCTCCGACCCCAACCGCCCCATCGGGTCGTTCCTGTTCCTCGGCCCCACCGGCGTCGGCAAGACCGAGCTGGCCCGCACCCTCGCCGACTTCCTGTTCGACGACGAGCGGGCGATGGTCCGCATCGACATGTCGGAGTACCTGGAGAAGCACGCCGTCAGCCGCCTGGTGGGCGCGCCCCCCGGCTACGTCGGCTACGACCAGGGCGGCCAGCTCACCGAGGCCATCCGCCGCCGGCCCTACTCGGTGATCCTCCTGGACGAGATCGAGAAGGCCCACCCCGACGTCTTCAATATCCTCTTGCAGGTGCTCGATGACGGCCGCCTCACCGACGGCCAGGGCCGCACGGTCGACTTCACCAACACCGTGCTCATCATGACCTCCAACCTGCCGGGCGACCCGCTCACCCTGTTCAAGCCGGAGTTCGTGAACCGCATCGACGAGATCGTCCGCTTCCGGGCGCTGACCGAGGGCGACCTGAGCCACATCGTGGGCATCCAGCTCGCCGGCCTGCGCGGCCGCCTGGCCGAGCGGCGCATCGACCTGGAGCTGACCGACGCCGCCGAGCAGGCGCTCGCCAAGGAGGGCTTCGACCCCGCCTTCGGCGCCCGCCCGCTGAAGCGGGTGATCCAGCGGGAGATCGGCGACCGCCTCGCCGTCCTGCTGCTGGAGGGCGAGCTGGTCGACGGTGGCGCCGTCACCGTCGACCACGACGGCGACACCGGCGACTTCACCTTCGCCATCGCCTGAGCCACCCGCCCGGCCCGACCGCCGGTCCGGCCCGGCACCGCACGAGACGAGGCCCGACCCCTCCCCGGGGGCCGGGCCTCGTCGCGCGCCAGGTCGGGACCGCCCGGGTCAGTCGGCCTCGGTCGCGCCGGCGGGGATCGTGGCCGGGGCGACGTCGGCGTCGAGGCCGTCCGCGGTGGGCTCCGCCTCGGTGGCGGCGCCGCGGCTGAGGAAGCCCTGGAGCAGCTCGTTCAGGTCGATGCCGAGCAGGCTCTTGGCGAGCGCCTGGCTCTGGGCGACGGTGGAGGACACGTTGCGCACGAGCTGGCTGGAGCCGTCGGTCGACACGACGGTCATCGAGCCGATGCCGGCCAGCGGGCGGGCCGCCTCGGCCACGACCTTCGGCAGCACCTCCGCCATGATGTCGACCACCGCGGCGTCGCCGTACTCCTTGTAGGCGTCGGCCTTCTTCTGCATGGCGTCGGCCTCGGCGTCGCCCCGGGCCTTGATCGCGTCGGCCTCGGCCAGGCCCTCGGCCCGGATCGCCTCGGCCAGCCCGGTGCGGCGGTCCTGCTCGGCCTGGTTGGCGAGCCGGGTGGACTCCGCCTCGGCCTCGCCCTTGGCCCGCAGCGCCGCGGCCTCCGCCAGGCCCTCGGCCTCGCCCTTCGCCTTCATCGCGTCCGCCTGGGCCAGGCCCTCCGCCTTGGTGGCCTCGGCGAGCGCGGTGCGCCGCTCCCGCTCGGCGGCACCGGACAGGCGGGCCGTCTCCGCCGCGGCCTGCGCCTCGGCGATCTCGCGGGCCTTGTTGGCCTCGGCCTCCTGCTCCACCGCGTAGCGCTGGGCGTCGGCCGGCTTGCGGACCTCGGCGTCCAGCTCCTGCTCCTTCAGCGCGGCCCGGCGGGCGGCCACCTGCTCCTGGGCGGCGATGACCTCCTGGTCCTTCGCGGCCTGCGACAGCGGCCCGGCCGCCGCGGCGTTGGCGGCGGCCGCGTCGGTCTCGGCCTTGATCTCGGCCTGCTTGAGCTGGAGCTCCCGGTTGGCGACCGCGATCTCCTCCTCGGCCGCGATGCGGGCCTGCTCGGCCTCGCGGCGGGCGGCGGCCTCCGCGATGGCGGCCTCCTTCTCGGCCCGGGCGGCCTCGGGGCGACCGAGGTCGAGGAGGTAGTTGCCCTCGGCCTGGATGTCCTGGAGCTGGAACGTGTCGAGCACCAGGCCCTGGTTGGTGAGGCTGTTCTCGGCCTCCTCGGCGACGGCGCCGGCGAACGCGGCCCGGTCCCGGATGATCTCCTCCACCGACAGGCGGCCGACGATGGCCCGGAGCGAACCGGCCAGCACCTCGCGGGTGAACACGTCGATCTCGGTCTGCTGGCCGAGGAAGCGCTGCGCCGCGGCCCGGATCAGCTCCTCGGTGCCGCCGACCTTCACCACCGCCACGCCCTCCAGCGTGCAGCGGATGCCGTTCGAGGACACCGCGGCCGGCACGCTCACGCCGATCTGGCGGCTGGAGAGGTTCATGACGCCGAGCTTCTGGACGAACGGCACCACGAACACGCTGGCGCCCATGACCACCTTCTGGCCGGAGGTGTCCCCGCCACCGGCCTTGCCCTTGCGGCCGGTGATGATGAACGCCTCGTTCGGCCCGGCGACCCGGATGCGGGAGATGACGAACGCGATGAGCGCGACGGCCAGGACCACGAGGCCGACGATCGCGATGACGAGGGGGGACATGGAGCCTCCAGGGGGCAGGTGATGTGGGCGATCAGGTGAGGCCGTCGTCGAACGGCTCGACGACGACGAGGGTGGACGAGCGGACGTGGACGACCACCACCGGGGTTCCCCGGGCGATCGCGGCCTCGGCCGCGGCCGCCACCTTGACCGGGCCGGTGGGGCGGTCGAGCAGCACCTCGCCGTAGCGGCCGGGGGCGGGGGCGACGACGACCCGGCCGGTGGCGGCCAGCAGGTCGGCCTCGCGCTCGGTGGCGTCGGTGGGCATGTGCTGCGCGGCCCGCGAGAGCCTGACGGTGGCGAACCCGAACACCAGGCCCGCGGCGACGCCGGCGGCCGGCGCGGCCGGCCCGAGCGGCGACAGCAGCGCGCCGGTCACGAAGCCGAACGCCCCGGTGAAGGCGGCCAGCACCGGCAGGGACAGCCAGTCGGCCCCGAAGCCGTCGCCGAGGTCGACGTCGAGCACGCCGTCGGCCGCGTCCACGAGCAGGCTCACGAGGAGGACCGCGGTGCTGAGGACGCCCAGCCAGAGGAACAGGTTCATGTCCCCTCGCACCCTAGGGCACGCCTCCACCCGAAACCGGGGGTTTTCCGGTGGAACCGGTTCGGGCCGACCTGAGCCGGGCGCCGGCGTTGGGCAGTCGGGCCTGGGGTTGTCGGTCCGGGCGGCCCGGGGCGTGGGACGAGCCGGATCAGGCGAAGGCGAGGCCCTCGAAGCGGCCGCTCGTGCGCCAGCCGTCGATGTAGTCGAAGTAGGCGACCGCGCCGCCGGGGTAGCCGGCCATGTTCTGGCGCTCCTTGCGGCCCATCGGCTGGCCCTCGTTGTTGTAGTAGCCGGGGGTGCAGTCGGGGTTGCCGAAGAGCCGGGCGCCGTTGAAGAGCTGCTCCAGCCAGCCCTCCTCGGCCTCGGCGGTCACCTCCACCGTGGTGGCGCCGGTGGCGAGCGCGTGCGAGACGACCGCCGCGATCGTGCGGGACGACTCCACGTAGTTGTGGGTGATGTTCGAGATCAGGTTGGCGGCCTGGGTGAGCCCCACCACGAACAGGTTGGGGAACCCGTGGCTGTGGATGCCGTGCAGGGTGCGCATCCCGTCGGCCCAGTGCTCGGCGAGGGTCCGGCCGTCGCGGCCCACGATCGGCATCGTGCCGGGCTTGCCGACGTCGGTGCCGAACTCGAAGCCCGACGCGATGACGAGCACGTCGATCCGGTGGTGGGTGTCGCCCACCCACACGCCGGTCTCGTCCACCTTGTGGATGCCCTGGCCGTCGGTGTCGACCAGGTGCACGGTCGGCTCGTTGTACGCCTGGAGGTAGACGTCGCTGAAGCAGGGCCGCTTGCAGAGCTGGCGGTACCAGGGCTTGAGCCCCTCGGCGGTGGCCGGGTCGGCGACGATCTCCTCGACGCGGGCGCGGATCTCGTCCATCTTCTCGTCGTCCACGTCGAGGTAGGCCGCCTCCAGCTCCTCCTCGGTGATCGACGGGTTCTCCGCCATGGCCGCCACCACCGCGTCGCGGATGCGGTTGGAGATGTCGGTCCAGCCGTCGGACACGAGGTCGTTGTCGGCGAAGCCACCGGTCTGGAGGGTGGCGAAGTTGGTGAGCCAGCGCTGCTGCCAGCCCGGTTCCAGCTCCCCGAACCAGTCGGGGTCGATGTCCTCGTTGCCGCGGGCGTCGACCGACGACGGGGTGCGCTGGAACACGTACAGCTCGCCGCTGTCACGGGCCAGGCCGGGGATGCACTGGATGGCCGTGGCGCCGGTGCCGATGATGCCCACCCGCTTGCCGGCCAGCTCGGTCATCGGGTCGCCCTCGGGGCTGCCGCCGGTGATCGAGTAGTCCCAGCGGCTCGTGTGGAACGCCGGACCGGCGAAGTCGTGCAGCCCCTCGATGGCGGGCAGCTTCGGGCGGCTCAGCGGGCCGGTGCCGGTGATGACGAAGCGGGCCCGGATGCGGTCGCCCCGGTCGGTGACCACGATCCAGCGGCGGGCGTCGTCGTCCCAGGTCATCGACTCGATGCCGGTGTGGAAGAGGGCCCGGTCGTAGAGGTCGAAGGTGGTGGCGATCCGCTTGGCGTGGGCGTGGATCTCCGGCGCCGGCACGTACTTGCGGGACGGCACGGTGCCGGTCTCCTCCAGCAGCGGGAGGTAGATCATCGCCGCGGTGTCGCAGGCGGCGCCCGGGTAGCGGTTCCAGTACCAGACGCCGCCGACGTCGCCCGCCTTGTCGGTGAGGCGGAAGTCGTCGATGCCGGCCTGGCGGAGCCGGGCGCCGTGGACGAGGCCGGCGAAGCCCGCGCCCACGACGAGGACGGTCAGGTCCTCGGTGATCGGCTCCCGCTCGGCCACGGGCGTGTACGGGTCGTCGAGCAGGCTCGCGAAGCGACCGGTGGGCTCGACGTACTGGGCGTTGCCGTCGGGGCGCAGGCGCTTGTCGCGCTCGGCGGCGTAGCGCTCGCGGAGGTCGGGTCGGGACATGACGGCTTCTTCCCCTGGGGTCGTGTTCCGTGTCGGCGCCCACGCTAGCCAGGATCTTGACCCGTGGGTCAAGAAAACGCGGGCGGGGCGACCTGGAGCACCGTCTTGCCGATGTTCGCCCCGGTGAACAGGCCGTTCAGCGCGTCGACGCCGCGCGCCAGCCCCACGAACACGTGGGTGCGGTAGCGGAGCCGACCCGCCTCCGCCAGCTCGCGCAGCGCGGCGAACGCCTCCGGGAACCGATCCCAGCGGTGCAGCGTGTTGAACCCCTGCATCAGCCCGCTGCGGGCGAGCAGCGCGGTGTAGTTCGACGGCCCCGGGTGCTCGCCGGTCAGGTACGAGGAGATGACCCCGCAGAGCGCCACCCGGCCGCCGTTCGCCAGGTGGCCGAGCACCGCGTCGAGGATCGGGCCGCCGACGTTGTCGAAGAACACGTCGACCCGATCCGGGCACGCCTCGCGCAGCGCGGCGGCCAGGTCGGGGCCGTGGTGGTCCAGGCACGCGTCGAAGCCGAAGTCCTCCACCACCGCCCGGCACTTCTCCGGGCCGCCCGCGATGCCGACCACCCGGGCCCCGGCCGCCTTCGCGAGCTGGCCGGCCAGCGAGCCGGTGGCGCCGGCCGCGGCGGAGACGACCACCGTCTCGCCCGGCTGCGGGCGGCCGATGTCGGTCATGCCGAAGTAGGCGGTGGCGCCCGTCGAGCCGTACACGGCCAGCATCGCGAGCTGGTCGGTCACGCCCTCGATCACCGTGGTGAACAGGTCGTCGCGCACGAGCGAGTGCTCCTGGAAGCCCGAGAGCGTGGTGACGACGTCGCCCACCCGGTAGGCGTCGCAGCGGGTGGCCACGATCTCGCCGACCGCCGCCGCCCGGATCGGCTCGCCGAGCGCCACCGGCGGGAGGTAGCCCGGCCGGTCGTCCAACCACGTGCGGGCCGCCGCGTCGATGCCCACGTAGGTGGTGCGGCACAGCGCCTCGCCCTCGGCGGGCTCCGGCACCGGCCCGCTCACCAGCTCCACGTCCTCCGGCTGCACCAACCCGCTCGGGCGCCGGCGCAACACGATCTGACGGCTCAGGGGCCACGCGGCTGGGTGATCGCCGACTCCGAGACCTACGAGCGTGGCCTCCGAGCCGTTCGTCGGCTGCGCCTCCTCACACCGTGCGCTCAGCCGGTCGCTCACGGCTGCACCGTACCGTCCGCCGACCCCCGGCGCCGTCCGGCTCCTACGCTGAGGGGATGACCGTGAGGAGCCGGTGCGCGCCGGGAGGGTGCGCGTGAGCACCGAGGACCAGACACCGCGCCGTCGCGACGACGACGCCCGCCCCATCCGCCCCCGGACCATCGGCGGCGACCACCCGCCGAAGCAGCCCCCGGTCCCCGGCGAGCCCCGCCGCCCGGGCTCGGCCCCGGCCCGCCCGGCTGCCGATCGCCCGAGCCGTCCGGCTGCGGATCGCCCGGCGGCCGACCGCACGGCCCGTCCGGCTGCGGATCGTCCGAGGTCCGACCGGCCGGCAGCCGGCCGACCGGCCGCCCCGCGCCCGAGGTCGGACCGCCCGGCCGGCGAGCGTCCGGCCGCCGAGCGGCCGACCGACCCGTCGCGCACCTCGACGCGGCGTGGCGCGCCGGCGCCCGGGCCCGACCGGCCCGTGCGCCCCCGCACGGCCGAGGGCGGGCGCCCGGCCGATGCCGCCCGCGCCGGTGGTGCCGCCGGCGGGGCGCGCGCCGCCCGGTCGGCCGGCGAGCGCCCCGCGGCGCGCCGGAGCGCGTCGCCGGGTGCCGGTGACCGCCGGCCGGCGGGCCGTGGCCCC
>Ga0182792_1000481_pt1 | contig 37367 bp, 36 predicted proteins | sample Passage237B_FD_130497 | JGI IMG/M metagenome (GOLD analysis project Ga0182792, IMG submission 130497) | Cellulose adapted compost microbial communities from Newby Island Compost Facility, Milpitas, CA, USA - Passage2 37B (version 2) (version 2) ...
CCCCCCGACCTCCCCCGCCCTTCCGCCCCCGCCGACGCGGCCAAGACCGCCCTCCCCCGCCGGCTCGCCGCGGCCCGCCGGCCCGGTGAGCTCCGTCAGATCACCGATGAGCTGGTCGATCGCTTCGGGCCGGTGCCGGAAGAGGTCGCCAATCTGCTCGCCCTTCAACGGGCCCGCATCGACCTTGGCGCGGCCGGGGCCGAGCAGGTTCAGTTCCGCGGTGGCAAGCTGACTGTGACCGGGATCGAGCTCGATTCGGAGCAGACTGCGAAGATTCGCGAGGAAGTGCCGGGCGCGGTCTATGAGTGGCGCTCCCACGAACTTTCCGTGCGGGTTGATGACGATCCCGCCAGACGACTCGCAACGGTGTCAGAGTTGGGCCGCGCGCTCGGCGATGTCAGTATGCTCCGCCAGTCGTAATTTTCGGGGCTAGCCACAAGACCTTTCGAGGAGGAGTCACTGCATGAGCGGCGCACGCAAGTTCGGTTTGATTGTTTTCGGGGCCATTCTGGTGGTTCTGTTCGCGGGCATCGCGATTGCACAGGGCGTTTCCAAGCCCGGCCTCGACAGTGGCGACATCATCACCGTCCATGACGTCCCGGACGGCAAGGGCAACATCACCGAAGCCGATTACAAGCGTGCTTTCCTCCAGACCTGGAAGGGCGGCGGCCTCAAGACCGCACCTAAGGCAGGGGACGCTCAGTACGAGCAGGTCAAGGAGGCCGCGATCAACGACCTGCTCGACCAGGCGTGGTTGACCGGCCAGGCGGCCGAAATGGGCGTGACCGCGACCGAGCGTGAAGTCGCGGCCGAGCTGGCGACCATCAAGAAGGACCAGTTCAAGACCGAGAAGGCCTTCCAGGACTTCCTCAAGACCAGCGGCTTCACCACGGACGAAGTCACCGCCCGGGTCAAGCTCCAGGTGCTGAGTCGGAAGATTCAGGACAAGATCCAGAAGTCGATCACCGCGGTCCCGGACTCGGAGATCGAGGATTACTACGAATCCTCGAAGGAGAGCTTCACCACCCCGGAGACCCGTGACATCCGCCTGATCGTGACCGACAAGAAGGCTGACGCCGAGAAGGCGATCAAGGAACTGGGCGACGATCCTTCCGATGAGGAGTTCGCCAAGGTCGCGAAGAAGCTCTCGGTCCATTCGAGCAAGGCCGAGGGCGGCAAGACGGTCGCCACCGAGGGTGCCTTCCCCGACCCGGCCGGGGCCGACATCATGAAGGCCGAGGCCGGCACGATCGAAGGGCCGATCGAGTCGGGCAAGCAGTTCTACGTCTTCCGGGTGTCGAAGATCACCCCGAAGGAGACCAAGTCGCTCGACGATGTCCGCGACCAGATCAAGCAGCAGTTGCTGCCGACCCTGCAGCAACAGGCGATGAGCAATTTCGTGGCCGATTACAACGCGACCTGGCGCTCGCGCACCTTCTGCTCGGATGACTACCTCGTGGCGCGCTGCGACAACTACGAGGGCGACGGTCGCCTCGACGCGGCCGATCCCAAGTGCTACAAGCCCGGCGCCGGCAAGAACCCGGACCTGGCCTGCCCCGCCCCGATCGCCCTGCCGAAGCCGATGGCTCCGGGCGGCAACGCCTCTGCCGGCGCGCTGCTCGGTCAGACCCAGGGTCTGCCGCAGCGGCCGGTGCAGCCTTCCGACGCGAACGCGGAAAGTGGCGCGACGGGTGCCGGCGGGGTCGACCTGAGCCAGCTCGGCGCCGCTGCCGGCCAGTAAGGACGAAGATGGAGTCCGGCGAACTCGCCGGGGCGCTGGAAACGCTCGATCGGGTAACGCGGGATCTCCGCGAGAAATGCCCGTGGGATCGGGAACAGGACGCGCGCTCGATCGTGCCGCACACGGTCGAGGAGGCCTATGAGCTGGCCGAGGCCGCCCGGGAAGAGGACGATGCCGCGATGCGGGACGAGCTCGGCGACGTGCTTTTCCAGGTCGTCTTCCTCTCACTGCTGCTCGAGGAACGCGGTGAAGGCGACCTCGCCCAGATCGCCACGCAGCTGACCGACAAGCTGATCCGGCGCCACCCCCACGTCTATCCGCCGGCGGAAAGCGACGGGGCGGGGAATATCGAGACGGCGGACGACGTCCGCCGACAGTGGGACGAGATCAAACGTGACGTCGAGGGTCGCAAGTCAGAGAAAGACTGGAAGAAGCCCGCGCTGCCCGCCCTGGTCTACGCGAACAAGGTCCAGTGGAAGCTCGATCCGGAGGAGCGGCCGGCCAACGCGGGCGCGGCCAACCCGGAACGCGACCAGGCCGAAGCCGAGGTCGGCCGGATGCTCTGGGACGCGGTCGCCGAGGCGAGGCGAGCCGGGGTGGACCCGGAGCTGGCCCTAAGGGCCGAGGCCGAGAGGCACGCGGCGACGCTGCAAAAGTAGACTGGGCGGCCAAATGAGCACCATCGAAGCCGTCCACGCACGCCAGATCCTCGACTCCCGGGGCAACCCCACGATCGAGGTCGAGGTAAGCCTCGAAAACGAATTCACCGGCCGCGCCGCGGTTCCCTCCGGGGCATCGACCGGCGAGTTCGAGGCGGTTGAGCTGCGCGACGGTGGCGCCGCCTACCTCGGCAAGGCCGTGACCCAAGCGGTCGCCAACGTGAACGGGGAGATCCGCGAGGCGCTGCTCGGGTTCGACGTGACCGACCAGGCCGGCCTCGACAAGCTGATGATCGAACTCGACGGCACCGACAACAAGGGCCGGCTCGGGGCCAACGCCATTCTCGGCGTCTCGCTCGCCGCCGCCCACGCCGCCGCGGCGATGGAGAAGCGCCCGCTCTACAGGTACCTCGGCGACCTCTACGGCGAGTCCGACCCGTCACTCCTGCCGGTGCCGATGATGAATGTGCTGAACGGCGGCGCGCATGCCGACAACTCGGTCGACTTCCAGGAGTTCATGGTCATGCCCGCCGGGACCTCCACCTTTTCCGAATGCCTGCAGGTCGGCACCGAGGTCTTCCACTCGCTGAAGAAGATCCTCTCCGGCCACGGCCTGGCCACGGCGGTCGGTGACGAAGGTGGCTTCGCCCCGGATCTCTCTTCGAACGAGGCGGCTCTCGAGATGCTGATCGAAGGCATCGAGGCCGCCGGCTACAAGCCCGGCGAACAGGTCTTCATCGCCCTCGATCCGGCCACCAGCGAGATCTACGAGAACGGCGTCTACCGCCTCGAGCACGAAGATCGCGACCTCTCCCCCGAGCAGATGGCCGATTACTGGCAGTCCGCCGCCGAGCGCTTCCCGATCGTCTCGATCGAGGATGGCATGGACGAGGAGGATTGGGACGGCTGGAAGCTGCTCACCGAGAAGCTAGGCGATTCGATCCAGCTGGTCGGCGATGATCTCTTCGTGACCAACCCCTCCCGCTTGAAGCGGGGCATCGAGCTCGGGGTCGGCAACTCGATCCTGGTCAAGGTCAACCAGATCGGCACCCTCACCGAAACCCTGGAGGCGATCCGCATGGCGTCGGACGCCGGCTACACCGCGGTGATCTCTCATCGTTCCGGTGAGACCGAGGACACCACGATCGCCGACCTCGCGGTCGCGACGGGGGCCGGCCAGATCAAGACCGGCGCCCCTTCACGCTCGGACCGGGTGGCCAAATACAACCGCCTGCTCCGGATCGAGGAGGAACTGGGAGAAAAGGCCCGTTTCGGCGGCACCTCCGTCTTCAAACGCCAGGGTTGAAGGGTTTGACCGTCCGGCCTAGAAGGGTCGGACGTGTCAGCACGCGCACAGACCTATGCCGGTGCCCGCCGGTCGCCGCGCCGGCGGCCGGCTGCGCGACGGAACGCGGGGCGGCCCGGCGCCGGCCGGATCCAGTGGGATCGCTTCGGTCGCATCGTCCTCGCGATCGTGATCGTCTTGCTGGTCGTGGCCATGGCCAAACCGATCTGGAACGCGGTCCACACCTACCGGCTGGCCGGTCAGACCAAGGTGCGGCTGCACGAGGCGCAGGCGGAGAACGCGATGCTCGAGCGTCAGGTGAAGAAGGCTCGCAGCGAGACTTCTTTGCTGCGCGAGGCACGTCGTCAGGGCATGATCAAGCCCGACGAAGAAGCCTGGGTCGTAAACGGCGTCAAGTAGCCGTGGGGGCGGGGGCCTCTCTTGAGCTTCGCTGATTTCATCGCCGGCCTGGTGCTGATCACCCTGGTGGTGTTCTTCACCGGGTTCACCGCCTTCCGGCTGCGCTCCCGGCTGGCGCCGGGCTGGGACGGTTCTCCCGCCCGGTTGATCGAAGCGGTGGTTGCGATCGGGCTGCTGCTGGTGGCCTCCGAGCTGTTGGGACTTTTTGGGTGGCTGGAAATCGTCCCACTGGTCGCCCTGCTCGGTTTGGCCGCCGTTTCGAGCTGGCTGTGGCTGATGCCCCGGCCGGCCGGGAGCGGTGACTCCGTCCCCCCGGCTTTGGCCGTCCCCACCGGCGCTCAAGTGCTGGCCTTCCTCGCTGCCTTCGCGGTCTTCGCCCAGTGGGGCGCTTTCACTTCCTACAACCTCGACCACGGCATCACCAACTTCGATTCGGTCTGGTACCACATGCCCTTCGCGGCCGAGATCGCCCGAACCGGTTCGGTGACCGGGTTCTTCCACCCGGAGACCGTCTTTACCAATTGGTTTTACCCGCAGAACTCGGAGCTGTTCCACGCCGTCGGGATGGTCCTCACCGGTCGTGACTTCGTCTCGGTCTTCATCAACCTCGGGTGGTTGAGCCTCGGTCTGCTGGCCGGATGGTGCGTCGGACGGCCGTACGGGCGGCCCCACCTGACCATGCTCGGCGTCGCGGTCCTGATGGCCATCCACACCCTGGTCGTGCGTGAGCCGGGCACCGGCAAGAACGATGTGATGGCGGCCGCGCTGGTCCTCGCTTCGGTCGCGATCTTGCTCAACCGTGCGGCCGCCCCGCCCGACCCGCCCGGCCGGGTCCGCCCGGACTGGGTGATGGCCGCTGCCGGCCTCGCGATCGGGCTGGCCGCCGGGACCAAGGTGACCGCGCTGGCCCCGGCTTTCCTGGTCACCTGCGCGGTGATTTACGCGACGGAGCCCGGCCGCCGGCTCCGGGCCACAGGGGTATGGCTGGCGGCCGCATTCGTGGGGGGCGGCTGGTGGTATCTGAGGAACCTTTTCGCAGCCGGCAACCCCTTGCCGCAGATCACCCGGATCGGCCCGGTCGAACTGCCCGCTCCGGACCGGCTGCAGGTTGGACGACCCGATTTCTCGGTCGCCCATTACCTGACCGACCGCGGCATCTGGAGCGACTACTTCGTTCCCGGCCTCGACCAGGGCTTCGGCCATGTCTGGCCGCTGCTGTTCGCCCTGGTGATCGGTGGCCTGGTCTTGGTTATGTCGACTGCCCACGGCCGTCTGACTCGCGCCCACGGAGCGGTCGCTTTGCTGGCCATCATCGCCTATCTGTTCACCCCGCTCAGCGCCGCCGGACCGGAGGGCGCCCCGACCGGTTTCGCGATCAACCTCCGATTCCTGGTCCCGGCGCTCGGCTTGGCGGTGGTCCTGATCCCGCTCTCCTCCTGGTTCGACCGCGGCCCGCACCGGATCGTCCTGGGCTTGCTCCTGATCGGCCTTTTCGTCGGCACCAGTTCGACTGACCTGGTTCTCTCCGCCCCGGGACGGAATTTCGGCATCGCCCTGGCCCTGCTCTTCATCGCTCTGCCTTTCGCCTTCTGGCTGTTTCGGGAGCCTTTCTCACGCCGTTTCGGTCTGCCACCCTTGGCGGTTGGGCTGGGTCTGGCGCTGGCTGTTTTCGCGCTCTTCGCATGGCCGATCCAGAAGAGCTACTTCGAGAACCGGTATCAGGACTTCGAGCTGGCCGAGCGGTCTGGGCTCACCGGCCCCTATCGCTGGGCCGAGGGGGTCACCGATTCGAAGATCGCCTTGGCCGGCACGATGGCCGGTTTCAAGCAGTACGGGTTCTGGGGTCCGGACCTGTCGAACGAGGTGGTCTACCTCGGTCGCAATGCCCCCCACGGCGGGTTCAACGCGATCGGCACCTGCGAAGAGTTCGCCGACGCCGTCAACGCCGCCGACCCGGACTATCTGGTCACCGCGCCGTATCTCAATTTCGACGACTACGACTTGCCCGAGAATTCACCGGAGTTCGATTGGGCGATGAACGATCCGGCTGCCCTGAAGCGGATCTCCTCGCACTACTTTCCGCAGTCTTTCGCTCGGCTCGCGGTCTGGAAGGTGGAGGGACCGATGGACCCGGCCCTCTGCTCACGCCTGGGTCCCGACGAAGACTTCGTCCCGGGCCGCGATCAGAACTGACCGGTGGCCGGGATGGCGACCCTGCCATCATTCCCGCGTGGCCTACCCGCTCGAGAACGCCCTCTTCAATTGGGAAGCCGGTATCGACCGGCTGCGCTCGCTGGAACGCTCCGGCGAGCTTCGTGGGGATGACGTGACGGTCCCGGTCCGTGAGGAGTTGAGGCGCCGCCTGGGCGCCACCTTCACCGCCGCGGATCTAGCCGACCTCTACGGCCAGGGAACCGACTGGGCGCTGATGCTGCCCGGCGTGGACCCCGGTCTCGCCGACGTCCAGGAGCTGATCGATGCCGCTTTCTGGCTGCAGCTACAGGCCGCCAGCGACTTCGCCGGCGGCAGAGTGGTCCTGGACCTCGAAGTGGAGTCCTAAGACTCGTCTTCTTCGGGTTCGCCGGCGCGGCGGATGATGATCTGGTCGGCCTCGACGGTGACGGTCACGTCACGCTTGTCGGCCCAGTTCTCGCTGTAAGCGGGAATGTCTTGGATCGCGGGGTCGAGCCAGAGCCCGAAACCCTCGTCACCGTGATCGAAGGTGCCTTCGAGCTTGTTGTTCGTGCCACGTCCGCGGCGGCCTCGGCGACCACGACGACGGCGACGGGGTCGGCCTTCGGCCTCGGAGCCGTCCGTCTCCGTGTCTTCGGAGTCGGTCGAGTCGGCGTCCGCGTCCTCGGAGTCGTCGCCGGCGGCCTCGCGCTCGGCGGCCTCGGCCGCTGTCTTTGCGGCGGCTTCCTCCTCGGCCTTGGCCCGGGCGGCTTCCTCTTCTGCGGCAGCGGCTTCGATCTCGGCTTCGATCTCGTCGCGGAGATCGACCTCGGTCGTAGCGTCTGCTTCGTCGTCCGGTGAAAGGTCGTGTTGGCGACGGAACTCACGGAGTTCAGACGCGCTCACTTCGAGCTGGTGGGCGATCCAGGCATCAGTGCGTCCCTGGCGGACCCAGGCCCGAATCTGGTTGAGTTGGGGGCGTAGTGATCGGCGAGCCATAGAGGCTCCCGAGTCTATCCTCCCCGCTTGGGATGACGCTCTGCGGGGTACCCACAGGCCAGTTCTTCGCCCCGTTAGAGGGAGTACCTATTATTAGGTATCGAACCGACCAAATGGATTCGAATGGAGTCTGATGCTGGTACTGACCAGAAAAAAGGAACAGAGCATCATCATCGGCGAGAACGTGGAGATCATGGTTCTCGGCGTTTCCGGTGACAAGGTGCGTCTGGGTATCACCGCTCCGCGGGAAGTCGACGTCTTCCGCAAGGAAGTAATTGACGAACGCGGTGGCGCGCAGGTTGAGGCCGAACAGGCCTGAAGGCAGGAACCCGAGGGCATGGGGAGCCCTCGGCGTTCACCTCAAAACGCCTAGGACATTACGAGGAGCAGAGCCTCGAACATGGCGATGGTCACAACGACCACCGTCACGATGAGGCAGACGGCCAAGACGCTGAAGCGCACCTTGCCTTGCTGCTGGGAACGCGACACCCGGCGGGCGCGCGAACGGTTCACGGCGCGGTTGCGGAGTTGCTCCCGCCGACGCTGTTCGAGAACCTTCTGCTGTTCGAACGCCGCTTCGAACTGATTTACGCTTTGACGCATTCTCATAATGGTTGGGCCTGGGCGAAAGCTCGCTTTCGCGAACAGACCGTCCGGTCACCGTAGCAAATGATTGACCGATCTCAATTCTTCGCTCACATTTCTGTGAAGGAGATCACAGACCCATCTGATCAGCAAGCTGACCAGAGGCCGCGGCCGGCCTCCTTGGCCTCGTCTTCGAACCGGCGGAACTGAGCCGCCCTCGAGGTGTTGGGCGGCACTTCCAGCGTCGTCGCGTAACCGCGCTTGAGCAGCTCGGCTTGGAGCAGGGTCGGGCCGGAATAGACATAGGCCAGCAGACGCCCGTAGCGGTCACGCCTCTCCTTGTCGAAGACCAGCTTCACGCGTGGTTCCCGGGCCAGCAAGCGCGCGTTGAACTCGCTTGCTTGTTTCCCGTAGCACTCGACCGGCGTGTCCTCCTTGACCGACTCAGGAGTGTCGATGCCGATGTAGCGGACGTACTCGTCCTTGCCGTTCACCCACGCTTTCGCCGTGTCGCCGTCGACCACGCGGTCGACACGAGCAACTAAAGAAGAGGACCCCGCTTTCGCGGGGTCCTCGTTTGAATCCTCGTGGCTGAACCAGGCGACGGCCGCCACCCCGCACAGAATCACCAGCGGGATGAGGTACCGGCGGGCATGGTCCGGGAACATGTCCCCGAACTGACTCGGGGGCGTCGGAACGTTCCCTTGTCTCACGCGCCCTCTACGGGGTGCGCTTGACGTTGGCGAGCAAGGTCTCCTTGATCTGAGCGATGATCTCCAGGGCCTCGCTCCACTCGCGCTGCCAGACGTTGCGGCCGAAGATCACGCCCGATCCTCCAGCCTCCATCACCGACTTGGTGTGGCCGAGCACGGTCTCGTCGTCGGTCTTCGAACCACCGGAAAGAACGACCAGGGAACGGCCCGCCGACTCGACGCACTGGCGCATCGCCTCTTCGGCGGTGACCTCCATCTCGTTGTACGGCGGCTGCGCGTTCTTGTCGTTTTCCGGATCGATCTTCGGGTAGTTGAGCTTGACGATGTCAGCGCCCATCTCCATGGCCATGCGGGCCGCGTAATCGATCGCGTAGAAGGAACCGGCGCCGCCCTTGGCGTCGATCGCCTCGCCGCGCGGGTAGGACCAGACCACCAGCGGCATGCCGAAGCGGTCGCAATCCTGGCGCACCTGGCGCAGCTGGGCGAGATCCTCGTCCTGACGGGGAGAGCCGACGTAGAGCGTGTAGCCGATCGCGTCAGCCCCGAGCCGGACCGCGTCTTCGACCGAGGCGTTACAGGCGGAGAAGGCGTGGGCGGAAGAGGGAATGTCGGTCTTGCCGTTGACCTTGAGGATCAACGGCACCTCACCGGCGTAGTCCGGGTAGTACTTCTCGGCCATGCCGATCTGGCAGGCCAGAGCCGAGTAACCGGCTTCGGCGGCGAGCTTGAACTGGTATTCCGGATCCTTCGAAGCGGGGTTGGGGAAGAAGTCGCGCGGCCCGTGCTCGATGCCCTGGTCGATCGGGAGCAGCATCAGGGTCCCGTTCCCCGGGCCGAACTCGAAGAGCAGCCGATGAAGCCTGGCGCGCTTGCCGGGGGGCAGCGTCGCGAGCAGTGACTTCTGTTCGGTCAGGGTGTTGGCTTCCATTTGCTTCTCGGTCCTCCTGGGGATCTGGGGAAAAACTCTTGCAGGGCAGTATGTCAGTGCCGGAGCGGAGAAGGCGGCTCAAAGGTTCTATCCTCGAAGGGAAGGATGAGCGAAACGGAACTCAGTGTCGTCTGCAAGTCTTGCGGGGCCGAAGTCAGCCCCTACGTGACCGAGTGCCCGTACTGCGGGGCCCGGGTGCGCAAGCGGGCACCCGACCTCGAACGAAGCGGTGACGGGGCGCTCGAGCCGAAGCAGACGCGCCGGGAGCGGCGACGCGAGGAGAAGGCCCGGCAGAAGGCGGCCAAAGAACCCCGGTTCCGCGCCGCTACGCTCGGCCTGCGGCCCTGGGGGTCGATCGCGTTGATTCTGATCCCGGCGGTGGCGCTGGTAGTGCGGATCGCCATGGGTAACGCGCTGGAAGGCTTCGGCGGGGTTGTCGTGCCCTTCGACAGCGAGTGGTGGCGGCTGGTCACGGCCCCCTTCGCCTACGTCAGCGTCGGTTACCTGTTCGCGGTCGGCCTGGCGATCGCCCTCTTCGGACCGCCCCTCGAGCGCCGCTTCGGCACCTTGCCGAGCTTCCTTTTGCTGCTCGCCTGCGGTGTCCTCGGCACACTCGCCGCCACGGCCGTCGCCGACCAGCGCGACGTCATGACCGTGATCGCCGGCGGCAACGGAATCGCGCTCGGCGGGGTCGCCGCCTGGTTCATGGTCGCCCGCTCCGAGTCGCGGGTGAGCGGGGAGGGCTTCGAGACCGCCGGGGCCCTGGTCGCGGCCACCGTGATCTTGCTCCTGCCGGTGGTCGTCCCGACCGCCGACTTCTGGGGTGGTCTGGCCGGTGGAGTGGTCGGGTTGCTGGCCGGTTTCACCGCGACCCGGTTCCATTCACCGCGTTAGTCTGGCCCGGTGTCTGACGAGAGCATTTCCGACGAGGATCTGGCCGCCGCGGTCGAGCGGCTGAGCGACCCCGAACGCTTCCGCGAGGCCGAGCAGCTCGTTTCCCGGGTTGCTCCCGGCTTGTCGTCGGTGCTGGTCACCGCGCTTGGCAGTGGCGGCTGGTTCGGCGAGTCGCATCAATCCGAAACCCTGAAGGCGGCCACGATCCCCGACGAGGACCAGCGGCTCACCGCGATCCGTGCCCTGCTCACCGAGGAGACCCAGATGGGGATGATGGTCGGCGTCGCGGTCGGCTGGGCCCTTCACCAGGAACTTGAAAACAGGGACGCACCCGGCGCCCCGGAAAACGAAAACGAGGAGAGCTGAAATGGAGATTCGCTACCACGGCCATTCCTGCTTCGAACTGTCCCACGGCGACACGAACCTGATCGTCGACCCGTTCCTGGCCCCGAACAACCCGATCGCCGACGTAACCGCCGAAGACGTCTCGGTCACCCACCTGGCCCTGACCCACGGTCACGCCGATCACGTCGCCGACGCGGTCGCCGTCGCGACCAAGAACAAGCCGCAGTGCGTGGCGATGGTCGAGGTCGCGAACTGGCTCGAGATGCAAGGTGTCGAGAACGTCTCCGATCCCAACCTCGGCGGCACCGTCCGCTTCGAGGAAGACGGCCTCTCGATCAAGCTGGTCCAGGCCTGGCACACCAACACCCTGCCCGGCTCCGATGACCGTCCCTTCAGTGCCGAGCTGGGCACGCCGATCGGTACCCCTTCCGGCCTGATCATCGAGATCGGCGGCCTGACCATTTATGACGCGGGTGACACCTGCCTTTTCGGTGACATGGAGCTGATCGGCAAGCGCCACGGAGTCGATGTCGCCTTGCTGCCGATCGGCGGCCACTACACGATGGACCGCGAGGACGCCGCCTACGCTGCCGAGCTGATCGGCGCCAAGCGGGTGGTTCCGATCCATTACGACACCTTCCCTCCGATCAAGACCGACGCGCAGGCTTTCGCCGCCGACTGCGAGGCGAACGGGATCGAGGCGATCGTCCTCAACCCGGGCGAGACCGCGGAGCTGTAAGCAGCCGAGCAGTCCTTGAACGACGAACGCCGCCCCGAGGGGCGGCGTTCTCAGTTTCAGGTTTCCCTGCGGCTCTACTTGCCGACGACACCGCTGTCCTGCGGTGAGGTCGGTGAAGTCGGTGAGGTCGGCGCGGGGGCCGGGGTCGGGGTAACCGGCACCACCGGGGTGGACGGATCCGTGACCACCGGGGCCGACGGCGCCGAACCCGGGGTCTGCGGCGAGGTGGTCGGGTCGGTCGTGCCTTCGCTCGGCACCGTGCTCGGACTCTCGTTCACGATCTCGTCCGGCGGGTAGATCGGGTGGCCTTCGAGGCCATCGCCATCTTCCGAGGAGGCCGGGTTGGCCGGGGTCACCGGTTCACTCGGCATCGAGGCGGTGTCGGCCGGATGCTCGTCGGTCACCGGGGGAACCGTGCTATCGGTGCCCTCGTCCGTCGTGGTCGGATCGACGGGAGTCGTGACCGGGGCTTCGGCGTCAGCCTTCTCGATTTCGGGATCGGCGACCGCCTCAGTCCGGTGGGCGGGAGGCACCGCATGCGCCGGGTTGACCGGGTCGGTCGAGGCGAGCGACTTGGTCGTGGTCGCCGTGCCATCGGTGACCGGTTCGGTTGAGACCTTGTCCTTGACCTTGACCGCACCGGCGGTGATCACCGCGGCGGTGACGACGCCGGCCAGGGCCTTGGCGCCGACCGCGCTGGTCACAGCCCCGATGCCCGAGGCCGCGGTACCGGCGCTGATCGCAGCTCCGCCGGCGGCACCGGCACTCGCTCCGGCCGCTCCAGCTCCAGCACCGGCGGCACCGGTTCCAGCGGCGCCTGTGCCGGCCGCGCCACCGCTGAGTCCGAGCTTGGCCGCGATCGCACCCTTGAGAGCGACCAGCGGGCCGACCGGCATCAGCGCGGCGAGCGCTTTGTTGTCACTTCGAAGCTGTTTGCGGAAGGCCTGGCATTCCTCGCAGTCGCGGACGTGACGGCGAACCGGCCCGGATGCCTTGGTCAGGCCTTCGGCGGCCTCGGCCAGCTCGACCCGGACTTCGCCGCAGGTGAGCATGCGGGCCTGGCTGGCCTCGGCCAGCGAGATCCGGGCCCGGACCAGCAGCGACTTGACCGAGGGCACGGTGGTGTCCATCGCTTCGGCGATCTCCTCGTAGGAGAGCGCGTCGATCTCACGCAGCAGCAGGGCGGCCCGCTGGGTCTCGGGGAGCTTGGTCACGTCCTGGAGCAGCTGACGGAACTCTTCCCGGTTGTGGACCTTTTCCGCGGTCGAGGCGGCGTCCACCATCGGGACCATGTCCATCGACTCCTGGGCGACGGCCCGGGGCTTGCGCAGATGGTTCAAAGAGCGGTTACGGGCGATCCGGTAAAGCCAAGGACGCAGGTTGATCTCCCGGTTGTCGGCCATCATCGCCTTGTAGGCGTTGACGAAGACTTCCTGAAGGACATCCTCAGCGTCCTCGGTCGAGCCGATCATCTGACGGCAGAAGCCGAGCAGGCGAGCCTGGTACCGGTCGACGATCGTGTCGAAGGCCCCGGAGTTGCCGGCCCGCACCATCGCGACCAGCTTCTCGTCGCCTTGAAGCTTCAGCAGGGGCGACTTCCTGGCGAGTAGACCTCGACGTGCCGCGTGATTTAGTGCTGATGCTTCCAAGGGACTCCTTCGACTGGGGACCTTGCGGTCCGGGTTTCCTCCTGTGCTTACGGAAAACACCGTACCCAGTCAAATGTAGCGGTCTCTAAACGTGAATATTCCAGTTTCTAAAGATTGGAACGCTCTAACCATGGTACGCGTCTGTCGCTGCCTGCGGCCCGAGGATTTAAGCTAGAGAGGCCCGGATGGCGGAACGGTAGACGCCGCGGCCTTAAAAGCCGCTGCCTCGCAAGGGGCGTGCGGGTTCGAATCCCGCTCCGGGTATCTCACATGTGAAGCATGCCGAGTGCTTTGGGTCTAGGCTTCGGTCATCATCGCCAGCTGGACCAGAAGGGGAGTAGGGCATTGACGAAAGAGCGACCGCATCTCGGGTGGGTTCGATTCATCACGATCCTGGCCGGTTTCATGACCGTGCTGGCGATCCTTTCCACCTGGGTCGACCGGCAGGTGTTCGACACCCAGGAGTGGGGGGACACCTCACTGAAGCTGCTCCAGAACCCCGAGATCCAGAAGCAGGTCGCGACCTACGCGGTCGACGAGCTCTACGCGAACGTCGACGTGCAGGGTGAGCTGAAGAAGAACCTCGATGACATCAACTCGAATCTCGGCGACACCTTGGCCGGGCCCCTGGCCGGGCTGGGTCGTCAAGGGGCGGACAGCCTCGCGCTACGCGCGTTGAGCAACGACAAGGTCCAGTCGGCCTGGAAGTCGGCCAACATCGCCGCCCACACGACCTTGATCAACATCATCGAGGACAAGGGGAAGTTCACCAGCACCTCGAACGGCCAGGTCGAACTGAAGCTGCAACCGCTCATCATCGAGATCGCCGACCAGGTCGGCCTGGGCGATCAGGCCCGGGACAAGATCCCCGATTCGGTCGGCAACGTGAAGATCGTCGATTCGGATGAACTGGCTCAGGTCCAGACGGTCGCGAAATTGATCCATGGACTCGCTCTGGTCACCGCGCTGCTGGCCCTGCTTCTGATCGTGTTGGCGGTCTATCTCTCACCGGGCTACCGTTGGCTGACCCTGCTCTGGCTCTCGGTCGGGCTGATCCTCGCCGCGCTGATCGTGTTGATCGTCCGTTCGGTCGCCGGGAATGTGGCGATCCCCGAGCTCGCCGACCCGGACATCCAGCCCGCCGCCCATGCCGCCTGGGACATTGCGACCGAGCTGCTCAAATCGGTCGCCTGGACCGTGATCTGGTTCGCCGTGGCGCTGCTGGTGGTGGCCTGGGTGATCTCTCCGGTCAAGGCTGCCGGCAAGACCCGCGAGTTCCTCGCGGTGCCCTTCGGCCAGTACCCCGCCCCGACCTTCAGCCTGCTCGGCCTCTTGGCCTTCATCTTCCTGATCATGGGGGCCGGTGACGGCCGGGAGTTCCTGATCCGGTTCGTGGTCGTGCTGATGGCCGGGGCCGGTTTCTGGTTCTTCCGCCGTCAGGTCATGCTCGAATACCCGGATGCCGATTACTCGGGCCTCCGCGAGTTCGGGGATCGCACCCGTGATCGCGCCAAAGAGGCGTGGGCGGGCCGACCGAAGAACATCCCGATGCCGAAGATCGGGGGCAAGGGCGACGGTGAAGGGGCCTCGGATGCTCCTACCGCGACCCATGCCCGGGCCGAGGCCGATACCGCTGTCCTGCCCGCTCAGCCGGCCGCGCCCGCGGCGGGCGAGAGCCGGCTCGACCAGCTCGAGAAGCTGGGCCGGTTGAAGGAAGCGGGAGTCCTCGACGAGGAGGAGTTCGCGGCCGAGAAGAAACGCATCCTCGAAAGCGGCTGAGGCCGAAGCCCGGCGGCGGGTTGCGTCAGTCAGCCGAGGCGGCGGTTCGGCTCAATCTCCGGAGGCGGCGGCGCTGATCGCGCAGCCGTAGAGGATGTCGTGCTCGGAGACCTCGATCTCGAGCAGCTCGAACTTCCGCATGATCTCGATCAGGATCACGACCCCGGCGACGATCGCCTGGGCCCGGTCGGGGTGAAGGCCAGGCACCTGTTTGCGCTCCTCCAGCGGCATCGAAGCCAGCCGGGAAAGCCACCATTGCACCGTCCGCAACGGCAGGCGGTGCCCTTCGACGGCATTCGGGTCGTAGGGCACCAGCTCGAGATCGATCGCGGCGAGCGAAGAGGGTGTGCCGGCGACGGCGATCGCCCGGTCGACCGGCGGGATCTCGATACCCTCGAGCGAGGCCTGGACAAGTTTGTCGATGTCTTTTGCCAGCGCTTCCAGCTCGGCCGAGGTGGGTGGGTCGCTGGTCAGGATCCGCTCGGTGTGGCGGACCACTCCGGCTTGGAGCGAGGTGTGGAAGACCGGGGCGGGGCCACGGCCGACGATCATCTCGGTCGAGCCGCCGCCGATATCGACGACCAGCAGAGTGTCGTCGGAGTCACGTCCGGAAGTGGTGCCGAGATACGTGTAATTCGCTTCCTGGTCGCCGTCGATCACCCGGCATCGGAGGTCGAACCGCTCCCGTAGCTCGGCCACGAACGCGTCTCCGTTCTCGGCGTCGCGGACGGCGCTGGTCGCGATAACCATGGTCTCGCGGGCTTCCTCAGCTTGGATCAGCGGCAGATACTCAGCGATCGTCCCGCAGACCGCTTCGATCCCCTCGCTCGAAAGCTGCCCGGAGTAGTCGACCCCCCGGCCGAGGCGGGTGACCCGGCTTTCACGGTAGATCTCGTCGACCTGGTTGCCTTCGACGTCGGCGATCAGCAGCCGGGTCGAGTTGGTTCCGATGTCGATGACCCCTACACGGACCGACGACTCGCTCTTGGGAAGGGTGGCGGCCAAGGTTCAAGGATATTCGCCACGGCTATGCTCGGTCGTAAGCAAACCGTAGAAGGGTGAAAGATGGCGGACAGACTTGAAGGCGCGGTGGCCCTGGTGACCGGCGCGAGCAGTGGGATCGGCGAGGCGACGGCCCGGGCGCTGGCCGCCGAGGGAGCGAAGGTGGCCCTGGTCGCGCGGCGGACCGACCGAATCGAGAAGCTCGCCCAGGAGATCGCCGGTCGCGGCCAGACGGCGCTGGCGGTCGAGGCGGATGTCACCGACCAGAGCCAGGCGATCGCCGCGGTCGAGCGCACGGCAGGGGATTTCGGCCGGCTCGACATCGTTGTCAACAACGCGGGCGTGATGCTGCTCGGCCCGATCAACGGCGCTCCGACCGAGGAGTGGGACCGGATGATCGACGTCAACCTCAAGGGGCTGCTTTACACGACACATGCCGCCCTGCCCCACCTTTTCAAGGCCCAGGAGGATTCACCCCGCGGGGTCGCCGACGTGGTCAACATCTCTTCGGTCGCCGGACGCGTCGCGAGCGCCGGGGCCGGTGTCTACAACCTGACCAAGCATGGGGTCGGCGCGCTCAGCGAGGCGCTTCGCCAGGAGGCGAGCCGGCACGGGGTCCGGGTCACGATCATCGAACCCGGCTTCGTCGAGACCGAACTCCAGGGCCACAACCGTCCCGAGGTCCACGAGAAGCTGAAGGAGAGGATCGCGAAGGTCGAGCCGCTGCAGGCGCATGACATCGCCGACGCGATCGAGTACGCCGTGACCCGCCCCGCGCACGTGTCCCTGAATGAGCTGCTGATCCGGCCGACCACCCAGCCCTGAGGCTGGGGGTCAGCTGGTTCTCTAGAAGAGCGGGCCGGTGATCATCAGGCCGACGTCGTTCCCGTACTGCTGGAACAGCACGAAGGCGATCAACGCGGCGCCGAGCAGGGCGATGTCCTTCTGGAAATGGATCTGGTCGCCATGCCTGGCTTCTGGGTCTTCGATCTTCCAGTAGGCGTGCATCACGAACGCGGTCGGCAGCAGGAAGAGGGCGATCAGCAGCGCACCGGCGTCGGCCCAGATCCCGAGCAGGATCATCGCCGATCCGACCAACATCTGTACCCCGGTCAAGGGAACCATCAGATTCGGGGCGGGCAGGCCCATCTGCGCGCCGTAGCCGGCCAGCATCTCGCGGTTTCTGATGTGGCCGATGCCGGAGCTGATGAAGACAAGCACGAAGAGGATGCGCCCGACAAGCAGAACAATGTCCATGAGGAACCTCCTTGTGAAGTAAGTGTTGCTTAGGCAACTACCCTCCGAGGTTACTCCTCGACCGACCCGGGCAGCGATCGGCATCCCGGGCCTCGTGGAGCCGTTCAGTTGGCAACCCGCCGCCATCCCTGATAGAACATGACGCGCATCAACTTTGGTGATATTGGCTTCAAGGGAAGGCGGGGATATGAAGGTCTGGCTAGTCGACGGATGGAACACCGAACGGGTTGGTCGCCGGTTACTCGGTGCGCTTCTGGTCTGCGTTTTCGCCGTGGTTGCCGCGATGTCAACGGTAGATCTGGCCCAGGCCAAGAAGCCGAAGACGGGCAGTGCCAAGCCCAACATCGTCCTGGTCCAGGTTGACGACGCGGTCCGCAGCGACATCTCTTATCTGCCGAACGTGCGGCAAGTGATCCAGCGAGGCGGGGCGAACTTCACCAACTACAACGCGCCCTACCCTCTTTGCGGGCCGGCTCGGGCTTCGCTCTTGACCGGTCAGCTCGCCCACAACAACAAGATGATGGGCAACTTCCGCGAGAGCCACGGCGGCCACTTCGTCTTCCGCAACCTCGAAGGCAAGCTCAACCAGTCCAACTCGCTCGGCCCGTGGATGCGGAAGGCCGGGTACCGGACCGCCCTGGTCGGCAAGTACCTGAACGAGTACGGGGTCGCCAACCAGACCGAGGTCCCCCCAGGGTGGGATCGCTGGGTCGCGATGCTCGACAACTCGACCTACGACTACTTCAATTACGGCCTTAACGTCGACGGTAAGCTTCGTTTCCACGGCGACGAGGGCTACGCTCGCCAACACATCAAGTTGGGCACCGTCGGGTACGCCCGGCCCCAGACGAGCTTCGCCCAGCTGATGAAGGACTTTCTCACCGTCTATCAGCCGTGGGATTTCTTCGGCACCCAGTTCTACCGGCAGTACTCGGCCACGATCACCGGGACCTACGCGGTCCGGTTCGTGCGCAACCAGTCCAAGCGCAAGAAGCCGTTCTTCCTCTACTACGCGCCGCCGCAGCCGCATGCCGAGGACGCGAACCACCTCCAAGGGATCCGTGAGGGAGCCCCGGGCCCGGACCCGCGGCCCTCAAAACAGTTCCGTGACACCTACGACCAGGAGCCGCTGATCCGCACTCCCTCCTTCAACGAGGCCGATGTTTCGGACAAGGCAAGCAATGTCAGTGACCTGCCGCTGCTCACTGACGATGACATCGCGACGATCCAGGACAACTACCGGGGCCGCCTGGGCGCGCTGCGTCAGGTTGACAACCAGGTCGGCCGGATCATCAAGGTGCTGAAGAAGAAGGGTGAGTTCAAGAACACCTATTTCATCTTCGTCTCCGACAACGGCTACCTGCAGGGTGAACACCGTCTCTCCGCGTCGAAGTTCCTGCCCTTCGAGAACTCGGTCCGCATCCCGGCGATGATCGCCGGGCCGGGGATCAAGGCAGGCCGAGAGGTCACCCGGCCGGCCATGGATGTCGACCTCACCGCGACCCTGCTCGACATCGCCGGTGCCAAATCGGGCCGGACCCCGGACGGCATCTCGTTGCTGAAGGCAGCGAAGGGCAAGCAGGGCCTGCCGGAGCGCGACATCCCGCTGGAGGCGCTGAAGCCGCTGTTCGACTACTCGACCCCGCTTACCGCGTACGACGTCCCCTACTACGGGGTGAAGACCAAGAACTACAAGTACGTGAACTGGTCGTTCGGTGACAAGGAGCTCTACGACCTCAAGAACGACCCGGACGAGATGGAGAACCTGGCCGGTGACCCGTCAAAGGTGGACCTGTTGGCGGAGCTGGAAGCAGAGGCGAGCCGCCTGCGAGGTTGTGTCGGCACATCCCAATGCAGATAGACCGGCCTTGACCGGGCACTGACTCACTCGTGACCGGGCGGCGCGACGAAGTCGCTCTGGCGAACCAGAAATAGCCCGCCGATCGCGCCGAGAAGTGCGATCGCGCAGGTGACCAAAAAGAGAGTGTTGAGCCCGCCGACGAAGGCGAAGTGGGCCGCCTCGCGGATCTGATCGATGTGCCCGGCGCCGACCGAGTGGGGGATGTGGGAGATCGCCGTCTCGGTTTGGCCGGCGGTCACCGCGGCCGATATCTGGTCGCTGTGGGAGGCGGCCCGGGTGCCGGCCAGTTGCTCGGCCAGCAGGTTGCCGACCCGGCTTTGGAAGATCGCCCCGAGCCCGGCGACGCCGGCGGCGATGCCGACCTGGCGGAAGGTCGCGTTGATTCCCGAGGCCATCCCGGAGCGGCGCTGCTCGACCACGCCGATCGCGGTCGAGGCCAACGGCGGGTTGACGAAGCCGGAGCCGATGCCGGCGACCACGAAGCCGAGGATCAGCGCGGTCCAGCCGGAGTTGACGTCGATCCCGTGGAGCAGGAAGATCCCGACCGCGACTCCGAGCAGGCCGCCACTCAGCAGGTAACGGACCTGGACCTTGGTGGTGAGGCGGCCGGCGATCGGTCCGGCCAGCAGCATCATGCCGGTGATCGGCAGGAACCTGAGGCCGGCTTCGAGCGGGGTGTAGCCGAGCACGCCACCTTGGATGTAGAAGGTGAGGAAGAGGAACAGGGCAAAGAGCGAGGCCGACATGCAGAAGGCGACCACGCAGGCGCCGACGAAGGCCGGCCGCCGGAACAGCGAGAGGTCGAAGAGGGGGTGTTCTTTGCGCAGCTCGACCGCGCCGAATACGAGCAGCAGCAGGGCTGAAAGGACCAGCGAGCCGATGATCTCGAAACTGCCCCAGCCCTTGTCGTTGCCGTGGACCAACGAGTAGATCAGCAGGAAGAGTGCGGCGGTGAAGAGGATCGCGCCGAGCCAGTCGATCCCGGCCGGGTGCGGGTCCTTCGACTCGTCCACGTTGCGCATGGTGAGCAGAAGGGCGATCGCCCCGATCGGCACGTTGACGAAGAAGATCGCCTCCCAGCCGAAGGCGTCGGTGAGGAGGCCGCCGACCAGCGGGCCGATCGCCACCGCGGCACCGGTGGTCGCGCCGATGATCCCGAACGCGGTTCCGCGCTCATGGCCGTGGAAGGTCTGGCCGACGATCGCCAGCGAGGTCGAGAACATCATGCCGCCGCCGATTCCCTGCACCGCCCGCATCAGGTTGAGCATCAGCGACGATTCGGAGAGCGCGCAGGCCAGTGAGGCGAGGGAGAAGATGATCAGGCCCCCGGCGAAGACTCTCTTCCGGCCGATCAGGTCCGCCAACGAGCCGGAGACCAGCAGGGAGGAGGCGAGGGTGAGCGTGTAGGCGTTGACCACCCATTCGAGGCTCGTGAACGACGCTTTCAGGTCCGTGCCGATGTCCGGCAGGGCGACGTTGACGATGGTGACATCGATCAGCAGCATGAAAATGCCGGTGATCACGGCGACGAGAGACAACCACTTGCGATCCACGTCGGTGAGACTAACCGCTCGCCAACCTCGGCCCGCCCCCATCTAGGTCCGGCACCTTGCCGAAAGCCTTTTCGGTGCTAGAATCGCTGGTCCGCCGCGGGGTGGAGCAGTCAGGTAGCTCGTCGGGCTCATAACCCGAAGGTCGCAGGTTCGAATCCTGCCCCCGCTATTCACCGAAAGCCCTGCTAAACACGGGGTTTTCTTCTCGCAGGGCGCGCTTTTGGCGGACTCTGTATACCAAGGGATATACCGAGAGCGGTCCTAGGCGCTTACGGTTCCCGCTCGCGCACGGCTAGTTTGGATACGCGAAATCGACGCTCGCGGAGATCTCTCGCCGCATTCCTGAGGCTCACCAGCGAGAAAAAGGGCAAAGTGAGTGGCGTTGATCTCGAGCTCCTAGTTATTACGACGAACGAAACTTCGCATTGCTCAGGCCCCGGTGCACCGAATGGGACAGCGTCTTCGAATCCAGGGTCTTTCGATCGGACCTTATTTCGCGCCTCCGATCGAAATTCTGAGTCACGCAGCAACATCTCTGCAGAGTTCAAGCCTTGAAAGAAGAGATGGCTCAGAGTTGAGGATCCACCACGCTTCTTGACATGTATGAACTTCTTGTCCCGGTGGAGGAGATCACAAAGCTCCACTGGATCTCTTCCCTCAAGGCGGACAAGGTCACTGTCCATAGAGATCACATCGCCGAGTTCCCGGCCCACGCGTGAGTTGTAGTCGCCTTCCGTTTCGCCTAATGCTGCCTCCGGAAGTTCGAGATCCAGGTCAGGGAGCCCTTCCACGTATCTCGTGACCTCGTCGACAAATCCGTTGTCCACGCTGAACCAACGTCCCCCGGAGAGCGCGTACAGGCGATCGTCAATTCGAGTTTCAAACACGAGGCAGCGATAGACGGGCCATTTCTCAGCTGGCTGGGGATTGTCGGAGATGTACAACCAGACTCGGTCCTTTTTCAGTTGCTCGACCGAGATTTCTTCGGGCTGCTCTATCGAATCCAGATACTTGGAGATCGGTGGATCGGTGTAAGACTCTTCTAGGCTTGGATCCGTAGAGAACCGAAAACCATCGACGCGACTCCAGTCAAGCGGCTCTGGGGGCGCGAGGTGGAGGTCCGTCAGCGATCGCGACCGGATGGCGCTGAGAAGCGAATCTTGAAGTTCAACGATCTTGCTTGGGTCACTTACCGCCCGAAGCCGATCCACCCAGGCGAAGCGCTCTTTGTATCGGTCATCCTCGTAATGTTCGAGGACGCGACCAAGTAAGTCTGGAAGACCTTGAATTGAGGAACGACTTCTGATTGAGAGCGACTCTGCTCCGCTGACGCGAGTCCCGAGAGTCTCGTCGCGTGGGACGCCGGTGACTGCCCTCACCAAGTCCCGGCTCACATCCAATCCGAAGGTTTCGATTTCGGATCCTTGGCTGGCATCGCGACGAGTGTGCATCGTCAGATCGTCAAAGCTCTTTGTGTCGAGACTTCGAATCTGGCTCGCCTCGACTGCGTTAAGTACAACCTTCAACCCGAAATCCCTCTCATACGATTCGGGATCGAGGAGCGAACGCCCGTACCCAAATGTGAGGGCGAACAAGCGGTTTGACGTGTTGACTACAAGGACGCCTGAAGACGAGGCATTTCTCAGGTTGGCGAGGACCGAAGGATCATCCAGACTAGGCTCCAGGAAGTCTGCCCACCAAGGTGCGCCTGACCGGGGCGGTTTTACATAAAGCGTTCCGTCAAGTGAACTAACCGAAGAGGCTGCGAGGGCGTCAGGATCCTTTACCCCTTGATGTCGTTCGGACAGGTGCTCCTTGAGGAGGAAAATGTTCCAAGTGTGGAGTCGCGGCGGGCGTGGCAAAACAAGATCCTTTCAGTCATTGCCAAAGACCAGCCATTCTGAAGGTTCTACATGACATATTCCGGGCTTAGATCAGCCAACCAGTACCGCCACGATTTCGAGGGGAGGGAATGGGGTGGTCGAGTTGAAGGTCTCACACTATGGTAAATCCAAGAGAACTCGGGCTACTCGTATTGCAGTCTCTTGAAGCTTCAGGTTGCCCGACCCGTTTGTATTCTGCCCCCTACTCAAGGCCTCTCCTTCTAGAGACCTACCTGGATGGAATTCCCGTTGAGTTGAGGGTTTTCGTGTGGAGAATTACGGGCGGAGGAGCATCACGCTCAGGGACGGAACGTCGGGTGCAGACCACAAGGCCGGGAGACCAGCCATTCTTGGTAGACGGAGATAGCTGGACGCTGCTCCTGGGTTTCCACGAGGAGTCGGGAGTCTTCGGTGCTTGGGATGTTCGGTCGCATCCAGACCCAGGATCGTCGAGCTCTCTTCAAGTTCCGATAGAGACCCTGGAGAAAGCCTCCGTGGAAGCGGTCGCAGCGAACCTGAGGTCGTTGGCTAACGGAGATCTTGAGCTTGTTCAGGCGTTTCGACCAAACATGCTGGGTAACTACCTAAGGGCCTTGGGGTGTCTCCGAGATCTCTCACGCGACCCAGCGGCAGATGAGGACTTGGCCTCGGCGTCGCGAGGCGACTACGAATCTGAGAGCTCCGATGGTGATAGCACTCGTCAAAGAGTCCTCCAGCAGGTTTCAAGGTTTGCTCGGGACAGTCGTTTCCGTTCTGCCGTGCTGGAGGCCTACAGTGGCCGGTGCGCTTTTTGTGGACTTGGCCTCGATCTTCCTCAGGCAGCCCACATCACTCCTGTCGCGGACGACGGACCCGACTCGATCTCGAACGGGTTCGCGCTTTGTCCAACCCATCACTTGGCTTTCGACAGGGGTCTCATTGTGGTCGGACCGGACGGCCATATCGAAATCAACGATCCTCGTTGCGATTTCCTCGGATTCGAACTGGGTCAACGCAGGATGTTGGGATCTTCGCTGCTTGAACAGATCATCGAACCGGATCACGCCTTTGCGATGCCCGACAGATCCAGGTTTGAAGCGCACAGAGAGAAGTGGTCTTAGCCATCTTCGGTGTCCGTGAGCGGTTTTCCGGTCGGGATTTGAATCAGGCCACTTCGTCCGGTTCTTTCCCTAGTATCGATCACCGTGGTTAGAGTCGCGGGAACAAGCGGAGTTGTGGCAGTGGATCTCTTCGCCGGGGCGGGGGGACTGGCTGTTGGGGCCGAGCAGGCTGGGTGTGAGGTTCGACTTTCGGTGGACAACGATCAGTGGTCTTGTCAGACCTTGCGTGAAAACCACTCCCATGAGGTCTGGGACAGAGACATCACCACGATCGACGGTCAGGATCTCCGGAACGCTTCGGACTTGGCCGACGGCGAGTCCCTCATCATCTTGGGGGGGCCGCCATGCCAGCCGTTTTCGAAGGCTGCATACTGGATTGATGAGGGCAAAGAGGCCGCATTTCGTCGCGCTCGCGCCGCGGGAGAAGCGGTTGATCGTCCATCTGAGGGCCCGGAAGTTAGACCCGATGAGCGGAGGAGCCTTGTTGATGAGTATTGGCGACTCGTTCTGGAAGCCCAGGCTGATGGGTTCATTTTCGAGAACGTGCGCAGCATCACCCATCCAAGACACCGACCTGTTCTGGAGCGCTTGGTGTCCGAAGCTGATCGAGCTGGGTTCAAAACCACGCTCTTTTTCGCCAACGCCGCCGAGCACGGAGTGCCGCAGCGAAGGCAAAGGGTGTTTCTCATGGGATCAAAGGTCTCGAAGCCGGACGCGCCAGTCCGAACCCATGCGCCGTCGGACAAGGCCGACGACTTGGGACTTCTACCTTTTGAGGCGGTTGGTCCAGCGCTCCAGCCTTACGCTGGGGATGAGTACTTTGAACCCGAAGAAGTGGTCACGGGAAAGTGGGCGGAGCACCTCAGGACGGTTCCACCAGGTTGGAATTACAAGGCGCATACGGCGTGGGGAGGTCACCCGAACCCGACATGGGAGACTGAAACCAGATTTTGGAACTTCCTCTTGAAGCTCGATCCTGAGTTGCCTTCGTGGACGATCAACGCGAGTCCTGGACCTTGGACCGGGCCGTTCCATTGGGACTCGAGGCGTCTCAGGACTGCGGAACTAGCTGCTCTTCAGACCTTTCCAGCGGGGTACGAGTTCGTAGGCTCTCGCCGTGAACGGGTCCGACAGATCGGGAATGCCGTTCCACCTTTGCTGGGTGAAGTCGTTGTCCGGCAAGTGGTGGCGACATTCGACACTGACAGGACCGCAACCGCACCCAAATTAGTTTCCGCATGACGCTGACGGCCGTAAGTCTCTATTCGGGTTGTGGTGGCCTCGACCTCGGTATGCACCAAGCTGGGTTTGATGCTGTGGTCGCGACCGACCTCGATCCGTATTGCGCCAGGAGCTATGAAAGGAACTTCCCGGGAGTTCCTTTCATCTGCGGAGACGCGGCTGAACTTGACGCGAAGACTCTTGCCAAAGCTTCGAAAGGAGCCACGACCGGAACAATCGACTTGCTGATCGGGGGCCCTCCTTGCCCTCCGTTTTCCAAGTCACGGTTCTATCGGAAGGACAAACCGCGGGCGTTGGACGACGCCGTTGGCGATCGCACCATTCGTGCATACCTGTCTGTCCTGGAAACCGTTCGTCCCCGCGCGTTTCTGCTTGAGAATGTTGCCGGTCTCGCTTACAAGGTCCACCAGAGCGCTCTCGATTTTATCCTTCAGTCGGCGAGGGATCTGGGGTACTCGATCAATTCTGAGGTCTTGAATGCGGCTGATTTTGGCGTTCCCCAGATGAGGCAAAGGTTTTTCGTTGTGGGAACTCTGGACGGAGAGTTCGCGTTTCCGGATCCGACCCACGCAAAGCCGGGATCGGGTTCGACTCTTCCTCCCTGGGTTACGGCTGGCGAAGCGATCGGCGACCTGGACACCGAAGAGAACGCCGACGATACTGGTCACTTCGCTGGAGGAAAGCACCACGATCTGCTCGAGCAGATACCCCCAGGTGACAACTACCTCTACTTCACCGAGAAGCGGGGGCATCCCAACCCGCTATTCGAGTGGCGCTCTCGATACTGGTCCTTCTTGCTCAAACTGAGTCCCGACTTGCCGTCGTGGACTATCCAGGCGAGGCGATCGAACAATATGGGTCCGCTGCACTGGAGGAACCGCATTCTCAGGATCGAGGAAGTCAAACGGCTCCAGACCTTCCCCGACGATTGGTATCTGGAGGGCAACGTAGAACGGCAATGGCGGCAGGTTGGAAATGCTGTGCCTCCACTCTTGGCTCGTCGACTCGGAGCCAGTCTCGAGGCGCACTTGTCCGCAACTAGTGCTGAGAGTCGAGCGGCCTGACGGTGGGGACTGCACGGTCAAGCCAATAGTTGCCAATGGCGTCAGATAACCAGCCAAAACTCCCAGCGGCAAACGAATTCACCCCGGGTCAGCTTGGCGGGCCCGAGGTGGTTTTTGATCTCCTTCAGATGGTGGTCGACCTCAAAGGTGACCGCGCCGGAATAGCTGAGCAGGTGCGACAAGAGTGGTTTCTTGACAGTGCGAAGGAGCGGAAGGACCCCGCCGAGCAAGAAGCACAGCAACTGAAACGAGCGCACAACGTGCTTACGGGAATGAGGCAGTATGGATTGCTGGAGGACTCGAAAGATCCGCTCGTGCTTACCCCTCTAGGGGAAGAAATCCTCGACCACAAGGGTAAGCCACAAGAGGGACTTCGGATTTTCGCTTCGTTCCTGCTGAGGAAGCGAAATGGTTTGGAACTCGCCGAGGTCGCAAGGTCGGTATTGGCCAGGGATGGAGCCGTAACCAAGAAGACGGTTGACGCCGAACTGCGAAACCGCGGGTTCGCAGTCTCAACGAATAGTTCCTACTCGGGGAAACTCCGCCAGTGGTTGGAAGCCGCGAACGTCATGGACGACAACTGGAAGATTGATGAGAAGCTTCTCGAAGACCTTGCGGGCGTCTCCCCTTCTGATCTCGACGCCTGGCGGACCCTGACTGACGAGCAGAGAGCAACGCTCGAGGTTCTGAGAATCCGAGCGGAAGGTGATTTGACTCCGCTGCCTTCAAGCCAACTCCTGGACCTACTGGATCAGCGCGGTGTGGAGTTTGACAAGAGCCAAGTTAGGAAGAAGATCTACGACCCTCTCAAGAAATCTGGTTGGATCGATCACGAGGTGGGTTCGAGCGGACGAGGTGGAAAAGGTGGGCTGATTACGCCCACGCAGAAGGCACTCGACCTGGACGCTGAGTTTCTTGGGGGACTGAAGTTGGGAGATCTCCCAGCCGATCTCCAGAAGCAACTTGACACTCCCACCGAGGAGATCATCGAGGGGCTTGAGTCCAAAGACACAGGGAAGAAGGGAATCGCGCTCGAACTACTGGCGCTCAGGCTAGCCTCGGACGTGGGACTCCTTCCCGTGGAACTCCGACTTAGAGGAGTCCAGACTGGCGGCGCTGAGGTTGACTTGGTCGCAGAGGGCGCTCATCTTCATTTCTCGCGGTGGCTGTTCCAGTGCAAGAATCAGGTTTCAAGAGTGGGCTTGTCGGTTCTCGCGAAAGAACTTGGAATGGCCACCTTGTTGAAGGCCCAGGTCGTTGTCATCGTCACGACGAGTTCGTTTGCCGCTTCAGTTCGGGATTTCGCAAGGCAGGCGTCTGAGAGCTCGGCAATTCAGATCATCCTCCTTGATGAAAGTTCTCTGAACGCGTACAAAGCGAAGGGCCCGAGGGCCCTTCGCAATGAGTTGCATGGCTACGCTAGGCAAGCGCTAACTCTCAAGCGGAGTCAACTCGCAGAGGTGCCGAAGGAGTAGGCGGTGGTCACCACCTCACGCTCCCTGATCGAAAGCTGTTCTTGGCTTGGATCTCTACCATCCATTCTTCGATCGCTAGTTCACTGAATCGGACGTATCTGCCAAGGCGGATGTGGGGGATTCGTCCAGATCGGCAGGCAGCGTACACCCAGGATTTTTCGACCTGAAGCAGTTCGGCTACCTCGTCGGCGGTGAGGAGGCGGGGAGTCATTCGAATTCTCCGAGTTGCCAGAGTTCCAATTCGGACCGAACATCGACGATTTCCACTCGGCGCTCCTCAGTGTTGTCGATCATGACCATGCGCCCCTTTCGGAGGCGCTTGAACTCGTTGGGATGCACGATGTAATGATCAGCGATTCGGACTGATGAGACACCGGTGAATCTCCCGATGTGTTTCCCGAGTAGCCCTTCTTCCTGGTGGGTTGCTTCGGGGGCTGGTTCCGTTCCGACGAGGTTTGCGAGTTCCTCGGCTGATGTCGGGGACTGTTGCCTGAAGCAGCAGAAGAAATCGCAATTGTCGAGAAGGGCCTGCGTCATGGCCATCCCTGCTGTTTCAGTGATTCCAGCGAGTGACTGTGGGCTCCACCATGTGGTGATTCTGGCGCTTCTGCTTCGTTCGAGGAGGGCTCTGCCTTGCTCTCCTGTGAGGGATCCCATCTCGTCGATGATCGCGCACGCCTTACCTCGCCATCGGCCGGCGTTGAGAACTCCAGCCGCTGACGATAATGCCGACAAAGCGAATGCGACAACGTCGGGTGCCAGATCGGGGTAGGTCTGAGAATCGACACTCATATGGATGATGTCGCCACGCCTGATGCCTTGGACAAAATTGAGTTCCGGTAAACGGGAGGGCACGAGCGCTGGGCCAGCATCCGAATCGACGAGGGTACCCAGGCGATTCGCCGCACCGCGCAGCCCGGAGATCTCATCAAGTGCCAGCTGATCCAGAAAACGGACTCCTGACCGGAATGGCATGTAAAGATCGTCGTCGGTCCTTCCTTCTCTCTCCAATTCCTCTGCTAGCCGTGACAGCCTGTTCGCGAGATCGCGAGGATCCAAGAGCAACTCTCGGACCAGACGAAGAGTCGGCCTCTTTCCTTCCCCGGAGAGCGCGACGCAGCAGATCGTTACCCCGTATTCAACGATTGCTTTGTAGTGCGCGTTGTCGAACGGCAATGAGTTGAGCAGTGCACTAGCGATCTCCGAAGGCATTCCGTAGCTCATTACGGGGAACGAGTGCCTCCTCTGATCCAACCGTTTGATACCAGTCTTTCTCATGGAGAAGAACTGGAAGCGTCGATTGAGGCGATTGGCGATGGACAGCATCTTGAGCGCAAACCTTGGATCGCCCTTCGGGTCGACGATGATCACTGCTCGCCCTGCGGCGGCGTTGATCATCGCGACCAGGATCAGGAAATGAGTCTTGCCCATTCCGGAACCTCCGGGCACTAGTCCATGGGTCACGTTGAGGATCTTTGCCCGAACCGGTTTCCCATTCTCGGCGTTCTGGCCGATATATGGAAAGGCTAGGTTCAACTGCTCTAACTCACCCTCGGTGTTCTTGGATGTTCGGTAGGCGCGCTGGATCCAGTCCGTCGAGTTTCTGACGGCGCGAGCAGCCTCGCTCCCATTCTTCAGTTGGGTTTGGTCATCAGCGAGTTTTAGGGCGGCGGCACCAAGGCTCATCGCGAGCGTGCAGAGAATCACCGTCTCAATCGGAAACACCAGTTCACTCATCGTCAAGACCGCCATCTGGACTAATGGGGCGCCGACGAGCAACGTGGCGGGAAGCCAGATAACTAGCGGTTGGGTCCACCTGAGGCGTCGTTTGCGTAGCTGCCATGTAGCTGCATAAGCTGCCGCTAGACAAGCTAGGGCGAGACAGGCAGCCACAAGAACAATGGTTGCGAAATGCTGGAGCGTTGTCGTTTCGAACTCGTTCATTGAATTTCTCCTTTGGCTACTTGTTTGTCGTTGAGGAATTGAGGTCCCAGAGGCTGCGTTGAGCGAGTGGTTCCTGAGTTACTTGCGCCGCCCGGCTGATCCGTTCCGATTCAGATGAGCCATGCCACGGTTCGATCCGAATACGACGAGCTGGAACCGTGTTGGGGGAGTTGCCGGGTCTCCATCCAGAGGCGATCTGAGCGATTCGCTCGGCGACCGCTCCTTGTTCGACTACGAACAAGACCTCGGAATAGGTGGTCTGGCGTTCGTAGCCGTCAATGATTCGAGCCAGCCGTGTCGACCGCTTGGCGGCAAGCTCGAGCTCGACGGCGATGACTTCGTGTTCGCGAACCACCACGAGATCCGGCCACCGGACCTTGGTGCCGGGGCCGGGCAGCGGCACCGCCCATGTTTCCCCGAAGCTGGCTCTACCGCGAATCTCGCGTTCCGTAAGAACGCTAGATCCATCTTGGGCCTCTTCTTCTGCTCCGAGTCGTAAGACCCCCAGTTGATGCCTGTAGTTGACCAACTCCAGCTTCAACTCCCGCATTACTGGCAATCCACAAACCCGACAACCCTTTCTGGTCAAGCAGTAGGCCCCAGCAAACTCCCGGTATGGCCTCCGATAGGTGAGAAAACCTCCACTTCTCAGTCGATCCAAGAGTCGATAGACCCGCGCGCACTTCAGCCCGAACAGGTCAGAAACCACCTCTGCTGTTGCAAACCCGTACCGACCTATAAATCTCAAGATCTCCAGATCCCGATCAGTCACCTCGATCACCTCCTTCCGCCGTCCAGCGAACGTTTCCCGCTTCGACCCGGCCCCGGCAGCGCACCAACACACGACGGAGTGCGGGTGTTGGTGCGCTGCCGGGGCCGGGTCTCGTATCCGATGGGAACTGGGATTCCTCCGATCTCGACTGAGTAACTGAGTTTTCGGTTCGGTTACTCAGCATCAGTTCGCCCTCGTCCTGGACTCAATCTCGAAACTGAGCGCGGGCCAACACAGTTCAATAAGCACACCGCAGCTAGTAATTAGCTTTTGTTGGCGTTGATCGGGACAGTCTCGATCTGTGAACTGGTCGAAGGAACCGGACAGGATTAGTTCCCCGAAACAGATTCGGACGGCTTCGTTGATTGCACGTCCGATTGGAGAAGCCTCGAACTCGTAGTAAGCGTCCTCGCCTTGTTGTTCAACCAGTTCCGTCAGATTGATTCCTTTGGTCGAAAGAAAACGGCGAGCAATCAAGAGTCGGAACGTCTGGGCTATTTCAGGTCTGGGGTGCTGCCAGGGGTGTTCATCTGGTTTGTGGAGCATGCGATTGGTCCTTGCTTTGGCGGTTGCCCAATCTGGGCCGTTACTAGGTAGGTCCCCGCCCTAGATCGAAAACCCACCCCCCCTACGTCGGAAAATTTCTTTTGGGACCAACCCCGCTTCTTTTCGTCTGACACGCCGTAGTTCGAGAACCGCGTGCATCGCGGTTCTGCGCGTCAGCGATCTAGGCCTGCAGCGACCCAATCTCGGTCTGGGTCTAATGTCTGACGCGAAGCTCTAGTAGCGATAAGGTGCTCGGAGAGACGGCGGGGGGGAATCGCGAATCACAGAACGAATCGAGGGGTTATGAGAGTTTTGGTCACGGTCAAGAAGCACCTGACACCACCGATGGTTGTTGCTCTGGCGGCTCTACTTGTTGCCCTGTCGGGCTCCGCTTACGCGATCAATCAGCTGCCGAAGAATTCAGTCGGTACTAAGCAACTGCGCCCGGGATCGGTGAAAGCACCCATACTTGGAGCAGACGTAAAGAGGCAACTCCGCAAGGTAGGCAAGACCGGAGCGACTGGGCCGCGCGGGTTCCAAGGTGTCACAGGTCCTGCCGGACTCACAGGTGCCACGGGACCGCGAGGGCATCCAGGACTTATCCCTTGGAACGAGGTTTACGAGGTGCAGGAAACGAGTAATACCCCGAACATCTCCGTGGCTTGCGACGACGACGATCGGATCATTTCGGCGACTTGGTTCGCAACCGGTGGTGGAAACATCACCCCAATCCAATCGGGATGGGGCAACGGCGGTCGTTCCTTCGGCTACGGGTTCACGTGGCAGAGCGCCCCAACTTCGATCACCGTCACGGGCCTGTGTTCACCATTCGATGCCACGGCTCATTTAACGGACTAGGCTTGGGCCTCGGTGGAATGATCGTGCCACGATCGCAACACACCTCTCTTCTCTGAGAATGCCGCATCTACCCATTCCCTTTCGTGCTCGGAAGGTGCGTAGTCCGCGTAGATCATGGTGGTCTGAATGTCGCGGTGACCCATCCATTCTTGAAGAGTTCTCATCGGGACTCCGGCGGATGCCATCTTGGTCCCGAAGGAGTGGCGTAGGTCGTGGAAACGGACCTCTCTGACCCCTGCTGACTTCAGTGATTGTTTGAAGTGCTTGCGTAGCTTCGAAGCGTCGATTGGGTGCCCGGTGACCGGGTGTGCGACAACCAAGTCATCGTCTCGATCCCAAGCTGATTCCTTGAAGTGCCAATCGAGTTGGGTTCCGAGTACGTCGGCAAGTGGGACTGATCTGGATGAACGGCGGGACTTCGGCGTCGTGAACTCGCGGCGGACGTATGACTGCCGCACCCTGATTTTCCCGGCGGTCCAGTCAATATCTCCCCAGCGGAGGCCGATCACCTCACCCTGGCGGAGTCCGGTCATTGCTGCGATCCGGATTGCCATCGCGAAGGTGATGGCCAGCTCATCATCGTCGTCCTTGGCGGCGGTGATGACCGATTCGATTTCCTCGAAGTTAAGGAACCTAATGTCGATGTTGGCCTCCGAGACTGGCTTGTCGACCCAGCGGACCGGGTTCGAACTGGCCCAGCCCTTCTTCTGGCTGAACTCAAAGATGGAATGGAGAACGGCCAAGGCGTTCCGGATTGTCTTCGGCGATTTCCCCTTGCGACTCATGTTGCCCATGAAGGACTCGACTTGATCGCGGGTCACCTGGTGAATCGAAATCCCGTCGAAATATGGGTTGATGTGTGTGCGGAGAACCGAGCGATAGTTGTAGGTAGTCGAAGTTTTCCGGCCCATCGCGACGCGGTTCTCAACCAGCAGTCTCCCGGCCTCCTCGACTGAGACTCTGCTTTCGGGAGGCGGGGGAGTGTCGCCGATCATCTCCCGCAGTTTTTTCTCGGCAGTTGTCCGGTCAAGGCCGCGACCACTCCGGTCCCGCTTGGGTCCGATCTTCTTCATGACCTGGCGCCCGTCTGGGGTCCACCACTTGCCGTACCAGGACTCGTGACCGGCCTTGGTCTTCCGCACCTCTAGATGCCCTGCACCAGGTGGGCGACGGACCTTTGACCGGATCGTGGGCATAAACCCATTCTACCGCCCGATATACCGAACTCCCGTGATCTCAGATGATCTCAGACCTCTGAAAGCCACTCATAGAGCCGATTAGAAGAGGGGCCTTCTCAACCGGGCTCGCTCATAACCCGAAGGTCGCAGGTTCGAATCCTGCCCCCGCTATGTTCGTCAGGGTGACAGAGTCGCCCTTCGCGAATAGCTCTTCTGAGGCGTGCCGTCGAACGCCTCCTGCCGCGCGGTTGATCGACTGACCTTTACCGGTTTAAAAGCTTCTGGGGAAGGACGTATTCAGGAGGATCCGGCATCTTCTTTCTTGGACCGTCGCCACTCCCCAAGAAGCTGTCGATATTGTTAGTGGCACCAGACGAACAGGTTTTGGCGCATAAAGATTGACCCGAAGCCAGAAGAACCGTCTGCCCCGGAAACGATTTCTCGAGGAGGGAGTAAATGAGCGAAGAGAAGCCAGAGGATGGCGAAGGCAAAAAGCCCGGTGCTCTCGACAACGTGCGAGTGAAGGTGTTGGCGCATCCCGGAATCAGCTTGCTCATGGCCTCAGCTTTGACGCTTGTAGTTGCAGCGGCGGTTGCTGTGCCTCTCATCATGTCGAAGGATTCAGAGCTGTCAGACACCAAGAGCCAACTTAGCGATACATCCGATCAACTAACCATTGTCAGCGGAGAACGGGATGAGGCTGTTGAAGTCGCAGATGAGATCCGGTCTCGCAGAGCGGAGATCATCTCGTCCGCACAGAGCAAGAGCCAGACGATTATCGGTGAGGCACGGCAGAAGGTGCAAAGCCTTAAAGGCAAAGCCCGAGCAGCACAAGCCGACCTCTCTTCGACCAGAGATGCTCTGGCCGCGGTCAATGCCTCACTTGAGGGTGCCCGTGAGGCGAAGCGAATGAGCACGTTTAGAGACGGAACCTGGTCGGTCGGCGATGACATTCTTGCCGGTACTTACCGATCAACGGCGGGTGGATCCTGTTACTGGGAAATTCTGAATGATCCCTCAAGCGGGAGCATCTACAACATCGTGGACAACGGTTTCGGGCCCAATGCGGTCGTTTCGGTCTCGGATGGGCAGTGGCTCCGCGTAAGCGGCTGTGGAAAGTGGGATTCTCTCTAGCGCGTGAGCTAGCTGGCGGTTGTTCCCTGAGACCCCGACGGCGGTTGTTGAATGGAAGGTCGAAGACAGGCCAGGGAAGCGAGTCGTGACCTGAACCGTTAAACGTGCGAGTTCCGCCTTGCCAGATCACTCACGATGCCGACCAGAGGGCGTTAGCGGAGTGGCGCTTCCAGGTGTTCTTTGAGGCTTTGTTTGAAGATGGTTTGGCGGTGGTGGGGGTTGTTGAAGTTGGGGCCGGCGAGGTGGAGGGATTCTGGTGACATTTCGAAGCGGCGGACTCTTACGCCGGTGGATTGGAGGTGGTGACACTCGGTGGCGAGGCCGGTGGAGAACTGGCGTCTTAGCCGGCCCTCGAGTTTCATCGCTCGGGTGGTCGGTGGGGGAACCGGAGTCGAGGACATCGGGGCGATCACGATGATCTCGTCGAGGTTGGGCGCATGTTGGAGCAGGAGGTCCGGTGAGGCGGCCGAGGCGGCGCCGCCATCGATGTACCGGTGACCGTCGATCCGGACCGGGGGAAAGCAGCCGGGCACCGCCCAAGAAGCGGTGATCGCCTCAGCGAGGGTCGCCGGCGGATCTGTGTCGGCTCCGAAAACAACCCGGCGACCGGTGGTGAGATCCACGGCCACGACGAAGAAAGCCGGGTGGTCAACCCAGCCGCGACCGTTCGAGAGGTGGGCTCCGAGTTTGCTCATCCGCTCATTTGAACCGCGGCCGGTTGGCACCAATCCGGCCAGCCGGGTCAGGCGGGGGAGACCTCGGCGGAAGGCGAGCCGGGGAGCCGTCGGGATCGGGAGCGGCAGCGGGGGATAGGCGCGGGGAGCGGCCGCCAGGTGGGCGCGCAACCATTCTGGCGCTTCATTCGAGCCGCCTTGAGCGGCGGCAAGGTCCGCCACCGGAACTCCCCCCGCCAACATCGCCCCATACTCGGACCCAGCTGACGTGCCGATGATCGCGTCCGCGTTGCGGGGATCCCAGCCTTCACGCTCTTCCAGGGCGGCCAGCACCCCCACCGTCCAGGCGGCACCCAGAATCCCGCCGCAACCCAGTGCGAGCCCGCGCCTCATCCAGGTTTCCGCTCAAGCAGAGCCTCGACCAGACTGCCACCGAGAGCGGTGACGCGCTCGGGTGAGAACCGGTCGGGATCCTCGATGATCAGCCGGGCCAGGTACTCCGCGTTGCCCCGGACCACATGGGAGGCCAATTCCACATCCGGTTCCGAATCGCCGAGCAAGTTCCGCAGGACACTCTCGATCTCCTGCCGCCACGCCTCCCGGCCCTCGAGGATGCCGGCCCGGATGGCGGGGGGAGTGTTCTCGGCAGGCACCAGGACCAGCCGCCACGTGGTCGGGTTCGCCGCGACTCCGTTGAGGAACGTCCCCAGGGCGCTGGTTATCGCGGCGAGGGGATCGCGGTCGGACCGGGCCTCGTTCAAGGCCAGCTCCGCCAGCGCGAAAGCCCGCTCTTGCTCGCGTCGCATGACCGCCTTCTGCAGTCCTTCCATCGAACCGAAGATCGAATAGATCACCGACTTGGCGATGTCGGCTTCGGCTGCGACCCGGTTGATGCGGAGCGCCGACCAGCCGTCGCGGGCGATCAGGGTGAGGGTCGCGTCGAGCAGCTGCTCACGTCGCGCCTCTCTGGGCATGCGCTTGGCGTAGCGGCGGGTCGAGGTGGAATCCTCCATGAACAGAATGTACTGTACCGAATATTCATGATGGTATATTCAGGCAGGATGGTGAGTCTCCGCATGCGAGAGCCAAGAACGAGGACGCATTGAGGCACCGGATCGTGATCATCGGCGCCGGGTTGTCCGGTATCTGCGTGGCAGCGAAGCTGCGGCAGGCCGGGATCACGGACTTCGTGATGCTCGATCGCGGCGAGGAACCCGGAGGCACCTGGCGCGACAACACCTATCCCGGCTGCGCCTGCGACATACCCTCCGTCCTCTACTCCTTCTCCTTCGCTCCGAACCCGAACTGGTCGAGGGCTTTTGCCGTGCAGCAGGAGATCCACCAGTACGCCTTGGACGTCGCCCGGAAAACCGGGGCTCTGGAGCACCTGCGAAGCGGGTGCGATGTCGAGTCGGTCCGCTGGACCGGAAGCCATTGGGAGCTCGAGACCGGCCAGGGGAAGGTCGAGGCCCACTCGATCATCGCCGGCACCGGCCCGTGGCACGAGCCGAAGCTGCCCGATCTGCCGGGGCTCGAGAAATTCAAAGGCGAGGTATTTCACTCCTCGAACTGGAATCACGACATCGACCTGGACGGACGTCGCATCGCCGTGATCGGCAGCGGCGCCTCCGCGGTTCAGTTCGTGCCGAAGATCGCGCCGAAGGCCGAGCACCTGACGTTGTTCCAGCGGACGGCGCACTGGGTGCTGCCCAAGCCCGACCGTCGGGTGCCGCCCCGCCAGAGGCAATTGTTCGCCCGGGTTCCCGCCACACAGCGCTTGATGCGCGGACTCGCCTTCCAGGCGACCGAGCTCTTCAACCGGGCAATGCACCACCCGCGGGTGATGAGGCAGATGCAGCGCCTCGCGGAGAAAAACATCGCCCGGGCGATCAGCGATCCGGAGCTCAGAGCCGACCTGACGCCCCGCTACACGATCGGATGCAAGCGGGTGCTGATGTCTAACGACTGGTACCCGACCCTGAGCCGCGAGAACGTCAGCGTGGTACCGCGAGCGGTTACCGCGGCAAATGCGAGCGGGGTCGTCGACGCCTCCGGCAAACACCACGAAGTAGATGTGCTGATCCTCGGGACCGGATTCAAGATTCTCGACATGCCGATCGCGCAGATCCTCCGTGACGCGGATGGCCGCAGTCTCGCGGATCACTGGCAGGGCAGCCCGCGCGCCTACCTCGGAACGATGGTGGCGGGATTTCCGAACGCATTCCTGATGCTCGGTCCCAACATCGGCATCAACACCTCAGCCACCATCTTGATGGAGGCTCAGGCCGACTTCATAGTTGACGCCATCAAGTCGATCGGGAACGCGACCGGGGAGGTGCGCTCCGAGATCCAGGAAGACTTCAACCGGAAGGTCGACCGGGCTCTCGAAGGAACCGTTTGGAACAACGATTGCCGGTCCTACTTCATCGACTCCACCGGCCGAAACGGATTCTCGTACCCTTGGAGTGCCCGGAACCTGCAACGACGCCTCAGGGACTTCCGGCCGGATGCCTTGTCGGTGCCTACCGGCGTGGCTGGGCGAGCAGCCGGGCCCCACTGATCGTCAGACGCTCGGCCGCGTCTGCCCCGGGTTATTTGCGGGTGAAGGTGAGGTGGGTTACTCCGCTGGGGGAGGGGACCGTCTCTATTTCGTAATTTTGCTCGAGGCCTTCTAGTCCGTCCCAGAGGTGTACCCCTCGGCCAAGGAGAATCGGGACCACGACCACGTTCATGTGGTCGACGAGGCCGGCGGCGAGGAACTCGCGGATCACGGTCGCGCCGCCGCCGATCCGGACGTCCAGGCCGCCCGCGGCCTCGCGGGCCGTTTCGAGCGCCTCCTCGGGCGAGGTGTCGAGAAAGTGGAAAGTCGTGCCACCCTCCATCTCGATCGGGGGGCGCGGGTGGTGAGTGAGGACG
>Ga0182792_1000485_pt1 | contig 37020 bp, 36 predicted proteins | sample Passage237B_FD_130497 | JGI IMG/M metagenome (GOLD analysis project Ga0182792, IMG submission 130497) | Cellulose adapted compost microbial communities from Newby Island Compost Facility, Milpitas, CA, USA - Passage2 37B (version 2) (version 2) ...
CCTATGTGCTGATCCACGAGAAGAAGCTGTCCAACCTGCAGGCCATGCTCCCTGTGCTGGAGGCAGTCGTGCAGTCGGGCAAGCCGCTGCTCATCATCGCCGACGCGATGGAGAAGGTCGGCAAGGACGGCACAATCACCGTCGAGGAAAGCAAGTCCATCGAGGCCACCCTCGACGTCGTCGAGGGCATGCAGTTCGACCGCGGCTATCTCAGCCCCTATTTCATCACCAACTCCGAAAAGATGCGGGTCGAGCTCGAGGATCCCTATGTGCTGATCCACGAGAAGAAGCTGTCCAACCTGCAGGCCATGCTCCCTGTGCTGGAGGCAGTCGTGCAGTCGGGCAAGCCGCTGCTCATCATCGCCGAGGACGTCGAGGGCGAGGCTCTCGCCACGCTCGTCGTCAACAAGCTGCGCGGTGGCCTCAAGGTCGCGGCCGTCAAGGCGCCTGGCTTCGGTGACCGCCGCAAGGCCATGCTCGAGGACATCGCCATCCTCACCGGCGGCACGGCCATCAGCGAGGATCTCGGCATCAAGCTGGAGAACGTGACGCTGAACATGCTCGGCCGCGCCAAGAAGGTGGTGGTCGAGAAGGAAAACACCACCATCGTCGACGGCGCCGGCAAGAAGGCTGAGATCCAGGGCCGCATCAACCAGATCAAGCAGCAGATCGAGGAGACGACCTCCGACTACGACCGCGAGAAGCTGCAGGAGCGTCTGGCCAAGCTCGCCGGCGGCGTTGCCGTGATCCGCGTCGGCGGCTCGACCGAGGTCGAGGTGAAGGAAAAGAAGGACCGCGTGGACGACGCGCTGCATGCGACCCGCGCGGCCGTCGAGGAAGGCATCCTGCCGGGTGGCGGCGTGGCATTGCTGCGCGCAGCCAGGGCGCTCGACTCGGTCAAGGCCGATAACGCGGACCAGAAGTATGGCGTCGACATCATCCGTCGCGCCATCGAGGCGCCCGTCCGGCAGATTGCAGAGAATGCGGGCGAGGAAGGGTCGATCATCGTCGGCAAGCTGCGTGAGAAGAGCGACTTCGCCTATGGCTGGAATGCCCAGACCAACGAGTTCGGCGACATGTTCAAGCAGGGCGTGATCGACCCGGCCAAGGTCGTGCGCACCGCGCTGGAGGATGCTGCCTCGGTCGCCGGCCTGCTCGTCACCACCGAAGCAATGGTTGCCGAAAAGCCCAAGAAGGAAACCCCTGCCCCGGCGATGCCCGGCGGCGGCATGGACTTCTGATCCTGCCCATGACTGCATCGGAAGGCCCGGCCCCCGCGCCGGGCCTTTTCTGTTGGCCTCGGTTTTCCCCATTGGCGGGCTTGCGCCACGGGGCCGCGCCTCGGCCCTTGCCTCCCCGCCCGTCCCGTGTTTCCATGCCTTCATGGCCTTCGAGCGGCCGATGAGAGCCGTCGCGGCCATGCGACGGCCGTGGGCCGGCCGCCGCTCATGTCTACCCTGTGGGGGAACATCGAGAGGAAAGGCCGATCATCATGGGAAAACGCGCAGGAGACAGGCGCAAGGGGCCGAAATGCATTGCCATTGTCGGTCCGTTCGCGAGCGGCAAGACAACCCTGCTTGAGGCGATCCTCGCCCGAACCGGAGCGATCCCGAAGCAGAACACGATCGCCTCCGGCGGCACCGTCGGCGACAGCTCCCCGGAAGCCCGCGCCCACGCCATGAGCGTCGAGGCGACCTTCGCCACCACCGAGTTCATGGGCGAGCAGATCACCTTCGCCGACTGCCCCGGCTCGATCGAATTTGCCGCCGAAATGGAGCCGGTGCTGGCTGCCTGCGACGCGGCGGTCGTCGTCGCGGAGGCCGACGAGAAGAAGATTCCGGCGCTGCAGCTCATCCTGCGCCGGCTCGAGGAGCTCGCGATCCCGCGCATCCTGTTCCTCAACAAGATCGACAAGACCGAAGGTGGCGTGCGTGACACGCTGAAGCTGCTGCAGCCCGCCTCCCGCACGCCGCTGCTGCTTCGCCAGATTCCCCTGCGCAAGGACGGCGCCATCGTCGGCTCAATCGACCTGGCGCTCGAGCGCGCCTATGTCTGGCGCCCGCATGCCGAGAGTGAGGTGACTGCCATTCCGGACGACGAGAAGGCGCGCGAGGTTGAAGCCCGCTTCTCCATGCTGGAGCGCCTGGCCGACCACGACGACACGCTGATGGAGCAGCTTCTCGAGGACATCGAACCGCCGCAGGACGAGGTGTTCGACGATCTGGCGGCCGACATTCGCGAAGGTTCCGTCATTCCCGTGCTGATCGGCGCGGCCGAAAATGGCAACGGCATTCTGCGGCTCTTGAAGACCATCCGCCATGACGCGCCCGATGTCGAAGCTACGCGTGAACGGCTCGGTGCTCCTGCCGCGGGCACCCTCATGCAGGTGATGAAGAGCGTGCACACGCCGCATGGCGGCAAACTGTCGATCGCCCGCATCCTGTCCGGCACGGTCAACGACGGCATCGAACTCATCACTTCGGGCGGCGCCTCGGTGAAGGTGTCCGGCATCTACCGGATGTTGGGCACGCAGCAGACCAAGCTTTCGTCGGCATCAACCGGCGAGACGGTTGCGCTCGGCAAGCTGGACGATGCCCGCACGGGCGATACGCTCGCAGCCGACAAGTCGCCGCCGAAGGCCCTCGGTGCGCCAGAATATCTGCATGCGGTATTTGCCGTTGCGCTGCGGCCGCGCGAGCGCAAGGACGACGTCAAGCTGTCTGCCGCGCTGCAGAAGCTTGGCGAGGAGGACCCGTCGCTCGGCATCGAGCAGAACCAGGAGTCCGGAGAAACCATCCTGTCCGGCCATGGCGAAATGCACCTGCGTGTCGTGGTCGAGCGTCTCGAGGGCAAGTACCAGATCCCGGTCGAATCCTACCCGCCGTCGATCCCCTACCGCGAGACCATCCGCAAGAGCGTCACCCAGCGCGGCCGCCACAAGAAGCAGTCGGGCGGTCATGGCCAGTTCGGCGACGTGGTGCTCGAGATCAGGCCGTTGCCGCGCGGCGCCGGCTTCGAATTCACCGACACGATCACCGGCGGCGTCGTTCCGAAGCAGTACTTCTCGTCCGTCGAGGCCGGTGTCCGCGAGTACCTGAAATGCGGCCCGCTCGGTTTCCCCGTCGTCGATATCGCGGTGAACCTCGCCGACGGGTCGTACCATTCGGTCGACTCCTCCGACATGGCCTTCCAGCAGGCGGCCCGCATCGGCATGAAGGAAGGCATGGCACAATGCTCGCCGGTGCTGCTCGAGCCGATCTACAAGGTCGAGATTTACACGCCCAACGAGGCGACGGCTCGTATCACCGCCATGGTCCCGCAGCGGCGCGGCCAGATCCTCGGCTTCAACCCGCGGCCTGAATGGGACGGTTGGGACGTGGTCGAGGCGCTGATGCCCCAGGCCGAGATGGGCCATCTGATCATCGAACTGCGTTCGGCGACCGCGGGTGTGGCCACCTATCGCGCCAGGTTCGACCATATGGCCGAACTGACCGGGCGCATCGCCGACGACGTGATGAACAGGCAAAAGGCCGCCTGAAGGCGCTTTGCGGCGCCCGGCCGCCAACGGCGGCCTGCCTCGATCGAAACAGCATCGGGATAGAAAAAAAGCCGGATCGAAAGATCCGGCTTAAGTGTTGGAAGTGCCGTAAAGGCAAAACCTCCAGAGGGGAACACTCGACGGGCGCAAATGGGAGGAGGAACACGCCCGTGAGTGACCCGGATATGGGCAATGGCCGCCCAATTAACAAGCATCCGCAATTGCATTGCACCTATGCAGAAATGCATATGCCTATAAGGCGTTGAGGTTGTTATATCTTTTAATCAGGAGGTTGGGGGGCGACATTAATTCACACGTGTACGAACTGCATGCGCGCGGCCCTTCGCATCGCCCAACCGGCAGGCACGCGCCGGCGAATCAGAACGCCCAGCTGCGCGCTTTCGCGATCAGGAAATCGCGGAAAACCTGCAGTCTGACCTGCCCCTTCAACGTCTCCGGATAGCAGAAATAGGTGTCGAACGACGGCACTTCGGTTTCAGTCATCAGCTGGACAAGCCCGGCGTCCTTTTCGACCATGTAGTCGGGCAGCATGGCGATCCCGGCTCCGCGTAGCACTGCGAGCTTGATCGAACCGATGTTGTTGGTCTGTAGCGATGCGGCGCGCTTCGAGCCGTCGGGCCGCCCAGCCGTCTCCAGCCAGTTCATGTCCGAAAGGTGCGCCGGCACCTGCTCTCCGAAGGTGACGATGCGGTGCTTGTCGAGGTCGGAGACCGAGGTTGGCCTGCCATGCTGCTGAACGTAGCCGGGCGAGGCGTAGAGATGGAAGTGGACGGTGAACAGGCGTCGCTGGATCAGGTCCGGCTGCTGCGGCTGCCGCATGCGGATCGCGCAGTCGGCCTGGCGCATGGTGAGGTCCAGCTCTTCGTTGGCAAGGATCAACTGTATGCGGATATCGGGATAGAGATCCATGAATTCGGGGATGCGCTCGGTCAGCCAGGTGGAGCCCAGCCCCACAGTGGTCGACACGCGCAGCGTGCCGGACGGACGATCCTTGGCTTCCGTCAGCCTGAGCTTGGCAGTTTCCAGCTTCATCATCACGTCGTGGGCGGTGCGATAGAGCATCTCGCCTTGCTCAGTCAGCACAAGACCCCGCGCGTGCCGGTGGAACAGCGGCACGCCGACCTCCTGCTCCAGCGAGCTCACCTGGCGCGAAATCGCCGATTGTGAAAGATGCAGCGTCTCGGCCGCATGGGTGAACGAACCGGCCTCTGCGGCCGCGTGGAATACGCGCAGCTTGTCCCAGTCCAGAGACATTTCAGTTCCCCTCGTTTTTGGCGCCGCCGCCACGGCGCAGGGCGGCCTTATTCGGCCGCCTCCCTGTGTGTCGCCAGTTCGGCGAGATACCGTTCCGCCTCGAGTGCCGCCATGCAGCCCATGCCTGCGGCAGTCACCGCCTGGCGATAGACGTCGTCCGTCACGTCGCCGGCCGCAAACACGCCCGGAACGTCGGTCCTGGTCGAATCCGGAGCCGTCCACAGATAGCCGTTCGGCTTCTGCTTCAGCTTGCCGACGAACAGTTCGACCGAGGGCGCGTGCCCGATCGCGATGAACACGCCGTCGGTCGCCAGGTCTGTCACCTCGCCCGTGCGGGTGTTTTTCACCCGCAGCCCGGTTACGGCCGCGGGCTGCGGCGGATTGGGCTCGCTGCCGGTGATCTCCTCGACCACGGTGTCCCAGACGACGCTGATGTTTTCCTTGGCGAACAGCCGCTCCTGCAGGATGCGCTCGGCGCGGAACTCGTTGCGGCGATGGATCACGGTGACGTGGCGGGCGAGGTTGGAGAGATAAAGCGCCTCCTCGACCGCGGAATTGCCGCCGCCGATCACGACCACGTCGCGGCCCCGGTAGAAGAAGCCGTCGCAGGTGGCGCAAGCCGAGACGCCGAAGCCCTGAAATTTCTGCTCCGAGGGCAGACCCAGCCATTTGGCCTGCGCGCCCGTGGCGATGATCAGCGCGTCGCAGGTGTAAACCGTTCCGGAATCGCCGGTGAGCCGGAACGGCCGCGACTTGATGTCGGCCTCGACGATCAGGTCGTAGACGATCTCGGCTCCGACGTGCTCGGCCTGCTTGGCCATCTGCTCCATCAGCCACGGACCCTGGATCGGATCGGCGAAGCCGGGGTAGTTCTCCACGTCCGTGGTGATGGTGAGCTGCCCGCCCGCCTGCAGACCGGTGACCAGCACAGGCTTGAGCATTGCACGGGCGGCATAGATCGCGGCGGTGTAGCCCGCCGGACCGGAGCCGATGATGAGGACGGGCGAATGACGGCTGGTCATCTGATGATCCCTCGCAGGCGACCGCGTGCGGCATGGCGCGGGCGGCCGTTCGACTTGCCCCTGATGTAAGTGCTGCTATGCACATTCTGCAAGGCTCGCGCCTGCTTTCGCACAGCTAACCCGCCGCGACAACTTTGCGCCGCGGCGGGCCGTGGGGGTATGCTTTTCCTGTGCCGTGCAATGTCCTAGGGTCGGCCCGCCCGCGAAAGATTCGTGCGCGCCGGAGACGACATGACCCTCAAGGCCGACCTCGACGCGATCGACTGGAAAATCCTTCGCGAGCTTCAGGGCGACGGCCGCATGACCAATGTCGAGCTGTCGCGGCGCGTCGGCATCTCGGCTCCGCCCTGCCTGCGTCGCGTCAAGCGGCTGGAAGAGGCAGGCATCATCAAGGGCTACCGCGCCATCCTCAACGCCCCGATGCTGGGCATGGACGTGGTCGCCTTCTGCCTGGTCGGCCTGCACCACCAGTCGGAAGCCGAGCTGAAGGCCTTCGCCGAAAAGGCGGCCGGTTGGCCGATCGTGCGCCGCGCCTGGATGGTGTCGGGCGATTCCGACTTCCTGCTTCACTGCGTCGCGCGCGACCTCGGCACGTTCCAGACCTTCGTCATCGAGGAACTGACCTCGGCGCCGAACGTCGACACCGTCCGCACCGCGCTGACCATCCGCCAGGTCAAGGACGAGGGGCTGGTCGCGATCGGCGAATAGGCCCGGCCGATCTCAGACGTATTCGACCCGCAGGATCTCGTAGCCCCTGGCCCCCGACGGCGCGTTCACCTCGATCGAGTCGCCGACTTCCTTGCCGATCAGCGCGCGGGCGATCGGAGACGAGATCGAGATCCGGCCAGCCTTCACGTCGGCTTCCATGTCGCCGACGATCTTGTAGGTCTTCTCCTCGTCAGTGTCCTCGTCGACCAGCACGACGGTCGCGCCGAACTTGACTTTGTCGCCCGACAGCTTCGATACGTCGATGACCTCGGCGCGCGCGATCAGATCCTCAAGCTCGGCGATCCGGCCTTCGTTCAGGCTCTGGGCTTCCTTTGCCGAGTGATACTCGGCGTTTTCCGAAAGATCGCCGTGGGCACGCGCTTCCGAGATCGCCTCGATGATCCGCGGCCGCTCCTCCTGCTGGCGCCAGCGCAGTTCCTCCCTGAGGGCCTCGAATCCCGCAGCCGTCATGGGAACCTTGTTCATGTTTCAGCACCTCTTTGCTGGTTGTCCTGCACGCGATTCCAGGCATGCGGGACAAAAAGAAAAACGGCCCGCGGGCTCACCCCGACGGACACGTTCCAACAGTCTCGATGCCGAATATAGCAACTCCGCACTGCATTTCACGTCGAATCTGTGGAAAAATGAGCGCACCGGTATGACCCACGGGAGCCGCATGGTCAGCTCCGCCAGGGGTTCAGCGGAACTGGGGGACAATGCAGATGCCACGCTGGCTGAAGATCGTTCTCGGCATCGTCGGCGGCGTTGGCGTCTTCGTCGCGGCCATCATCATCATCGTTTTCTGGGCAACGTCCGGCGCCGTCGAAACCATCGATCGCCAGCTCGCGGCGCTGAACCAGGGTGACATGGCGGCAGCCTACGAAGAGACCTCTGAGGCTTTCCGCGACGCGACCTCGCTGGAGGATTTCACCGCCTTCGTCGATGCCCATCCGATCCTGAAGGACGTGGCCTCGCACAGCTTCACCAGCCGCTCTCTCAACAACAGTGTCGGCATTGTTTCGGGAACGGTCACGTCCTCCACCGGCGGCGTCCTGCCGGTCACCTTCAAGCTGGTGAAGGAGAAGGACTCCTGGAAGATTCTCGGAATCGACCTGTCCGTGGAGTAAGCGCATCTCGCCCGGTGTGGCTGGCGCACGCGGTTGTGAATGGCCGCCGCCTTGCCGGTTCGAGCCGGACGCCTATCTCGGGCGCGATCAACCTGCTTCCGGTTCGGGTCCGATGAATCTGCTCTGCACCACAGTTGCCTTCACCGCGATTTTCGCGGCCACCCCCGCCCTTGCACAGGAGGCGCAGACCTTCGACACCGAGGCGGTGAAGGTGAAGGCCGAAGCACTCGTCGATGGCCTCGAGCATCCGTGGGGGCTCGATTTCCTGCCCGACGGCAGGGCGATGGTCACCGAGCGGCCGGGCCGCATGCGCATCCTGTCAGGCGGCGAACTGTCGGAGCCGCTTCGCGGCGTCCCGGAGGTCTATGCGCGCGGCCAGGGCGGCCTGCTCGACGTGCTGGCCGACCGCGATTTCGCGCAGAACCGCACGATCTACTTCAGCTACGCCGAGCCCGGCGAGCATGGCGTCGGAACGGCGGTCGCGCGCGCCCGCCTTGGCGAGGGCGACAGGCCTGCGCTCGAAGACGTGACCGTCATATTCTCGATGGACAACAAGGCGCGGACCAACCTGCAGTTCGGCTCGCGCATCGTCCAGGCGCCTGACGGCACGCTGTTCGTGACTGTCGGTGACCAGGGCCGGAAGGATCGCGCCCAGGACCCGCGCGACGCCGCTGGCTCGATCATCCGGATCGGCACGGACGGCTCCATTCCCGACGACAATCCGAAGCCGGACGGCTGGCTTCCGGAGATCTGGTCGATCGGCCACCGCAATCCCCAGAGCGCGGCCTGGGACCCGCTCACCAATTCGCTATGGACGGTCGAGCACGGCGCCCGCGGCGGCGACGAGGTCAACCGGCCGCAGCCCGGCCGGAACTACGGCTGGCCAGTCATCTCCTACGGCGTCAACTACGACGGCTCGGACATCGGCGAAGGCACCGAGAAGCCCGGCATGGAGCAGCCGCTCCACTATTGGGACCCGTCGATCGCGCCCTCGGGTCTGGCAATCTACGACGGCGAGATGTTTCCCGAATGGCGGGGCGACCTCTTGGTCGGCGCGCTGAAGTTCCAGCTCGTCTCGCGGCTCGAACGCGACGGAAGCGGCAGGATCGGTTCGGAGGAGCGGATGTTCGAGGGCGCCTTCGGCCGTGTCCGCGACGTCAACGTCGCGCCAGACGGTTCGGTCTGGCTGCTGACGGACGAGGATGACGGCGCGATCATCCGGCTCTCCCGCGCAGAGGAGTAGGGACGCGGCAGCCGCGCCGCGTTCCCGGGGGCGGAGGTCAGCCCTTGTTGCGGAAGTCGTCGATCTGCCTGCGCAGATCGACATATTCCTCGCAGCCGGTGCCGCAGCGCTTCTCGATTTCCTGAAGCTGGTCCAGCGCGCTCGCCAGGTCACCCTTCTGCAGGTATGCCTCGCCGAGATATTCGCGGGCGAGCGTGAAGTCGGGATTGGCCCGCAACGCTTCCTGATAGTAGCCGAGCCCGACGTCGATGCGGCCCTGCTTGCGGTGCGAATAGCCGAGATAGTTGAGCACGCGCGGGTCGCCGCTGTCGGCGATGGCGGACAGCACCATGATCGCCTCGCCGTAGCGTCCGGCCTTGGCGAGTGCCCGGCCGCTTTCGTAGATCGTTTCGAGGTCCAGCTTGCTGTTCTGCGGCGGCACACACTTCTGCTGGGCCTTGTCCCATATCTTGCCGCCGGTGCAGTTCTGCGTCGTCGCCTCCCCGCCGCTGCCGCCGTCACCCGCGCCGTAGACGGGAACGACGAACAGGGGCACAGACAATGCGACGGCGATACAGCCGTTGACGAGCAGGTTGCGCATGGTTTCCTCCTGGGTGCCGCGCGATCCGGGCATGTTCGGGGCGGTTCGAGGCTGCAATTTACGCCGTTTGCGCCCTGCCCGGCATCACATCGCCGTTACGCGCCCGTGACTGGCTCATCCATTGGGGCGCCGAGGGACTCGCATCCGGCCGCGCAGGCCTGCTAACAGCGCGCACCCGATCCATCGGCAAAACGTCATGTCGCGAAGCAAGGCCAACCTCATCCTGCTGCTTGCCGGCGCCATCTGGGGCATGGGTTTCGTCGCGCAGTCCACCGCCATGGACTCGATCGGTCCACTGCTCTTCGTCGGCCTGCGCTTCACCGTCGCGACGCTGGCCACGCTTCCTCTGGCCCTGCGCGAGGCGCGCACAACAAAACGGCCGTTGTCGCCGCGCGACTGGCGAGCCTTCGGCCTCATAGGTGTCGTGCTGTTCGTCGAGATCGTCGCCCAGCAGGTCGGCCTGCTCACGACCACCGTCAGCAATTCCGGCTTCCTGACCGGCACCTATGTCGTCATGGTACCGCTGCTGGCGGTGCTGCTCTACCGGCAGTGGCCCCATCCGGCGGTCTGGCCGGGCGGGCTGATGACGCTTGCCGGCATCTGGCTGCTCTCCGGCGGCGCCTTGTCGGCGCTGACGGTAGGCGACTGGCTGACACTGCTGTGCGCAGTCTTCATCGCATTGCAGATCCTGCTGATTGCCCGCCACGCCGCCGACACCGGCAGACCGATCGCCCTTGCGGTTGCCCAGTTCGCCGTCTGCGGCGCCCTCGCGCTCGTCTTGACACCCTTCTTCGAGACGATCGATCCGGGCGCGGTTGCCGCGGCACTCCCCGAAATCCTCTACGCCGGCATCTTTTCAGGCGCCCTCGCCTTCACCCTGCAGGTTGTCGGACAGCGCTACACGACCGCGCCGCAGGCCGCGATCTTCCTTTCGACGGAAGCCGTCTTCGCCGCCCTGTTCGCAGCGATCATCCTCCGCGAGCGGCTGCCGCCCTCCGGGCTGGCCGGATGCGCACTCATCTTCGGCGCGATCCTGGTCGTCGAGCTCTTGCCGCATCGCCGCCGGCCCCGCGAGACTACGCCCTGAACACGAAAGCCGCGCCGGCGGCGATCAGCGCAAATCCGATCGCATGGTTCAGTGTGAAGGCCTCTTTCAGGTAGGTCACCGAAAACACGGCGAAGACGAGCAGCGTGATCACCTCCTGCATCGTCTTCAATTCGGCCGTGGAATAGACCTGGCTGCCGATCCGGTTGGCGGGCACCGCGAACCAGTACTCGACGAAGGCGATGAGCCAGCTGCCGACGACGGCCGCGTAGAGCGGTGCGGCCTTGAACTTCAGGTGGCCGTACCAGGCAAACGTCATGAAAATGTTCGAGCCGAGCAGCAGCAGCACCGGCAGGAATTTCGGCGAAACCAGATACGACATGGAGGTGACCAGCCAGAAGAGGCCGCCGATTTTTCAGCTTGCTTCCTGCCCGTTGTCAACGGACATTTGCGGCTGCGACACGATAGCGCCGGCGCCGCGGCCGGGCACCGGCGGCAAGGAGGAGTCGTAGACTTGAAGACGCGCCGCGATCCCGAATGGGAGCTGTCGATCGACCCGGAAACGGTGCGCCTGTTCGTGCTCAAGGCGCGCGCGATCGGCGCGCAGCTCAAGGACGACTACGCGGCAGGCGGCGACCGCGAGATCGAGCTCGACGACCAGTCCCACGACGGCCATCATCATGACGGGCTGGCCGAGGAGGAGAGCGAGGACCTCACCGCCGAGGAGCTGCGCGAACTGATCGCCGACCTCAACGAGGACGAAACCGCCGAACTGATCGCCCTGATGTGGCTCGGCCGCGGCGACTTCGAGCGTGGGGAATGGAAGGCGGCGGTCGAGGAAGCACGCCAGCGCGACCGCCGCAAGGCGGCCACCTATCTGCTGGGCATGCCTCTGCTTGCGGAATGGCTGGAGGACGGGCTCGAGGCGCTCGGCGCCTGACGACTCGTGGCAACATCCAGCCTGCTCATGCGCCTGCCGGCCCAATTTTGCCACATAGGTGAACGTGCACGCTCAACCTTCATTTACCCTTGCCCCCTAAAGTCGCGATCCTGTTGAGGGAATTGGGGATCTTGTTTCGTGCGTACCCCGTCTGACGCGGCCGCGCGACCGGCGAGCCGCTGCCTGCGACCGCTTCTGGTGCTGGCCGCGTTCGCCGTCGCCTCGTGCACGCCGAGTGGCGTATTGACGCCGACGCCGAAGGTAGATGTCGGCATGCACACGGCGGCGGTCGCCTACGTCCCGCCCTCCACGCAGATGCAGCCGGTGCAGCCGGCGCAGCCAGCAGCGATCACTTACGCCGCCGCGGGCTTCCCGCGCTTTGAGCCGCCGGTTGCCCACTCCCTGCCCCAGTCGCAGATGATGCCCGCCGACGAAATCGACTGCCGCCGCCAGTTGCGCAAACTGGGCGTCGCCTTCCGCGACCTGCCGACCATCGACGAGGGCGGTGCCTGCCATGTCGACTGGCCGGTCGAGGTCTCCGGCCTGCCCAACGGCATCCGCATGAAACCCGCTGCCACCCTGTCCTGCCAGATGGCGCTGTCCTTCGCCGCCTGGACCAAGGACGAACTGGTGCCGTCGGTGCGCTGGCGCTACTTCACCGGCGTCAAGACGATCCGCCAGGGTTCGAGCTATTCGTGCCGCAAGATCGCCGGCACGTCGACCCCGTCGGAGCATTCCAAGGGGAATGCGCTGGACGTGATGAGCATCGAGCTCAACAGCGGTCGCGACATCGACGTGCGCAAGCCCGGCTTCTTCGCCTTCCGCCAGAAGAAGCTGCTCGCGAATGTGCGCAAGGGCGGCTGCGAGTACTTCACGACCGTGCTGGGCCCCGGCTATAACGCCGACCATGCCGACCATTTCCATTTCGACATCAAGAGCCGCCGCAACGGCTACGTCGCCTGCCGCTGACGCAAGTGTCCAGGTCGCTAAGCGCGGCCACCAATGCTAATGAGGCGGAATGCTCGCCGTCGAAATCGGAATTGTCGTCGTCCTCATCATCCTCAACGGGCTGCTTGCGCTCTCCGAGCTTGCCATCGTCTCGGCGCGTCGCGCGCGCCTGAAGGCGTTGCAGCAGCGCGGGGTGCGCGGCGCCGGCCGGGCCATGGCGCTCGCCACCGACCCCGGCCGCTTCCTGTCGACCGTGCAGATCGGCATCACGCTGGTCGGCGTTCTTTCGGGCGCCTTTTCCGGCGCCACCATCGGCCAGCGTTTCTCGCTCTGGCTTGAATCGCAGGGAATGTCCGACAACTTCGCCGATCCCGTCGGGGTGGGCGTCGTCGTGGCGCTGATCACCTATGGCTCGCTCGTCATCGGCGAACTCGTGCCCAAACAGATCGCGCTGCGCAATCCGGAGCGGGTGGCGGTCCTCGTCGCGCCGGCCATGACGGTGCTGTCGCGCATCGCGGCCCCCCTCGTGTGGCTGCTCGACGCGTCCGGACGCGCGATCCTCCTGCTGCTCGGCCAGTCCGACGGCCAGGGCTCGACGGTCACCGACGAGGAAATTCGCGCCATCATTGCCGAGGCCGAACACCACGGTACGATCGAGTCGGCGGAGCGGCGGATGATCGCCGGCGTGATGCGCCTCGGCGATCGCGCCGTGCGCGCGATCATGACGCCGCGCACCGAGGTCGACTGGCTCGACGTGACGGCGGACAGGACGTCGATCCGCAAGACGCTGGTCGAGGCGCGCCACACCTGGATTCCGGCTGGCGAGGGTTCGGTCGACGAGATGATCGGCGTGATCCAGACGCGTCGTGTTCTTGCTGCGATGCTGACGAGCAAGTCGGTCGACCCGCGCGATTTCGTGCAGGTGGCTCCGATCGTCCACGACAATGCCGACGCGCTCGACGTACTGGTCACGCTCCGCGAGGCCGAGGTTCCGGTCGCGTTGGTGCATGACGAATATGGCGCGTTCGAGGGACTGGTCACGCCCGCCGACATACTGGAGACGATTGCCGGCGTCTTCCGCGCCGACGTCGGCGAGGAAGGGCCGGACGCGGTCGAGAGGGAAGACGGTTCCTGGCTGATCGCCGGTCACATGCAGGCAGACGAAATGGCCGAGCTCCTCGGTATCTCGCTGCCTGAAAGACGCGACTACGAGACCGTTGCCGGCTTTGTGCTGTCCCACCTCCACCATCTGCCGGAAACCGGCGAAAGCGTGGACGCGCAAGGCTGGCGCTTCGAGGTGGTCGATCTCGATGGCCGCCGGATCGACAAGATCATTGCACGACGCCCGACGGCCAGCCGCCGCGAGCGTGCACGCTAGGGGCCGGCGACCAGCTCAAAGCGCAAAGGGCGGCACCAGCCGCCCCCGCAACCTGCCGCTGCTTTCCTCAGGCGGCCTTGGCTTCCTGAACGTCCGCGTCACGCGCGGCCTTGAGCGCCTTGGCGTACCAGGCGAACTGGTCGAGCATCTGGCCAGCCGTGTCGTTGAGGAAGTCGAACTCGGCGAGGTTCTTCCCGCCCATCGCCTGTTCCATGACCTGCCAGAAGATGTGCACGCCGGTGCGGATCGGCACCATCTGAAGCTCGATCGCCTGCAGCCGTAGCTGCTCGATCGCACGCGCGCCGCCGGCGCTGCCATACCCGACGAAGGCGACAGGCTTCTTGTTCCAGCTCGGATAGGCATAGTCGAATGCGTTCTTCAGCACCGCGGTCGGCCCGCGATTGTATTCCGCCACGGTGATGATGTAGCCGTCGAAGCGGTCGAGCGTCTGCTGCCACTTGCGGGCCGCTTCATCCTTCGACGGAGCCCAGGCTGGCGACGCCGGCTCGTCGAAGAAGGGCATCGGGAAGTCGCGCAGGTCGACCAGCTCGAATTCGAGATCGTCGCGCGCCTTGCCGAGCTCGTAAATCCAGTTTGCCGGCTTGTCGCCGAAGCGCCCCTCGCGGGTGGAGCCTATGATGATGGCTATCTTGGGTTTCGCCATTTCTTGAAATCCTTTCGGTACAACGTGGTATCCTTTCGATACCGACGCTACATATGAAACCGGCGTCACCGTGCAAAGGAGGCACTTTGTTGACACTCAGTTACCCGTACACAACCGCTCCCGAGCCGGGGCACAGGCACGATTCCGCGGACTGCCGCGCCATCAGCAGCCTGCTCGCGCGTCTCGGCGACAAGTGGACCATGCTTGTGGTGGAGATCCTCGGCTCCGGTCCGGCGCGCTTCAACGAGCTGCGGCGCCTCATCGGCGGTATCTCGCAGAAGATGCTGACGACGACCCTTCGCCAGCTCGAGCGCGACGGCATGGTGACGCGCACCGTCTACCCGACCATTCCGCCGCGCGTGGACTACGAGCTGACCGATCTCGGCCGCGGGCTGCTCGTGCCCGTGCACGCGCTTGCCGACTGGGCGCGCGACAACATGGCGGCGATCGACGCCGCGCGGGAGCGCTACGACGGCCAGGCCGGCAACTGAGAAGCCGTGGCTATCCCTCCGGCGGAACCGGCGTCGGCTTGCCGTTCTGATCGAGGGCGACCATCACGAACTCGGCATGGGTCACCTTCTCCATGACGTCGCTGAGATAGCGTTGCGCCCAGGCTTCGACCTGCAGCGTCATTGAGGTGCGCCCGACCTTCGTGATGTCGATATAGACCGAAAGCGTGTCGCCGACCTTCATCGGCTTTGCGAAGAACATTTCCTTCACGGCCGCGGTGACGACCCGGCCCTTGGCCCGCTCGGCGGCACGAATGCCGCAGGCAAGGTCCATCTGCGCCATCACCCAGCCGCCGAAGATGTCGCCAGCCGCGTTGGCATCGGCCGGCATTGCCAGCGTGCGCAAGGTAAGGTCGCCCTTCGGTCGCTCGCCATCGTCGGACATGGGTTCATCTCGCCGCTTGCTGTTGAGGCAACTCAGGCCTAGACGCCCGTCGCATTTTCCACAAGGGATGACGGGTGAGCCGCCTGCCGCGCTGCGCGCGACCGGCTAGCATCGCACCCGGAGGGCGTTCGGCAGTCCATGCAGGAATTCGATTTCATCGTCGTCGGCGCAGGCTCGGCCGGCTGCGTGGTGGCCGAGCGCCTTACGGCCGACGGCCGCTTCACCGTACTCCTGCTGGAGGCCGGCGGCACGGACCGCCGCTTCTACGTCCAGATGCCGCTGGGCTACGGCAAGACATTCTTCGACCCGCGCGTGAACTGGAACTTCCGTGCCGAGCCTGACCCCGGTCTCGCCGGCAACGCCGACCACTGGCCGCGCGGCAAGCTGCTCGGCGGCTCGTCCTCCATCAACGCCATGGTCTGGATTCGCGGCCAGCGCGAGGACTACGACGCCTGGGCGGCAGCCGGAAACGCCGGCTGGAGCTTCGACGACCTGCTCCCTTTCTTCAAGGCGGTCGAGCACAACGAGGCGGGTGCCAACGAGTGGCGCGGCCGGGGTGGCCCCGTGCATGTCAGCGACATGCGCCCGCACATTCATCCCCTGACCCATCGCTATCTCGAAGCAGCCCGCCAGGCGGGCCTGCCCGACAACCCGGACTTCAACGGCCCCATGCAGGAGGGCGTCGGCATCTACCAGATCACCACTCGCAACGGACGCCGCATGTCGGCCGCCCGTGCCTTCCTGCGCAAGGCAATGAAGCGGCGCAACCTGAAGGTGGAAACCCGCGCCCACGCCACCCGCATCCTGTTCGAGGGCAGGCGCGCCGTCGGCGTCGAATACGTCCGCAACGGCGCGCCGGTGCAGGCGCGTGCGCGCCGCGAGGTGATCCTGAGCGCGGGCTCCGTCGGCTCACCGCAGTTGCTGGAGCTTTCGGGTGTCGGCGAACCCGCCCTTCTGTCCGGCCTCGGCATCGAGGTGATCCAGGCCAGCCGCCAGGTTGGCGAGAACCTCCAGGATCATCTCGGCATCAACTACACCTGGAAGGCGAAGCTGCCGACGCTCAACCAGATTTTGCGGCCGTGGTGGGGCAAGCTGCTGGTCGGCGCGCAATATTTGCTGCTGCGCACCGGGCCTCTTTCGATGAGCATGAACCAGGGCGGCGGCTTCTTCCGCACGGACGACAGCCGCGACCGACCAAACATGCAGCTCTATTTCCAGGCCTTCTCGACCGTCATCCCGAAGCCCGGCGAGCGGCCGATCCTGTCGCCCGACCCCTGGTCCGGCTTCTCGATCGGGCTGTCGAACTGCCGTCCCGCCAGCCGCGGCTCGATCCACATTCGCTCGCGCGACCCGTTCACTGCACCCCGCATCGTCCCCAACGCCTACTCGACGGACAACGACGTCGAGGAGATGTTGGCGGCGGTGAAGTTCCTGCGCAGGATCGCGGCGCAGCCGGCGCTGGCCGAGGTCATCGAGGAGGAAATCCTGCCAGGCCCCGCCTGCCGGTCCGACGAGGCGCTGATCGACGATTTCCGCCGCCGTTCGGGCACGGTCTATCACCCGGTGTCGACATGCCGGATGGGACCGGAGCCGGCGGCCGCGGTCGTCGATCCGCGCCTGCGCGTCCACGGCCTTTCGGGCCTGCGCGTCATCGACGCATCCGTCTTCCCCTCCGTCATCAGCGGCAACACCAACGCCGCCGCGATCGTCACCGGCGCCAAGGGCGCCGCGATGGTGCTGGAGGACCAGGGCTAGCCGGCCGCCCCCGCCAGCGCCGCGTGCATCATCGTGCCCCGCATGGCCGCCAGCGCGCCGGGCCTGATCTCGTGCGCGAGCAACCGGGCGGGATCGACCGGCCACGGCATGGCGATCTGGCCGGGAGGAACCTGCTTGAAGCCGAGCGGCCCGTAATAGGGCGCGTCGCCGACCAGCAAGACCACGTCCCAGCCGGCCTTGCCGGCCGCCTCGAGCGCGATTCGCACCAGCGTCCTGCCGATACCTACGCCCTTGTACGCCGGACGGACCGCCAGTGGCCCGAGCAGCAGTCCCCTGCCCGCGCCGGCCGCGACCGGGGTCATCCGCACGGACCCCACCACCGTACCGTGCGACAGCGCCACGAAGGACAGCGCGCGCCCGTGCGGTCCGCCCTCGCGGATCTTGTGTGCCGCGCGCGTGAACCGTCCCGGCCCGAAGGCCTCTTCGTTGATCAGTTCGATTTCGTGATCGTGAGCCGGCTCTTCCGGCATGTAGACAACGTCGGCGACGCTCATCTCGTGGTTTCCGTTTGCGAGATTGGGGAAACGCGGGCATGCCCCGCTATGCTCGACGCCTCGACCCGAAAGGTCAGGCGCGGGCGCCCATTCGTCGTCGCTCGAAACGGAAACGGCTCACGAAAATCCTCCGAACGGCTGACCCGCTATCATCAAATGTCCCGCTCCGCAACGACGCCTTTCGCCGGCCGGGTCCACGGAGACGATGCGTTCACCGCCCGGAGCCTTTCAGCGCGGCGCGCATTGACCTACTTGCTCCCCAGCGAAGGAAGGATCGATATCCATGGGCAGGCTGGTTGACGGCGTCTGGCAGGACGTCTGGTACGAAACAAGGGAGACTGCCGGGAGATTCGAGCGCGCCGCCTCCCGGTTCCGCGACTGGGTAACGACAGATGGCACCCCGGCGCCCGGCCGCGAACGTGGCTTCAAGGCAGAGCCCGGCCGCTACCATCTCTACGTCTCGTGGGCCTGCCCCTGGGCGAGCCGCACCCTTATCTTCCGCAAGCTGAAGAAGCTCGAGAACGTGATCTCTCTTTCGGTCGTCCACCACTTCATGGGCGAGAACGGCTGGACCTTCCTCAAGGAAGACAGCGCCACCGGCGACACGCTCTACGGCCTCGACTATCTCCACCAGATCTACACGAAGGCCGACCCGACCTATTCAGGCCGCGTCACGGTGCCGGTGCTGTGGGACAGGAAGGAGGAGACGATCGTCAACAACGAGTCGTCCGAGATCATCCGCATGCTCAATTCGGCCTTCGACGAATGGGGCGACGCCTCGGTCGATTTCTATCCGAAGCCGCTACGTGCCGAGATCGATGCCATCAACGACCTCGTCTATCCGGCGATCAACAACGGCGTCTACCGCGCCGGCTTCGCGACCACGCAGGAAGCCTACGAAGAAGCGTTCAACGAGCTTTTCTCGGCCCTCGACGAGGTGGAGGAGCGTCTGTCACGCCAGCGTTATCTGGTCGGCGACCGGCTCACGGAAGCCGATTGGCGGCTGTTCACGACGCTGGTTCGCTTCGACGCGGTCTACTACTCGCACTTCAAGTGCAACCTGCGCCGCATCGCCGACTATCCGAACCTGTCGAACTACCTGCGCGATCTCTACCAGGTGTCAGGCGTGGCCGACACGGTCAACATGCTGCACATCAAGAACCACTATTACCGCAGCCACCATACCATCAACCCGACTCGCATCGTGCCGCTCGGGCCGCAACTCGATTTCGATGCGCCGCATGACCGCGCGCGCTTCCGGCGTGCCGCCTGATTGATGAGCCTAGCCCCGCTTCGGGGCAGCCGGCTTGGGCAGCGCTTCGCCAGGCCGCAACGCCACTGCGTTCGGAAGCCAATGCAGTTTCACGGTTGGCCGCACTTTGCCGCCCTTGGGGATCGGTCCCCAAGGCGTCCACAGCACCGCCGGCCGGCGCTTGGGGCGGGTATCTTCCACGTGCGGGACCATTTGCATTGCCTCCATTCCCTCCAAGGGGAACCTGCAACTGCGGCAAAGGTTCGACACGAAACATTAAAACGAAGTAACTTTCGTTACCAGACCCACGATACGGGTTCTCGGCCTGCTACCTCCGCGATCCGGCGCTGCGTTGCAGGGGTGGTCAGTTCCGGCAGCGCGTTGAGTTCGAAGAAGCCGGATTCGGCGATCTCCCGGTCCGGCAGCTTCGGCCCGGCCTGCTCGAACGCCCTGACGACATATAGCGCGACATGGTCGCGCCGGCTGGCGCGGCGGTTGAAATGCAGCGAACGCAGTTCCGGTTCGCCGGTGATCCGGATGTTGCCCTCTTCCAGCAGTTCGCGCTCGAGCGCATCCCGCACCGTCTCGCCCGGCTCCACGCCACCGCCCGGCAACTGCCAGCCCGGCACGTATGTATGGCGGATCAGGAACACGCTTTGCCGCCCCTCGTCGAGCACCAGCGCCCGAACGCCCAGTGTCATCGGCCGGCTCAGCAGGAAGTAGGCGTGGAACAGCCGCGCCCGCAGCCCCGGCCAGCCGGTCTGCACGAAAGGATCGAACGCATTCATCCGGGGCTCCCCGGCTTCGCGGCTTGGCAACGCACGCAGCGGTGACCTAGAAACGGACGATGTTCCGGCTTGCCCATCTCTCCGACATCCATCTTGGACCCCTGCCCGCGATCACCTACCGCGAGCTCGCCTCCAAGCGCATCACAGGCTACGTCAACTGGAGGCGCAACCGCCGCCACCACATGCAGGACGGCATTGCCGAGCGGCTGATCGAGGACCTGCGCGAGTCGCCGCACGACCATATCGCTGTCACCGGCGATCTCGTCAATCTGGCGCTGGACGGCGAAATCGAGATGGCGCGGTTGTGGCTGGAGGCGCTCGGGCCTCATGACAGCGTCACCGTGGTTCCCGGCAACCACGATGCCTATGTGCCCGGCGCGCTCGACCGGATCTGCCATGCATGGGGTGAATGGATGCGCGGCGACGGCAGCAACCATCCGGTTCAAAGGGGCGACTTTCCGTTCCTCCGGCGGCGTGGCGCCATGGCGCTGATCGGCGTTTCCTCGGCCCGCGCCACGGCGCCGTTCATGGCCAGCGGCTCGTTTTCGGCCCGGCAGGGCAAGCGGCTCGACCGCATTCTCGATCAAACCGGCGACGAAGGCCTGTTTCGCGTCGTGATGATCCATCATCCGCCCGTGCACGGCGCGACCGCGTCGCACAAGCGGCTCTTCGGTATCGGCCGCTTCCAGCAGGTGCTCGCCAGGCGCGGAGCGGAACTTGTCCTGCATGGTCACACCCACCTGCCCACGACCCATTGGATAGAGGGCCGCGACGGCCGTGTGCCGGTGGTCGGCGTCGCAGCAGCGGGGCAAGCGACAGGCTCCGCCAAGCCGGCGGCGCAGTACAATCACTTCGAGATCAGCGAACGACAGGGTGCATGGCACGTGCGGCTGACGCGGCGCGGCATCGCGGGCCCGACGCTCGAGATGATCGAGTTTGCGGCGGAGAAGTTCACGCTGAAGCGCCGGCAGGCAGGCGCCTGATCGGTGCGCCGGCAGCTTCGGTCAACCGCCGAAGAGGGACTGCAGTTCAGGCAACCGGTTGCGCAGGACCGCGAGCGTGATCGCCGCGCCGGCGACCAGACCGAGGACGAAGATCGCCGCAGCCGACAGGATGTCGTTCGATCGGCTCGGCGCGCCGCCCGGGCGCGCCACCGCCGAGGCGAAGCGGCCCGCCGCCTCGGAGACGGAACCCGGATTCTCCATCGCGCGCTGGCGCTCGACGATACGCTCGGCAACATAGCGCGTCACCGCGTCGGCGACGGGCTTGATGTCGGTGGATTCGGCCAGCACGACGCGCCCCAGCCGCGTGTCGCGCACGAAGCGGTAGGTGCGCTTGTCGCGCCCCATGTCTACATGTGCCACGACATCGATCCAGTAGCGCGGCTGCGCGCCCGCGGAGATCGCGAAGTCGAAGACCGGATGCTCCTTCGTGGCCTCGGCGACAACGCTGTCCAGTTCCTGCGCGAGCAATTCCAGCCGCGCGCGCTCGGCCTCGCGCAACTCGACCACGACGTCGTCGCGATCGGCCAGCGCGTTCTTGACCTCGCGGATCGCTTCGGAAAGCTTGCGCACGTTGCTGTCCGTCGCGGCGGTCTCCTGGGCGTCACTCATCTGACGGACTCCTGACCAGGCGGTATGGTTAACCGAATGTTACACTTAGCCACTTAGCTGCGCCATGCGGCGGTTTTGTGTATGGTTAATCGGTGTGGGGCGTCGCCTGCCCGTGCGCGGCAGCTGATCTTGCCTGGGATGCGCGCCGGATGGTGGAACGGATCGCCGCGGTCACCGTCTTGCGCGCTTCGACCAGAAGCATGTGGCCGGCGCCGGGTACGGGGATGAAATGGAACGCGGGCGGCAGCCCTGCCGTCTGGCTGAAGGGTAGCACCGGGTCCTCGGTCCCCCACACAACCGTCACCGGCATCGCGAGCTTGACCAGGGACTCGCGCGGGATCTCGCCTTGCCGACCGTCCTGCGCGATCATGGAGTGGATGGCCTCGAGCCGCCCCCGCTGCCCTTCGATCCGCCTGAGCGCCGCGAGTGAGGCCACATGCTTGGTCTCGAATTCGTAGTCGGGCCCGGCCATGTCGTTCATCGCAGCCCGCAATTCGTCCGTATCGTCGGGTGCGGCGTAGCGCAGGAGCAGCGGGCCGTTGATTTCCGGACCGAAGCCGCCCGGGGCGAGCAGGGTCAGCGACGCGACCCGCCCCCCTGCCCTGAGAGCCATCAGGCAGGCGACCGCGCCGCCCATGGAAAAGCCGGCGACGTGCGCCCGCGCGATCCCGCGAGCATCCATGTCGGCGAGAATGGCCTTGGCCATCTGCCCGGCATTGCCTGCAGCCGGGTGGTCGACCGACCGGCCGTGCCCTGGCAGGTCGTAGGCCAGCGCCGGCCTGTCGCGCGCAAGGTCCGGCTGGATGTCGTACCAGTCGTCGATGCCGCCGCCGAAGCCGTGCAGCAGGACGACCGGCGTGGCCGCCCCGCTACCCTTGACGCGAGCGTGAAGCCCGGTGTCGCTCATACGCCGGTTAGCGCTTCTTCGAAAGGATGCGGTTCGCGGCCGACACCACCGCCTCAAGCGAGGACGTCACGATATTGGTGTTGATGCCGGCGCCGAACAGCCGTCCCTGCGGATATTCCACCTCGACGTAGGAGATCGCGGCCGCGTTGGAGCCGCGCTGCATCGAGTGCTCGGAATAGTCGAGCACCGACAGCGGCACGCCGATGTGGCGTGACAGCGCGTCGACGAAGCCGTCGATCGGCCCCGTGCCCCTGCCGGAGATCGTGATCTCCTTGCCCTGGTCGGTGATGGTCGCCTCGACAATGCGCTGGCCCTTGGTGTCGGGGTCCGGGAAAGTGTGGTGATCGACGAACTTGAGCCGCCCCTTGGGCTGGTCGACATAAACAGACAGGAAGCGCTCGTAGATCCGCTTCGACGGCACCTCCTTGCCTTCCGCGTCGGTGATCCTCTGGATATCCTGGCTGAATTCGATCTGCAGGTTGCGGGGCAGGTTGAGCCCGTAGTCCGCCTGCATCACGTAGGCGATGCCACCCTTGCCGGACTGGGAATTGATGCGGATGATCGCCTCGTAGCTGCGCCCCACGTCCTTCGGGTCGATCGGCAGGTAAGGCACCTCCCACAGTGGCTTGTTCGACTTCCTGAGCGCCTTCATGCCCTTGTTGATGGCGTCCTGGTGCGAGCCGGAGAAGGCGGTGTAGACGAGGTCGCCGACGTAAGGATGGCGCTCCGGCACCCTCATCTGGTTGGAATATTCGAACACGTCCCTGATCCGGTTGGCGTCGGAGCAGTCGAGCATCGGATCGACGCCCTGCGTGTACATGTTGAGCGCCAGCGTCACGATGTCGACATTGCCGGTGCGCTCGCCATTGCCCAGGAGCGTCCCCTCGACGCGATCCGCGCCGGCCATCAGCCCGAGTTCGGTCGCCGCCACGCCCGTTCCCCGGTCGTTGTGGGGATGCAGTGACACGATGATGTTTTCGCGCCGGTCGAGTTGCCGGCACATCCATTCGATGCGGTCGGCGTAGACGTTCGGCGTGGACATTTCGACGGTCGAAGGCAGGTTGATGATCAGCTTGTTCTCGGGCGTGGGCTGCACGATCTCGATGACGGCGTTGCAGATCTCCAGCGCAACCTCCAGCTCCGTGCCCGTGAAGCTCTCCGGCGAGTATTCGAAGCGGTAGCCGCCACCCGCCTTCGCGGCCATGTCCGTGATCATCTTGGCTGCGTCGACGGCGATCTGCTTGATGCCGGCCACGTCCTTCTCGAACACGACGCGCCGCTGCAGCTCGCTGGTCGAGTTGTAGAAGTGGACGATCGGACGGCGCGCCCCCTCGAGCGCCTCGAAGGTGCGGGTGATCAGTTCCGGCCGGCATTGCACCAGCACCTGCAACGACACATCGTCGGGCACATTGCCTTCGCTGACCGCCCAGCGCGCGAAGTCGAAATCGGTCTGCGAAGCGGACGGAAAACCGACCTCGATCTCCTTGAAGCCCATGTCGAGCAGGAGCTGGAACATGCGCGCCTTCCGCTCATGTCCCATCGGGTCGATCAGAGCCTGGTTGCCGTCCCGCAGGTCCACCGAACACCAGATCGGTGCCTTTTCGATGCGCTTGTTCGGCCACGTGCGATCCGTCAGGCCTACCAGCGGGTAAGGTTCGTACTTGCGCGAGGCGTGCGGCATGCCCTTCGTGGCAGCACCCGCAGCGATCTTCACCTGTTCGTTCATCGTCTCGTCTCCCGCGTCGCTGCGGCGGCTTCGCCGTCCCGCGCGGACGCTTTCATGGTCTCAAGGCATGGGATTCTTTCGAGGAGCGATGGCCCGGCCAGCCACATCGACCGCCGGACGCTCCTTCAACGAGCCCGACGGTCGCCGCTAAGGCCGAGAAGAAGCAGGGCAGAACGCAGCGTGACCACGGTCGCGCCGGTGAAGGCGGTCGCGCGGGAAGTCTTCGATGCGCTGCGCATGGTCATGGGCGCTCTCTTACACAAGGGGAGGACGGGTGACAAGCCGCACGGCGCCTCAGGTCTGCGTCTTCACCCAGCCCGCCACCATCCGTGCGATCGCCGGCCCGAGCAGCAGCACGATCACGAAGCGAAGCATCTGCAGCGCCATGACGAAGGAAAGGTCGACGTGCCGCGATGCCGCCGCGATGATCGCCACGGCATCCAGCCCGCCCGGGCTGGTCGCGAGAAAGGCAGTCAGCGGGTCGATCCCCGCGAACTCCCACAGCAGGAATCCGAGCCCGCCGCAGAACAGGATGAGCGCGAGGATCGAGATCACCACCTGCGGCAGCGCCCGCCATACATGGTTGACCGTCTGGCGGGTGAAGCGCGCGCCGATCGACCATCCGATCACGGCATAGCTCGCCGCCAGCAGCCACGGCGGCAGTTCGAAGCTGATCAGTCCGGCGAACTTGAGCGCGATGCCGAGGACCATCGGGCCGATGAAGAACAGCGAGCGCAGGCCCAGCAGCGACGCGACCAGCGTGCCGGCAATGGCGACGCCGAGTGTTTGCGCGAACGCCATCCAGTCAACCGGCGGGAACCAGTCGATTGCCGGGGCGCCGCCCTTGGCGCCGACCCACCAGCGTGCGACGACCGCCGCCGCGGCGGTAACCATCGCCATCCGGAGATATTGCATGAACGCGACCAGCCGCTGGTCGGCGCCGAAGGCTCCTGCCATCAGCACCATCGCGGTCGCCGCTCCCGGCGCCGAGCCCCACACGCCAACCGTGCCTGGCAGGATGCCCCAGCGGCTGATCAGCCAGCCAAGCGCGCTGCTGGCTGCCAGCGTGGCGAGTACGCACGCGATCAGGAGAGCCCAGTTGGCCGCGAATGCCGGCAGGAAGGCCGGCGAGATCGAGGCCGCGATCAGGCAGCCGACGATCGCCTGCCCGCCCGCGAAGGCAACGCGTGGCACGCCGACGCCAGCCTCGTTGATGCCGAACACGATGGCCGCAAGCATCGGACCGATCAGCAGCGCGGCCGGAAAGCCGGCCAGTTCGAGCAGCGTCGCGAACAGCGCCGACAGCGCCATCATTCCAATCCACCGCGCCCAGGCGGGGAGATGGGCGATTCGCCTCGATGGCTTGGGCTGCGGTCCGGTCATGCGTGCTGGCCCTAGCAGACTCGCGCCGGGGCCGCCAGCGCCGGACGGCGTCCCTTCAGCCGAGCGCGGCGAATTCGCCGCTCATGCGTGCGCCAACCCGCCCCTCCGATTCCAGGATTGCCGCGATCGCGATGCGCGCCCTGCCCCGCCGCGCGAGCGTGCTGGTGAAATGAGCCCAGTCCGCGCCCTCGGCAAGCTGCGCGCGTGCACTGAAGCTGCCCGTCATCGGCGCCTCGTAGTCGATCCGGCTGGACCGCAGAACCACATGGCTGCGGATTCCTTCTTGCAGCAGCCGGACATGCACCAGCGACCAGCCGGCCAGGAAGGAGAGAGCCGCGGCGCTGCCGCCGAAAACGGTGTTGTGCTGATTGATGTTCGGTTCGATCGGCGCACGCACCGTGACTGCGGCGTCGCTCACCTCCACGACCTCGATTTGCATCGCACGCGCCAGCGGAATGCTTTCAAGGAGATAGGCCTGCAGTTCGCTCGCGTTCATGACGGGTCGCTCAGGCAAACGGCACGGCTGTCGAACCCGCCGGAAGCTTCGCCTCATCCTCCGGTTCGACATGGATGATCACCCGTACCGATGGGATTTCGGCCTTCAGCGCTTCCTCTATCCGGTCGCAGATCACGTGGCTGTCGGCCACCGTCATCTGGGCGTCGACAACCAGGTGGAACTCGATGAAGGTGGCCCGTCCCGCGATCCGCGTCTTCAGGTCATGCACCTCGAGCGCGCCCTTCGAATTGGCCGAGATGATGTCGCGGATGTGCACGTGCTCCTCGAGCGGCGCGGCCCGGTCCATCAGCCCCTGCACGGAGCTGTTGATCACTCGCCAGCCCTGCCAGACGATGTTGAGGCCGACGAGGATCGCCAGCAGCGGGTCGAGCACCAGCCAGCCGGTCAGGATCGCCAGCGCCAGCCCGGCGATGACGCCAAACGAAGTGATCACGTCGGTCAGGATGTGCCTTCCGTCAGCCTCCAGCGAAGGCGAGCGCCCTCGCCGTCCCGTCGAGACGAGCAGCCACGCCCACAGCCCGTTGATGACCGCGGCCGCGGCGTTGATCCCGAGACCGAGCGCCGGAGCGGCAAGTTCTGCCGGATGCGTCAGCATCAGCACCGCTTCGCGGAAGATCAGCAGCGCGGCGATCACGATCAGCACGCCCTCGATCACCGCCGACAGATATTCGGCCTTGTGGTGTCCATGCGGATGCTCGGCGTCGGCCGGCGCGTGGCTCACCCGGATCGCGTACCAGGCGATGACCGCCGCGATTACGTTGACGATCGATTCCAGCGCATCGGAGTAGAGCGCGACCGAACCCGTCAGCCGCCAGGCGACGAACTTCAGCGCCATGACCGCGAAGGCCACGAAGATCGACCACGCCGCGATGCGGCGGACGCGCACCTTGGGGATCATGATCGGCCAGCCAGGAACATGAAGCGCCCCGTTCCTTCGCGCCCCCCTCTGTCCTGCCGGCCATCTCCCCCACGAGGGGGGAGATCGGCTGCCATCACGACTTTCGCCGATCGTCGACGTAAGGGAGCCGGCAGCGACGACGGCCAGTCTCCCCCCTCGTGAGGGAGATGGCCGGCAGGCCAGAGGGGGGCAACGTAGGGCGACACCTTCTCCAACGATCTAAGCCGCCTTCACCTTGGCCTTGCGCGGCAGATGCGCCACCACGTTCTCGATGATCCGCATGCCGGCATTCTGGCCGAGCGTCATGATCGATTCGGGGTGGAATTGCACGGCCGCCACCGGCTCGCGCGCGTGCTCGAACGCCATCACGACGCCATCCTCGGTCTCGGCGGTGACGATGAAGTCCTCGGGCAGCCGCACCGGATCGGCGAAGATCGAGTGGTAGCGGCCGACCGTGACCTCGTTCGGCAGGCCGGAGAAGATGACGCCCTGCCGGTCAACGCGTATGCGCGACGGCTTGCCGTGCATCGGCTCGGCGAGCTGGCGCAATTCGCCGCCATAGGCCTCCGCCAGCGCCTGCAGCCCGAGGCAGACACCGAAGATCGGCAGGCCGCGCCGGCGCGCCTGCTCGATCGTTGCCTTGCAGTCGAAGTCCTTCGGCAAGCCGGGCCCGGGCGACAGCACGATCAGGTCCGGTTGCAGCCCGTCGAAAACCTCGTCCGGCACCGGCGTGCGCACGGTCGACACTCTGGCACCGGTCTGGCGGAAATAGTTCGCCAGCGTGTGCACGAACGAATCCTCGTGATCGACCAGCAGGATCGAAAGCCCCTCGCCGACCCGCGCGGCCGCGCGCTCCACGCCGGCCGAGTTCTTCGCTCCCGCCTCGCGGATCGCCGCCAGCATGGCCGACGCCTTGAGTTCGGTCTCGGCCTCTTCCTCCGCCGGATCGGAATCGTAGAGCAGCGTGGCACCGGCCCGTACCTCCGCGATCCCGTCCTTGATGCGGATGGTGCGCAGCGTCAGCCCGGTGTTCATGTCGCCGTTGAAGTGCACCATGCCGATCGCCCCGCCATACCAGGCGCGCGGGCTCTTCTCGTGGTTTTCGATGAAGCGCATCGCCCATAGTTTCGGCGCGCCGGTGACGGTGACGGCCCAGGCATGCGACAGGAACGCGTCAAAGGCGTCCATTCCCTCGCGCAACCGCCCCTCGATGTGATCCACGGTGTGGATCAGCCGCGAATACATCTCGATCTGCCGGCGGCCGATCACGCGCACGGAGCCCGGCTCGCACACCCGGCTCTTGTCGTTGCGGTCGACGTCCGAGCACATGGTGAGTTCGGATTCGTCCTTCTTCGAATTGAGCAGCTTGAGGATCTGTTCCGAATCCGAGATCGCGTCGTCGCCGCGCCGGATCGTCCCTGAGATCGGGCAGGTCTCGACGCGCCGTCCGGACACCCGCACGAACATTTCCGGCGAGGCCCCGATCAGGTACTCGCTCTCCCCCAGGTTGATGAAGAACGAGTAGGGCGACGGATTGATGGCCTTCAGCCGCCGCGTGATGTCGGAAGGCTTTGATTCGCAGCGCTCGAAGAACATCTGCCCCGGCACGACCTCGAAAAGGTCGCCGCGGCGGAAGCTTTCCTTCGCCTTCTCCACCAGTCGCGCATACTCGCCCGGCTCGTGGTCGCTGCGCGGCGGAATGCGGTCGGCCTGGCGGAACGGCTGCGCTTGCGTCTCGCGCGGCAGTCCGGCCGTGGAGAATCCGTCGCCGGAATAGTCGTAGCGGTCCTTCCATGCCTTGGCCGAGTAGTGGTCCACGACGAGGATTTCGTCGGGAAGATAGAGCACGAGATCGCGCTGGGTCTCGTGCCGCTCCAGCTTCTGCTCGACATGGTCGAACTGGAAGGCAAGATCGTAGCCGAACGCGCCGTAGAACCCGAGATTGGGGTCGTCAGCCGTGCGGAACAGGTCGACCAGCGCGCGCAGCACGGTGAACACGGTCGGGACCCGGCTGCGCTCCTCCTCGGCGAAGACCCGGCCGGGCTCCGCGACCCGCAGGCGGATCAGCCGGTCGTCCGCCTCCGTCACCGTCACCTCCGCCAGCGCTTCCACCGCCGGCTTCACCGGCCTGAGCAGCTGCCGCCCGCGCTCATTGAGCGCCTCGATGCGCATCGCCCGGCCTCTGGCCGTAATCGCCAGCGGCGGATCGATCATCGCCGTGTCCCATCGCGTGTAGCGGCCGGGATATTCGTAGTTGGAGGAAAAGACGCAGCCGCGCCGCTCGTCGAGCGCATCGATATAGTCGTTGATCGCGCCCTCATACGGCACCGCGTGCCGCTGGCGCGTGATCGTCACTCCGCCCGCCGTGACGAAGCGTTCGGCGCCGTCCTTCAGCAGTTCAACCGGCATTCAGCCCTCCATCGGTTCCCCGTGCGGGCCCCGGGGGCAGCCGAAAATGCAAAATGGCCGCCCGGAACTCCGCTGCGGCCATCATCATTTTCACGCGCACGCGCTTCGACCGGCCGCTTCTAGCAGCCCCACCACCAGGCGGTCTTGGACGAACGCATCTGCATCATGGTTTCCTTAGGGGAGATTTCGGACCCGGGCAAGCCGGAAAAGAAGGGGACGATCGCCAAGCGGCGCCCGAATCGTTCGCTTGCCACCCTTCCTCCGGCCTGCTTTGCTCGCCTCCGATGCAACTGGTCGAGCTCTTCCTTCCCACCAACCGCGGCGACGGCGAGCCGATCCCGCCGGCGAGGCTCGAGGCAATAGTGGGCGAACTCGCCGACCGCTTCGGCGGCGCCACCGCCTTCCTGCGCGCGCCCGCAACCGGGCTGTGGAAGCCCGAGCCGGGCAAGGTCACCGAGGACCGCATCGTCATCATCCAGATCATGGTGGAAGACATCGACGAGCCCTGGTGGCGCGCCTGTCGTGAACGCCTCGAGCGCGAGTTCCAGCAGGAGGAAGTGCTCATCCGAGCCACCGAGTGCCGCTTGCTCTGACGCGCCCCTACGCCTCGACCACGCCTCTGATCAACCTGCCCGGCCGTGCAGGGCGCTCGATCTGTTCGAAGGTACATTGCCGCGGCGCCTTGTCTGGCCGCCACCGCTGGAGCCTGGTGCCGTGCCGGAAGCGGTCGCCGGTAACGTGATCGTGGCACACCTCCACGACCAGTTCGTGCCGCAGCGGCTCCCATTCGCCCGAGCGTTCGCTCGACCAGCGGCTCGGCCCGCCCGGCGCGCGGCCGGTAAAGCCGGGCGGCCCCTTGAGCGCCTCCAGCCGCCTGGTCAGTTCGGCCCTTTCTGCGGCATGGATGGTTGAGGTGAAGCCGACATGGTCCAGCAGCCCGTCAGCGTCGAACAGGCCCAGTAGCAGCGACCCGACCAGCCGGTCGTTCGACGCGTAGCGGAAGCCGCCAACCACGCAGTCGGCGGTACGCAGCCGCTTGACCTTGAGCATCGCCCGTTCGCCGCTTGCGTAAGGCCCTTCGATCGGCTTCGCCACCACGCCGTCCAGCGCTCCGCCGGCCGTATCCAGCCAGCGCTGCGCCTCGGCCCGATCGCGCGTGAAAGGAGAAAGCCGGAAACCCGCGGCACCGTTCGCTTGCGCGAAGAAGCGCTCCAGCTCCGCCCTGCGCTCCGTGAGTGGCCTTCCCGTGAGATTGCGACCCCGCATCGCAATCACGTCGAACAGCACGTATTTCGCCGGGGTCTCGCGTGCCAGCTTGCGTACCCGGCTCTCCGCCGGGTGCAACCGCATCTGCAATGCATCGAAGGAAAGCGTGTCGCCCTGCGGGATGACCAGTTCGCCGTCGACGATGAATTCACCGGCCGGCAGCGCCTTCAGCGCCTCGACGATCTCCGGAAAATAGCGGCTGAGCGGCTTCCCGGACTTTGCCCTGAGATCAACCGCGTCGCCCTTCCTGTAGGCGACACAGCGAAAGCCGTCCCACTTCGGCTCGAACTGCCAGTCTCCGCGCGGCAGTCCGTCGACCAATCGCGCTTCCATCGGCTCGACGATCGTGGAGCCCGTCGCTGTCCTGTCTGTCATCGGCACGTTCCCGGGGCCCGCACCCGAAACCCGTACCGGGCCGACGCGGTTCCCCCGCGTCGGCCGCCGTCGCGCCCTCTACTCGGCTGGCGCGGTGCCCATCATCGAATTTGCCGCGCTGGACGAGGCCTTCATCAGCACGATGACGAGGAACAGCAGCATCGACAGCAGCGTCGCCAGCGAGCCGAGAACTGCCAGCAGCTCCGTCTTGCCCTGGAGCGCAAGGATGATGCCGGGGAACATCAGCCACACGCCGACGGTCGCGAGCGCGAAGTGGAGCGTGGGCAGCCGCCCCTGCGCGGCGGCCGGAACCAGGTGGTAGTAGATGCCGAACAGCGCCATGGTCACCCAGCCCACGAGATTGAGGTGAGCGTGCGCCGGCGCCAGCGTGTGGTCGCCGGAAGCGGACATCCAGATGCCGAAGATCATGCCGATGGAAACATAGATGACGCCCGACACGAAGAACCAGGAAGCAATACCGCGCATCTCAAATCCCTCCCCTTGAGAGTGGCGAAGTAGCCGAAGCAGATCGGCAGAGTTGAAGCGTAGTCCTTTCGATGATTCCATACCAGCGTCAGTTGTGATGCACTCCGTGCCTGTGGATGGTTCGGCCTGGCGCCTGTTGTCATGCTCGGCCTGCCTGCCGATGGCGAAACACCCGCAGCGCCGAGACCACCAGCCAGGCGAGGCTTGCCCATGCCGCCCCCAGCGCCCAGCCGGCTGCCACGTCGCTCGGCCAGTGGACGCCGAGATAGACACGGCTGATCCCGACCACGAGCGACAGAACGATTGCGATGGAAAGCACGTAGGCTCGCAACCGCCAGTCGTCCACGAGCCCCGCGATCAGGCTGGCGAGTGTGAGATAGACGACCGTGCTCATCGTCGCGTGGCCGCTCGGGAAGCTGGCGGTCTGGTAGGAGACCAGATGTTCGACGACGTCCGGCCGCGGCCGGTCGTAAACCTGCTTCATGATCTGCGACACCAGCGTTCCGAGCCACGTCGACAGGAAAACGAACAGGGCCGGTCCGAACCGGCGCACGACCAGCAGGTAGCCCACCACGACGGCGACCAGCGAGACCAGTACCGGATATCCGCCCAGCGTTGTGATGTCCGCGACCGTCCGCTCGAGCCATGGCGGCCCCAGCGGGTCGTTGGCATCGGCAGGGTTGCGCAGCGCAAGCAGCAGCGCCCGGTCGATGCCCGCCAGCTCGCCCTGGTCAATCTCCTCGGCCAGTTCGAGAAAGACATAGATGGCGAGAGCTCCAGCGGCGGTGATCGCGACTGGCGCCCGGCTACGCTTCGCGTCAGCCATCCCGCGCACGAGATCGGTGATCCGGATGGGCATTGCTCCTCTTGCCGCGTGGTGTCCGCCCGCGCTCCCGCCTTGTGCCGGAACCGCCGGTCACGCACAACCTAGCGCGCGATCGAGAGCTTGTCCCCCTGTAGGCACTTGGGCCCGCCCCAGCCCAACGCGCGCCAGCAGGCGGTCGCGCAACACGAGCTGGTGGCAGAGCGCGGCCGCGGCCTGCGCCCGGAGGACTCTTGAGGTCCAGGGGCGGAGGGGGGGCCCGGCTGGCGCCGAGCCTCCGACAGGATCACCCTTCGATCAACGTCAGAACAGCCCTTCGATGTAGCCCTGCTCGTTGAGGAAGATGCGCTCCGACGCGGGCGATTTCGGCAGGCCCGGCATGGTCATGATCTCGCCGCAGATCGCCACGACGAAGCCGGCGCCCGCAGAAAGCCGCACCTCGCGCACCGGCACGACGTGGCCGGACGGCGCGCCGCGCAGGTTCGGATCGGTCGAGAACGAATACTGCGTCTTGGCCATGCACACCGGCAGCTTGCCGTAACCGGCCTCCTCCCACTGGTGGAGCTGGTCGCGCACGCTCTTGTCCGCGATCGCCTCCGAGCCGCGGTAGATGCGCTTGACGATCGTGTTGATCTTCTCGAACAGCGGCATGTCGTCGGCATAGAGCGGCGCGAACTGGGCGGCGTCGGAATCGGCGAGCGCGGCAACCTTCGTCGCCAGTTCCTCGGTGCCCTTCGATCCCTCGGCCCAGTGCCGGCACACCACCGCCTCCTCGCCCATCGAGGCGACGTACTCCTTCAGTGCCTGGATCTCGGCGTCGGTGTCGGAATGGAAGTGGTTGATCGCCACCACCGCCGGCACGCCGAACTGGCGCACGTTTTCCATGTGCCGGCCGAGATTGGCGCAACCCTTCTTCAGCGCCTCGACGTTCTCCTTGCCGAGGTCCTCCTTCTTCACTCCGCCGTTCATCTTGAGCGCCCGCACCGTGGCGACGATCACCGCGGCGGAAGGTTTCAGCCCGGCCTTGCGGCACTTGATGTCGAAGAATTTTTCGGCGCCCAGGTCCGCGCCGAAACCGGCTTCCGTCACCACGTAGTCGGCAAGCTTCAGCGCCGTCGTGGTCGCCATCACCGAATTGCAGCCATGCGCGATGTTGGCAAACGGCCCGCCATGCACGAAGGCGGGGTTGTTCTCGAGCGTCTGCACCAGGTTCGGCTGCAGCGCATCCTTCAGCAGGACCGCCATCGCCCCGTCGGCTTTCAGGTCGCGACAGAAGACCGGGCTCTTGTCGCGCCGATAGGCAACGATGATGTCGCCCAGCCGCTTCTGCAGGTCCTTGAGGTCGGTGGCCAGACACAGGATCGCCATCACCTCTGAGGCGACCGTGATGTCGAAGCCTGCCTCGCGCGGGAAGCCGTTCGCCACCCCGCCCAGCGAGCAGACGATCTCGCGCAGCGCGCGGTCGTTCATGTCCATCACCCGCCGCCAGGTGACGCGGCGCATGTCTATGCCGAGCTCGTTGCCCCAGTAGATGTGGTTGTCGATCATCGCCGACAGCAGGTTGTGCGCGGTGGTGATCGCGTGGAAGTCGCCGGTGAAGTGGAGGTTCATGTCCTCCATCGGCACGATCTGCGCATGGCCGCCGCCGGCTGCCCCGCCCTTCATGCCGAAGTTCGGCCCGAGCGACGCCTCGCGGATGCAGATCATCGCCTTCTTGCCGATGCGGTTGAGTCCGTCGCCGAGGCCCACCGTGGTCGTCGTCTTGCCCTCGCCTGCCGGCGTCGGATTGATCGCCGTCACCAGGATGAGCTTCCCGGACTTGTTGCCCTGGATCGACCTGATGAAGTCGGCCGAGATTTTCGCCTTGTCGTGGCCGTAGGGCAGAAGGTGCTCCTGCGGGATGCCGAGCTTGGCGCCGATTTCTTGGATCGGCTTCTTCTTGGCGGCACGCGCGATCTCGATGTCGGTCTTGAACTCGGCCATGTATACATTCTCCCCTTGGTGGCGGCACATGCCGGCCGCCCGATGCCCGCCTTCTTACGATTGCGTGGGCGGGCTGTATACAGGAATGGCGTCAGCCGGGCTGCCAATCGCTGCCCGCGCGCACGCGTTTCCCGCAGGCGGCTGTGCGTGGTGCGGGACTAAACCGGAGCGCCCGCCCCCGCGCCATCCTGAAACTGCCGCGCAATGCGCGAAATGCGACAGCCAGCGACGCGGTCGTTGTTCGCCATTCGTCGGTCGCTGCGAGCGACGACCGACGAACCACGACCGACTCCCCTACCTGTCCAGCACGCTGCGCAGCTCGACCAGGTTGGACCGCACCTGCAGCAGGTTGAACCCCATCGTGGCGAGGTGCGAGGGAAAGAAGGCGCTGGATTCGTTGCCGTTGGAAATGATCCAGGGCTGCACGTTGAGCGAGGCCCGCAGATTGGCCTCCATCCGGGTCCACAGCGTCGTGAGGTTCCGCTCGGCAATCACGCCGGCGAAATCCGAGCGCGTCGCGACGAGGATGCCGTAATAGGCGTAGAGCTGGCCATAGGCGAACCAGAAGCGGTCATCAGCCCTGAAATCGAACCATCCCGCGTCCGATTCCTCGATCCGCACGCGCAGGATGTCGGACGTCGAGCCGATGTCGCTGGTGATCCGGTCGAGGAATTGCATCAGGTTGTCGGCGCGCGCGTCGAAGGTTGCCTGACAACGTTCGAGGCTGGCGTTGAAGGCGCGCAGTTTCTCCATGCCCTCCCGGTAGACGCTGGGCGTCGGCCGTGTCGGACCGCGCAGGCCGACATACCAGGCTGTCTCGCTCCAGGCCATCGCCGTGCGCGCGTCCTGCAGATTCTGGTCGATCTGCGAGGTTCCGCGCACGCGCCCGAGCGTGTCGACGAGCTCCGTCGTCGTTCGGCGCATCACCTGGTTGATGCCGAGCTGGAACGCCGCCTTGTTGTCGAAGAAGGGAGTCCTGCGCCAGGCGATCCCGAACAGGCCGGCCTTCGAGGCCAGCATGGAGGATATCCACGCGTTGTGATTGACGTTGAAGTCGATGAGGTCGGCCGAGACGGCCGCGATGGCGGATGGCTTGCAGCTCTGTTCGGTCCCGGTCGCCCCGCCGGCGGTGTTGCCGGGCGCCGCGACCGGTTCGCCGGCCGCCGAAGTCTCTCGTGCCTGCGCAAGCGCGGCCGGGTAGTCGGGATCGAAGTTGTTCCAGAACTGGGTGACGTAGAAGAAGTAGCCGTAGAGAATGATCAGCCCGAGCAGGATGAGGCCGACCGCCCCGCGCACGATCCAGCCGCGGCGCGTGTACCAGCGGCCGGCCGCCAGGAACGGCCACAAGAGCCAGCCGACGAGCAACCCTATGCCGCGTCCGATCGCCTGGAAGACGCGGGTGAAGAATTCGACGATCGTATCAAGCATGTTGGTTGTTCCCCCTCTCGGGTAGTCGCCCGAAATGGATCAGGCCGAGGCGAAAATGGTGTTCTTCGAGCACCGGAGCGGAACGTACGATGAAGTCCGTGAGCACCGGAGTGCAGGAAGCCGCCATTTGCAGCCCGGCCTCATCCATTCACTCGGTCAGCCCGTACATGCGCGCCCGAAAACCTGCCTTGTCTTTGAGATATGTGCTTTTCAGCGTGTCCACAACGTATCGGCGCCAGGTCTCGCGATAGGCGTCGTAGTCCGCATAGAAGCCCTGCTTGTTGAACACGTAGCGGAATGTGAAGTCCGTATTCACGAATTCCGAGAGCAGCCGGTTGGTCAGCCACGCGTCGGGATGCTCGGGCTTGGCCCGCACCACCAGGAAGCGGAAGTCTGGCCGCACCTCCTCGATCCGTATCTGCCCGAGTTGCGAAAGCTCGCGCTTTGCGGCGTTGAGGAATGGAAAGCGACCGTCGATATTGACCGCATCGGCGTTCGCGTGAATCCAGCTTTGCAGCCAGGCCGTATCGAGCGCGCCGAGGTCGCGCGTCGGCTCGGCCTTGTGCACCAGCTCGCGGATGATGACGTTCGCGCGGTGCTCGAGGAAATCCGCCGGCTCGATCCACGAGGCCCGCGGCAGGTCGAGCCGGCCGCTCGCCGCCAGGAACTGGAACACCTTGTCAGGGTCATGGATAGACAGGTACGACACCTGCCACGGCCGGGAGCGTCGGAAGCCGGGCGCGGCCGGGTCGCAGACCACCGTCGTCACGTCCGGGTCGATGAACACGTAGAGCCCGCCGAAGTGGCTGGTCCAGTAGGCGCTGTGGCGGAAGATCACCTGGTCCGGCACCAGCGCGTTCTCGCGGATGTCGCCACACTGCCTGGCGAGTTCGACCATGTGCCCGAGAAGCACGTCGTCGCGCCAGGCGTCCGGCTCCTGCCTGAGCCGGTCGGCGAGCCGTCCCAGTTCCGCCGCCTTGCCGATCAGGCCCTCGGAGGAGAGCACCCGGAACTCGACCTGGTTGATCGAAAGCAGGTCCTCGATGTCCTCCACCTTCGAGATCGAGTCCTCGATCTCGCCGTAGATCACGTCCTTGATGGTCAGCGCGTCGATGGCCCGCGCGTTGCGGCTCATGAACTCGTAGACCAGCTGTGAGGTGTTGGAGAACGCCGTATGGACCACCGGCAGGTTGATCTGCTGAGGGGTGAGGATGATGAAGCGGCGGTTGACCTGGTTGGGGTCGAGATAGTTCGGATCGCCCAGCTCCTCCGCGACCTGCGGCGAGAATCCCGTGCGGTCGATCTCGAAGCGCTCGAGCTGCGTCGGCTTCAGGCCGAACGCCGTGAGCGCCCTGTTGTAGCGCTCGATCAGGTGCGGCTCCTCTATTCTGAGCAGCCGACCGTAGATCAGTTCGCTGTCGCGCAGGAGGTCCATGGCGCGCCTGTTACCTCCCCCTTGAGGGGAGGTCGGCGGGCGCAGCCCGCCGGGTGGGGGCGCGTCGGCGCCCCTCAAACACCCCACACCCCCCCCTTC
>Ga0182792_1000486_pt1 | contig 36979 bp, 34 predicted proteins | sample Passage237B_FD_130497 | JGI IMG/M metagenome (GOLD analysis project Ga0182792, IMG submission 130497) | Cellulose adapted compost microbial communities from Newby Island Compost Facility, Milpitas, CA, USA - Passage2 37B (version 2) (version 2) ...
GGTGCTGCGCTGGCGCATCACCGGCTGGCGCGCCAGCCGCGAGCAGGTCGAGCTGATCCGCGACCAGCTCGCGGCCGGCATCGTCCCGCCCGGCGCCGAGGTGATCGTCCAGGCCCACCCCGAACCGCCCGACGCCTGAGGGGGGTCTGACGGCGCTCGTCCGAGCCAGGCCCCCGGGGGTGCTTGCTCGGCACCGCCGCCTCGGCCATGCTCAGGCGATGATCCTGGGCGGGCCCCTCGGGTTGAGCGGTGGTGAGGCGGCGCTCCTGCTCGCGCTCGCGCTGCTCCCGTTCGTGGTGATCCTGATCCTGCTGGTGGTGGGCGGTCGATCCGTGGGCGGCCGCTGGTGGACGTCGCTGACCGCGCTGGCGCTCGGCATCGCCACCGCGGTCGTGCTGCGCCGGTGTTTCCGGGTGGAGGGCGGCTCCGCCGTGATGCTCGGTGCCCTCGTCGCGCTCGTGCTGTCGACCGGGGTCCGCGTGGCCCTGGGCCCGAGCCGCCGCGACGGGCAGGCCACGCGCCCACCGCGGCCCGGCTGACCATCCGCCGCACACGACCGTCGCATCCGCACCGCTTGTGCGCGCCGGCGTCCTGCGCAAGGGTGACCGCCGCCGCAGGGGAAGAGTGGCTGTCGCGCCCCACCGAGTGAGGAGACCCCCCATGCGGCCTCAACAGCTACCTCCTTCCCATCTGAAGAAGGACCGGTCGACCTACCACCCCGTCGGCGCCATCCTCCTCCTCGTCATCCTCCTGAGCACGCTCGGCGCAGCGAGTTGCGGCTCGCAGGACGAGACCGTCGAGGTGACGGACCCGTGCGCCGCACGCACGCTGGACTACTTCGAGGACGGGCTCGACGCCCTGGCCGCAGCGAAGACGGCGGATGACCGGACCACCTACGCCGGGCTGCTGACCCTCGGCTACGGCCACCTCGACCGAGACACGTTGAGCGACGCGCAGCGGCGGGACCTCGACCGCATGCTCGGCGCCGTCGAAGCCGGCGAGGCCGGGGCGTTGACCCCGGCCGAGGTCGCCTCGGCCATCGAGGCGAGCAAGCGGTTCGCGGCCGGCCTCACCTGCTGATCTCACCCCGCGGCTCAGCGACGCAGCAGGTCGTCCTCGGCAATGTGGGTGGTCTGGACCTCGTCGCCGTCAGCCGGTGTAGGCGGGGCTCGCCCGGCGAGCGGTCGCGGCCGGAGCCGGGGCCGGCGAGGTCGCGGGCGTCGGCTCGGGGCGGCCGTCGGTCGGCACCTCGGTCTCCGGCGGTTCGGTGGGCGCCGGCGGGTGGCAGAGGTCGCTGCGCCCGTCGCCGTCCTGGTCCGAGGAGGCGTAGGTGACGAGGCCGGCGAGCGTGGAGCGGATCGAGCCGGCGAGGAAGGCCGGGTCGAGCGTGTCGGGGGTGTCGGCGGGCGTGTGGTAGTTCGGGTTGCGGAAGTCGCCGGTGTCGGTGACGAGCATCGCCGTGTAGCCCTGCGCCAGGAAGGCGGCGTGGTCGCTGCGCAGGATGTCACCGAGCACGGCGGGGTCGATGACCGCGCCGGCGGCGGCGAACTCGGGGGGGTAGTGGTACGCGGCGGCGCCGAAGGCCCGGGCGACCGCGGCGGAGCTGGGATCGGCGACCATCGCCAGATAGTCGTTGGTGAAGCCGGTCAGCGGGTCGATGCCCGGCTTGGTGAAGCCGATCATGTCGAACGCGATCGCGCCGACCACCTCGGTGCCGTCGGCCGCCATCTGGCGGGCCATCTCCCCGGACCCGACGAGGCCGACCTCCTCGTAGGACCAGGCAGCGAGCCGCGCGGTGACCGGCAGCGGCGTGTCTCGGAGCGCTCGGGCCACCTCGATCATGCCGGCGACGCCGCTGGCGTTGTCGTCCGCTCCGGGACCGTCCTCGACGGAGTCGTAGTGGCCGCCGACGACCAGGACCTTGCCGGGGCACTCGGTACCCGGCAGGTCGGCCCAGAGGTTGGGCGAGTCGATGCCGGTCGGTTCGTAGACCACGGACTGGGAGCTGGGCTGGTAGCCGGCGTCGACGAACGCCGCGCTCACGAGGTCCCGGGCCTGCTGGCGGGCCGACTCGGGGCCGTAGGCCGACCTCGGGAAGGCGAGCGATTCGACCAGCGACAGGGCGCGGTCGCCGTCGACGCGGTCGAGGAGCGGCTCGACGGCCACGAGCGTCCGCGCCGGGTCCATCCCGAACTGCTCGGGCCGGACGACGAAGGGCGCCATCGGGCCGTCGAGCTGCTCGAAGCGGTCGTCGGCCGGGCCGGCTCCGGCGGGCGCGGTCGTGCTCGACGCGAGCAGCGCGGCGGTGGCCAGGCCGATGGCGATCCGACGGTGGCGGGCGGGGCGGAGCGAGGGCATGGCCCGGGACCGTAGCGGCGGCCCCCGGCCGCTGCTCAGCGACCGACGAAGGGGGTCGATCGCAGATCGAGCCGGCACCCGCACCGCCCCCGGATCAGCGGCGCAACAGATCCTTCGCGATGTGGGTGATCTGGACCTCGCCGGTGCCGGCACCCGGCGAAGCCGGCAACAAGCACGGCCGCGAGCGACCGACGAAGGAGGTCGATCGCAGATCGAGCCGGCACCCGCACCGCCCCCGGATCAGCGGCGCAACAGGTCCTTCGCGATGTGGGTGATCTGGACCTCGTCGGTGCCGGCGTAGATCTGGAGGACCTTGGCGTCGCGGGCGAGCTGCTCGACGCGGAACTCGCTCATGTAGCCGTTGCCGCCGAGGATCTGCACCGCGTCGAGCGCGACCTCGGTGGCGGCCCGGGCGGCGTAGAGCTTCATCGCGGACGCCTCGGCGAGGGTCATGGAGCGACCGGCGGCGGACAGCTCGATGGTGCGGAAGACGAGGTTCTCGACGTTGAGCCGGGCGACCTCCATCCGGGCCAGCTTGTCCTGGATGAGCTGGAACTCGCCGATGGGCTGGCCGAACTGCACCCGGTCCTTGCTGTAGCGCACCGAGATGTCGAGGCACTCCTCGATGATGCCGAGGGCCATGGCGGCGACGCCGGAGCGCTCCTGCATGAAGGTGGCCTTGGCGCCCTCGCGCCCGCCGGAGGCGACGTCCTCGGTCTCGCCGACGAGCCGGTCACGGCCGACGCGGACGTCGGACAGGAACAGCTCGCCGGTGGGGCTGGAGTGCATGCCCATCTTGCGGAGCGGCTTGGACTGGTCGAGGCCGGGCATCCCGGCGTCGAGGACGAAGCTGAGGATCTTGCGCTCGGCGGGCGGGTTGCCCTCGTCCAGCTTGCAGATGAAGACGATGGTGTCGGCGTAGGGGCCGTTGGTGATGAAGGTCTTGGAGCCGTTGAGGACGTACTCGTCGCCGTCGCGGCGGGCGGTGGCCTTCATGGAGCCGAAGGCGTCGGAGCCCGAGTTGGGTTCGGTGATGGCCCAGGCGCCGACCTTCTCCAGGGTCAGCAGCTCGGGGACCCAGCGCTCCTTCTGGGCGATGGTGCCCTTGGCGTTGATGGCGGCGGAGGTGAGGCCCATCGAGACGCCCATGGCGGTGACCATGCCGGGACAGACGCGGCACAGCTCGATGATCGGGATGAGGGTGAGCGAGGAGGCGCCGCCGTCGCCGTCGCGCGCGGGCTTGGTGGGCGGCGTCTCGCCGGCGGCGACCGCGGCGGCCACCTCCTTCTCGAAGGCGATCTGCTTGGCGAAGCGGTCCCGGGCCGCGACGTCCATGCCGAAGTCCCGGAAGAGCTTGCGGAGCACGTCGTAGGGCGGGGTGTCGCCGTGCTCGAACTCGTCGACGCGGGGACGGATCTCCTTGTCGATGAACTGCCGGACGGCGCCTCGCACCATCTCCTGCTCGTCGGTCCACTGGAACACGGCTGGGCCTCCTCGGTCCGGCCGCCCCTCGGCCGGTCACCCGGCCCAACCTAGCCGACCTTCTTGACCGGCCGGTCAAGAAGGTCGGTCGACCCCCGCCCACTCCAGGGTGGCGACGAGCAGGTTCTCGATGCCGTGGCGGATGGTCGGGTCCTGGATCGGCGCGAAGCGGGGCGAGTGGTTGTAGGGCACGTCCTCCGCCAGGCGGTCGGCGGCGAACGCGGCGTGCCACGCCTCGGGGTCGTGGCCGCCGGCGAACCAGAACACCGACGGGCAGCCGGCCGCCGTCGCGAAGGCCGCGAAGTCCTCGCTGCCGAGGGCGAGCGGGCCCTCCATGGCGCGGCCGGGACCGAAGGCGTCGAGGAAGGCGGCCGCCACCCGGGCGGTGGCCTCGGGGGTGTTGACCACGGGCGGGAACGTGTACTGCGGGTCGACGTCCGGCTCGGGCGCCCCGTAGCTGTGCGCCTCGCCGTGGCAGATGCGCTCGACCGACGCCAGGACCCGCCGCCGCACCCGCTCGTTGAAGGTGCGGATGCTGATGCCCAGCTCCGCGTGGTCCGCGATCACGTTCTCCTTCGTCCCGACCTTCACGCTGCCGACGGTGACCACCACCGGCTCGGTCGGGGCGGTCTCGCGGCTGCGGATGGTCTGGAGCTTCAGGATGGTGGAGGCGGCCATCACCGCCGGGTCGATCGTGTTCTCGGGGCTGGAGCCGTGACCGCCCCGGCCCCGCAGGGTGACCTTCAGCGCGTCGGAGCCGGCCATCGTGGGTCCGCTGCGGGTGAGCACCCAGCCGGCGGGGGCGGGGGCCAGGTGCTGGCCGAGGCAGACGTCGGGCCGGCCGAAGCGGTCGAGGAAGCCGTCGTCCACCATCGCCTGCGCGCCGGCGCCGATCTCCTCGGCCGGCTGGATGACCACGAGGAGCGTGCCGGCCCAGGCGTCGCGGTGCTCGGCGAGGATGCGGGCGGCGCCGAGCATCCAGGTGACGTGCATGTCGTGGCCGCAGGCGTGGGTCACGCCCACCTCCACGCCGTCGGGGTCGAGCGCCCGGACGGTCGAGGCGTAGGGCAGGCCGGTCTCCTCGGTGACCGGCAGCGCGTCCATGTCGGCCCGCAGCAGCACCCGGGGCCCGTCGCCGTTGCCGAGCACGCCGACCACGCCGGTGCCCCCGACGCCCTCGGTCACCTCGTAGCCGGCGTCGCGCAGGCGCTCGGCGGCGATCGCGGCGGTCCGGGTCTCCTGGAACGACAGCTCGGGGTGGGCGTGGAGGTCCTCGTACAGCTCGCCCAGGCCGCCGAGCAGCGGGTCGACGGCGGCGAACAGGGCGGTGCGGGTCATCGGGGCTCCTCCGGAGGGGCGGCGGTGGGGTGGCCTGGGCTGGCGGTGGACCCGGACCCTAGGGCGGCCGACGGCCAGGCGCGGCCGCCCCGGTGGCCTTGGGCGGCTCGGGGGCCGATCCGTAAGGTTGGGCCGACCTCGACCAACGACGCTGGAGTACTGATGCGCAACCCGAAGGACTTCTTCCGCCCCCTCGCGATCGGCGCCCCGGAGCCGCTGCGGGAGATCCCGTTCCGGCCGTCGCGGATGATCCACTTCTTCGACCCGAGCAACGAGAAGATGGCGGCGAAGGTGCCGGACATCGCGAAGAAGGTCGACATCATCCTCGGCAACCTCGAGGACGCGGTGAAGACCGACCGCAAGGAGGCCGCCCGCCAGGGGCTCGTGGACATCGGCAAGGCGACCGACTTCGGCGACACGCAGTTCTGGACCCGCATCAACAGCCTCGACTCGCCGTGGATCCTCGACGACCTCACGACGCTCGTGGCCGAGATCGGCGACAAGCTCGACGTCATCATGGTCCCGAAGGTCGAGGGCGCCGAGGACATCCACTACGTGGACCGCCTCCTCGCCCAGCTCGAAGCGCGCGCCGGCCTCACCCGCCCGCTCCAGGTGCACGCGATCCTGGAGACGGCCCGCGGCGTCACCAACATCGAGGAGATCTGCGCCGCCAGCCCCCGCATGCAGGGCCTGTCGCTCGGCCCGGCCGACCTGGCCGCCAACCGCCGGATGAAGACGACCCGCGTCGGCGGCGGCCACCCCGGCTACCTGGTGCGCCAGGACCCGGTGGACGGCGAGATCGAGGGCGAGCGCACCACCTACCAGCAGGACCTGTGGCACTACACGATCGCCCGCATGGTCGACGCCTGCGCCGCCAACGGCATCTACGCCTTCTACGGCCCCTTCGGCGACATCAAGGACACGGTCGCCTGCGAGGACCAGTTCCGCAACGCGTTCCTCCTCGGCTGCGTGGGCGCCTGGTCGCTGCACCCGGTGCAGATCGACATCGCGAAGAAGGTCTTCTCCCCCGACCCGGCGGACGTGGCCCACGCGGTCGAGGTCATCGAGGCGATGGGCGACGGCTCCGGCGCCGTGATGATCGACGGGAAGATGGAGGACGACGCCTCCGTCAAGCAGTGCCAGGTGATGGTGGCCCTCGCCCGCCAGCTCGCGACCCGCGACGCGGACCTGGCCGACGCGTACCGCGCCGTGGGCCTGGAGGTCTGACCGTGACCGAGCCGATCCTCCCCCGCCGCTCCGTCCTCTACATGCCGGGCGCCAACGAGCGGGCGCTCGAGAAGGCGAAGACGATCCCGGCCGACGCCCTCATCCTCGACCTCGAGGACGCGGTCGCCCCCGACGCCAAGGAGGAGGCCCGCGACCGGGTCTGCGCCGCGGCCTCCTCGGGCGACTACGGGTCCAAGGAGGTCACGATCCGCGTCAACGGGCTCGACACCCGCTGGCACGCCGACGACCTCGCCGCCGCCGCGGCGGCCGGGCCGGCCGCGGTCGTGGTCCCGAAGGTGAACACGGTGGAGGACGTGCGGGCCATCGAAGCCGGCCTGGAGGCCGGTGGCGCCCCCGACCGCACCAAGATCTGGGCGATGGTCGAGACGCCCGTCGCCATGCTGCACGCGGAGGAGATCGCCGCCGCGAGCGAGCGGCTCACCGTGCTCGTGATGGGCACCAACGACCTCGCGAAGGAGCTGCACGCCGAGCACGTGCCCGGTCGCCAGCCGCTGCTGAGCGGCCTCGGGCTCTGCCTGCTCGCCGCCCGGGCCACCGGCAAGGTCATCCTCGACGGCGTCTACAACGACGTGAAGGACCCCGAGGGCTTCGCGGCCGAGGCCCGCCAGGGCCGGGAGCTGGGCTTCGACGGCAAGACGCTCATCCACCCGAGCCAGGTCGAGCCGGCCAACGAGATCTGGGCGCCGTCGCCCGAGGCCGTCGAGGACGCCCGGGCGCTCATCGCCACCTTCGAGGAGGCCGTGGCCGCCGGCAAGGGCGTGGTGACCCACAACGGCCGCATGATCGAGAACCTCCACGTGGAGGGCGCTCGGCGGATCCTCGCGGTCGCCGAGGCCATCGCCGCCCGCTGACGGCCCCGCCCCGCCGAGCCGGCCACCGAGCCACCAGCCGTGTCCGCCGTCCCGCTCCCCGACCTGCGCGAGCTGCTCGCCCGCTCACCCCGCTACGGCGCCGACCCGGCGCTCCAGCAGCAGGCCGCGCACTGGATGACCTGGGGCCCGCACGAGCGGGCCCGCCTCGAAGCCGAGGCGAGGGCCGTCACCGAGGCGCCGGCGGACCCCCGGGCGCTCGCCGCGGCGCTGCGCACCGTCGGGGTCGGGGCCCGGGCCGGCGGCCCCGCCCTGGCCCGCGCCGCGCTCCGCCTCCGGCGGGGTCGCGCCGACGACGGCGAGCTGGTCGCCGCGCTCACCGCCATCGTCCGCACCGGCGGCCCGTCGTTCGTGAAGCTGGGCCAGCTCATCTCCACCTCGGCCGGCTTCCTCCCCGACGAGTGGGTGGACGCCTTCACGTGGTGCCGGGACCGGGTCCCGGCGCTGCCAGCCGCCGAGGTCCGGGCCGTGATCGAGGCCCGCTTCGGCGTGCCCGTCGAGGAGCTGTTCGCCTCCTTCGACCCCGAACCGCTCGGCTCCGCCTCGATCGCCCAGGCCCACGCCGCGGTGCTGGTGGACGGCACCGCGGTGGTGGTGAAGGTCCGGCGGCCCGGCCTCGACGCGCGCTTCCGCCGCGACCTGCGGGCCATGGCGGTGCTCGCGGCGGCGGCCGAGCGCACCAGCACGGCGGCGCGGATGAGCCGGCTGCGGGACTTCGTCACGCTGTTCGGCTCGCTCGTGCTCCAGGAGCTGGACTTCCGGCTCGAAGCGCTCAACCAGGTCGAGATCGGCCTCGTGGTGGAGGACGCCCGCCAGGACGCGGTGCGGGTGCCCCAGCCGATCGCCCACCTCGTGGCGCCCGACGTGCTGGTCATGACCCGCATCGCCGGGGTGCCCTACGCCCGGGCGGACGCCACCGGTGACCTGCCGGCGGAGGTGACGCCGGAGCGGCTGCTCGACCTGGCGATCATCACCGTGGTCGAGCAGATGATGATGTACGGCCGCTTCCACGGCGACCTGCACGCCGGCAACGTGCTGATCGACGACGCCGGCTTCGGCTTCGTGGACTTCGGCATCGTCGGCCGCTTCACCGCCGAGGAGCGCGGCGCGGTGGTGCGGTTCCTGTTCGCGTTCGCCCGCAACGACCTCCACCAGCAGATCCTGGCCCTCCAGGAGCTGGGGGCGGTGGCGCCGGAGGTCGACGCGAAGGCGCTCACCGCCGAGTTGGAGGCCGAGATCGCCGAGGTGTTCCCGGAGCTGCTGTCGCGCCGGGGCCGCCTCACCGTCGACGGGCTCGGCACCGCGGTCGGCTCCATCGTGAAGGTGCTCGCCCGCCACGACTTCCGGCTGCCGACCGAGCTGATCCTCTTCTTCAAGAACCTGCTGTACCTGAACGGCTTCGCCTCCACGATCACCCCGGACACGAACCTGTTCGACCAGATCCCGCGGGCCTTCAGCTACTTCCTCCAGCGCCACCAGGCCGAACTGACCCGGGTGCTCTGGCGGCGCCCCGGCGCCTCCTCCCCCGTCCGCCCGGGCTGAGCGCAGGAGTGCCCGGGCCCGGGTGGCGGTGGGGCCGGTGGTCACCGCCTGAACCCCGGCGATCCTCTACCGTCGGCGCAGCACCGACCGAGGAGATCGCCGTGCCCGTCCCGCCGCTTCCCGACATGATCGAGGTGCTCGACCGCTCGGAGCGGTTCGCGCAGCACCCGGGCCTGCGGGACCACGCCCGCCTCTGGCTGCTCTGGGGCCCGGGCGCCCGGGAGCGGCTGCGGGCCGAGGCGCTGGAGCTGGCCCGGCCGTCGCTGCGGCCCACGAGCCTCCGGGCGGTCGGGCGCACCGGCGTGGACCTCGCCCGCGGCGTGGGCCCCGGCCTGGCCGGCGACGCCAGGCGCCGGGTGCGCGAGGGCCCGTTGGAGCCCGGCACCGCCATGAAGCACGTGCAGGAGCTGGTGAAGGCCGGCGGCTCCACCTACATCAAGCTCGGCCAGTTCATCGCGACCGCCCAGGGGCTGCTGCCCGACGAGTGGGTCGAGGCGTTCGGCTGGTGCCGCGACACCGCCGCGCCCCTCCCCTACGGCATGGCCGAGGAGCGCTTCGAGCGCCGCTTCGAGGTACCGGTGGAGCGGGTGTTCGCCTCCTTCGACCCCGAGCCGCTGGGTTCGGCGTCGATCGGCCAGGTGCACGCCGCGACCCTCCACGACGGCACCGACGTGGTGGTCAAGGTGCGCCGGCCGGGCCTGCGGGGCCAGTTCGACCGGGACCTGCGGTCGATGGCGCTCGCCGCCGCGGCCGCGGAGAAGGCGTCGAAGGCGGCCCGGGTCGCCAACCTCTCGGGCTTCGTGGAGCTGTTCGCCCAGATGGTGCTGGAGGAGATCGACTTCCGCTTCGAGGCCCTCAACCAGATCGAGATCTCGTTGGCGGCCGAGGCGGCGGGCCAGGACTACGTGCGGTTCCCCCGCCCGATCCCGCACCTCACCGCCGCGGACGTCTACGTGATGACCCGGGTCGACGGCGTGGCCTACGACAAGGCGCTCGCCACCTACCCGGACGCGATCGACGGCGAGCGGCTGCTGAACCTGGCCATCACCGGCACGCTGGAGCACATGATCGCCTACGGCCTGTTCCACGGCGACCTGCACGCCGGCAACGTGCTCATCAACGAGGAGGGCGACTTCTCGCTCATCGACTTCGGCATCGCCGGCCGCATCGACGCCGAGCAGCGGGCCGCGACCGTGCGGTTCCTCGTCGGCTTCGCGCAGAACGACACCCGGATGCAGCTCGAGGGGCTCCAGGCGTTCGGGGCGGTGCCGGCGGGCGCCGACCTGGCCGAGCTGGCCCGCGAGATCGAGGACCGCCTGAACGCGGCGGATCCCTCGATCCTGGCCCGCGACGGCGCCATGACCGTCGAGCGGCTCGGCGTCGCCCTCGGCACCATCATCCGGGTGCTGGCCGCCAACGGCTTCACGCTGCCGACCGAGCTGGTGCTGTTCTTCAAGAACCTGCTCTACCTGAACGGCTTCGCCGCGACGCTGGCGCCGGACACGAACCTGTTCGACCAGATCGCGCCGACCTTCGGCTACTTCGCGACGAAGTACCCCACCGAGCTGGCCCAGATCCTCCAGGACCTGTAGCGGGTCAGCCCTCGGCGCAGGGCGTGCAGATCACCACCGGGATGTCCCGGTCGGTGTTTCGCTGGTAGCCCTCGTAGCCCTTGTAGGCGGCCACGATCCGGGGCCACAGCTCGGCCTTCTCCTCGGCCGTGGCGGTGCGGGCGGTGTAGGGCCGCGCCTCGCCGTCGACCGCCAGCTCCACGCCGGGGTTCGCCGTCAGGTTCTTGTACCAGTCGGGGTGCTCGTCGTGGCCGCCCTTGGAGGCCACGAGCACGACCCGGTCCGGCTCGCAGACCGGGGCGGTCAGCATGGTCCCGCGCCGGCGGCCGCTCACGCGGCCGATGGTGAACAGCTCGACCGGTTGCATGCCGAGGATGCGGCGGGGCCAGCGGCCGCCGGTGAGGGCGAGGAGGCCGCGGTGGCCGTGTTCGAGCGCCCACGCGCCGATCGCGGAGGCCTGGTTGGGGATGCGCACGGCCCCGACCGTAGCGCCCGGCCCGACCGTCAGGGCGTGACGATGGGGAACATGAGCCGGAAGCGGTCGAGGTGGCCGAGCAGGGCGACGAGGCGGTCCCGCCCGGCGGTCACCTCGATCGAGCCGGCCGCCTCCAGGTCCGCCAGCTCCTCGGCGCCGAACACGAGCGCGCCGAGGCCGGCGTGGGTGGCGCGCAGCACGACGTCGACCCCGCCGTCCTCGCCGTCATCCGGGCGGTGCTGTGACGTCCAGAGGGCGCCGTTGCGGACGCCGACCCGCCACGCCTCGCCGTCGACGGTGGCGTCGAGCACCCACCCATCGGCGGCCGCGGCCGGGCCGTCGATGCGCACCCCGAGGGAGTCCCAGAGCTGCTGGACGGTCATGGCGGCCACCGTCTCGGCGGCCGGGCCGCGCCCGGGGCGGGAGGCGGGGTGGCCGTGGCGCAGCTCCTGCGCGCCGGTCAGGTAGAAGTCGCGCCAGGGCGCGGACTCGGCCTGGTAGCCGAGCTGCTCGAAGGCGTCGGCCTGGAGCGCCTTCGCCTCGGCGTGGTCGGGCTCGGCGAAGACCACGTGGCCCAGCACCTCGGCCACCCAGCGGAAGTCGCCGGCGGCGAAGCTCTCGCGGGCCTTGGCCACCGCCGCGTCGGCACCGCCCATGAAGGCCACGTAGCGGGTGGCGGCCTCGACCGGCGGCAGCGGCTGGAGGTTGGCGGGGTTGGCGTCGAACCAGCCGAGGTAGCGCTGGTAGACGGCCTTCACGTTGTGGCTGACGGTGCCGTAGTACTCGCGCAGCCGGCCCTCCGCCGCGAGGGCGTCGGGGAAGCGCAGCTCCTCGGCGATCTCCGCGGCCCGGCGGCCGTGGTTGGCGAGCCGCAGCGTCTGGTCGTGGACGAACCGGTAGGCGTCGCGCTGGTCCTCCAGGAGGCGACGGATCTCGTCGCGGCCCCAGCAGGGCCAGTGGTGGGTGGCGAAGAGCACCTCGGCGTCGTCGCCCCAGCGGTCGAGCGCCTCCTGGAGGTAGCGGCTCCAGGCGAGCGCGTCGCGCACCGGGGCGCCGCGGGGCGTGTAGACGTTGTGGAACGTGCAGGTGCAGTTCTCGGCCATGCAGAGCACCCGGTGGTCGGGGAACCAGAAGTTCATCTCGGCCGGGGCCTCGGTGTCGGGGGTGACGTGGAAGACGATCCGCACCCCGTCCACGGTCAGCTCGGTGCCGGTCTCGGCGATGTCGACGGTGGGGGCGACGAGGCCCTGGTCGGCCAGCAGCGGCACGCCCTTGCCGAGGCCGGCGTCGACGTGGCCGCGGGGTCCGCGGGGCAGCAGCGCGCCGTACATGTAGGAGGCCCGCCGGGTCATGGCGGTGCCGGCGACCACGTTCTCGCTGACCGCGGCCTCCAGGAACCCGGCGGGGGCGATCACCGGCACCCGGCCGGCCGTCACGTCGGCCTCGTCCACCACGCCCCGGACGCCGCCGAAGTGGTCCACGTGGCTGTGGGTGTAGATGACGGCGCTGACCGGCCGGGCGCCGAGGTGCCGGTCGACCAGCGCCAGCGCGGCGGCCGCGGTCTGCGCGGAGGTGAGCGGGTCGATGACGATGCGGCCCCGCTCGCCGTCCACCACCGTCAGGTTGGCGAGGTCGAGCCCCCGGACCTGGTGGAAGCCCGGCGCCACCTCGTAGAGGCCGGCCTCCAGGTTGAGCTGCGCCTGCCGCCAGAGCGAGGGGTGGACCTCGGCGGGCGCGTCGCCGTCGAGGAACGCGAACGCGTCGAGGTCCCACACGTCCCAGCCGCCGGGGTGGGCCACCTGCGCGGAGGACGGGCGGGCCACGAGGCCCCGCGCCGCCCGCTCCCGCTCGGGGTCGTCGCGCAGGAACGGCAGGTCGGCGGCCGCGGCGTTGGCGGCCACGGTGGCCGGCGCCGCCGGCTTCGGGGTGAGGTCGGGGCTCGTCATGGGCCGAGTCTGGCCCGCCCCACCGCTCGGGTCCTCATGGTCGGGCGAGCAGGTGGCGGAGGCCGGCGACGAACGCGTCGACGTCCGCGTCGGTGGTGGCGAAGGAGGTCATCCACCGCCAGCGGTCCTCCGCGGGGTCCCAGGGCCAGAAGAAGGACCACTCGGCGAGCGCCGCGGCCCGCTCGGGCGCCAGCACCGGGAACAGCGCGTTGGCCTCGGGCGGGCCGCCGAGGCCGACGCCGGGTAGGTCCCGCGCCGCCTCCCAGAGCCGCCGGGCCGCCCGGTTGGCCGCCCGGGCGTTGCGGAGCCAGCGGTCGCCGTCGAGCAGGGCCAGGCCCTGCGCGGCCACGAACCGGGCCTTGGAGGGGAGCTGGCCGGCCTGCTTGCGGACGAAGCGGGCGTTCGTGGCGAGGGCGGGGTCGAGGTGGACGACGGCCTCGCCGTACATGGCGCCGTTCTTGGTGAAGCCGAAGGTCAGCACGTCGACGCCGGTGTCGCGCAGCAGGGTCGGGACGTCGGTGTCGAGGGCGGCGACGGCGTTGGCGATGCGGGCGCCGTCGAGGTGCAGGACCATCCCGTGGGCGTGGGCGAGGTCCGCCAGCGTCGCCAGCTCGTCCGCGGTGTAGACGGTGCCCAGCTCGCTGACCTGGCTGACCGACAGCACCCGGGGCTGGGGGTGGTGCTCGACCCCGATCCAGTCGAGGTGGGGCGCCACGGCCTCGGGGACGAGCTTGCCGTCGACCGCGGGCACCGCGATGACCTGGGCGCCGGTGAAGCGGGCGGGCGCGCCGCACTCGTCCACCACGATGTGGGCGCTGTCCACGGTGAGGATCGCCTCGTGGCCCCGCAGCACCGAGGCGAGGCCGGTCACGTTCGCGCCGGTGCCGCCCCAGCACAGGAGCGTCTCCACCGGCGCGTCGAACAGGTCGCGGAACCGGGCGGCCAGCCGCTCGGTCCAGCGGTCCTCGCCGTAGGCGCCGGCCGAGCCGACGTTGGCCGCGGCGAGGGCCTCCAGCACCGCCGGGTCCACCCCGGCGTGGTTGTCGCTCGCGAACGACGTGGCCGGCGGTACCGGCATCGTCGGCTGCGGCGCCGGCACCGGCACCGGCACCGGTGACGGCTCGGACCCGCTCAACAGGTCTGCACGAAGACGTGGGCGAGGTAGTAGTAGCCGTTCGACGCCTTCGCGACGCCGACGCCCACGCCGTTCCACTTCGTGTCCAGGATGTTCTTCTTGTGCGGCGCCGAGCTCCACCAGAGGTCGTGCACGCCCTGGATGGTGGTGGCGTAGCCGACGTTCTCACCCAGCGAGCGCCAGCAGTTGCCCATGCCGTCGGTCAGATTGGAGTGGTACATCCGCTGCTCGCGGGCCATCTTCTCGGCCCACGCCTGCGCCTTGCGCTGCGCCAGCTCGTGGCCGTTGAGCTTGCGGCGGCCGTTCTGGACCCGGGTGTTGTTGAGCAGGTCGTAGCTGCGCTGCTGGGTCGGGTTGAGGCAGCCGACCAGGGCGATCGCGGCGACGACGGCCACGGCCAGGAGGCCGCCTCGTCGCATCGTGCGGTGCGGGCTGGACATGCCGGGTCCTCCTGGGGGATGGGATGGGCCGAGCCGTCACGGCGGACGGCTCGCCCGGTCGTCGTGACGAGGGTAACAGGGCGGGGACCGAACGCGGTCAGATCGGCAGGTCGCCGGTGCCGGTGCGGGTGCTGCCGTGGTCGCGGTACGCGGCGATGGTCCGCTGGGCGATGCGCATCTGGTGGACCTCGTCGGCCCCGTCGGCGAAGCGGGCCCAGCGGGCGTGCTGGTACATGTGGGCGAGCGGCGTGTCGGTCGAGTAGCCGAGGGCGCCGTGGACCTGGATCGACCGGTCGATCACCCGGTTGAGCATGTTGGCCACGAAGTGCTTGGCCATCGACACCTCGCTCTTGAAGTCGAGGCCCCGGTCGATGCGGTAGGCGGCGTGCAGCACCATCAGCTTCGCCTGGTACAGCTCCATCGTGGAGTCCGCGATCATCCACTGGATGCCCTGCTTCTCGGCGAGCGTGGAGCCGTGGGCGTAGCGGTTGAGGGAGCGGTCGACCATCATGTCGAGGGCCGTCTCGGCCTGGGCGATCCAGCGCATGCAGTGGGCGAGGCGGGCGGGCCCGAGGCGGGACTGGCCGAGCAGGTGGCCCTCGCCGCGGCCGCCGAGCATGTTCTCGTCGGGCACCCGGAGGTCCTCGATCACGATCTCGGAGTGGCCGGTGGAGCCGTGCATCGTCTCCACCTCCCGCACCCGGTTCCAGCCCGGCCAGTCGCTCTCCACGATGAACGCCGAGTTGGCGGCCTGGGGCAGATCCGGGTTGTCCTCGGTGCGGGCGATGAGGATGGCGAAGCTGGCCCGGTGGGCGTTGGAGATGAACCACTTGTGGCCGTTGATGACCCACTCGTCGCCGTCCTGCACCGCGGTGGTGCGGATGAGGGTGGGGTCCGAGCCGGCGACCTCCGGCTCGGTCATGGCGAAGCAGCTCATGGCGCGGCCTTCGAGCAGCGGGCGCAGGTAGCGCTCCTTCTGCTCGTCGGTCCCCCACTTGAGGAGGGTGTGCATGTTGCCCTCGTCGGGCGCCTGGCAGTTGAAGACGAACGGGCCGTAGGAGGACTTGGCCGCCTCGGCCTGCACCATCGCCAGCTCCACGTGGCCGAGGCCCATGCCGCCCCACTCGGTGGGCATGTGCGGGAGCCAGATCCCCGCCTCCCGGGCCTGCTCGCGCATCCCGAAGAGCTTCGTCAGGTAGTCGGCGCGGTCGGACGGGTCCATCGCGGCCTCGGTGGGCTTGATGACCTCGTCCACGAACCCGCGGATGCGGAGGCGGAGCGCTTCGAGCTCGGGGGTGAGGGTGAAGTCGATGGACACGGGTCCTCCGGGAGGCAGGCGGGCGGGATCGTCCGGCGGCCACCACCTTGCAATGCGCGCGCATTGCTGTCAACCTCGCGGGATGGCGACCGAGCGAGCGTCCAGCCCCCGAACGGGCGGCCGACGAGACGTGCGCGGCGACCTCCTCCGCGCGGCCGAGACGCTGTTCGCCCGCCACGGCGTCGACGCCGTCAGCCTGCGCGAGATCACCGCCGCGGCCGGCGCCACCAACGCCAGCGCGGTCCAGTACCACTTCGGGGGCCGATCCGGCCTGCTCCGCGCCCTGCACGCCAAGCACGACCCGGCGGTGGAGCAGCGCCGCCACGACCTCCTCGACCGCTGGGAGGAGGCCGGCGACCGCGACCTGCGCTCGATCGCCGCCGCCTACGTGCGCCCCCTCGCCGAACGCCTCGACGCCCCCGGCGGCCACGGCTACCTCCAGCTCCTCGCGGACGAGGTCAACCGGCCCGACATGGTCTACGACCCGGCGAACGACGACCCGTCCAAGAGCACCACCCGCTGGCGCTACCTGATCGCGCCGCTCCTCGACCCCGAGGCCGTCCGCCTGCACCGGCGCTTCGTCGCCATGCAGTTCACGCTCACCGACCTGGCCCGCCGGGTCCGCAACCGCCCCGAGGGCGACCACGCCCGCTACACGAGCCACCTCATCGACCTCGTCACCGCGGTGCTCGCCGCCCCGCTATCGAGCGAGACCCGCCGGCTCACCGGTCGATGACGGCCAGCAGGTCCTGACGGTCGAACATCTGGGCCGCCGCCCGGGCCGACGGGGTGCCGGCGTCGGGGTCGGCGCCGTTGGCGGCGAGCACCCGCACGACGTCCACGAAGCCCTTGAACACCGCGCCGGCCAGGGGCGTCTGCCCCTTGGCGTTCGCGAGGTTGGGATCGGCGCCGCGGTCCACGAGCGCCTGCACCGTCTCGGGGTGGCCGTGGTAGGCGGCGAGCATCAGCAGCGTGTCGCCGGCCTCGCCGGCCAGGTCGACCGGCACGCCGGCGTCGACGTAGGCCGCGACCAGCTCGGTGTCGCCCCGGCGGGCGCCGTCGAGGAGCCGGTTGGCGAGCGCGACGACCTCGGCGTTCTCCCGGTCGGCATCGTCGGCGTCGGTCCCATCGGTCATGCGGCCAAGGTAGCTGCCCGCCCCGGCGACGCCTGCCGCAGGGGCCAGGCGGTACCAGGACGTGGGGTGGTGCCAGGATGAGCCGGTGACCGTCGGTGACGACCCGCTCCTGGGCCACATCCCCACCGGGCCGGTGGCCGTGCCGCCGACGGTGCGCCGCGCGCTCGCGCGGCTGGAGCGGGCCGACAACGCGCTCACGCCCGTGTGGCGGAACCAGCTCGGCGGCCTGACCTTCGGCCTCGGCCCGGCGCCGGTCGGGCGGTACCTGAAGTGGGCGCCGGCGGGCACCGACCTCGACCTGGCCGCCGAGGCCGCCCGGCTGCGCTGGGCCGCGCCCCGCACCCCCGTGCCCCGGGTGCTCGGCGAGGGCGGCGACTGCCCGTTCTCCTGGTCGAGCGCCGACCGGGTGGCCGAGGCCCGCCGCCGCCTGGCCGCCGGCATCGCGCCGCCCGACTGGATCGAGGACCCGGCGGGCCTGCTGGCCGATCCGCCGGACCCCGAACCGGTGGTCTGCCACGGCGACCCGTGCGCCCCGAACACGCTGCTGGGCGACGACGGCCGCTGGTCCGCCCACGTCGACCTCGCCAGCCTCGGCGTCGGGGACCGCTGGGCCGACCTGGCGGTGGCGTCGTGGAGCCTGGAGTGGAACTACGGCCCCGGCTGGGACGACACCTTCCACGCCGCCTACGGCATCGAGGCCGACCCCCACCGCATCCGCTGGTACCGGGCCCTCTGGGTCCTCACCTGATCCCGGCCGATCGCACGGGACGATCCGGGGGCCGAACGTCAGTCGCCGCGTCGCCCAGGTCGCGCTGCGGTCCCACCCCGACCACCTGGAGGTGGTGGAGGTCAACCCCCTGGACGACGCGGACTGAGCGTCAGCGGACTGAACGTCAGTCGGCCGCGGTCGTGGTGGTGACCAGGTCCCCGTCGTCGGTGTCGCCCGCGTCGCCGGTGTCGTCGGACTGGTCGTCGCCGGTGTCGTCGGCCGGCAGCTCGTCCAGGTCGGCGGGCGGGTCGTTGGCGAGGTAGCGGTCGTCGGGCTGGGGCAGGCCGCACTGGTTGATCTCCTGCTGGACCTGCTTGGTCAACCGGCCCATGCCACCGTCGATGGCGTCCTGGACGGTGCCGACCTTGATCTCGTCCGCGGTGGAGGTGACCTGGAGGGCCGAGACCTCGGCGCAGAGGTGGTACACGCTGCCGGTGTCGACCCAGTAGACCTCGTCCTGGCCGGTGAGGGCGATGACCCGCTGCTGGTCCCACTGGGCCTCGGCGGTCTTCTTCTCGACCGACTCGGGGCTGAAGTCCGCGCCGAGGAGGACGGCGACCACGAGCAGCACGGCACCGATGCCGCCGGCGATCGCCTTCTGCTGCTTGTCCATGTCCTTGTTGAGCAGGATGAGGACGATCAGCGGGAGGAACGCGATCACGCTGATGATCGCCCCGAGCTGGTTCTGGACGAAGAACCGGATCGGGTCCTTCCGGGAGGCGGGGTCGAGGTCGTTCGCCTTCTTCCACAGCAGCGATCCGCCGATGGCGAAGATCGCGATGACCACGAGGGCGCCGATGAGCAGGCCGAAGTGGTCGCCGTCGAGCCACTTGACGATGGCGACCACCTCGAGCGCGATCGCGATCACCCAGGCGACCGCGGCGACGATCCGGAAGGTGCGGGCCTTCTTCTTCGCCTCGGGCGTGGCCCGCCAGACCGGGGCGTCGCCGCCGCCACCGTCGGGGCCGCCGGAGCGCTGGGCCCTCGGCTTCGACTCGGCCCGGACGACCTTCTTCTTGTTGGTGCGCCGCTTCGGCTTGTCGGTTTCGGACACGGTGGGCTCGCTTGCTCTCGACGGACGGCGAGAAGCTAGCAGAGGCCAGGAAAATCCGACGTGACCGAAACGCCCGATACCGGGTTCAGATCCAGCGCTCCGCACCAGGCAGCGAGGGCATCGGGCTCACCCGTCGACCATCAGGATGCCGGCTGGCTGGTGAGCAGGTGGGCGTTCGCAGCGAGGGTTCCGTCGATCGGCATGACGTGAACGACTTCGCCGGTCGGCCTCGACACGATGTCGACCACAACGGCCACGACGCTGACGGTGCCCTCGCCCACGACGATGTGGGCACCGGGCACGACGCGCTCGGGGTGCGGTGCCTCGTCGAGGAACGTCCACGGCAAGCCCGTGTCGTCCATCGAGTTCAGGTCGATGGGGAGATCGATCTCGATCCGGTCGTGCATGTCACCGCCCCTCCTGGGTGTCGGGCTGTTGCTGATGGTACCGGTTGGCCCGCCGTTCGCTCTCGACGTTCTCGAAGCGATCCAGTGCCCCGGCCAGGTCCCCTGCGAACGCGATCGTGACGTGCGGGGTCCGGAAGGTGGGGACGACCTCGAAGCCAGCGTCGAGGAGGTCGACGATCCGGATCAGCCGGAGCGTCCCGAACGCCTTCAGCTGGTGGAGCGAGAGGTCGTCGACCTCGGAGTCGTCTCGGGCAGAGAAGGCCGAGAGGCCGTAACGACCCCAATCGGGGAACGCTCGCAGGAACCGCTGGGCCTGGGTGCGGGTGATGCTCGGCGAGCCGCTCTCGCCCCGTACGACGAGCACCGCATCAGCGGGGATCGGGGCACGCCGGATGCGGGGGCCGCCGATGGGCGTGGGCTCGGTCATCGGATCTCGATGCCGCAGGTCGTGCCGAAGCTCCGACGATCCATGTGGGGCGTCCTCCTCGATCCATCCGGAGAGAGGACCCCCAGCGCCGCCAGGTCGCTGCGGTCGGGGGACGAGACCGCGTTGCGAGGCGCACCCATCCTCCGCTGGGGGATGGCCGGTGGTCAAGGCCGGATCGGTCTTCGTACGAGGCCGGCGCACCGATCGGGCTGGGTGCCACCGGGCCCCTGGCGCCCCTGACGCTCGCCGCCTCGGAGTCTCACGGCACGGCGAGGGGTCGAGTGGGGAGCACCTGGTGGGCGTAACAGGATTCGAACCTGTGACCTCTGCCGTGTGAAGGCAGCGCTCTAACCAACTGAGCCATACGCCCGTGCGGGGTCGTGACCTTAGCAAGCCCCGGGCCGGGCCCTCGCATCCGGCTCGCCCGTCCGGCCTCGCCCGGCGGACCAGGGTCGGACCGGACCGACCCCCGGCCTCCGGGGCAGGCTGCTCAGGCCGCTCGGGCTGCTCAGGCCGGCTCGAAGGGGCAGGCGGTGTCGACGGCCAGCAGGTCCTCGACGGCGGCGATGGTCCGCAGGACCGCGATGTCGCCGTGCTGGGGGCCGACCACCTGGAGGCCGATGGGCAGGCCGTCGCGGTCGAAGCCGACGCACACCGAACCGGCCGGCGAGCGGGTGAGGTTGAACGGGTAGGTGAACGACACCCAGGCGGGCGTGGGCTCGCCGTTCACGGTGCCCTGCTCCGCCCCCACCGGCGCGAGGCCGGCGACGGTCGGCGTGAGCAGGAGCGGCGCCCGGTGGAACAGCTCCACGAGCCGGGCGTTGAGGTGGTGGGCCAGGTCCTGGGCCGCCAGCACGTCCCGCGCGGAGAACCTCGCGCCGGCGTAGCTCATCATCCGGGCCAGCTCCGGGTCGAGGCGGTCGTCGGCCGCCCCCTCGAGCGTGAGCGCCTCCACGGCGCGGAGGTTGGCGGTGATCGCCAGCGCGAACCACCCCATGACCGGGTCCTCCTCGAACACCCGCTCCACCGGGATCACCTCGACGCCGGCCTCCGCCAGCGCCGCCACCGCGGCCTCGGTGGCGGCGCTGACCTCCCGGTCGACCGACGCGTAGCCCAGGTCGGGCGACCACAGCACCGCCCGGGGCAGGCCCGGGTCCTCCAGGCCGTCCATCCACGACGCCTCCGGCAGCGGCAGCGAGCGCAGGTCGGTGGGCTCGGGCCCGATGATCGAGTCCAGGACGAGCGCGGTGTCGCGGATCGTGCGGGTGAGCACGCCCTTGCTCGACAGGTCGGCCCACCCCGGCGGCTTCGGCCCACCCGCCGGCACCCGGCCGAGCGAGGGCTTGAGGGTCGACAGGCCGCACAGCGACGCCGGGATGCGCAGCGAGCCACCGCCGTCGGAGCCCGTCGCCAGCGGCACCATCCCGGCCGCGACCGCCGCCGCGGAGCCGCCCGAGGAGCCGCCGGCGCTGCGGCCGTGGCACCACGGGTTGTGGGTGCGGCCGAAGAGGCGGTTGTCGGTGTCGCCCTTGTAGGCCAGCTCGGGGGTGTTCGTCTTGCCGACGACGACGCAGCCAGCCTGGCGCAGCCGCGCCACGAGCACCTCGTCCGCGGTCGCGACCGGGCTGTCGGCCAGCAGGAGCGAGCCCTGCGTGGTGCGGTAGCCGACCACGTCCTCGGTGTCCTTCACCCCGATCGGCACCCCGGCCAGGGGGCCGACCTCCTCGCCGGCCGCGACCAGGCCGTCGACCGCGTCGGCCTCCGCCAGCGCCCGCTCGCCGTCCACGGCGACGAACGCGTTCACGGTGGGGTTCGCGGCCTCGATGCGCGCCAGCGCGGCGACGGCCAGCTCCCGGGCCGACACCTCGCCGGCGGCGACGCGGCCGGCCAGCTCCTCGACGGTGGTCCTGCGGAAGTCCATGTCCGCGCAGGCTACGGAGGAACGGTGCCGCCCGCTCGTCACGCGCCGCGGCGCGCGCTCAGGTGGGCACCAGGCAGTCGAAGCGGCCGTCGGGGGCGAGGCGGCGGGCGTCGGTGCCCACCGGGCAGCCCTCGGCGGTCGACGAGCGGCTCGCGATCCGGAACTCGTGCGGGCCGTCGCAGGGCACGACGGTGGTCACGGGGCCGGGGTCCACGTCGAGGCAGGTGCCGACCTCGTTGCCGGAGCGCACGGGCGCATCGGGCTCGGGGTCCCGCGAGGCGTAGGCGGTCACCACGAAGATGCCGCCCAGCACGGCGACGAGCACGAGCCAGGGCAGGTGGCGCACGGCGCGGGCACCGCCGACGCTCAGCGGCCCGACCACGTCGACCAGGTCGGGTGGGGAGGTGGCGACCGGGACCGAAGCAGCCGACGGGCCGGGTGGCGAGGCCGCGGCCGTGCCCCCGCCCCAGCGCTCGCGGTCGTAGGCGCGGCGCCGGTCGGGGTCGCCGAGCACCCGCCACGCCTCGTTGATCTCCCGCATGCGCCGCTCCGCCAGGGCCCGCTCGGCGTCACCGGAGCCGGCGAGGCGGTCGGGGTGGAAGCGGCCGGCGAGGCTCCGGTAGGCGTCGCGTATCTCGGCGGTGGAGGCGGCCGGGGTCACGCCGAGCCGCCGGTAGTGGCTGGCCGTGCCGGGGGCCGCCGCCACGTCAGTACCCGAGGTCGGGGTCGACCACCGCGCGCAGCTCCTCCCCCGCGATCCAGCGCCGCACGTTCTCCGCGATGAGTGCGCCGAGCAGCGGCACCGCCATCGCCTGGGTGTTGGCGGTGTGCGGGGTGACGACCACCTCGGGCAGCGTCCAGAGCGGGTGCCCGTCGGGGAGCGGTTCGGGGTCGGTGACGTCCAGGCCGGCCCCGCCCACCTGCCCGCTGCGGAGGGCGGCCACGAGGGCGTCGGTGTCCACGTTGGCGCCGCGGGCGACGTTGACGACCACCGCACCCGGGGCGAGCAGCGCCAGCTCGGCGGCCCCCAGCACGTGGCGGGTGTCCTCCAGGAGCGGCAGCGCGAGGACGACCGCGTCGGCACCGGCGAGCGCCTCGTGAAGCCGGTCGGTGGTGACCACGCGCGCCGCGCCCGGCAGCGGCCGGTCACGGCGGCGCACCACGGTGACGTCGCAGTCGAAGGGCGCCAGCAGGCGGAGCAGCTCGCGGGTGATCCCGCCGCCGCCCAGGAGGACGAGCCGGGCCCCGGCGAGGCGCCGGCCGCCCTCTCGGGTCCAGGTGGTGGCGCGGGCGTAGCCACCGAGCCCCCGGAAGGCGGCGAGCAGCAGCGCCAGGGCCATCTCGGCCACGGGCGGGGCGTAGATCCCCTTGGCGTTGGTCCAGGTGCGCTCGTGGTCGAGCATGTCGCGGTACGGCTCGACGCCGGCCCACGGGAGCTGGACCCAGCCCAGGTGCGGGTGCTCGCGGAGCAGGACGCCGAGCCCCTCGGGCTTGCGCTGGTGGGTCCAGACGAGGGCGGACGCCTCCTCGACGGGGACGACGCGGCCGCCGCCCCGGGCGACCGCCTCGTCGAGGTAGGGCGCGGAGCGGGGGGCCACGGCGATGGCGGTGCGGTCGACCATGGCCCCGACGGTACCGGCCGGCAGCGACGATGCGAGGGCGATGGGAGGGCGGTCCGAGGGGTGACGACCCAGGTCGGCCGACGGCCACCGAGGACCAGCGATGACCATGACCGTTGTCACGACCAGATCTTGACCCGCGGGTCAAGGTGCTTCGTAAGCTGGCCGGATGCGCCGAGCCTCCCGCGACCGCGGCTACGCGCCCGGCACCGCCCGGGCGGCGTTCGCCCACCCCACCTTCCGCACCATCTACCTCGGCGCGTTCGCCTCCAACATCGGCACCTGGATGCAGAACGTGGTCCTCGGCGCCCTCGCCTGGGAGCTCACGAAGGACAAGCTCTTCGTCGGCGTCATGATGGCGGCGCAGCTCGGCCCGCTCCTGATCCTGTCGATCGTGGGCGGCATGCTCGCCGACGCGTTCGACCGCCGGCGCTCCCTCATCGCCCTCAGCCTCCAGCAGGCCGTCTTCTCCATCCTCCTCGCGCTGGTCACCGCCCCCGACTCGCCGAACCGGGTGCTCATGGTGCTCACCGTCTTCTCCATCGGCGTCGGCAACGCGCTCTACGCCCCGATCTTCTCCGCGGTCGTGCCGATCCTCGTCCCCCGCCGCGACATCGCCGGTGCCATCTCCCTCAACTCGGTCCAGATGAACGCGTCCCGGGTGATCGGCCCGATCATCGGCACGTTCCTCTACGCCCGCTTCGGCCCGTCGTCGGTGTTCCTCCTGAACGCGGCGAGCTTCGTGGCGGTGATCGCCTGCCTCACCCGGGTCACCCTGCCGCCGCCGGTGCACAGCGGCTCCCAGGGCCTGCACCGGGTGGTCGAGGGTCTGCGGGTGGCCCGCGCCGACCGGGTGATCCGCCAGTGCCTGGTCACCATCTTCGTGTTCTCGTTCGTCTGCCTGCCCTTCATCACCCAGATGCCGGCCATCGCCAGCGAGCACCTCGGCATCGACTCCGACGGCACCGCCTACGGGATGCTCTACGCCTGCTTCGGCCTGGGGGCGATCATCGGCGCCCTGTCCATCGGCACCGTGTTCGCCGCCGCGCCCAAGGCCCGGCTGACCCGGCTCTGCCTGATCGGCTTCGCGGTGATGCTCACGGTCTTCGGGACGCTGCGGGTGGCGGCGCCGGCGTACGTGGCGATCCTGCTGCTCGGCTGCGTCTACTTCGCCGTCATCACCTCGCTGTCCACCGTGCTCCAGGAGGACCTGGACGACGGCGTCCGCGGCAAGGTCATGGCGCTCTGGATCATGGGCTTCGGCGGCACCGTCCCCTTCGGGGGACTCGCCGGCGGCGCCGCCATGAACCGGTTCGGGATCGTGCCCGTCCTCGTGGTGGGCGCGCTCGTGGCCGTCGCGCTCGCCGCCTACGCGGACCTCCGACCGGCCCAGGCGGAGCCGAGCGACCCCGCCCTCGCCGACGCCGCCTGAGCAGGGCAGACCTCGACCGGCTCGGCCTCGGCCGCTCGACCTCAGCCGGCCGCGACCAGCCCGGCCACGACCCGTTCCAGGCCGGCGGAGCGGCTGGCCTTCACCAGCACCGCGTCGCGCCCGTCGAGGTCGAGGGACCGCACCAGCTCGACCGCGGCGTCGACGTCGGCCACGGCGCGCTCGCCGTCCAGGCCGTAGGCCGCCTCGGCCACCGTCACCAGCTCGATGCCCCGCTCGGCGGCCGCGGCGGCGATGCCGCGGTGGTCGGCGTCGCCGTCGGGGCCCAGCTCGGCCATCGTGCCGAGGACCGCGACCCGGCGCCGCGCCGCCAGCTCGCCCAGCGCGTCGAGCGCGGCGAGCATCGAGGTGGGGTTGGCGTTGTAGGCGTCGTCGAGCACCCGGGCACCGCCGGCCGCGGTCACGAGCGCCATGCGGTGCGCGGACAGCTCACCCGCGGCGAGGCCCGCCGCCACGGCCTCGACGTCGGCGCCGAGGGCCAGCGCGCAGGCCGCCGCGCCGAGGGCGTTGGTGACCTGGTGGCGGCCGGCGACGCCGACGGTGACCGGCGCGCTCCCCCACGGGCTCCGCAGCCGGAAGCGGGGGTGCAGCCGCTCGTCCAGCACCACGCCCTCGGCCCGCACCTCGCCGCCGCGCACCCCGAAGGTGACGACGGCGGCCTCGGTGGCCCGGGTCATGGCGGCGACCCGGTCGTCGTCCGCGTTGAGGACCGCGGCACCCGAGGCGGGCAGCGCCCGCACCAGCTCGGCCTTGGCGGCGGCGACGCCGTCGAGCGAGCCGAACTGCTCCAGGTGGGCGCCGGCCACCACCGTCACCACGCCGACGGTCGGGCGGGCCGACGCGCACAGCTCCGCGATGTGGCCCACGCCCCGCGCCCCCATCTCCACCACGGTCAGCTCGGTGCCGTCGGGCGCGTTGCACAGCGTGAGCGGCACGCCCAGCTCGTTGTTGAACGAGCCGGGGTTCGCCCAGGTGGCCCAGGTGGTCGAGCCGACCGCCCGGAGCAGGTCCTTGAGCGAGGTCTTGCCGACGCTGCCGGTCACGCCCACCACCCGGTCCCCGAGCCGGCCCCGGGCGTGGCCCCCGAGGGCGGTGAGGGCGGCGGCGGTGTCGGCCACCTCGATCGCGGTGACCTCACCGCCACCGTCGTCGGCGCCGTCGCCGTCCCCGATCCGGTGGTCGCGGTCGGTCAGGTGGGCGGCGGCCCCGGCGGCGAGCGCGACCGGGATGAAGTCGTGGCCGTCGCGGGCCGCGACGATCGGCACGAACAGGTCGCCGGGCGCCACCGAGCGCGAGTCGATGCTCACCCCGCGGAGGTCGACCTCGGGCCCGCGGTGGACGCCGTGGACCGCGTCGGAGACCTCTCGGGTGCTGAACCGCATGGGCGCCGACGGTACTCGGGCGCTCCGGGGCCACCCGTACACTGGTCCGCCATGTCGCCCACCCCGCCGATCCGCCTCGTCGTCCTCTACGGGGGCCAGTCCGCCGAGCACGACGTGTCGCGGGTGTCGGCGGCGTCGCTGCTGCGGGCGATCGACACCGACCGCTACGAGATCGAACCGATCGCCATCGCCCCCGACGGCACCTGGCGGCGCTCCGAGGCCACCGTCGCCGCGCTCGCCGCCGGCCCCGCGGCGCTGCCCGACTCGCTCGACGCCGGCGGCACCGACCTCTCACCCGTCGCCGCGGTGGCGCCGGTCCGCCCCGACCAGCAGGTGGTGGTGCTGCCCATCCTCCACGGGCCCCGGGGCGAGGACGGCACGGTGCAGGGGCTCCTCGACCTGGCCGGCGTGCCCTACGTGGGCTGCGGGGTGCTGGGCTCGGCGGTCAACATGGACAAGGCGATGGCGAAGGTGGTGGCCGGCGCCGCGGGCATCCCCCAGGTGCGCCACCTGGCCGTGCGGGACCACCGCGTGGACGACGCGTTCGTGGCCCGGGTGGGTGACGAGCTGGGCTTCCCCGCCTTCGTGAAGCCGGCGAACATGGGCTCGTCGGTCGGCGTGTCCCGGGCCGACGACCCGGCGTCGCTGCGGGCCGCCCTGGAGGCCGCGGCGGGCTTCGACGAGTGGGTCGTGGTCGAGGAGGCGGTCACCGCCCGGGAGCTGGAGGTCGGCGTGATCGGCTTCCAGGAGCCCCGGGCGTCGGTGGTCGGCGAGATCGTCCCCACCCACGACTTCTACGACTACGAGGACAAGTACCTCGACGGCAACGCCACCATGGTGATCCCCGCCGAGGTCCCCGACGAGGTGGCCCACGAGGCCCGCGCGCTGGCGTTGCAGGCGTTCTCGGCCCTGCGCTGCGACGGCCTGGCCCGCGTCGACTTCTTCTACGAGGAGGGCGGCCGGGGCCTGCTGTTCAACGAGATCAACACGCTGCCCGGCTTCACCCCGTTCTCCATGTTCCCGTCGCTGTGGGCCGCCACCGGCCTGCCCTACGCCGAGCTGGTGGACGAGCTGGTCCGCCTCGCGGTCGAGCGCCACGAGCACCGCAGCCCCCACCGCCGCCAACGCTGACCCACCGGTTCCGCGCGGCACCCGGTCAGGCGAGCGCGGCCTCCAGGTCCGCGAGGAGGGCCCGGCGGCGGGCGCGGAGCCAGCGCAGGTCGGGCTCCAGGCCGAGGTCGGCCCGCACCTCGGCCTCGGTGGCGAAGCCGACCACCCGGGCACCCGCCGCGAGCAGCACGGCCCGCACCCGGTCCCGCTCGGCGGGCCGGCCGAGCGCGGCGGCGGCCACCTCGACCAGCGGCTCCACCGCGGCGGCGAGGCGGGTGGTGGCCGGCGGGCCCAGGCGGGTGACCTCGCGCAGCACGGCGAGGAGCTGGGGCCGGGTGCTGCCGAGGCGGAAGGTGGCGTCGACCACCGCGGTGAGCGGCCCGGTGAGCGGTGCCGAGCGGGCGCCGAGCGCGGCGTCGGACAGCGTGGCGGCCAGCTCGCCGACCGCGTGGTCGATCACCTCTAGGAGGAGCTGCTCCTTGGAGGGGAACCAGTAGAGGAGGGTCTGCTTGCGGACGCCGACTTCGGCCGCGACCGCGTCGAGGGAGGTGGCCTCCACCCCGCGGCCGGCGAAGGCGTCGAGCGCGGCGACGAGGATGCGCTGCCTCGTGCTGGGTCCGGCCGGGGCCTGGCTCATGGGGCCATGCTCGCACAGCCTCTCTACCAAATGGTAGACAGAGGGGGTGATCGCCGACGACCTCGCCGGGAAGCGCATCGCCGTCACCGGCTCCACCGGTTTCCTGGGCACCGCCCTGGTCGAGCGCCTGCTCCGGGCCGTGCCCGACTGCGAGCTGGTGCTCCTGATCCGCGCCGGCCGCCTGCGCACCGTCGCCCAGCGCGCCGCCCGGGAGATCTTCAAGAACAACTGCTTCGACCGGCTGCGCGACGAGCTGGGCGGCAGGGCCGCGTTCGAGGAGCTGGTGGAGCGCCGCGTCACCGTGATCGAGGGCGACGTGGGCACCGACGGCCTCGGCCTCACCGACGAGGGCCGGGCCGTCCTCGCCTCCTGCGACCTCGTCATCCACTCCGCCGCCACCGTCAGCTTCGACTCCCCCATCGACCTCGCGGTCGAGGTCAACCTGCTCGGGCCCACCCGCATCGCCCGCACCCTCCAGGACCTGGAGGTCACCCCCCACCTGGTGGCCGTCTCCACCTGCTACGTGGCCGGCAACCGCCGCGGCGCCGCCCCCGAGATCCCCGTGGACGACAGCCCGTTCTGGATCGGCGACATCGACTGGCGCCGCGAGGTCGCGAGCGCCCGCCGGGTTCGCGCCGACGCCGAGGCCGAGAGCCGCAGCCCCGAGCGCCTGGCCGCCTTCATGGCCGAGGCCCGCGACGAGCTGGGCGGTGCCGGCACCCCGCTCCTGGCCGCCAAGTCCGAGACGATCCGCGCCGACTGGGTGAAGGCCCAGCTCGTCGAGGCCGGCCGCACCCGCGCCGCCTCGCTCGGCTGGCCCGACGCCTACGCCATGACCAAGGCGCTCGGCGAGCAGGCGCTCGGCCAGAGCCGCGGGAACGTGCCCGTGTCCATCGTGCGGCCCGCCATCATCGAGTCGGCCTGGTCCGAGCCGGTGCCGGGCTGGATCCGCGGCTTCCGCATGGCCGAGCCGGTCATCATCTCCTACGCCCGCGGGCTCCTGAAGGAGTTCCCGGGCGTGCCCGAGGGCACCGTCGACGTGATCCCCGTGGACCTCGTGGTCGGGGCCATCGTCGCCGTCGCCGCCCGGGGCCCGAGCAACGAGGACGGCTCCCCCGACGTCACCCAGGTCGCCTCCGGCTCGGCCAACCCGCTCAAGTACGAGCGGCTGGTCGACCTCGTCCAGACCTGGTTCGCCGAGCACCCGCTCTACGACGCCGACGGCCAGCCCATCGCGGTGGGCGACTGGGGCTACACCACCCGGGACCGGGTGCAGCGCCAGCTCCGCCGGGCCAAGTCGGTGCTCGACCACACCGAGTCGGTCATCGGCCAGCTCCCGCTGCGGGGCCGCCAGGCCGCCTGGTCCGCCAAGGTCGAGGAGCGCCGCGAGGAGGTGTCGCGGGCCCTCACCTACGTGGAGCTCTACGGCGCCTACACCTCGTGCGAGGCCATCTACGGCGTCGACCGGCTCCTCGCCCTGCACACCGCCCTGGACGAGGCCGACCGGGCCACCTTCGGCATGGACCCCCGCGTGGTCGACTGGCCCCACTACGTGCGGGAGATCCACCTGCCGTCGGTGGTGCAGCACGCCCGGGTCCGCACCGACGGCAAGAAGGGCAAGAGCGAGCCCCGCTCGACCCGCCTGCGCCGCCAGGTGCTGTCGCCGGACCGCCAGCTCGCCGCGTTCGACCTGGAGAACACGCTCATCGCCTCCAACGTGGTCACCAGCTACGCCTGGCTGGCCTCGCGCCGGCTCGACCGGGACGACAAGCTGCGCCTCGCCGCCAAGCTGGTCGCCGAGGGCCCGGCGCTGCTGCGCATGGACCGGGCCGACCGCAGCGACTTCCTCCGCCAGTTCTACCGCCGCTACGAGGGCGCCCCGGTGGCGCAGCTCCGCGAGGACTCGGCCGAGATGCTGAGCCAGCTCATCCTCACCAAGAGCTTCCCGGCCGCCATCCGCCGGGTCCGCGAGCACCGGGCCCTCGGCCACCGCACCGTGCTCATCACCGGCGCGCTCGACTTCGTGGTCGAGCCGCTGAAGCCGCTGTTCGACGACATCGTCTCCGCGTCGCTCGCGGTGGGCGACGACGGCCGCTACCTCGGCCAGATGGTCGACGTGCCCCCCACCGGCGAGAGCCGGGCCTCGGCGCTCTTCGACTACGCCCGGGACCACGACATCGACCTGGCCGAGTCGGTCGCCTACGCCGACAGCTCCAACGACCTCCCGATGCTGGAGGTGGTGGGCTTCCCCGTCGCGGTCAACCCCGAGACCCGCCTGGCGTCGCTGGCCCGCAAGCGCGGCTGGCTCACCGAGCAGTGGAGCCGGGCGCCCGGCTTCAGCCCCCCGCCGCTGCCGCTCGCCCCCCGCCGCACCACCACCAAGGCGGCCCCCCGATGAAGGCACTGCGCTTCCAACGCCGCCCGGCCCGCTTCGCCGCCGCCAACCTCGCCGGCCGCCTCGCACCGGGCAAGGGCGCCGCGGTCGGGCCGCTGCGCCTCGCGGACCTGGCCGAGCCCGACCTCCCGACGGACGAGTGGGTGCGGTTCCGCCCTCGCCTCGCCGGCATCTGCGGCTCCGACCTCGCCACCATCGACGGCCGGTCCAGCACCTACTTCGAGCCGATCGTGAGCTTCCCGTTCACGCCCGGCCACGAGGTGGTCGGCGACCTGGCCGACGGCAGCCGGGCCGTGCTCATCCCGGTGCTGTCCTGCGCCACCCGGGGCATCGACCCGCCGTGTCCCGCCTGCGCCGCCGGGCGCACCAACCTCTGCGGCCGCACCGCCTTCGGCCACCTCGACCCCGGCCTCCAGTCCGGCTACTGCACCCAGACCGGCGGTGGCTGGTCCGCCGAGATGGTCGCCCACCCCAGCCAGCTCCTGGCGGTCCCCGACGGGCTCAGCGACGAGGCCGCGGTCATGGTCGAGCCCACCGCCTGCGCGGTGCACGCTGCCCGCCGCGTCGCCGCCGGCGGCCCCCGCGCCACCGCCGCGGTCATCGGCGCCGGCACCCTCGGCCTGCTCACCATCGCCGCGCTGCGCGGCCTGGCGGAGGTCGAGACGCTGGTCGCCACCGCCAAGTACCCGCACCAGAAGGCCCTGGCCGCCCGCCTCGGCGCCGAGCGCACCGCGTCGCCCCGAGAGCTGAGCCGCCTCGTCCGCAGCCTCACCGGCGCCTGGGTCACGAATGGCGGCCAGCTCACCGACGGCGTCGACCTCGTGGTGGACTGCGTCGGCTCCGAGGCCAGCCTCGCCCAGGCGCTCCAGGTGGTGGCGCCCGGCGGCGAGATCGTGGTGGTCGGCATGCCCGGCCACACCCACCTCGACCTCACCTCCCTCTGGCACCGCGAGTCCACCATCCGCGGCTGCTACGCCTACGTGCGCGACGACTTCGAGGAGGCGCTGCGCCTGGTCGCCGCCGCCGACCTCGGCCGCCTCGTCAGCGCCACCTACCCCCTGGCCCGCTACGAGGCCGCCATCGAACACGCCGCGCAGGCCGGTCCCCGCGGCGCCGTCAAGATCGCGTTCGATCTCCGCAAGCAGGAGCGCCCCTGATGCCCCGTCCCGGTTTCGTGCTCGACGTCGATCGCTCGACGCCGCCCATCCTCTTCCACCACGGCGAGGGCTTCCGGCTGGAGAAGCTGCCCGCCGGCCGCAGCCGGGTCATCTACCCCGGCGAACCGCTCGAGGCGGTGGACGACGTGGAGGAGACGATCCGCCGCGCGCTCCACGAGCCGGTCGACATGGAGCCGCTCCCGGCGCTGCTGCGCCCGGGGATGAAGCTCACCATCGCGTTCGACGACGTGTCGCTGCCCCTGCCGCCCATGAAGCGGCCCGACATCCGCCAGCGCATCATCGAGGCGGTGCTCGACCTGGCGGCCGCCGCGGGCGTGGACGACGTGCACCTCATCGCCGCGCTCGCGCTGCACCGGCGCATGACCGAGGACGAGCTGCGCCACGCCGTCGGGGACCGGGTCTACGACGCGTTCGCCCCGCAGGGTGCCCTCTACAACCACGACGCCGAGGACCCCGACAACATGGCGTACCTCGGCGAGACGCCCCACGGCGAGGTGGTCGAGATCAACAAGCGGGCCGCCGAGAGCGACCTGCTCGTCTACGTCAACATCAACATCGTCTCCATGGACGGCGGCCACAAGAGCACCGCCACCGGCCTCGCCGGCTACCGCTCCATCAAGCACCACCACAACGTGCACACCATGCAGCGCTCCAAGAGCTTCATGGACCGCCACGCCAGCGAGCTGCACCACAGCAACTGGCGCATGGGCAAGGTGATCGCGGACGCCGGGGTCAAGGTCTTCCAGATCGAGTCCACGATCAACAACGACACCTTCGGCCAGGAGGGCCCCATGTCGGTCCTCGCCAAGCGGGAGTGGGAGTGGAGCGGCCGCGACCGCGTCAGCTTCCTCGCCATGCAGCAGGGCCTCAAGCGCCTCTCCCCCGCCACCCGCCGCAGGATCTTCCACGGCCACCGGGCCCCCTACGGCGTCACCTCGGTCACCGCCGGGGCCATCGAGTCGGTCCACGAGATCACGCTCCGGCACTGCTTCGACCAGCACCTCGTGGAGGTCGAGGGCCAGACCGACATCCTCACGATGGGCCTCCCCTACATCGGGCCCTACAACGTGAACTCGATCATGAACCCGATCCTCGTCATGTGCCTGGGCCTCGGCTACTTCTTCAACATGTACCGGGGCCGGCCCCTGGTGCGCGAGGGCGGCGTGCTCATCATGACCCACCCCACCCCGTGGGAGTTCCACCCCGTCCACCACCCGAGCTACATCGACTTCTTCGAGCAGGTGCTGGCGGACTCGACCGACCCCAAGGTCATCGAGGAGACGTGGGAGCAGCAGTTCGCCGAGGACGAGTGGTACCGCCACCTCTACCGGACGAGCTACGCCTACCACGGCGTCCACCCCTTCTACATGTGGTACTGGGGCAGCCACGCCCTCCAGCACCTCGGCCGGGTCATCGTGGTCGGCGGCGACGCCCGGGCCGTCAAGCGGCTCGGCTTCAAGTCCGCCTCCACCCTCCAGGACGCGTTCGAGATGGCCGAGGACACCGTCGGCCCGCAGCCCACCGTCTCGCACCTCAAGAACCCGCCGCTCGTCATGGCCGACGTCACGTGAGGACCCGAGCGATGAGCGACGCCACGGGGCCCAGGGGGATCGAGAAGGTGGCCCGGGCCGCCCAGCGCGCCGCCCGCTCGGTGCCGCGGCCCCGCGACCTCGCCGCGAAGGCGCAGTTCCCGCTGCGCGCCCCCACCGTGCCGCTCACGGTCGAGCCCCCCAAGCCCGAGCAGAAGCTCCTCGGCGGCTACGACACCGCCTGGGCCCGCAAGCTGCCCGCCCGCTACGCCCGCTTCTTCGTGACCGAGGGCGTGGTGCGACCGGTCATCGCCGGCCTCGCCAAGCCCGAGCGCCGCGGCCTCGACCGCCTCGCGGACCTGGAGGGTCCGGCGATCTTCGCCGCCAACCACCACAGCCACCTCGACGTCGGCCTGCTCATCACGTCGCTGCCCGAGGAGCACCGCCACCGGGTCTTCGCCGCCGCCGCGGCCGACTACTTCTTCGACACCCGGGTGAAGGCCACCGCCTCCGCGCTGGCGCTCAACGCCATCCCGATCGAGCGCGCCAAGGTGGGCCGCAGCTCCGCCGACCAGGCCGCCGAGCTGCTGGAGCGCGGCTGGAGCATGATTATCTTCCCCGAGGGCGGCCGCTCCCCCGACGGCTGGGGCCAGGCGTTCAAGGGCGGCGCCGCCTACCTGGCGATCCGCTGCGGCGTGCCCGTGGTGCCCGTGCACCTGGCCGGCACCGGCCGCATCCTGCCCAAGGGCCGCAGCCGACCGAAGCCCGGCCGCACCGTCGTCACCTTCGGCGCCCCGATCGTGGCCGCCGGCGGCGAGCGCACCACCGCGCTCAACCGCCGGATCGAGGCCGCGGTGTCGGTGCTGGCCGACGAGGCCACCTCCGACTGGTACGCCGCCCGCCGCCGGGCCGCGGCCGGCGAGACGCCGTCGCTGTCGGCCCCCGACGGCGCCGGCCGCTGGCGCCGGGCCTGGGAGCTGAGCGCCCGCCGCACCAAGCCCCGCCGCACCGCCAGGTCCTGGCCCGACCTGGACTGATCCGGGGTTCCCCGACCCGGTCAGGTCGGTCGAGCCGGCCCAGCCTCAACCCCCGTCGCCCGGATCGGTCGTCTCGGTCGTGGTCGTGTCGACCTCGGTCGTGGACGTGGACATGGACGTGACGGCCTCGGTGGTGGTGGTCGTGGCGAGGTCCCGGCAGGCGCTCATCTTGCGGCGGACCTCGTCGATGGGCTCGTCGTCCACGTCCTGGTCGTCGCGGACCCCGTTGGCGCCGCGCTCGGCGATCAGCTCGCGATCCTCCTTCGGCAGCTCCTCGAACGCGTCGGCCACGCAGCGGGCGACGCCCTCGTCCAGGCCGGCCTTGCGGAGCGCGTCCACGACGTCGGCCCGCTCCGGCTCGGAGGCACACGCCCCGAGGAGACCCCCGCCCAGGAGGCCGGCCACGAGCACCCCGGCCAGGGCTCGACGCCGGCGGGAGGCGGCTCGGCGGGGCGACGGCGGCGTGGGCATGACCCGGCATCGTACCGGCCGGGGCATGCTGGAGGTCCCACGCCGAGGAGGCTCCCCATGCCCGCCGAGACCCCCGAGCCCGAGCTGTCCGATGCCCGACCCGCCCAGGTGGGCGGCGGGCACGTCCGTCGCCTGCTCCCCCGGCGCCGGCGCCGCACGGTCGGCCCGTGGTGCTTCCTCGACCACTTCGGGCCGGGCGACCCGGGGGTGCTCGACATCGGCCCGCACCCCCACATCGGCCTCCAGACGGTCACCTGGCTGCTCGACGGCGAGCTGGTGCACAAGGACACGCTCGGCTCGGAGCAGCCGATCCGGCCCGGCCAGCTCAACCTGATGAGCGCCGGCCGGGGCATCGCCCACGCGGAGGAGGTGGGCCCGAGCGGGTCGCTGCGCGGCCACGGCACCCAGCTCTGGGTGGCCCAACCCGATGCCACCCGCTTCGGGGAGCCCGCGTTCGAGCACCACGCGGCGCTGCCCCGGGCCGACCTCGGCGGTGCCACCGCCACCGTGCTCGTCGGCTCGTTCGGGGGCGCGACGTCGCCGGCGCGGTCGGACTCGCCGCAGGTCGGCGCCCAGGTCGACCTGCACCCCGGCGCCACGCTTCCGCTCGACGCCGCCCACGAGCACGCGATCGCCCCGCTGGAGGGGCCCGTCACCCTCGACGGGCGCCTGCTGGCCCCGGACCGCCTCGCCTACCTGGCGCCGGGCCGCGACGAGGTCGCCGTGGCCGCCGTCGACGGCGGCTCGGCCCGGGTGCTGGTCCTCGGCGGGGCGCCGTGGGACGTCCGCATCTCGATGTGGTGGAACTTCGTCGCCCGGGACCACGACGAGATCACCGCCGCCTACCGGGACTGGCAGGCCGACGACGCCCGCTTCGGCACCGTGGCCAGCGACCTCGCCCGCATCGCCGCACCCCGCCCGCCGTGGCTGGGCTGAGGCGGCCCCGACCGGAAGGTGAGGCGGCGGCTCAGGTGAGGCGGCGGCGGAGCTCGACGTAGACCTCGGTGCCGACGAGGGCGTCCAGCTCCTCGGCCAGCGACTCGACCACGGGGCGGTCGCCCACGTAGGCCCGGTCGCCCTCGGTGCAGCACCAGTGCATCGGGTCGCCGTCGTCGCCCCAGTCGGCCCGGCTCCAGGCCCGGACGAACGCCTCCTCGGTGCCGTCGCCCCGCTCCGTCCACTCGACCCGCACCGGGAGCTGCCAGCACACCGACGGCTTCCACTCCGACGGGGCCTCGCCGTCGGCCAGCGCCCCGAGGTGCAGGGCGCAGCCCTCGCCGCCGCCGAAGCCGGGGCGGTTGAGGAAGATGCAGGCGCCGTCGACCAGCCGGGTGTTGCGGCCGTCGGGGCGCAGCACGCCACCGGCCGCGGCCTCGGCGTGGAACTGGAACCGCTCGGGGTCGAGCATGGCGGCGAGGCCGACGATGCGGCGGCGCTCGTCGCCGTCGTCGATCTCGGCGCCGACCGAGCAGCACCCCTGGTTCAGCTCCTCGGCCGGCTCGGCCAGGATGCCGAGGCAGCCCCGGCCCCAGATGCAGGTCCAGTTGCTCCGGAGGAACGCCGTGTCGAAGCGCCAGGTCACGTCCCCGTCCGTGATCTCCTCCACCTCGCGCTCGGCCGGCTCCCCCTCGCTCACGGCTCGCGGCCCCCATCCGCCTCGGCCGTGGCGGTGACGGTGACGGTGGCGGTGACGCCGGCGGGCCAGGGGGTGAGGTCGAGGACGGACCAGGTGGGGTCCGCGGCGGCCAGATCTGCGCGGAGGCGGGCTGCGGCGGCGGCGTCGGCGGCGAGCACGGTGAGGGAGCCGCCCTCGCCGCCGGCGCCGTTGACCTTCCAGCCCACCGCGCCCGCGGCCCGCGCCACCTCGACGGCGCGGCGGTGGGCGTGGCCCACCAGCCCCTCGCCCAGCTCGGCCTGCTGTTCGGTGGCGGCGGTGAGCACCCGGCCCCAGCGGTCGAGGTCGCCGGCGCCGAGCGCGTCGGCGGCGTCGCCGGCCAGCTCGGAGAGGCGGCGCAGCGACTGGCGGGCCCGGTGGTGGCCGTCGGTGGAGCAGGTGACGAGGTCGGTGATGACCCGGCCGTGGACGAGTGACGAGTCGTGGCGGCCGAGGGAGACGGTGACGAGCCGGTCGCGCAGCCCGGCGGTGGTCGAGGGCGCCAGCGGGACCGCCTGCCGCCGCACCTCGGGGTAGGGGCCGATCGCCAGGAGCTGCGCGCCGCCGTGGGCGGCGGCCCACTGGTCCTGCACCCCGGCCTCGCGGCCGGCCCGGCGCGTCTCGGCGTCGTGGGCGAGGCGGGCGAGCGCGTCGGCGTCACGGCCGCCGCCGACCAGCCGGTCGAGCGCGGCGACGAGCGCGACCAGGACCGCGCCGCTGGTGCCGAGCGAGGCGCCGGGCGGCACCGCGGCCCGCACCTCGGCCACCAGGTGGGCGCCGCCGCGCAGGCGGGCGACGGCCGGGCCGGGCGCGGCCTCCAGCACCGCGTCCGCGGCGTGGCGCAGCAGCGGCTGCTCGCCGTCCACGTCGGGCGTGACGAGGCGGACCGCACCCCCGTCCGGCGCAACCGTGGCGGCGGCAGCCGGGGCCCAGCGGGCCCGGACGGTGACGGCGGGGCCGACGGCGAGGGGGCAGACCCGGCCCGGCGGGCCGAACCAGGGGTCGGTCCAGCCGCCGCCGTCCCCGACCGGCCCCGGGCGGGGGGCCGGGACGGCGGCCGGGGGGCCCGGGGCCGCGGCAC
>Ga0182792_1000490_pt1 | contig 36883 bp, 49 predicted proteins | sample Passage237B_FD_130497 | JGI IMG/M metagenome (GOLD analysis project Ga0182792, IMG submission 130497) | Cellulose adapted compost microbial communities from Newby Island Compost Facility, Milpitas, CA, USA - Passage2 37B (version 2) (version 2) ...
CGTCCGCACAAGTTACCTGCGCACACTGTCAAAGAACCTTCGAAAGGAGATCAAATCCAACCTCGATCTCGACTTTCGCAACCTGCGCGTTTCGCGTCAGGTGAGCCGCACATCTTACACCACCTTTCGACTTCGTCAACACTCAATCTGAACGCCGACTTTTCGATTTTTCCGCCGGAGCCGGCCGTTCGTGCTGGCCATTTCCGTCGAGGTGAGCCCGCCATATTACCCCATTCCCGAACCTTGTCAAGCACCTCTTCTGCGAAAAGTTCGAATCCAACATTGCGACGCACTCCATCGCAGCTGCCATACGATTCGGCTATGGTCGAACCATCTGTTCTGCACTATTCATGCATGATGTACATGACATCCCCCACACGCTTTTCCCGCCAGTTCCGCCACCACGCATGGCGCATGGCGCTTGTCTCCCAGGTATTGCTGCTGGCCGCCTGCGCCGTGCAGCCCGCGAACTGGGTGGAACTGAAGGGCGCGCGCTACGAAGTCGAACTGGCGCTCGACGACGCCAGCCGCATGCGTGGTCTGATGTTCCGCGACTCGATGCCCGCCAACCACGGCATGTTGTTCGTGTTCCCGCACCAGGAGCCACAAGCCTTCTGGATGAAGAACACCAAGATTCCGCTCGACATCCTCTATTTCGACCGCGACCTGCGCTTCGTCTCGGTTTCGGCCAGAACGCCGCCCTGCACCTCGTCGTACTGCCCTTCCTATCCGAGCGAAGGTCCGGCGCAGTACGTGCTGGAACTGAACGCCGGCCACGTCGAGAAGCTGGGCGTGAAGCGAGGGGATGAACTGGTGCTATCGCCCGACATCCGCGCAAAGCTTGATTTGCACTGACCCGGAGCCATCTGCGCATCCATGGAGACGCATACTCATATGCACGACGCCTGGGCCAAGTTCGCGAAGCAGCCCGATGGACGCATCGACCTGTTCGAAGGCGCGCTGCTGGTTGCCCGCGACGAGTATCCGGAGCTGGACGAGGCGTACTACCGCGCCGTCATCGACGAACACGAACGCACGTTGCGTTCGCGCATTGCGGCCGATGCCGACGAACAAGCGCGCTTGGCCGCGGTGAACCACTACCTGTTCGACGAGCTTGGCTTCAGCGGCAACAACGACGCGTTCTACGACCCGCGCAACAGCTACATCAACGATGTGCTGGAACGCCGCCTCGGCATCCCGCTGAGTCTTGGCCTCGTCCAGATGGAATTGGCGCGCCGGCTCGGCGTACCGCTGGAAGGCGTGTCCTTTCCCGGCCATTTCCTGGTGCGCTTGCCGGTCGCCGGCGGCTTGCTGGTGCTCGACCCATACCACCGCGGACGCTCGATCGACGCCCAGGAACTCAAGGAACGCGCCAAGGCGCACCTTGGCAACATGGACCTCGACGATGCCCAGTTGCTGTCCATCCTCGAACCGGCCAGCCACCGCAGCATCCTGTTGCGCATGCTGCGCAACCTGAAATCGCTGTACGCCGAGCAGGAAGTCTGGGAAAAGGCGCTACGTTCGGCCGATCGCCTGGTGCAGCTCGCGCCCGGCCAGCCGAACGAATTGCGCGATCGCGGAGAACTGTATCTGCGCATCGGCCATCTCGCCGCCGCGCGACGGGATCTTGGCCGTTATCTGGAACTTTCGCCCGACGCTCCCGATGCGGAGCGTATCCGCGACGAACTGATCGACGCGGGCGGCGCAACGCCGCGCTTCCATTGATGCGCCACTCGGGCGCAATGCCGCGACTGACCCCGGCTCAGTCGCGGATCAACTCGAAATCCGCCTTGGTCGCGCCGCAATCCGGGCAGGTCCAGGTTTCGGGCACATCTTCCCAACGCGTGCCCGGCGCGATGCCGTCTTCCGGCCAGCCTTCCGCTTCGTTGTAGATCAGGCCGCACACCACGCACATGAAACTGCGAAACTCCGTCGTCATCTTGCTGCATCCTTCGCGCCCGCTGGCGCACATCCCGCCATTGTCGCATTGCCCGCGATGACAACGCATCCTCACGCACCGAAGCTTCCGCACGGCCTGTATCTCCTCACGCCGGACGAACCCGACACCGCGAAGCTCCTGGCGCGAACCCGCGCCGCGCTTTCGGCCGATGGCGTGCGGCTCCTGCAATACCGCAACAAGCTCGCCGATGCAGGACTCGCGCGCGAACAGGCTTCCGCATTGCTCGCGCTGTGCCGCGAACACCGCGTCCCGTTGATCATCAACGACGACGTGCAACTGGCCGCCCACATCGGCGCCGACGGCGTGCATCTGGGCGAAACCGATGGCGAGATCGCGGCCGCGCGCGAATTGCTCGGCCGCGACGCCATCATCGGCGCCTCGTGCTACGACGATCTCGACCGCGCACGCCGTGCCCACGCCCAGGGCGCGAGCTACATCGCCTTCGGCGCGTTCTTTCCGTCGTCCACGAAGCCGAACGCACGCCGCGCACCGCCAGAACTGCTGACTGCAGCGGAAGCGTTGAACCTGCCGCGGGTGGCGATCGGCGGCATCACGCCCGACAATGGCGGGCGGTTGACCGCTGCAGGCGCGGATCTGCTCGCGGTCATTTCCAGCGTTTACGACACGCCCGATCCGGCCGCCGCCGTGCGCGCGTTCCGATCCTGTTTCGAATGAATTTCCCAGACACCACGAGCCATCGATGACCACCAACCACGAACTCTTTTCCCGTGCCCAGTCCCTGCTTCCCGGCGGCGTGAATTCGCCGGTGCGCGCCTTCCGCTCGGTCGGCGGCGAACCGTTCTTCACGCGCCGCACCGATGGCCCGTACCTGTGGGACGTGGAAGACAAGCGCTACATCGACTACGTGGGCTCGTGGGGCCCGATGATCGTCGGCCACAACCATCCCTACGTACGCGAAGCGGTGGAACGCGCGATCCACGACGGCCTGAGCTACGGCACGCCGTGCGAAGCCGAAGTGACGATGGCCGAAACCATCGTGAAGCTGGTGCCGTCGGTGGAAATGGTGCGCATGGTGAATTCCGGCACCGAAGCCACGATGTCCGCGATCCGCCTCGCGCGCGGCGCGACCGGTCGCTCGCGCATCGTGAAGTTCGAAGGCTGCTACCACGGCCACGGTGATGCGTTCCTGGTGAAGGCCGGTTCCGGCGCATTGACCTTCGGCACGCCGACCTCGCCCGGCGTACCCTCGCCGCTCGCCGACCTCACGCTGACCTTGCCGTTCAACGATTTCGACGCCGCCACGCAGCTGTTCGAACGCCACGGCGCGGACATCGCCGGCCTGATCGTCGAGCCCGTTCCCGGCAACATGAACTGCATTCCGCCGAAGGACGGCTACCTGCAGCACCTGCGCGACCTGTGCACGAAGCACGGCGCCGTGCTGATCTTCGACGAAGTGATGACCGGCTTCCGCGTCTCGCTCGGCGGCGCGCAGGCGCATTACGGCATCACGCCGGACCTCACCACCTTCGGCAAGATCATCGGCGGCGGCATGCCGGTCGGCGCCTACGGCGGCAAGCGCGAATTGATGCAACAGATCGCGCCGAGCGGCCCGATCTACCAGGCCGGAACGCTGAGCGGCAATCCGGTCGCGATGGCCGCCGGCCTTGCGATGCTCACTTTGATCCAGCAAACCGGTTTCCACGAAGAACTCGCGCGTCGCACGCGCCTGCTGTGCGACGGCCTGCAGGCCTGGGCCGATGCCGCGGGCGTGCCGTTCACCACGAATCGCGTCGGCGCGATGTTCGGCCTGTTCTTCACTTCCGGGAAGGTCGAAAGCTACGCCCAGGCCACGGCCTGCGACGTGCCGATGTTCAACCGCTTCTTCAACGCGATGCTGGAGCGCGGCGTTTTCCTCGCGCCGTCCGCCTTCGAAGCCGGATTCATGTCCAGCGCGCACACCGAAGAAGTCATCGGCGCAACGCTCGAAGCCGCGCGCGAAGCCTTCAAGGTCGCGGCGGCCGGCTGAGTTGCGACCTTACGCCGCGACGAACGCCTTCAGGGCGTCGTCGAGGCGGTGCAACCCCTCGGTCACGTCGTCCTGTCCGATGTTGAGCGCCGGTACGAAGCGCAGCACGTCCGGCCCCGCCTGCAACAGCAACAGGCCGTTGTGCGCGGCGTGATCGAGGATTTCGCCGGCGCGACCGGCGAATTCCGGGCGCAATACCGCGCCAAGCATCAGGCCGCGACCACGCACCTGCGAGAACACGCCGTGGCGCGCGTCGAGCGCATCCAGGCCGGCGCGCAGCGACAGCGACTGGTGCTCGACGTTCGCGAGCAGCTCCGGATCGGACAGCTTGCGCAACGCCACGCGCGCCACCGCGGCCGCCAGCGGATTGCCGCCGAACGTGGTGCCGTGCGAACCGAATTCCAGCGCGTTGCCGACGCGCTCGCTGGCCAGCATCGCGCCGATCGGGAAGCCGCAGCCCAGGCCTTTCGCCAACGTCATCACGTCGGGCTTCACGTCGTCCCACTGGTGCGCCCACACCTTGCCGCTGCGCCCCATGCCGGACTGGATCTCGTCGAAGATCAACAGCGCGCCGGACGCATCGCAGCGCTCGCGGATGTGCTCCAGGAAACCCGGCGCGGCCGGCAGCACGCCACCCTCACCTTGCACCGGCTCGATCAGCACCGCCGCCACGTCATCGCCGAAATTGGCGTCGAAGGATTCGGGATCGTTGAAGTCGGCGTAGCGGAAACCACCGGGCAGCGGCTCGAAGCCCTGCTGGTACTTGGGCTGCGCCGTCGCGGTGACGGTCGCGAGCGTGCGGCCGTGGAACGAGCCGCGGAAGGTGATGATCGTGCGCTTGTCCGCCGGACGGCCCTGCTGCGCGGCATGGCGGCGCGCGAGCTTGATCGCGGCCTCGTTGGCTTCCGCGCCGGAATTGCAGAAGAACACGCGTTGCGCGAAACCGCTCGCGGCCGTGAGTTCAGCCGCCAGGCGCAACGGCGGCTCGCTGTAGAAGATGTTGCTGGTGTGCCAGAGCTTGTCGGCCTGCGCCTTCAGCGCCGCGAGCACGTCCTCGTCGCCGTGGCCGAGCGCACTGACGGCGATGCCGGCGGCGAAATCGACGTAATCGCGGCCTTCCACATCCCACACGCGGGAGCCGCGACCACGGTCCAACACCAGTTCGCGCTGGCGGTACACCGGCACGAGGCTTTGTTTGGCGATGCCGATCAGGTCAGTGGTGAGGCTCATGGCGGTTTCCGTGGATTGGAGGCAATCCGCGAATTATGGCGGAGCCGGAACCGCAAGGCTCACCCGAACCGAACTACCGCTCAGCTGCCAGTACTTCCACCAATTGCTGCCGCACGCGCTGGTATTCGCGGCTGCCGATGCGATAACGCTTGGCGGCGTTGATCAGATTGCGCTGCACCGTCACATCGACGCGCTCGAACGGCAGGTCGCGGTTGATTTCCACCTGCACCGCCTCCTGCTCTTCCAGCAACAGATGCAGGTGCTCTTCCCACACCAGCAGTCGCGCCAGTTTCGCCGCAAAGCTGCGCGGCGCGTGCCGATCCGGCGCGGCGGGCGGCTCGTAGGTTTCGAGCCATTCCATCAGCGATGGGCTGTCCACCGGCCGGGAAACGACGTAGCCCTGCACGATGTCCGCGCCGAGCATCGCGATCGCTTCGAGCAGGCCCTCGTCCTCGATGCCCTCCACCACGACGTTCTTGCCGAGCGAATGGCCGAGTCGCGTCAGCTGGTAGATGAAGCGCAGCGTGTTGCTCATGTCCTGGTCGGCGCGGCGCACGATGCTGCGGTCGATCTTCACGATGTCGAACGGCATTTCGCGCAGGCGCTCCAGGCTGCTGTAGCCCGAGCCGAGATCGTCTTCCGCCAAGCCGACGCCAAGGTTGCGGAAGCGCTGCAGTTCGCCGAGCACGTCCACGCTGGTCGGCACTTCGTCGGTTTCCAGCAGCTCCAGCGTCAGCACGTGCGCCGGGCAGCCGTGCTTTTCCAGCACATGTTCGGTGATGTCGTAGTAGCGGCTGTCGACCAGCGCGCTCGACGGCAGGTTGAACGACAGACCGATATCGTGGCCCCGGGCCAGCCAATCGGCACGGTGCGTCAGCGCCTGCTCCAAGCCGCGCGCGTACATCTCGATGAAATCCTCCGGCAGCAGCACCGGGAAGAAATCGCCGGGGAACATCAGCTTTCCGGCATCGCGCAGGCGCGCCAGCGCCTCGACCTTCACCACTTCGCCGGTCCGCAGGCACAGCAGCGGCTGGTAATGCATCTCCAGACCGCCCGAACGCAGTCGCGAACGCCAGCGCTGGCGCGTGGTGTAGCTCATCGCGCTGCTGCGGCCTTCGCGGTGTTCGATGCGCGACAGCGCCGAATTCCAGCTGCGACTGCAATTGCCGCAGGAACAACTCGTGGTTCACGCCGTAGAAACCGCCGAGATACGCGCTGCTCAGGCTCAGGATCACGCTCTGCAGGCGGCTGGACGATTGCAGCGGAACCGCCGCCGCCGAGCGCAGGCCTTCGGCCAGCACCATCTCGCGGAACGGCGCCATGCCCGGATCGGTGACGACGTTGATGCAATGCTCCACCGTGCCGTTGCGCCAAGCGCGGCCGATCGGGCCTTCGGAATATTCGTGGATCGAACCGCCGGCCGCCTGCTCGGCCTTCTGCAGGAAGGCGCGCGCCGCCTTGCCCTTGACGTTCTCGAAACGGAACACGCCGTCCTTGTCGAGCCGCCCGAAGGAGATCAGCGCGATTTCCTCGTACTTGCCGATGCGCGTGGCGAGCCTTTCGATCAGCTCGGGATAGCTGCCCGCCGACCACACGATCTGGCCGACGTCCTCGATCAGTTGCTGGCGCTCAACCTCGATCTGCTGGAAAGCGTCCATCTGCAGCGCGACATCGCGCATCAGGCGCTGACCGAGCACCGAAAGACCGAAGGCGTGCGTCTTCACGTCGACACGCTCGCGCACCAGCGTCAGCAGGATCTCGTGCGCGAACGCCAGATCGCGACGCGTCAGGCCGACGAAACAATGGATGCGGCCGACGCGCATCGCGAGCGCAACATGCTGCTCGAAATCCAGCGAAGCCGACGTCAGCAGTTTCAGCGTATTGAGCTGATCGGTCTTGAGCCGATTCCGCTGTTCCTCGGACATCGTCGCGATCACCCGGCCTGCGCCCGGCAGATCCACGATGCGCTGGAAGAAGCGATCGATGATCGCGGCGTATTCGGGCGCCATCGCGACCTGCAACGCGTCCAGAAATGGCTTGTTCGCTGTGCCGTAAAGGCGTGCGATGTCGTCCGCCGAATCCATCACTCCCCCTTGAATCGCTCTATCCCGTCGGGCATCGCCCGGCCGATCCGAACCCAGCTTTTGAACACTACACGTCTTCGCACGGCAGCGCAGCTTGCTGGTGCAGCAATTTGAAATGGCATTCGCGGAAATGGGGAAACTGCGATCGGGTTATGTGAGTTTTTTCACAGGCGTCCCGGCTCGATTCTTTTACCGGCGTGGGCCAGAAGGGCAAAAAAATCCGCGTCTGCCGAAAATTCCGTCCCGCCGATCCGCACCACCGGCTGCGTCCAGACACCGGCATTGCAGATGAAGGCCGCCGGAAATTCGCCCGCCTGCGCCAGCGTCAGCGGCCGAACCTGCGATTCGACGCCTTCGGCTTCCAGCGCGCGGCGCAGCAACCGCATGGTCACGCCGTCCAGCTGCGCCGCCTGCGGCCAGATTACGCGGCGACCATCGAAAAATCCGATGTTCCAGGTCGTGCCCTCGCTGATCCGGCCGGCGCGATCCATGAACAGCGCATCGTCGAATCCTTCGCTGCGCGCCCGGCGCCGCAATGCGAACAGATCGAAGGTCGCGACATGCTTGATGTGCGGCAGGAACCGCTCGTGTTCCACCGGCCACAAGCGCAGCGGCGTCGCGCCGGCCCGATGCGGCGCGGCGACGCCGATCATGAAACCCAACTGCGCCGGCCCATCGAGCTGCCGCAGGCTCCAGTTTTTCGCGAACACGGTCACGCGCACCGAGGCATCGCACACCTCCCCCAGCGCCTCGAGAACTTGCTTGCGCACCTGCTGCGGATCGAGCGCCGCGTCGAACACCTCGCGCGCATCGCGCACCAGTCGCGCCATGTGCAGGTCCAATCCGAGCACGGCGCGGTCGCGCACCTGCATCGAGGTGAAATGGCCGACGTTGAACTGCGTGATCCGCGCCAGCGCCACGGCATCGGCGGGTTCGCCGTCGATGAAACAGCGTGGCGCGAAATCCGGCGTTGGCGCGGCGACGGTCATGCGGTTTTACCTCTGACGAAAAGTCCGAACCGCACCACGATAACGCCGGCGCTTCCCACATGTGGTGCCCCAAGACCACATCCTGACGCAGCGAACCATGACGAAGCCCTCGCCTTCATGCTTGAATGGTCAGCGTGAAGCGGGGGTGCCTGCCGGTTTTCGAAAACCGCACAGGCTGAGACAGTCCCTTGGAACCTGATCCGGCGGCGCGCGTTTCTTGCGGGAAATGCCGCGCACTTACCGGCGTAGGGAGTCTTCGTCTCGCGGCTTGCCGCGCGCGTCCTCTGCTTTGCTCCATTCCGCGATTGCGGATCGCCAGCCCAGAGGACATCCCATGAATGCCGCTCCTTCCGAACTGCTCCTGCGCACGCAAGCGCTTTCCGCCGATGTCACGCGTCCGATTCCCGGTTCGCGCAAGGTTTACGTCGCAGGTTCGCGCGACGACGTGCGCGTGCCGATGCGCGAAATCGAGCTGACGCAGACGCCGAAAGTGTTCGGCGCGGAAATCAATCCGCCGTTCACCGTGTACGACACGTCCGGCCCGTACACCGATCCGAACGCGAAGATCGACCTGACCCGAGGCCTGCCCGCCTTGCGCGCGAAATGGATCGCCGGGCGCGGCGACAGCGAACAGCTTTCCGGACTGACATCGGAATACGGCCGCGCGCAGCTGGCGAATCCCGAGCTCGACGCGGTCCGCTTCCCTGCCCTGCGCGCGCCGCGGCGCGCGAAGTCCGGCGCGAACGTCAGCCAGATGCACTACGCGCGGCGCGGCATCATCACGCCGGAGATGGAATTCATCGCGATCCGCGAGAACCAGAAGCTCGATGCGATCCGCGAAGCGCACCTGCTGAAGCAGCACCCCGGCCAGGATTTCGGCGCGAACCTGCCGAAGATCATCACGCCGGAATTCGTGCGCGACGAAGTCGCCCGCGGCCGCGCCATCATCCCGTGCAACATCAACCACCCGGAAAGCGAGCCGATGATCATCGGCCGCAACTTCCTCGTGAAGATCAACGCCAACATCGGCAACAGCGCGGTGACCAGCTCCATCGCGGAAGAAGTCGAGAAGATGGTCTGGGCGATCCGCTGGGGTGCGGACACCGTGATGGATCTTTCCACCGGCAAGCACATCCACGAAACCCGCGAATGGATCCTGCGCAACTCGCCGGTGCCGATCGGCACCGTGCCGCTGTACCAGGCGCTGGAAAAGGTCGACGGCCGCGCCGAGGAACTGACCTGGGAGCTGTTCCGCGACACGCTGATCGAGCAGGCCGAACAGGGCGTGGATTACTTCACCATCCACGCCGGCGTGCGCCTGCCCTTCATTCCACTGACCGCGAAGCGCGTCACCGGCATCGTCTCGCGCGGCGGTTCGATCATGGCGAAGTGGTGTTTGGCGCACCACAAGGAAAGTTTCCTCTACACCCACTTCGAGGAAATCTGCGAAATCATGAAGGCCTACGACGTGGCCTTCTCGCTGGGCGACGGCCTGCGTCCGGGCTCGATTGCCGATGCCAACGATGCGGCGCAGTTCGCGGAACTGGAAACGCTGGGCGAACTGACGAAGATCGCGTGGAAGCACGACGTGCAGACCATGATCGAAGGCCCCGGCCACGTGCCGATGCAGCTGATCAAGGAGAACATGGACAAGCAGCTGCGCGAGTGCGGCGAAGCACCGTTCTACACGCTCGGGCCGCTGACCACCGACATCGCGCCCGGCTACGACCACATCACCTCCGCCATCGGTGCGGCGATGATCGGCTGGTACGGCACCGCCATGCTCTGCTACGTCACCCCGAAGGAACACCTCGGCCTGCCGGACAAGCAGGACGTGCGCGACGGCATCATCACCTACAAGCTCGCCGCCCATGCCGCCGACCTCGCCAAAGGCCATCCCGGTGCCCAAGCGCGCGACAACGCGCTGTCGAAAGCCCGCTTCGAATTCCGCTGGCAGGACCAGTTCAACCTCTCGCTCGATCCGGAAAAGGCGCAGGAATTCCACGACGAAACCCTGCCCAAGGACGCCGCCAAGCACGCCCACTTCTGCTCCATGTGCGGCCCACACTTCTGCTCGATGAAGATCACCCAGGACGTGCGCGACTACGCCGCGGAAAAGGGCGTCGCCGACGACGCGCGTGCGTTGGAACTGGGCATGGCGGAGAAGGCCAAGCAGTTCCGCGAACAGGGCGGCGAGGTGTATCGGCCGGAGTGAGCTATCCTCGACGGCAACGGGGAAATCACTGAAATGGTCGTGGATCAGGCGAGCGCATCGGATAACCAAGTCGAATCGTTCATCGCGCGGTGGCAAGGCGTCGCCGCCTCCGAGCTGTCCACCTCACAGAGCTTCCTCATCGAGCTGTGCGACCTGCTCGGCGTCGAGCGTCCGCATCCGACGCCCGAGCAGGACTACATGTTCGAGCGGCCGCTGACCTTCCAGCACGCCGACGGCAGCACCAGCGCGGGGCGCATCGACCTGTACCGGCGCGGCGCCTTCGTGCTGGAGTCGAAGAAGCTCAAGGCCGGCGCACACACGCGTGGTTTCGACGAGGCCATGCGGCGCGCGCATTCGCAGGCGCAGAACTACATCCGCGCCCTGCCCGCCAGCGAAGGACGGCCGCCGTTCCTGATCGTGGTCGATGTCGGCCATCGCATCGAGCTGTATTCCGAGTTCTCGCGCAGCGGCGGCGCCTACGTTCCGTTCCCCGATCCGCGCAGCCATCGCATCGCGCTGGAAGACCTGCGCCGGCCGGACGTCCGCGAACGCCTGCGCCGCATCTGGCTCGATCCGATATCGCTCGATCCTTCACGCGAATCCGCACGTGTCACGCGCCAGATCGCCGCGCGCCTGGCGGATCTGGCGAAGTCGCTGGAAACCAGCGGCCACGCGGCGGAATCGGTGGCGCAGTTCCTGACGCGCTGCCTGTTCACGATGTTCGCCGAGGACGTGCGGCTGCTGCCGCCGGAAAGCTTCCGCGATCTGCTCAACAAGCATCGCGAACGGCCCGAGGTCGCGATGCGCATGCTGGCGCAGCTCTGGCGTGACATGGATACCGGCGGCTTTTCCGCCGTGCTCGCGAACGACGTGCTGCGCTTCAACGGCAAGCTGTTCAAGCAGCCCGACACCTTGCCGCTGGACACCACGCAGATCGATCTGCTGATCGACGCGGCCCGCGCAGACTGGAAACACGTCGAACCGGCCATCTTCGGAACGCTGCTGGAACGCGCACTCAATCCGAAGGAACGCCACAAGCTCGGCGCGCACTACACGCCGCGCGCCTACGTCGAACGACTGGTGCTGCCGACGGTGATCGAACCGCTGCGCCTGGAATGGAGCAACACCCAGGCCGCGGCCGGCACGCTGGCACAGGAAGGCAAGGCCGACGAAGCCGTGGCCGAGCTGCTGCGCTTCCACCATCGCCTGTGCAGCGTGCGCGTGCTCGATCCGGCCTGCGGTTCCGGCAATTTCCTTTACGTCACGCTGGAACACCTCAAGCGCCTCGAAGGCGAAGTGCTCAACGCGCTGGATGAGATGGGCTATCGCCAGACCGGCCTCGCGCTGGAGGGCGAACGCGCCGACGCGCTTGGCGGCGAAACCGTCGATCCGCACAACCTGCTCGGCATCGAACTCAATCCGCGCGCCGCGGCGATCGCCGAGGTGGTGCTGTGGATCGGCTACCTGCAATGGCACTTCCGCACCCGCGGCGACGTGAACCCGCCGGTGCCGGTGATCCGCGACTTCCGCAACATCGAGTGCCGCGACGCGGTGCTTGCCTACGACCGCGTGGAACTGGTCACCGACGAACACGGCGTGCCGGTGACGCGCTGGGACGGCGTGACCATGAAGCCCTCGCCCGTGACCGGCGAGCCGGTTCCGGACGAATCCGCCCGCATTCCGGTCGAGCGCCACATCAATCCGCGCAAAGCCGCATGGCCTGAAGCGGATTTTGTGGTTGGGAACCCGCCGTTCATTGGCAACAAGCGTATGCGCCTTGCACTGGGCGACGGCTACGTCGAGGCCCTGCGCAACGCATGGCCGGAAGTGCCTGAATCTGCGGATTTCGTCATGTATTGGTGGCACTACGCTGCGCAACTCACCCGGAGAGGCTCGTTACAGCGTTTCGGTTTCATTACGACCAACTCCCTCAGGCAAGCCTTCAATCGCCGGGTAGTGGAGGCAGCCATGAAGATCGCTCCGGTGGGGCCGCCGCCAGGAAATCAGGTTGGTGCGAACCTCTCTGAGCCTGCACTTCGCAATGCCCGCTACGTAGGTGCGAACCTGCAGCCGTTCCAGCGGGATAAGCCGATTTCACTTGTCTTCGCGATTCCGGACCATCCTTGGGTGGATACAGTCGATGGGGCCGCGGTCCGGATTGCAATGACCGTGGCTGCGCAGGGAAACCGGACAGCGGTTCTACGTGAAGTCGTAGATGAGCGCGAAGGACAGGACGAAGTCGCGGTGACTTTGCGGGAGAAGCGCGGTGCGATGTTCGCCGACCTCAAAATTGGAGCGAACGTGGCAGACGCCCGGGCGCTTCGGTCCAACAGGGCGATCAGCAATCGGGGCGTGATCCCGCACGGCGAAGGGATGACCATCAGTGAGGACCAAGCCATTAGCCTTGGCTTGCGTACTTCCCCTGAATTGGGTGCTCGCCTACGCCCCTATAGAAACGGCCGTGACATCACCCAAGTGCCTCGCCACGTCAGGGTCATTGACATGTATGGCCTTACTTCCGCGCAGGTCCGTGAGAAGTTCCCTGCTGTTTATCAATGGCTGCATGATCGGGTAAAGCCCGAACGCGACCACAACCCGCGAGCCAGTCGGCGCGAAAATTGGTGGCTGTTCGGGGAGAACCAGCCAAAGATGCGGGAGGCAATTCGTGGCCTTGCTCGCTACCTTGTGACCGTCCAAACGAGCAAGCACCGCTTCTTTACATTTCTCGATACGGAAGTATTGCCTGACGACAAATTGATCGCGATTGCTCTCGACGATTCGCTCTGGCTCGGCGTTCTTTCGTCCCGAGCGCATGCCGTATGGGCGCTTGCCACGGGCTCTCGGCTCGGGGTCGGCAACGATCCCGTTTACAATAAATCCACCTGCTTCGAGTGCTTCCCTTTCCCGGCTACGAGCAAGGAGCAGGAGAATCGCATCCGCGATCTGGCCGAACACCTCGACGCCCACCGCAAACGCCAGCAAGCCGCGCATCCCGATCTCACGCTGACCGGCATGTACAACGTGCTGGAGAAGCTGCGCAGCGGCGAAGCGCTGAGCGCGAAGGAACGCACGATCCACGAACAGGGCCTGGTGTCGCTGCTGCGCCAGTTGCACGACGATCTCGATGCCGCCGTGCTCGAGGCCTACGGCTGGTCCGATCTCCTGCCGCTGCTGCGCGTCGCGCACGGCAACGAGGCGCCATCCGAAGGCCAGGGCCGCGAGGACGCCAAGCGCGCCTTCGACGAGGCCGTGCTCGAACGCCTGGTCGCGCTCAATGCCGAACGCGCCGCCGAGGAAGCGCGCGGCCTCGTGCGCTGGCTGCGCCCGGAGTTCCAGAATCCGGCCGACCGGACCGCGCCCTCGCAAACCGCCCTCGACGCCACCGCGCCCGAGTCCGAGGAAACATCCGACGCCGATGCCGAAACGCCGGCCACGCCTTCGGCCGCGATCAAACCCGTGCCCTGGCCGAAGGACACCATCGACCAGATTCGCGCCGTGGCCGACGTGCTGGCGGCCAGCCCCGTCGCGCTTTCCGTGGACGACATCGCCGAACGCTTCAGCGCGCGCGGGCCGTGGAAGAAACGCCTGCCGAAGCTGCTCGACATGCTCGTCGCCCTCGGCCGCGCCCAAGAACAGGACGGCCGCTACGAAGCCGGGTGATCGCCTGCAACCTCCGCTGGCTCGGGATGGCTTGATCTGCAGGAAGATTGCGCGCACCGCCGGCACCACCGGACCGCAAATTGAATATTAAAATCAATGTGTTATATGAACATCGTTTCAATAAATAGCAAGTCAAATCAACTTTACTAGCAAATAAGCCTGGTTAATTTTACAATCCGGGCATGGCCCGCCCGAACCGTTCCCCAGAGATCCAAGCCGCCCTCTTGCAAGCCGTCTCGACGCATCCACGCGATCTGGTCGGCATGGTGGCGGCGCAGCTGGGCCTATCTACGGCCCGTATCGGGACCGAGGTCCGCGCCTTGGTCGCCGGCGGCTATCTGCTCAAGCAGGGCACGACGCGCCCGACCTACGCGCTGGGGCCGAACCGCCGCTTCGAACGACGCTTCCGCCGGGTCGGGCTGGCGGAAGACACGGTCTGGTTCGAACACCTGATGCCTCTGCTGGACGACCTGCCGCGCAACGTCCTCGACATCGCCCACTACGGGGTGACGGAAATGGTCAACAACGCAGTCGACCATTCCGATGCCGAATCCGTGCTGGTGCGGATGGAGCGCCGAGATGCTCAGCTATGGCTGGAGGTGGCCGACGATGGGATCGGCATTTTCCGCAAGATCACCCGCGCGCTGGGCTTGCCGGACGAACGTCTGGCGTTGCTGGAGCTGTCCAAGGGAAAGCTGACGACCGATCCCGCCCGGCATTCCGGCGAGGGCATCTTCTTCACGTCGCGCGTGTTCGATGTCTTCCGGATCGCATCGGGAGGTCTGGTGTTCGACCATGACGCCGATTTCGACGACGATGTGCTGGTGGATGCGGACGAGGTTGCCGGCGGGACGCATGTGGAAATGCGGATTGCCACCGATTCGCCGCGTACCCTCAAGGACGTCTTCGACCAGTATTCCAGCGGTCCGGACGAGTACAGCTTCGCCAGGACCATCGTGCCGGTGCGCTTGGCGAAGGTCGGGGACGAGAACCTGATTTCGCGGTCGCAGGCCAAGCGGCTGTTGCAGCGCGTGGACCGGTTCCGCTGCGTGGTGCTCGACTTTTCCGATGTCACCAGCATCGGGCAGGCGTTCGCCGACGAGATCTTCCGCGTGTTCGCGAACGCGCATCCGGAAGTGGAGCTCGTCGCCGTCCATGCCGCACCGGAAGTCCAGCAGATGATCCGCCGGGCGGAAGTGCTGCGCGACGAACAGCGTAGGCAGCCGCCCTTGCTGGAATGAGCAAACCGGTCTGCCTCGGCCACGATTCCACCAAAGGACGACTCCCGCGGCAGCCCGTGGAAGAAACGCCTGCCGAAACTGCTCGACATGCTCGTCGCCCTCGGCCGCGCCCAAGAACAGGACGCCCGCTTCAGCGTCTGATCGCCATGCCACTTCCAGTCGGCGGCGTGTTCCATTCGTCTGCGTGATGCGGACTTGCGACGGCTTTCACTAAACGGCGGCAGCGCGACGGCTTTCCCGCGGATCGCGTTGCCGCCAGACTATGCTGCCCTGCAGCAACCCGCTTTCGACGATGACGAACACCGCGACGCCCGCGCCGATCTTCAGCTTCACGATGCCAGTGCGCTGGCGCGATCTGGACGCCTACAACCACGTCAACAATCAGGCCTACCTCGGCTTCCTCGAAGAAACCCGCGTGCAATGGCTGTACGGCCTGCAGCCGGATTGGGACAAGGTCGACAACGTGCCGGTGCTGGCCGCTTCGCACCTGGGCTATCGCCGTTCGATCGAATGGCCAGCGACCGTGCTCGTCGAGCTGTACGTGGAGAAGCTCGGCAATTCCAGCATGACCCTCGCGCACCGCATCGTCGACGCCAACGACCCGGAAACGCTGTACTGCGACGGCAACGTCGTGCTGGTCTGGATCGACCGCAAAACCGGCAAATCCGCGCCGTTGCCGGATGCGCTGAGGAATTCGGTGGGCGTGTAAGACGCGCCTTGTCGCAAGAAAGAATCCAACGCCGCTACGCGTGGTGCGGGCGGCTTGGGTAGAAGGTCGGCCGACTCTGCAAGGTCAGGCCGACTCTTCATCGAAGTAGTCACTGTCGAGCTTCGGAACCTTGATTGACCTTGCAGAGACACCGACCTCATGGTCGATCATCAACTCTGCGAGCTTTGGGCCGTCGACGAGCACGATGCGCTCTACGGAGCGGGCAAATTCAATCGCCTGTGCCGTATACCCAGAAGTCGTTATGAACACGCCCTTGTTGGCTCGCTGCCCAGCAAGCGCTCCATAGAACGCTTGGATTTCAGGTCGACCGACGACGCTCTGCCAGCGCTTCGCTTGGACATAGACCTTTTCCAGTCCGAGTTTGTCCAAAGAGATGATGCCGTCGATGCCGGCGTCACCACTTCCGCCTACCCTCTGAAGATCCGAACGACTGGCGCCGTATCCCATCCGATGGAGAAGATCGAGAACGATTGATTCAAAGAACGTGGGACTAACCGCCGAAAGCGCCTCCATGAGTTCGTCTGCTACAGACCGGCGGAGTTCGGACAGTGCCTCGCCCAATCGCTCCTCCGGACTTGCGACAGCGGCGGCTGGGCTTAAAGACGCTCCACCTGCGACTGCGGAGAGAGACTCGCCACTCGGCGACGGACGTAGACGGACATCCATGTAGCCGATGGCTATTGATTCCACGTCCTTGGGACTGAGTGAATTTGGGTGGGCCGCAACAAAGTTCCGCCCTTCTTCCGTCAGTTGCCAGTATCCGCGACGCGGACTCCTCGATAGCCCCGCGCGCTTGAGTCGGTCGTGCGCCCAACCCGCACGGTTCTTGTAGACAGGTTGAGTGCCGCTGGGGAGCAGTTCCTGCTTGCTCTCATCGGATATTCCGAGTGCGCTCGCGGCGGCTTCGTGCGCTTCCGAAGCGCGCACCTCACCAGGCTGAGTGGCAAGGAATCGGAGCAGCGGCTCGATAAAACGGTCGTAGGTCGGAACGCTCATTTCGTGTCCTATGTCATTCGCAAAGCGGCCCGACACTTGCGCCAGGCCACGTTGGCTTGAACGAATTATCAGGTGTCCATCGGGAAGAACGTGACCCTCTTGCCGGGGCCGACATCAGCCAACTCGGGTACCACGCCGATCTCTTCAAAGTACATCTTGGCATCTTCCATCCGGTCTTCTGGCCGCACGGCCGCCAATGTCCCGTCCTCGCGGAGGATGGATTCCCGCCCGGCCAACTCTCTGGCACGGAAATCTCTTGGGGCTCTCATCGCGCGCCTGGAGACCCGGGTTGAGACGCATCGCCGGGGATGAATGGTCAGCGCGCACCAGCCGTAGCGCCGACAGGCTTTCCGTTGCGGCAATCGACGCGCAACAACTGGTTGGCGGCCAAGCCGTAGCGAGGCGGATCTGTCTGGTAGTCACCGAAGCCCGAGACGGATCGCACCAGCGTGAGTCTGGTTCCGTCGCGCGGGTCGACCAATGGATTGCGGCAGGCAGTACCCGATGGTTCAAACCTTGCGCCTGTGGCCATGTCGAGGACCAGGAAGTGCCCGGGCGTATCCGAAATTGCCGATGGGTCGACCGAAGTCGGCCAGCTGACGCTCGCGCAAGCGCAAAGCAGGCAAAGCAGAGTCGGCAACAGGATCGCTTTCATGTTTCCCCTTGGCTGACACAAGCTGCCGGGCGCCCTGACACTTGGGTTGAGCCGCCCGAAGCTGCATCGAATTGCTGGACGAATCGTCAGGCGCCAACCGTAGCGCCTGATCGAAGGGCGTTCCAGCGGCGCCTCAACGGTGCGGGCATCCGGGCCAGCAGCACGGCCTCCGCATGCCTTTCCGCAGCTTGTCGATACCGACTTCGATACGGCGCTGCCGAGTCGCTTCTTTCTTGGGCGACGTCACCCAACAGATCCACTCGTTTCGGGCCAGCGGAGTGATGTCGGCCCATAGCGCCGCAGCCTGGCCATCGCGTTCGATCGCCTTCCGGAAATCTTCCGGCAACTTGTGGACCGTGCCATCCGCGAGCTTTTCGGTGTCCATGGATATGGTTGTTTGAGTTGGGCCGCGCCGATGGCGCCGGCTTGAACGATTGTCCCTCATGGCCCGAGAGCCTGCGCTCTCGTCGGCGAGACCGGATGCTATGCCTCCGGCTTGCCTGATGCCTGGGCGACCGCGTGCAGCAACCAGGCGACAACCTCGAAGCACAGTCCAACCGCACCGAGTCCATAAGCGCCCGGGGCCCATGACGCCATGTAAAAGAGGAAAGCAAGAACAAAACAGATGACCGCTCCGACATGCATTGCTTTCATGCAGTCGACCTCCGCGTTGAAGCCGCCGATTTCTGGACGACCATGGTCTTGCTCCGTGCTGGCTGACACCCGGATTGAGCCATGCCGCGTAGTGGCGGCGGCACGGCAATCCTAAGCGGCAATGCCGGCGCCGCGAAGTGGCATCGGCTCGAACGGACGCTCAGGCCTCAAGCCGACCCAGCGTTTGCCGGTAGATCTCCAGATCGCGCTCGCTGAAGCAGCAGAAAAGGATTTCTTCGATCGACGACGGCTTGTGTCGGATGACGGTCGATACGGCGATCTCGGTGGCGCTGGCGATCGGGTAGCCGTAGACGCCGGTGCTGATGCTTGGGAAGGCTATCGACCGGACGCCCAGTTGTTCGGCCAGCAACAGGCTGTTGGCGTAGCAGCTGGCGAGAAGCCCGGGCTCGCCCGATTTGCCGTCGCGCCAGACCGGGCCAACCGTGTGGATGACGTATCGGGCGGGCAGTCGATAGCCTTTGGTGGCCTTGGCATCGCCGGTCCTGCAGCCGCCCAGCAACCTGCACTCCTCGAGGAGTGCAGGTCCCGCGGCCCGATGGATGGCGCCATCGACTCCGCCACCTCCGAGGAGCGAGTTGTTGGCTGCGTTGACGATGGCATCCACGCGCAGCGTGGTGATATCGCTTTTGACGGCTACGAGGTTCATGCCTGTTGCGGACTGACATCCAGATTGCGACGCATCGTGAAGCGGCGTGCTTGGCCAATGTTTGCGGCGCCTTGGCGGCGCGGTGCGGCGGCAACGCGAGGCGCTGTCCGCCGCACCGTTCTTGATTCGCGTCGTATCAGTACTTGTACGACTGGCCGCCATCGATCGTGACGACGGCGCCGTTGATGAAGGGCGATTCGCCGGACAGCAGGAAGGCGACCAGCGCGGCGACTTCTTCCGGCCGGCCGAAGCGCTTCATGGGGTTGGGTTCGACGAATTTCCTGCCGACGGATTCCCAATCGTCGCCGCCCATCTGGCGCAGCGAGCCTTCGACCATCGGCGTCATGATCGCGCCCGGCGCGATAGCGTTGATCTGGATGCCGTACTGGCCGTACTCGACGGCGCTGTTGCGCGTCAGGCCGATGACACCGTGCTTGCTGGCCGCATAGCCGGACTGGTTACCGACGCCGCGAATGCCGCCCACCGAGGCACAATTGACGATGGCGCCCGAACCTTGTTCGCGCATCACGCGCAGCACTTCGGCCATGCCGTGGAACACGCCGTTGAGATTGATGCCGATGACCCGGTCGAACTCCTCCGCGCCGAAGTTCTCGGTCAGGTTCTGCTTGCCCTCGACACCGGCGTTGTTGAAGAAACCGTCGATTTTCCCGTACGTCTCGAGCGTCTTGCGCACGTAGCGCCTGACCTGCTCGAGATCGGAGACGTCCGCGTCGACGCAGATCGCATTGGCGGCATTGGCGAGACTTGCGTGCGCCGCTTCGAGCGCATCCATCTTCAGATCGACCAGGACGAGGTTGGCACCCTCCTCGCTCAAGCGCTGCGCGCTCGAAAGCCCGAGTCCGGATGCCGCCCCCGTGATGATGATGGTCTTGCCTTCGAATCGTTTCATTTCCTTTCCTTTGGGGTTGCGAAGGTGTTGGTGACGTGCACGGGACGCTCTATCGCATGGATCAAGTCGCGCCTCTACACAGCGTCGGTTTGAACGGGTCGTCAGGCGACAATACAGCGCGTCAACAGAAGCGGAATGGCCGCGCCACAGTGCCTGCAGAAGCAATGGGCATGCCCGGTTTCGGGAGCGTGCAATACTGGATCCGGTCCTGGCCGGACAGCCACTCCAGCCTGACGGTCGACGAGAACTGGCTGGCGCAATGGGCCGAATCCGTGTCTTTGCGGCAACACGAGCCATGGCCAAGGAAGAATCGCTCGAAATCGCCATGCACCTTGAAGGTCACGGCGCCGCACAGGCAAGAACCTCGATGCCGGGCTTCCATGTCATTCCTCGCTGGCACGGAATCATCCAGAGGCAACCAACACTCAGCCCGGCAAGGCGCCCCGCTTGCGCACGATCAGCAGCGCCAGTTCCAGCGATTGCTCGTAGTTGAGGCGCGGATCGACCGTGGATCGGTAGGCGCGGGCCAGGTCCGTCTCGTTGAGGTCGCGCGCGCCGCCCATGCATTCGGTGACGTTTTCGCCGGTGAGTTCGAGATGCACGCCGCCCAGCCGCGTTCCGGCCGCGGCATGCAGGTCGAAGGCCTGGTCGAGTTCGCTGCGGATGTTCTCGAAGCGGCGCGTCTTCACGCCGTTGGCCACGGATTCGGTATTGCCGTGCATCGGATCGGCCACCCACAGCACGCGGCGACCCTCGCGGCGGACCACTTCCAGCAACGGCGGCAGGCCTTGCGCGATCTTGGCCGCGCCCATGCGATGGATCAGCGTGAGGCGTCCGGGTTCGTTGTCGGGATTGAGCACGTCGATCAGGCGAAGCAACTGATCCGGCTTCGAAGTCGGACCGACTTTCACCGCCACCGGATTGCGGATGCCGCGCATGTATTCGACATGCGCGCCGTCGGGATCGGCGGTGCGCACGCCGATCCACGGGTAATGCGTGGACAGGTTGAACCAGCCGTTCTGGCGTGGCACCTGCCGCGTGAGCGCCTGTTCGTAATCGAGCAGCAGCGCTTCGTGCGAGGTGTAGATGTCCACGCGGTCGGCGTTGTGCACGGCCTGGCCGGACAAGGTTTCCATGAAGCGGACGCCGTCGCCGATCGCGTTCACCATGCGACGGTATTCCTCGGCCAGCGGCGAATGGCTGACCCAACCCAGATCCCAGTATTCGGGATGGTGCAGGTCGGCGAAGCCGCCGTCGATCAGCGAACGGACGAAGTTCATCGTCAGCGCGGAACGCGAATGCGCCTGCAGCAACCGCTGCGGATCGGGCACGCGGGCTTCCGGCGTGAATTCGGGCGCGTTGACGATGTCGCCGCGATAGCTCGGCAGCGAGACGCCGTTCTTTTCTTCCATGTCGGCCGAACGCGGCTTCGCGTACTGGCCGGCGAAGCGGCCGACGCGCACGATCGGCAGGCGCAGGCCATAGACCAGCACCACGCTCATCTGGATCAGGACTTTCAGCCGGCTCGAGATCAGGCCCGATTCGCAGTCGGAAAAACTCTCGGCGCAGTCACCGCCTTGCAGCAGGAAACGCCTGCCTTCCTGCGCATCGGCGATCTGCTGCTTGAGCGCGAGGATTTCCCACGAAGTGACCAACGGCGGCAGTCGCGAAAGTTCGTCCTTCGCAGTCGCAAGCGCAGCGGTATCGGTGTAGACCGGCTGCTGCAAGGCGGGACGGGATTGCCACGAAGCTGGGCTCCACGGTGGCGTGGGCGACAGGTTGGCTGCGGCGTCGGTCATGGCGTCATGCATTGCGTGGCTGGGGCACGGGATGATGCCACAACATGCTGCGCCGCAACGTAGGCGTGACGGGGAAGCGCCGGATCAGGTCCGGCGCTTGAATCCGGCGTAGAGCGCGCCGACACCGAGGACCAGGAACCAGATCAGCGTCCATTCCGGCATCGAGAGGCCGAGGAAAGTCCAATCGACCTTCGCGCATTCGCCCGAGCCGGTGAACACTTTCTCGATCACCTTCTTCAGCGGGAAGGCTTCGAGCATGTAGGACAGATCCATGCTGCTGCAGGCTGGCACTTCGCTTTCGGGCAAGTGCTGCATGCGGACGTGCCAGGCCGCGACGCCGGCGCCCGCCATCGCAAACATCCACACCAGCAGCGCATCGGTCTTGCGCCAACCGTTGACGAACACGACGCGCAACCATTTCAGCGGCAACGCGACCGGCGCGGTGCGCGGCTTCGGGTCGTAGATGACGCCGAGCAGGAAGGCGATGCCCATCGCAAGGAAGGCGATGCGTTGCAGGATGCACAACGGGCACGGCGTCAAGCCCATGCTGCCGTGTTGCACCCACAGCGCATAACCGAGGAAGCTGAAGCAGAGCGCGGCGCCGAGCGCGAATTGGAGACGGAACGGCCAAGCGAACGGGTTCATCATGATTGGGCACCTTTCATGTCGTATCGGAATCGCGGTCGATTCCCTGTGACCGCGGTTTCGCGGATCGGTTCACGCGCATTGTCGCGTACCGGAAAAAACACTGCCCCGGACGTTACCGGCCGGGGCAGTCGTTTCAACGCATCGAGGACGGCGGGAGCCGATTATTCCTCGGTAGCGGTTTCCTCGGTCGAGGCGCGCGGACGATCCACGAGTTCGACGTAGGCCATCGGCGCGTTGTCGCCGTCGCGGAAGCCGCACTTCAGGATGCGCAGGTAACCGCCCGGGCGCTTCTGGTAGCGCGGGCCGAGTTCCACGAACAGCTTGCCGACGGCGACCTTGTCGCGCAGGCGCGAGAAGGCGAGACGACGGTTGGCGACGCTGTCGACCTTGGACAGGGTGATCAGCGGCTCGGCGACGCGGCGCAGTTCCTTGGCCTTCGGCAGCGTGGTCTTGATGAGCTCGTGCTTGATCAGCGAGGCCGCCATGTTGCGGAACATCGCTTCGCGGTGCGAGCTGGTGCGGTTGAACTTGCGGCCCGAATTCTGGTGACGCATGGGAAAGAGTCCTTATGGATGATGGCTTTGTTGGGTGCCGATCCGTGGCCAACATTGTTGGTCTTGTTTGCCGTCCGGAAATCCTTTTCCGGTATCGGCGCGGGCGGATTGCTCCGCCCGCGAATTCCTTGCTTGCTGCGCTCGCGGAGCGGACTCCGCGAAGCCGGCATCAGCCGAGCATGCCCTGCTGCAGACCGGCCGGCGGCCAGTTTTCCAGCTTCATGCCGAGCGACAGGCCGCGCTGCGCGAGCACTTCCTTGATCTCGGTCAGCGACTTCTTGCCGAGGTTCGGAGTCTTGAGCAGCTCGACTTCGGTGCGCTGGATCAGGTCGCCGATGTAGTAGATGTTCTCGGCCTTCAGGCAATTGGCCGAGCGCACCGTCAGCTCCAGATCGTCGATCGGGCGGAGCAGGATCGGATCGACGCCAGCGGTGCCGGCCGGCTTGGACGCGCCGCGGTCGCGCTGCGTGAAGTTGCCGAACACCGACAGCTGGTCCGTGAGGATCTCGGCGGCGGTGCGGACGGCTTCCTCGGCGTCGATGGTGCCGTTGGTTTCGATGTGCAGGACGAGCTTGTCCAGGTCGGTACGCTGTTCGACGCGAGCGGACTCGACGTCGTAGGCGACCTGGCGCACCGGCGAGAACGAAGCGTCCAGCAGCAACTTGCCAATGGCGCGGGTGTCTTCGTCCGGACGGCGACGCGCGGCTGCCGGCTGGTAGCCGAAACCGCGCTCGACCTTCAAGCGCATATTGAGCGTCGTTTCCTTGGTCAGGTTGCAGATCACGTGTTCGGGGTTCACGACCTCGACGTTGTGATCGACCTTGATGTCTCCGGCCTTGACGACGCCCGGCCCCTGCTTGTTCAGCGAGAGCACGGTGCTGTCGACGTTGTGCATGCGGATGGCCACGTCCTTGAGGTTCAGGAGAACTTCGAGGACGTCTTCTTCCAGACCTTCAACGGTGGTGTACTCGTGCAACACGCCGTCGATCTCGACCTCCGTGACCGCGAAGCCGGGAATCGAGGAAAGCAGCACGCGGCGCAGCGCGTTGCCGAGGGTGTGGCCGTAACCGCGTTCCAGCGGCTCGATCACGACCTTGGCGCGATTCGCGCCGATGCGTTCGATGTTCGGGCCGCGCGGACGCAGTACTTCGGTGGCGGAAACTGACATGTGTCGCGTTCTCCAGGATTACTTCGAGTACAACTCGACGATCAGCGCTTCGTTGATGTCCGACGGCAGGTCGGCGCGGTCCGGGTAAGCCTTGAAGGTGCCGGTGAGCTTGGCGGCATCGACTTCAACCCAGTGCGGAGCGAGATCCATGTCCTTCGAGAGGGTCAGCGCTTCCTGCACGCGCAGCTGCTTGCCGGCCTTTTCGGTCAGCGCGATCACGTCGCCCGGGCGCACCTGGTACGACGGCAGGTTCACGGGCTTGCCGTTCACGGTAACGCCGTTGTGCGAGACGAGCTGACGAGCCGAAGGACGCGTCACGGCGAAGCCGAGACGGTACACGACGTTGTCGAGGCGCGATTCGAGCAACTGCAGCAGCGATTCGCCGGTGTTGCCCTTCTTCGCGGAGGCTTTCTTGTAGTAGTTGCGGAACTGGCGTTCCAGCAGGCCGTAGATACGCTTGACCTTCTGCTTTTCGCGCAGCTGGACGGCGTAGTCGGACAGCTTGCCGCGCTTGGCAGCGGCGCCATGCTGGCCGGGCTTGTTTTCCAGCTTGCACTTGGAATCAAGCGCGCGAGCCGGGGACTTGAGGCTGAGATCCGCGCCTTCGCGACGGGCCAGTTTGCAGGTGGGGCCGATATAACGTGCCATGACTGATTCTCCTTAGACCCGGCGCTTCTTCGGCGGACGGCAGCCGTTGTGCGGGATCGGCGTCACATCGACGATGTTGGTGATCTTGTAACCGATGTTGTTCAGCGAACGAACAGCGGATTCACGACCCGGGCCCGGACCCTTGATCTGCACTTCCAGCGTCTTCAAGCCGTAATCCAGCGCGGCCTTGCCGGCCTTCTCGGCGGCAACCTGCGCCGCGAACGGCGTGGACTTGCGCGAACCGCGGAAGCCGGCGCCGCCGGACGTGGCCCACGACAAGGCGTTGCCCTGGCGATCGGTGATCGTGACGATGGTGTTGTTGAAGGACGCGTGGACGTGCGCGATGCCGTCGGTGACGACGCGACGAACCTTCTTCTTGGCCTTGTTGGCCTGATTGGCGGAGGGCTTGCTCATCGTTCGTCCTTACTTCTTGATGGCCTTGCGCGGGCCCTTGCGGGTACGCGCGTTGGTGCGGGTGCGCTGGCCGCGCAGCGGCAAGCCGCGACGGTGGCGCAGGCCGCGGTAGCAGCCCAAGTCCATCAGTCGCTTGATGTTGATGCCGATCTCGCGGCGCAGGTCGCCTTCGACGACATACTTGCCGACTTCGGCGCGCAGGCGCTCGACGTCGGATTCCGTGAGATCCTTGATCTTGGTGCTGGCAACAACGCCAGCGGCTTCGCAGACCTTCTTCGACCGGGTACGACCGATCCCGTAGATGCTCTGCAAGCCCACCCAGACATGCTTCTGGACAGGCAGATTGACACCCGCAATACGCGCCATGAGGCGTTCTCCGAAAAAATTTTTTGCCGATTTCCGGCGAAGTGAGCCGGAAATGATATCAAGGCTTCGTGTTTCTAGAAAGTCCTTTGCCTGAACCACGGCAAAGGACTCCGGTCTGGGGAGTGTGCCCAGACTCCGGCGATGGACGACTCCGGCTCACCTTTCGATGAGCGCCCGCGTTACTCCGACGCGGGCAGCGAACTCGACCTATCCGCGCGCGAAGCCGCCGCGCGAACCGCCCTTCAGGTTGGATTTCTTCATCAGGCTCTCGTACTGATGCGACATCAGGTGAGCCTGCACTTGCGCGGTGAAGTCCATCACCACGACGACAACGATCAGCAGCGAGGTGCCGCCGAAATAGAACGGGACCGCCCAGGCGGCGCGCATGATTTCCGGCAGCAGGCAGACCGCCACGAGGTACAGGCTGCCCCACGCGGTCAGGCGCGTCAGCACGCCGTCGATGTAGTCGGCAGTGGCCTTGCCCGGACGGATGCCCGGAATCAGCGCACCGGACTTCTTCAGGTTGTCGGCGGTTTCCTGCGAGTTGAACACCAGCGCCGTGTAGAAGAAGGCGAAACCGATGATCAACGCGCCGAACAGGATCATGTGCAGCGGCTCGCCCGGGGCAAGCGCCTGCGAGATGTTCTGCAGCCAACGCGTTTCGCTACCCTGCGCGAACCAGCTCGAAGCCGTCGCCGGGAACATGATGATCGACGACGCGAAGATCGCCGGGATCACGCCGGACATGTTGAGCTTGAGCGGCAGGTGCGAGCTCTGGTTCATATAGGCCGAGCGACCGCCCTGGCGGCGCGCGTAGTTCACCGTGATGCGGCGCTGGCCGCGCTCGACGAACACCACGAAGCCAACGACCAGTACCACCAGCACGAACACGATGATCGCCGAGAACGGACCGATTTCGCCGTTGCGCACCAGTTCCAGCATGCCGATCACGGCACTCGGGAGACCCGCGACGATACCGGCGAAGATCAACAGCGAAATGCCGTTGCCGACACCGCGCTCGGTGATCTGCTCACCCAGCCACATCAGGAACAGGGTTCCGGTGGTCAGCGACACGACGGCCGTGAACAGGAAGCCGAAGCCCGGGTTCAGCACGATCGGAATGCCTGCGCCAGCACCCTGGCTCTGCAAGGCATAGGCCACGCCGTAGGACTGGAACACGGCCAGCAGGATCGTGCCGTAACGGGTGTACTGCGTGAGCTTGCGCCGGCCGGACTCGCCTTCCTTGCGCAGGGACTGCAGACTCGGGAAGATCTGCGCGCACAGCTGCACGATGATCGACGCCGAGATGTACGGCATGACGTTGAGCGCAAACAGGCTGAAGCGCTCCAGCGCGCCACCGGAGAACATGTTGAACATGTCCACGATGGTGCCTTGCTGTTGCTCCATGAAGCGCAACATGGCGGCCGAATCGACGCCAGGCACAGGCAAATACGTACCGAGACGATAGACGATCAACGCGCCGAGAACGAACAGCAAACGCTGGCGCAGCTCCGTGAACTTCCCGGAACCGGCCAGCGCAGCAGCGGCTTTGGATGCCTGCGACAAGGGATTACTCCTCGATGCGACCGCCAGCGGCCTCGATCGCAGCCTTGGCACCCGCCGTAGCGGAAACGCCCTTCAGCACGATCTTCTTGTTGATTTCGCCCTTCAGCACGATCTTGGCGAACTTGGCCTTGGCCGGAATCAGCTTGGCAGCGCGCAGAGCGGCGAAATCGACGACTTCGTTTTCCAGCAGCGCCAGCTTGTACAGCAGCACTTCGGCGTGGTCGGCCTTGATCTTGGAGCGGAAGCCGACCTTCGGCAGGCGGCGCTGCAGCGGCATCTGGCCGCCTTCGAAGCCGGCCTTGATCTTGCCCTTGCCGGTGCGGGCATAGGAGCCCTTGTGGCCGCGACCTGCGGTCTTGCCGAGGCCGGAACCGACGCCGCGACCCACGCGCACGCGGTCACGACGCGCGCCCGGAGCGGGACTGAGAGTGTTGAGCTTGAGTTCCATGTTCTTACTCCTCGACGCGAACCAGGTAATACACCTGGGCGATCAGGCCGCGCACCGACGGGTTGTCCGGCAGTTCACGAACATCATTGAGCTTGTTGAGGCCGAGCGCCTTCACCGACAGGCGATGGCGGGCTTGGGTGCCACGCAGACCCTTGACCAGGCGAACCTTCAAGGTTTTGGTTGCATTATTCATTGACCAGCTCCTCCACGCTCTTGCCGCGCTTGGCCGCGATCTGGCGCGGCGAGTGCGCCGCCTTCAGGCCCTTGATCGTGGCGCGCACGAGGTTGATCGGGTTGCGCGAACCGGTGGCCTTGGCCAACACGTTCTTGACGCCGACCGCTTCCAGCACGGCGCGCATCGCGCCGCCGGCGATGACACCGGTACCTTCCGACGCCGGCTGCATGAACACCTTGGCGGCGCCATGGTTGGCCTTGATCGGGTACCACAGGGTGCCGTTGTTCAGTTCGACTTCGACGAGCGCGCGGCGCGCGTATTCCATCGACTTCTGGATGGCGACCGGCACTTCACGCGCCTTGCCATAACCGAAACCCACCTTGCCGGCGCCGTCGCCCACCACCGTCAAAGCGGTGAAGGTGAACTGGCGGCCACCCTTGACGGTCTTGGAAACGCGGTTGACGGCAACCAGCTTTTCCAGCATTCCGTCGCCTTGTTCGCGATCGTTCGTGCTCATGTTTCCTGATTCCAAAAATTACGGCGTTTGCCGCTTGTAGTTGTGTGAAGCAGCGGGGTCGATATCGCCCCGCTGCTTTTAAAGGTGCAACTTAGAACTGCAGACCGCCTTCACGCGCGGCTTCCGCCAGCGCCTTGATGCGACCGTGGTAACGATAGCCGGAACGATCGAACGCCACGGTTTCGATGCCCGCAGCCTTGGCCTTTTCGGCGATGGTGCGACCAACCTTGGCGGCAGCGTCCTTGTTCTTGCCGTTGCTCAAACCTTCCTTCACCGAAGCCTCCAGGGTGGAAGCCGCAGCCAGAACGGTGGAACCGTCGGCGGTGAAGACCTGCGCGTACAGATGCTGTCCGGTGCGCAGCACCGACAGGCGCGGCACGCCGAGCGTCTTGATGTGCGAACGCGTGCTCTTGGCACGGCGCAGGCGGGCGATTTTCTTTTCCATGATCCTTTCCTCGAAAAGCTGAAGCGCCCTTAGGCCTTCTTGGCTTCCTTGATGACGATTTTCTCGCCCGAATAACGGACGCCCTTGCCCTTGTACGGTTCCGGCGGGCGATAGCCGCGGATCTTCGCGGCGACTTCGCCGACGAGCTGCTTGTCCGCACCCTTGATGACAATTTCCGTCTGGGTCGGCGTTTCCAGCGTGATGCCTTCCGGAGCCTTGAACAGCACCGGGTGCGAGAAACCGAGCGCGAGGTTCAGGTCCTTGCCCTGCATCGAAGCGCGATAACCGACGCCGACCAGTTCCAGCTTGCGGGTGAAGCCTTCGCTCACGCCCTGCGCCATGTTGGCGAGGATGGCGCGGTAGGTACCGGCAAGCTTGACGCTTTCTTCATTGGCGGCAACCAGCTTCAGTTCGCTGCCTTCGACCTGCACATCGACGCCTTCCGGCTTGGCGATGGAGAGGGAGGCCTTCGCGCCCTTCAGCGTGAACATGCCATCGGCGGACTTGAATTCGACGCCCTTCGGCAGCGCGACGGGCTTTTTGGCGACTCGAGACATGGGTGCGCTCCTTATCAGGCGACCAGAAGCAGCACTTCGCCACCGACGCCCGCGGCGCGAGCCTGACGGTCGGTGAGAATGCCCTTGGAGGTGGAGATGATGGCGACGCCGAGACCACCGAGCACTTTCGGCAGCGCGTCCTTGCCACGGTAGGCACGCAGCGACGACTTGGAGACGCGCTCCAGACGCTCGATCACCGGCTTGCCCTGGTAATACTTCAACGCGATTTCCAGTTCCGGCTTCACGTCACCAACCACGCGCACATCTGCGACATAGCCTTCGGACTTCAGCAGGTTGGCGATCGCAACCTTCATCTTGGAGGACGGCATCTTCACCGTCGGCTTGCCAACTGCCAGCGCGTTCTTGACGCGGACCAGCATGTCGGCGATGGGATCAGTCATGCTCATGGAGTTTTCCTTATGAGTAGCACCGATATCCGCTTTCGCAGAAATCTGTTGAGTTGTGGGGGCTTTCGTCGGTACGGATGCCCGCCCGAACCGCGAAGCCAAACGCGGAGCCGTCCATCATAGACGGTTCCGCGGGATTTTTCCAACTTTGACGCCGAACCCAAGCTTTACGCCCGGGTTCGACGCGATCCGGCCACTCCGGCAAAGCCCGGAATGGCTCGGGAATTACCAGCTCGCCTTGCGCAGACCCGGCACGTCGCCACGCATCGTGGCTTCGCGCAGCTTGTTGCGGCCGAGGCCGAACTTGCGGTACACGCCGTTGGCGCGGCCCGTCTGTTCGCAGCGGTTGCGCTGGCGGCACGGCGACGCGTCGCGCGGCAGCTTCTGGAGCTTGCTCTGCGCTTCCATCTTCTCTTCGTAAGAAGACTTCGGCGACAGCACGATCTTCTTCAGCTCGGCGCGCTTGGCGGCGTACTTCTTGGCAATCTTCTCGCGCTTGATTTCGCGATTGATCATGCAGGTCTTGGCCATTTTCGTATCCTGGCGAAATCAGTTGCGGAACGGGAAACCGAAGGCTTCGAGCAGCGCCTTGGCTTCTTCGTCGGTCTTGGCGGTGGTCGTGATGGAGATATCCATGCCGCGGATCGCGTCGATCTGGTCGAAGTCGATTTCCGGGAAGATGATCTGTTCCTTCACGCCCATGTTGTAGTTGCCGCGACCGTCGAAAGCACGACCCGACACGCCGCGGAAGTCGCGCACGCGCGGCAGCGAGATGTTCACGAGGCGGTCGAAGAATTCGTACATGTGCGCACGGCGCAGGGTGACCTTGCAGCCGATCGGCCAACCGTCACGGATCTTGAACGAGGCGACCGAAATGCGGGCCTTGGTCACGATCGGCTTCTGGCCGGCGATCTTGGCCATGTCGGCCACGGCATTTTCAAGAATCTTCTTGTTGCCGACCGCTTCGCCAACGCCCATGTTCAGCGTGATCTTGGTGATCTTCGGCACCTGCATCACGTTCTTGTAACCGAAACGCTCGATGAGCTTCGGCACGACTTCTTCTTTGTAAATCTTCTCAAGCCGGGTGGCCATTGCTGCATTCCTCAGGCGTCAACCGCCGCATTGCTCGACCGGAAAACGCGAATGCGACTTCCATTGTCGAGGGTTTTCACGCCAACGCGCTCGCCCTTGCCCGTCTTCGGATTGAGGATCTGAACGTTGGAAATGTGGATCGGGGCTTCGCGCTCGACGATGCCGCCCGGCTGGTTGGCCTGGGGATTCGGCTTGGTGTGGCGCTTGACGATGTTCACGTTCGAAACGACGACCTTGTCGCCCGAGACGCGGATGACCTCGCCCTTCTGGCCCTTGTTCTTGCCAGTAATGACGACCACCTGGTCGCCCTTGCGGATTTTGGACATGACGGCGTTCCTTACAGCACTTCGGGCGCGAGCGACACGATCTTCATGAACTTCTCACCGCGCAATTCGCGCGTGACCGGCCCGAAGATGCGCGTGCCGATCGGCTCGTGCTTGTTGTTGAGGAGAACGGCGGCGTTGCCGTCGAAGCGGATCAGCGAACCGTCGGGACGGCGCACGCCCTTGCGGGTGCGCACGACCACGGCGTCATAGACTTCGCCCTTCTTGACCTTGCCGCGCGGAATAGCGTCCTTGATGGACACCTTGATGATGTCGCCGATCGCGGCGTAACGGCGCTTGGAGCCGCCGAGCACCTTGATGCACATCACTTCTTTCGCGCCGCTGTTGTCGGCGGCGTCGAGGTAGGATTGGACCTGGATCATGGCTGCGTCTTCCTCTTAGGCCGAAGCGCGCGAGATGATTTCGACCACGCGCCAGGTCTTGGTCTTGGAGAGCGGACGGGTTTCCGTCACGCGCACCACGTCACCTTCCTGGCACGAGTTGTCTTCATCGTGCGCATGCAGCTTGGTGCTGCGCTTGATGTACTTGCCGTACAGGCCGTGCTTGACCTGACGTTCGACCAGCACCGTCACGGTCTTGGCCATCTTGTTGCTGACCACACGGCCTTCGACCGTGCGCAGCGTCTTGGTGGTTTGTTGTTGTTCAGTCATGTCCGCTGTCTCACTTCTTCGCGGCCAGCAGGGTCTTGATCTGCGCGATTTCGCGGCGCACCTTCTTGACCTGATGGGTCTGCGTCAACTGGCCGGTCGCCTTCTGCATGCGCAGATTGAACTGCTCGCGTGCCAGATCGAGCAACTGGGCGCTGAGTTCCGCCGGGCTCTTGCCCTTCAATTCCTTGATGCTCATTAGCGCACCGTCCGGGTAACAAAAGTGGTCTGAACCGAAAGCTTGGCGGCAGCGAGGCGGAAAGCTTCGCGCGCGTCGTTCTCGGGCACGCCCTCGATTTCGTACAGCATGCGGCCCGGCTGGATCGGAGCGACCCAGTATTCGACGTTACCCTTACCGTTACCCATACGCACTTCGATGGGCTTCTTGGTGATCGGCTTGTCGGGGAACACGCGGATCCAGAGCTTGCCGCCGCGCTTGACGTAGCGGCTGATGGTACGACGACCGGCCTCGATCTGGCGCGCGGTCAGCTGGCCACGGGTAACGGCCTTCAGGCCGTACTCACCGAAGCTGACGGCAGCGCCGCTCCAGCTGTAGCCCTCGTTACGACCCTTGTGGGTCTTGCGGTATTTGGTTCGCTTGGGTTGCAACATGGCTCAATCCCCTCACTTGGCCGCACGCGGGGCGCGCTCGGCGCGTTCCGGACGGTCTTCGGTCTTTTCCTGGGCGACGGCGGCGTAATCGAACACCTCGCCCTTGTAGATCCACACCTTGATGCCGATGACGCCATAGGTGGTGTGGGCCTCGGCGAAGCCGTAGTCGATGTCGGCACGCAGGGTGTGCAGCGGCACGCGGCCTTCGCGGTACCACTCCGAACGCGCGATTTCCGCGCCGTTCAAGCGGCCAGCGACGTTGACCTTGATGCCGAGCGCGCCCAGGCGCATCGCGTTCTGCACCGCGCGCTTCATCGCGCGACGGAACATGATGCGCTTTTCCAGCTGCTGCGCGATGGATTCGGCGACGAGCTGCGCATCGAGTTCCGGCTTGCGCACTTCAGCCACGTTGATGTGGGCCGGAACGCCCATCACCTGCGAGACTTCCTTGCGCAGCTTTTCGATGTCCTCGCCCTTCTTGCCGATCACCACGCCCGGACGGGCGGTGTGGATCGTGACGCGAGCGGTCTTGGCCGGGCGCTCGATCTGGATGCGGCTGATGCCGGCCTGCGCCAGCTTCTTGCGCAGCAGATCGCGCACCTTCAGGTCGGCGGCCAGATAGCCGGCGAACTCGCGCTTGTTGGCGTACCACTTGGAATTCCAGTCCTTGGCGATGCCAAGACGAATTCCGGTCGGATGAACTTTGTGACCCATGATCGTACCTGCGTCCGTTACTTGGCCGTGCCCACGACCACGGTGATGTGGCTCGTGCGCTTGAGGATGCGCGCACCGCGACCCTTGGCGCGGGCGTGGAAGCGTTTCAGCACCGTGCCTTCGTCAACGAAAGCGCGCGTGACCTTCAACTCGTCCACATCGGCGCCGTCGTTGTTTTCGGCGTTCGACACGGCCGAGAGCAACACCTTGCGGATGACATGGGCGACCTTCTTGTCGCTGAACTGGAGCAGGTCGGCCGCACGGCCGACGGGCAGGCCGCGGATCTGGTCGATGACCAAACGCGCCTTTTGCGCCGAGACGCGGGTGCCGCGCAGGATGGCTTTGGTTTCCATTGCGTATGCTCCTTACTTGCCGGCTTTCTTGTCGCCGCCGTGACCCTTGAACGTACGGGTCACAGCGAACTCGCCGAGCTTGTGCCCGACCATGTTCTCGTTGACCAGCACGGGGACGTGCAGCTTGCCGTTATGCACGGCGATGGTGAAACCCACCATCTCCGGCAGAACCATGGAACGACGCGACCAGGTCTTGATCGGGCGCTTGCTGTTGGTGGCCGCCGCCGCCTCGACCTTCTTGAGAAGGTGCAGATCGACGAACGGGCCTTTCTTGAGTGAACGTGCCATGACCTGATCCTATTACTTGCGACGACGCACGATGAGATGCTCAGTGCGCTTGTTGTTACGGGTCTTGTAGCCTTTGGTCGGCGTACCCCACGGCGACACCGGATGACGGCCGCCGGAAGTACGGCCTTCACCACCGCCGTGCGGATGGTCGACCGGGTTCATGACGACGCCGCGCACGGTCGGGCGGATGCCCTTCCAGCGCTTGGCGCCGGCCTTGCCGATCTTCGCCAGGCTGTGTTCGCTGTTGCCGACCTCACCGATGGTGGCGCGGCAATCGGCCGGAACCTTGCGCATCTCGCCGGAGCGCAGACGCAGCGTGGCGTAGCCCTGCTCGCGGGCGATCAGCTGCGCCGAAGCACCAGCCGAACGCGCGATCTGCGCCTTCTTGCCCGGCTTCATTTCGATGCAGTGGACCGTCGTACCGACCGGGATGTTGCGCAGCGGCAGCGTGTTGCCCGCCTTGATCGGGGCGTCGCGGCCGGCCACGACGCTGTCACCCACCGCAATGCCCTTCGGCGCGATGATGTAACGGCGCTCGCCGTCGGCGTAGCACAGCAGCGCGATGTGCGCGGTGCGGTTCGGATCGTACTCGATGCGCTCCACGCGCGCCGGGATGGACTCCTTGTCGCGCTTGAAGTCGATGATGCGGTAATGCTGGCGCGAGCCACCGCCGATGTGGCGGGTGGTGATGCGACCGTAGTTGTTGCGGCCGCCGCTCTTCTTCTGCGGCTCCACGAGCGCGGCGTACGGCGCGCCCTTGTGCAGGTCGGTGTGAACGACGCTGACCTTGGAGCGGCGACCCGGCGAAGTCGGTTTGTGATTGATAAGTGCCATGACTTTAGCTTCCCTTACGGCTTGGCCAGCACGTCGATGCTCTGGCCTTCGGCCAAGCTCACGTAGGCCTTGCGCCAGTCGCCACGACGACCCGCGCGGAAACGGAAGGTCTTGGACTTGCCCTTCACGTTGACCAGATTCACCGCCGCGACCTTGACGGAGAACAGCGATTCAACCGCCGCCTTCACGTCCGCCTTCGTGGCGATTTTGGAAACTTCGAACACGTACTGGTTCGACAGCTCCTGCACGCGCGCCGTCTTTTCCGAGACATGCGGAGCGCGCAGAACGCTCAGGATATGTTCGCTGCTCATGCCAGCCACTCCTCGATCTTCTTGACCGCTTCGACGGTCACGACCACGCTTTCCGCGCCGACCAGCGACACCGGATCAAGACCCTGCACGTCGCGCACCTGCACATACGGGATGTTTCGCGCGGCCAAGAACAGGGCCTCGCTCGCGTCTTCAGTGACGATCAGCGGACGCTTGACACCCAGTTCCGCGATCTTCGCGACCAGGCCCTTGGTTTTCGGCGCATCGACGTTGAAGCTCTCGACCACCTTGATGCGGTTCTGACGAACCAGCTCGGACAGGATCGAGATGATCGCACCGCGATACATCTTGCGGTTGACCTTCTGCGCGAAGCTGCGCGGTTCCGCCGCGAAGGCGCGACCGCCGCCGACGAAGATCGGGGCACGGTAGTCGCCATGGCGAGCGCCGCCGCCCTTCTGCTTCTTGAATTTCTTGGTGGTGCCAGACAGTTCCGAGCGCGAGAGCTGCGCCTTGGTGCCTGCACGACCGGCATTGCGGTAGGCAACGACGACCTGATGGACGAGATCCTGACGGAATTCCCGGCCAAACACTTCGTCGGAAACCGGCAGCGAGCTGCCGCCGACAACTGCGAGTTCCATGTTCTTCTCCTTATGCCTTCGCCGCCGGACGCACGATCACGTCACCACCCGGCGCGCCGGGGATAGCACCACGCACGGCAATCAGCCCGCGCTCGGCATCCACCTTCATCACGACCAAGTTCTGCGTGGTCTGCTGCTCGGCACCCATGTGGCCGGCCATCTTCTTGCCCGGGAACACACGACCCGGGGTCTGGCGCTGACCGATAGAACCCGGAGCGCGGTGGCTCAACGAGTTACCGTGGGTCGCGTCGCCCATCGTGAAGTTCCAGCGCTTGATCGTGCCCTGGAAGCCCTTGCCCTTGGTCGTACCGGTGACATCGACGTACTGACCAACGCTGAAGATGTCAGCCTTGATCTCGCCGCCGACTTCGAAGCCGTCGAGCTTCTCGGTGCGGAATTCCCAAAGGCCGCGGCCGGCCTCGACCTTCGCCTTCGCGAAGTGGCCCGCTTCCGGCTTGTTGATCAGCGCGGCGCGCTTCGCGCCAGCGGTCACCTGCACGGCCTGATAGCCGTCGGTTTCAACGTTCTTGATCTGGACGATGCGATTGGGCGTCGCTTCGATCAGGGTCACCGGCACGGACTCGCCGTTCTCGGTGAAGATTCGACTCATGCCGCACTTGCGGCCTACGATTCCGATGCTCATGGTATTGGCCTCAGTACAGCTTGATCTGAACGTCAACGCCAGCCGCGAGCTCGAGCTTCATCAAGGCATCCACGGTCTTGTCGTTCGGATCAACGATATCGAGCACGCGCTTGTGCGTGCGGGTTTCATACTGGTCGCGCGCGTCCTTGTCGACGTGCGGCGACACCAGGATGGTGTAACGCTCGGTCTTGGTCGGCAGCGGGATCGGGCCGCGCACTTGCGCGCCTGTCCGCTTGGCCGTTTCCACGATTTCGCTCGCGGAACGGTCGATCAAACGATGATCGAACGCCTTGAGCCGAATCCGAATCTTCTGGTCCGCCATGGCCTTTCCTTGATGCCTTTAAAAGAACGACGGATGCGGAAACCTGTGTTCCGCATCCCGTTTGTCTATGCCGCAACCACGTCTCAACCGGTTCGGGAGACGGGAACCCGTAATTTAAGCACAAGGCATCGATTTGGTCAACAACAGGTGCTTAACGATTTGCATGATCCCTCCGCAGGAATCGGCGCGCGGCCAACGTATTGCTGGCCGCGCGTCCTGAACGAACCCAGAACCGGCAGTTTCCTGCCGTCCGATTCCCGTTTTCTTACTTGATGATCTTCGCCACGACGCCGGCGCCGACGGTGCGGCCGCCTTCGCGGATCGCAAAGCGCAGGCCTTCGGACATCGCGATCGGGGCGATCAGCGTCACCACCATCTTCACGTTGTCGCCCGGCATCACCATTTCCACGCCTTCCGGCAGCTGGATCGAACCGGTC